>Ga0182014_10008207_pt1 | contig 10731 bp, 12 predicted proteins | sample 612S2DmetaG_FD_120489 | JGI IMG/M metagenome (GOLD analysis project Ga0182014, IMG submission 120489) | Permafrost microbial communities from Stordalen Mire, Sweden - 612S2D metaG | ecosystem: Environmental > Terrestrial > Soil > Wetlands > Permafrost | place: Sweden: Stordalen | collected... | reverse complement strand
GCCGCGAGGCCGCGATCAGCCTGGACGCCACGGTGGACGCCTATGATTCCGCCTATGGACTGCTGAGCCTGAAGGTCGACGGCGGCCGGCTCGCGGTGCCGGCGGCCTCCGTCGCCGTGGGCACCCGGCAACGGCTGCGGATATCGGCCAGCGATGTCAGCCTTGCCCGAACCGCCCCGCCGGCAAGCTCGATCCTCAATGTGTTGCCGGCGCGGATTGTTTCCAAAGCGGTGCTCGGCCAAAGCGAGGTCATTGTCGTCCTCGCGCTCGGAGCCGATGGCGGCGGCGCCGGGCTGTTGGCGCGGATCACGCTTCGCTCCTGGGACCTGCTCGGGCTCGCCGAGCAAATGCTTGTGTTCGCCCAGGTCAAGGGCGTATCGCTGGTCACCGGAACGGCCGGCCAGGGTTCGCAGGCGCTGCCCGCGGAAATATCGCCACCGATCGCCGCGCCGCCTGATGCCGGCACGCGGCTTGCCGGAACCAATCGCCGGGAGATATTTGTCGAACCATCGATGCGAGGCGACATGACATCGGACCTTCAGGACATCAACCCCAATCATCTGGCGGCCATTCTCTATCGGCCCGAAGACGACGTCGACGCACTACTCGCCGACTTCGCCAGCGCGCGGTTGCGCGACGGCGAACGTATCGGCGGCGTGGTGCAGCGAAACCTCAAGGACGAAGCCGGCCGGTCGAGCGGAATGCACGTCATCGATCTTGCGACCGGGCGCAACATCTCGATCTGCCAGCCGCTCGGCAGCGGCGCTACCGCGTGCAAGCTCGATCCCGCCGGCCTGGCCGAGGCCTCGATCGCCGTCTCGCGCGCCGTCGCCGAGGATGCCGCGCTCGTCATCGTCAACAAGTTCTCCAAGCAGGAAGCGGCCGGGCACGGCCTGCGCGGCGAGTTCGCCGAGGCGATCATCGCAGGCCTGCCGGTGCTGACCGCGGTGCCCGAAAAATGCCTGGACGCCTGGCGGGAGTTTACCGGCGATCGCGGCACCATCCTTTTGTGTGCGCCTCACGTGGTCGAGGAATGGTGGCGCGAGGTCTCGCTGCGGCGAGCCGGGGCGCGTGCCGCGATGCAGGCGGCAGCGTTTTCCGAAGCTACTTTCCGATCATCACATCCGACGACTTGATCACGGCCGAGACGCTGTCGCCGACCTTGAGGGCGAGCTCATCGACCGCTTCGTTGGTGATCGACGACGTGACCGTCAGCCCGGAGGCGAGCTCGATCTTGACATGCGCGGTGGTCGATCCCTTGGTCACCGCCACTACCTTGCCGGGAAGAATATTGCGTGCGCTGAGCTTCATCTTTGCGGTCCTTGCTCTTCGAGAGCGGCGGCTGTCGCCATGTGCCACGCTTTTATGGCGTATGACCGATTGATCCAAGCACCTTTGAGCGCCAGTCGGTGCCGTCAACGCGAGCAACGCAATTGTCGCATTACCGACAACCCTGCCATGCCCATCAAACTCCTTGCTGGCACATCGCTTGCTTCGCTAGAAGCAGGCCCTGTTCGAATCAAATACCCACGGAGTTCAAGAGATGCTCGGAATCGGAGACAAGCTGCCCTCGTTCAACATCGTCGGTGTAAAGCCCGGCTTTCACCTGCAGGAAGAGAAGGGACAGAGCGCCTTCGAGCCGCTGACGCAAGATAGTTTCCCCGGGAAGTGGAAAATCATCTTTTTCTATCCGAAGGATTTCACCTTCGTCTGTCCGACCGAGATCGCCGAGTTCGCGCGATTGGCGAAGGACTTCGCCGACCGCGACGCCGTCGTGCTCGGCGGCTCGACCGACAACGAATTCTGCAAGCTGGCCTGGCGGCGCGACCACAAGGATCTGCATCACCTGCCGATCTGGCAGTTCGCCGACAGCACCGGATCGCTGGTCGACGGACTCGGCGTACGGTCGCCCGACGGCGTCGCCTACCGCTACAGCTTCATCGTCGATCCGGACAACGTGATCCAGCACGTCTACGCCACCAACCTCAATGTCGGCCGCAACCCCAAGGATACGCTGCGCGTGCTCGACGCCCTGCAGACCGACGAATTGTGCCCCTGCAACCGCGAAGTCGGCGGCGCAACCCTGAAGGTGGCGTGAGGTCCGATGTCGATCGAGACATTGAAAGACAGCATTCCGGACTTTGCCAAGGACGTCAGGCTCAACCTGACGTCGATGGCATCGGACGAGACGCTGGAGCCCCAGGCCAAATACGGGCTGTTCCTCGCCTGCGCGATCGCGACGCGCAATCCCGTCGTGATCGCCACGATGGAAGGGCTGGCCACCGACAACCTGACGCCCGCCGCGCTCGCCGCGGCGAAGGCGGCCGCCTCGGTAATGGCGATGAACAACATCTATTACCGGTTCGTGCATCTGGCATCGAACAAGGAATATGCGACGATGCCGGCGCGATTGCGCATGAACGTGATCGGCAATCCCGGCGTCGACAAGGCCGATTTCGAGCTGTGGTCGCTGGCGGTGTCCGCGATCAACGGCTGCGGCGCCTGCATCGACGCCCACGAAAAGACGCTGCACGAAGCGGGCGTGCCGTCGGCGTCGATCCAGACCGCGGTCCGCTTCGCCGCCATCATTCAATCGGTCGCCGTCGCGATCGAGGCCGGCAGCTTCCCGCAAGCCGCCGAGTGAGCTCGAACCGGGCGTCTTGCAGAGCCGAGCTCAGCCGAACTTGAACAGCACGCCGTAGCCGCCGCGCGGATAGCTCCACTCGATGTCGCCGCCCGGCTCGCCGATTACGCGGCATGTGCCGCATTCGACGCAGCCGTCGACCGTGACCTCGACCTGGCCCTTGTCGTTGAGCTCGTAGCACCGCGCCGGGCAGACCTTGAGCAAAGTGAGCAGCGCCGGCGACGGCTTCGTGTGCGGGCGCACCTTGATGTGGGCGCGACCGGCGTCGACCAGATAGCGGTTGTAGAACAGCTTGTCCTCGACACGTACAGAGATCTCGGCCGTCATGTTTCGGTCTCCATCGTTAAGGACCCGGTGAAAGGTCCGTGTTGCCGTTCATCGCCACGCGCGGGCGAAGCGGAATGCGTCGCCGAACAGACCGGTCCACGACCGCGCCTTCACGAATGAGCGCAGCATGGTCTTCTCCTTGTCCACTTTCGGCGTGCCGTCGACGCGCACGAAATTCTGCATCGCCTTGGAGACCAGCTGCGGATAGGTGAGGAAGAAATTCTGCGACTGGATATGCAGCAGCTGCGGCATATCCTTGTACTTCTTGAGATCCTTGATGACGAAAGAGCCGTCCAGCATCTTCTTGTAGAGCGACAGGTTTTCCGCTGTCATCGGATCCTTGCGCGACTTGACCTGGAAGATCGCCTCGGCGGCGATCCGCCCCGAGGTCATGGCGAGGTTCGAGCCCTCGCGGTGAATGGCGTTGTTGAGCTGGGCGGCATCGCCGACGACGACCCAGCCTTCGCCGTAGAGCTGCGGAATCGCGTTATAGCCGCCCTCGGGGATGAGATGGGCCGAATATTCCTTGACCTCGGAGCCCTCGATCAGCGGCGCCACCGAAGGATGTTGCTTGAAGCGCTCGAGCAGGCCGTAGGGCGTTTCGCCGGTCTTCTGGAAATCGGCCACCAGGCAACCGATGCCGAGCGACACGCATTCCTTGTTGGCGTAGATGAAACCCATGCCGGTCATACCGCGCGAGATGGTGCCGGCGGCCTCGATCACGGTACCTTCGTCACCCGTGAGGTTGAATCGCGCTTCGATGGTCTCGCGCGGCAGGAAATGCATTTCCTTGACCGCCAGCGCGACGTTGTCGGGCTTCGGCCTCGCCCGCAGGTCGGCCCGCGTTCCGAGCAGACCGTTGACGCCTTCGGCCAGCACCACCACATCGGCATGGACCTCGCCGTCATGGCGGTCGGTGCGGACACCGATCACCTTGCCGTAGGCATCCTGCGCCAGCTCGGTCACCGTGGTCTCGCACAGCACGGTGGCGCCGGCCTCCCGCACCTTGCTGGAGAACCATTTGTCGAACTGCGCGCGGATGATGGTGTAGCGGTTGGGACGCTCCTCGTTGAAATCGTCGGAGCGGTAATGCAGCCCGACATGGGCGCGGTCGTCCATCATCCAGAAGCGCTGCTCGACCAGGTGGCGTTCGAGCGGCGCATCCTCGCGGAAATCCGGGATCAGCTTCTCCAGCATGTCGGCATAGAGAATGGCACCCTGGACGTTCTTCGATCCGGAATACTCGCCGCGCTCGAGCTGCAACACCTTGAGGCCGCGTTGGGCCAGCGTCAGCGCGCAGGCGTTGCCTGCCATGCCGGCGCCGACGACTATCACATCGAATCTCTCTTCGATCATGGCACGCTCCTTTAGCTGGCGATCCGGTCGCGCGAATGCGGCGACAGGCGCGCGCGAAATGCCTCGGTCAACGCCGGCAGCAGCCGGATCGCATCGGTGATGATCCCGACATGGGCGAAGTCGAAGATCGGCGCGTTCTTGTCGGTGTTGATGGCGACGATCAGATCGGCGCCCTCGACCCCGACCCGGTGCTGGATCGCCCCGGAAATTCCGGCGGCGATGTACAGTTTCGGACGGATGGTCTTGCCGGTCTGGCCGATCTGCCGGTCGGAAGTGACCCAGCCTTTCTGCACCAGCGGCCGCGAGCAGCCATATTCGGCGCCGAGCACAGAAGCGAGCTGGCGCACCAGCTGGAAATTTTCCGGCGATCCGAGTCCGAGGCCGCCGGCGACCACCACGTCGGCATAAGCGAGGTTCGACTTGGCGGATTCGCGGTCGGGCAGGAACGACAGCACCTTGGTGACGATATCGTCCTCGATGAGACCCAGGGGATGCACGACGATGCGGCCGGGATCGCGCGCCAGCCGCTCCGGCATCTGCATCACGCGCGGGCGCACGGTGGCCATCTGCGGCCGGTAGTTGAGCGTGTAGATCGTGCACATCAGCGAGCCGCCGAAGGTCGGGCGGGTCGCGGCCAGCGAGCCGTCGGCATCGACGTCGAGCGCGGTGCAGTCGGCGGTCAGCCCGGTGAGCAGCGTGGTCGCCACCGAACCGGCGAGATCGCGGCCGAGCGTGGTGGCGCCCAGCAGCAGGATCTCCGGCTTGTAGGTGTTGACGACGTCGGTCAGCGCCTTGGTGTAGGATTCGTTGCGGTAATCGGTGAGCAGATCGTCGGCGACCACGTAAACGAGATCGGCGCCGTAGCAGAAGGCCTCATTGGCGGCCTGCCGGGTGGCTTCGCCGTCCGGCCCGATTACCACGGCGGCGAGATCGACCTTCAGCTTGTCGGCGAGCTTCCTGCCTGCGCCCATCAGTTCCCAGGAAACGGTGTGGACCTGGCCGCGCTCCTGCTCGACGAACACCCAGACGTGCTTGTAGCCCCTGAAGTGCTCCGGCAGTTCCTTCTTCGTCGCCGCACGGCCTGAGGGTGCGGCTGCCTTGGTCGGTTCGCTCATCGAACTGCCTCCCGTAAATATCCCGTCAGAACCCGCGCGCCAGCGCTGCTAGCTCGGCTTCGAGCTTGGGCTGCCGCTTGAAAATATCCTCGATCAGCGCTTCCGCCGGCGGCCGACCGGCGAAATCGATCAGCACCGCCATCTCCGCGCGGGGCGACGGCGCGAACACCCGCTTGACGATGGTCGGCGAGCCGCGCAGCCCGCATTTCGAGATGTCCTCGACCCCGGCATCCTGCGCGCTCCACTTGACGATGGGCGCGCGCGCGGCGCGCAACGCATCCTTCATGGCGCCGCGCCTGATCTCGTTGGTCGCCTCCAGCATCGAGATCAGGCATGGCAGCCTGGTGCGCAGGATCTGCACGCCGCCTTCCGAGCGTCGCTCGGCCTCGATGGTGCGCCCGGCGAGATCGAGCGCGCCGATCTTGGCGACATAAGTGAGCTGCAACAGGCCGAGACGCTTGGCGATCCCGGGGCCGACCTGGGCGGTGTCGCCGTCGATCGTCTGCTTGCCGGTGAAGATGATGTCCGGCGCGCCGTAGGTCTCGCCGATCTTGCGGATCGCGGTGGCCAGCGCATAGGTCGTCGCCAGGGTGTCGGCGCCGGCAAAGAAGCGATCCGTCAGCAGCACGGCGCGATCGGCGCCATAGGTCAGCGCCTTGCGCAGGCTGTCCTCGGCCGAGGGTGGCCCCATGGTCAGCACGGTGACCTCGCCGCCGAACTTGTCGCGCAGCTCGAGGGCCGCTTCGAGCGCGAACAGATCGTAGGGGTTGATGATCGTCGGCACCCCCTGCCGCATGATGGTATTGGTGACCGGATGAACGCGGATCTGCGCCGAATCCGGAACTTGCTTGATGCAGACAACGATATGCATTGCCATTGACTCCGAGCCTGCCTGTCGGCCCATGGAAGAGATAGCAAGTGTCGTACCAATCGCGGCCGCTTCGAAAATCGCTGCATCCGCAATGGCTTGGAAGCGCGGTCCGGCTTTGGTGGCGCTGACGCGCGGCACGCGACAGGACAATCCCGACACGCGTCGCAAACGCGACAGCGCGATTTTTCGAAAGGTCGAATTGAAATCTGCGGGATGCGCGCGCGACAGCGGTCGCGATTCATCGCCCGCCTGGCTCGGCAGGTGAAAACTGTAAGGGCGCCGGCGCGCCGTGGCGCTATTTCAGCGTCGCCAGCGGAACGAAATTCTTGGGCGCGGGCGGCGGCGCGACCGCGTCCTTGAGGACCTTGAACACCCGCTGGTCGAGCGGCGACGAGGCGATGAAATCGGCATAGGCCTGCGCCAGCACGGCCCTGCACCGCTCGGTCACCTCGGCTTCCGGCATTCCGGCGAAGTCCTCACTGACGAGATATTGGCCCATGCGGCGGAGAATGTGCAGCCGCACCACGTTGACGTGCTTGGGGTCGTAGTCGACGCCGAGCAGCGCGAAGAAGTCTTCCGCGGAGGAAGCCTTGTTCAACTGATCGAGTATCCCGGATTCCGCAGAACCACTCATTTCCAAAACTCCTTTCAAGCCTGCTCCGCGGCGCGCGGACCCGGCGTCGCCGCCCCGTTGTCGTCCCGCGAGGGACTGCCGCCGTCGCGCAGCCGCTTCTGCAAATGGGCGAGCCTCGCCTCGAGGAACTCGACCCGATCGAGCACGACCGAGATCGCTTCGCCGACCGGATCGGGCATCAAATGGTGATCCAGATCGATACGCCCGACCACGCGGCGATGAGTGAGTTCCGGGCGTACCACCCGCGCCGGAATACCGACCACCGTCACTTCGGGCGGCGTGCTCTCGATCACGACGGAATTGGCCCCGACCCGCGTGCCCCTGCCGACGATGATCGGTCCGAGAATCTTCGCGCCGGCGCCGACCACGACGCGATCCTCCAGGGTTGGATGGCGCTTGCCCGGCGACCATGACGTGCCGCCCAACGTCACCCCGTGATACAGCGTGACGTCGTCGCCGACCTCGGCGGTCTCGCCGATCACGACACCGGCGCCATGATCGATGAAGAACCGATGCCCGATGGTGGCGGCGGGGTGAATGTCGACATTGGTCAGAAAGCGGCCGAACCACGACAACAGCCGCGCCGGAAACCGCCAATCGGCCTTCCAGAGGCGATGGGCGATGCGATGCCAGATCAGCGCGTGGACGCCGGGATAGGTCAGCAGAGTTTCCAGCTCGCTGCGGGCCGCCGGATCGCGCAGCCGGACGCAGCCGATATCTTCCCGGATCAACTTCAGCAGCGACGCCGCAGCGGGCTGAGCGGCTGCGATCGGGTGGCCTGCGGGCGCATCGACGATATCGGACATGGTGGCCTCAGGCGCAGTTGGGAAGTCGGGGAGCGCAGACCTCGCGCCAGATGCGCGAGACGGTCTCGCGCGCGACCGGACCCTTGTTGTAGATCGCGTGCTCGCGAACGCGGGCAAGGATGCCGCGCAGCTCCTCGGCATTGGCCGGCAGTTGCAGATCCGACAGCAGCGAGGTGATGGCCGACAGACCGGAGTGCTTTCCGATCACGATGCGATTCGAGCGGCCGAACAGCCGCGGATCGAGCGACTGGTAGGTACGCTGATCCTTCAGCAGGCCGTCGACATGGATACCGGATTCGTGGGTGAAGACATGGTCTCCGACAATGGCCTTGTTGAGCGGAATGGCGCGCGCCGCGGCCGCGGCGACGACGGAAGCGACATTGCCGAGTTCCGACAGCACGATGCCGGTCCTTCGCCCGTACAGCTGCCCGAGCGCGACGGCGACCTCCTCGAGCGGCGCGTTGCCGGCACGCTCGCCGAGACCGATCACGGTGACGGAGGCGTGGGTGGCGCCGGCCTTGACCGCCGCAAGCGTGTTGGCCGTGGCCAGCCCGAGATCGTCATGGCCGTGGAATTCGAGTTCGAGATCGGTGGTGGCGCGCAACGCGGCCATCAGGGCATAACTCGAATCCGGATCGAGCACGCTGAGCGTATCGGCGACGCGGAACCGACGCGCGCCGGCGTCTTTCGCCGCGGCGACGATCTCGATCAGGAAATCGACGTCGGCGCGGGACGAATCCTCGCCGCCGACCGCGACATCGAGGCCCTTGCCGCGGGCGTACCCGACGACGCGCTTGATCATTTCGATTGCGTTGGAGCGTTTGCCGCCGAGCTTGGCGGCGATCTGCACGTCGGAAACCGGCACCGAGACGTTGACCATCGACACGCCGGCGGTGATGGCGGCGTCGACGTCGCCGGTCAGCATCCGGCACCAGGCGATGGTGGTCAGCGGCAGCTGCGCCTCGACGATGGCCCGGATTGCGGTGATTTCCTCGCGTCCCATCGCCGGCGTGCCGGCCTCCAGCTCGGGGACACCGGCGAGGGCCAGCGCGCGGGCGATGGCGACCTTCTCCGCCGTGGTGAAGGCGACGCCTGGCGCCTGCTCGCCGTCGCGCAGCGTGGTGTCGTTGAGGACGACCGGCGCGAGCCTGGCGGCGTCGGCGCGGGAGAGATCGAGATGTCCGCGGATATCGGAGGTCGGCTGATCGATCATGAGACCCTCACCACAGTGGCAGCATCGCCGGCGCCCCTGAATCGCGAAAGACCAGATCCGCAAGGCCGGCAGTCCATGCACAGCAACCCTCGTGCCACCGGTTTATGCTCTCGTAAACCGTTGAATTGAAAAGATTTTCTGGAAATCGCGCGATTGTCGTGATCCCGACAGCGTCGCAAATACGACGCGCGGTCCTGGCGCCTCAGCCCTGCTTCCGGCGCAGATGGACGATGACGTCGACACCCGCGATTTCGTAGCCTGGCAATGGCTGCGGCAGCGTATCGATCAAGACGCCGGGTTCGGGTACGTCGAGCAACCTGTCTTCGTGATCGACGAAGAAATGGTGGTGCGCGGTCGGGTTCGTATCGAAAAAGGATTTTGTTCCGTCGACGCCGATCTGGCGCAGCAGGCCGACCTCGGTGAACTGGTTCAGCGTGTTGTAGACGGTGGCCCGCGACATATGGACGTTGGCCGCGGCCGCCTCGGTATAGATCATGTCGGCGGTGACATGGCGTCCGCCCCCGGAGAACAGAAATTCGCCCAGCATCAGCCGCTGGCGGGTCGGGCGCAGGCCGTGCCGCCGAAGCAGGTCGCTGCAATCGTATTGCAGCAGATCATGCGCGCCCACCCCGAAGACGGGCTCGGGCTGGGCTTCCATCTCCACGCCGACGAACGATTCCGGCACCATGGTCGTGATGTCCATGGCGCGTTACTCCCTTGACCAGGACGGCGACGCGCCGGCTGCGGAGAGCGCCGCCGCCTGCAACGACACCTCGCGGCGCCGATCCGCCATCCGGCTCTCGCCGCTTTCGTCGCCGAAACAGACGTTGAAGTCGTTGCAATTGGTGCAGACCGGGGTGCTGCACATCACCAGGCCGTCATCCTCGCAGAGCATGCGGTAGAAGAACCGCTTCCAGCGCATGTTGCGGGTATTGCGCGCGGCCAGCGGACCGAAATGACGCGCCAGCAGCCGGCTCAGTTCGGAGCGGTCGCGCAGGCCGAGGTCTTCCCACAGGTGGTTCGGCTCCATCGCACGCCGGGCAATCATCGCCGCAAGCCAGCGGCCGGCATGGCCCTCGCTGGAGCGCTGCGCGAGCAGGAGATCGCGCACCATCGCGATCTCGTCGTCTTCGGTCGCAGTATCCCGCGCATGCCACGCGACGCCCATGCCGCACGCGGCCGGAAACCATTGCGCCATGAGGCTGGCGAAATCGGCCTCGGCCAGCCCCGCCCGCTCGGCCACCGCACCGTTTTCCACGGCAGCGACCGCCAGGATCGAGGCCAGCACATGCCTGTCGAAGCTGAAGTCATCGTCGATGGTGGCGTCGGCCGGGTGACAGCCGGTCAGCACGCGATAGGCGGCGGCCGCGATGCGCTCGTGCGAGTGCGGCAGTTCCTGCGTCCGCCACGCCGGCAGCGCCGATACCGCATCGATCGATTGCTCAAGTGGTGCCGCTGCTATCACAGTCCGCTCCAAAGCCGGTTCGTTCTGCCCTCGATCTGTCTCGCGCGTTCGCCCTGAAACCCGTGAAATCGCATCTCGACGACGGATGCTTTTGGCCGTACCGGCCCCTCTCGCGAGGGGCCGGGCCGTGTTGAAGAGCCTCAGGCCGCGGCGATCGCCTCGGCGGCGAGTTCGGCAGCGGTCTTGCCGACGATGGCTTCGTCGACCGGCTTCATGATGCCGTGCTCCATCAGCATGTCCTCGAGTTCGTCCATGGTGATCGGGGTCGGGATGATGCCCTTGCCGCCATTGGCATGGATC
>Ga0182014_10008203_pt1 | contig 10734 bp, 6 predicted proteins | sample 612S2DmetaG_FD_120489 | JGI IMG/M metagenome (GOLD analysis project Ga0182014, IMG submission 120489) | Permafrost microbial communities from Stordalen Mire, Sweden - 612S2D metaG | ecosystem: Environmental > Terrestrial > Soil > Wetlands > Permafrost | place: Sweden: Stordalen | collected... | reverse complement strand
TTCAAGGTTCAAAGTTCGAGGTTCAGCCACCGCCATCCTCCACGCTCCACCCCCCATCTTCGTCATGCTCGTCATACCAACGCGCATCAACAAACTCGGTTGCGGCTTTGCCGCGCTGTGCTCTTCGCGCCTCTGCGGTTTGTGGGGGCTATGTCCAATCGCAAGGGCACGGCTCAAGCCTCCATCACCCCACCACTTCACCACGCCATTACTCCACAGCCGCATCGATGAGCTCGATGCGCCGCTGATGCCGGCCACCCTCAAAGGGCGTTTCCAGCCAAATCCGGACAAGCTGGAGAGCGGTTTCGAGGCTTATCATCCGTTGGCCGAGCGAAAGCACGTTGGCGTCATTGTGCTGCCGGCCCAACCGAGCGGAGTCCGCATTCCAGCAGAGCGCGCACCGGATGCCTTTGATGCGATTGGCGACCATCGCCTCGCCATTGCCTGAGCCGCCCAGAACAATGCCGCGGTCGAATTCGCCCCGCGCCACCGCTTCGGCCACCGGCCGAATAAAGAGCGGATAATCCACCGGTTCCTCGGAATGCGTCCCGAAGTCCGTGACGCTGTGGCCCAAGCCTTCGAGGAAGCCCTTGATCTTCTCTTTGTATTGGAACCCCGCATGATCCGAACCAATGGCGATCTTCATGTGATACCTTTTACTGCTCTAAACGTGCCATGCCCGACTTAATTGCGCCAGTGCCCGGTCGGGCCGGGTGTGCATCGTGGTCCCACCGCCGCGCTGTGCGGAAGAGTTCTTCGCCCTGGCGCCCCGCGTCCCGGTGCGGACCACAGTGCAGACGTTTTCCCTGACCGAGGCCAACGAGGCGCTGAACTGCTTGCGTAAAGGTCAGATCCGCGGTGCAGCAGCGTTGCTGCCCGACATTTGACGCGAGCGATTTCCTCGGATTTCGGGCTCCGGATTTCCTTCGGCAATCGGCTTTCGGGTTTCGGGCTTTTCCGACCCAGGGACTGTCCGCCGGGGCCACTAACCAAAAAGGCCGCCTCGCTTCCGCGGGGCGGCCTTGGATTCTAATCGCCAATTCGGCGGTCCTGTGATTAGCGCTTGGCCTTGGACGCCTTCTTCGGGCCTTTGCTCTTGGCCGGCGCCTCTTCTTCGAGGGCGGCCTGCGCTGCGGCCAGTCGCGCCACGGGCACACGGAAGGGTGAGCAGCTTACGTAGGTCAGGCCGAGCCGATGGCAGAACTTCACGCTGGCCGGGTCGCCGCCATGTTCGCCGCAGATGCCCAGCTTGATGCCAGGACGGGTCGCATTGCCCTTCTCGGCGGCAATCTTCATCAGTTGCCCAACGCCGGCCTGGTCAATCGATGCGAAGGGGTTGGTCTTGATGATTTCATTGTCCTGATAGGCCGGGATGAAGGAGCCGGAATCGTCGCGGCTCATGCCGAGGCAGGTCTGCGTCAGGTCGTTGGTGCCGAAGCTGAAGAACTGCGCCGTCTGCGCGATTTCATCGGCCGTGAGGGCGCCGCGCGGAATCTCGATCATGGTGCCGACCAGGTAGTCGAGCTTCACCTTCTGCTCGGCCATGACCTGCTTGGCGACCCGGTGGACGATTTCGACCTGGAGGTCGAGCTCTTTCTTGAAGCCGACTAGCGGGATCATGACTTCGGGCTTCACTTTGACGCCCGACTTCTGGACCTCGGCGGCGGCTTCAAACACGGCGCGGGATTGCATCTCGGAGATTTCCGGGAAGACAATGCCCAAGCGGCAGCCGCGGAAGCCGAGCATGGGGTTGAACTCGGCGAGTTCTTTGACGCGCTGCTGAATCTTCTCGACCGGCACACCCATTTTCGCAGCCAGGTCTTTCTGTGCGGGTTCCTCGTGCGGGAGGAACTCGTGCAGCGGCGGGTCGAGGAAGCGGATGGTGGCGGGAAGGCCCTTGAGGGCCTTGAAGATGCCCACGAAGTCGCCCTTCTGGTAGGGGAGGAGCTTGGCCAGGGCCTGCTTGCGGTCCTCCACGTTGCTGGCGAGAATCATTTCGCGCATGGCGTCGATGCGATTGCCTTCAAAGAACATGTGCTCGGTGCGGGTCAACCCGATGCCGGTGGCGCCGAACGCGATAGCGTTTTCAGCCTGAGCCGGCGTGTCGGCGTTGGTGCGCACTTGGAGCTTGGTGACCTTCGAGCACCAATCCATGAGCTTCTTGAACATCTGGTAGATCTCGCTCTTGGAGCCGTCGAGTGTCTTGGCGACAAGCACCTGGACGATCTCGGACGGAGCGGTCGGGAGCTGGCCAGCATAGACGTTGCCCAGAGTGCCGTTGATGGAGAGGAAGTCGCCTTCCTTGAAGGTGACGCCCGCGGCGGTCACGGTTTTGGCGGCGTAGTCGATCTGGAGCGCGCCGGCGCCGCAGACACAGACTTTGCCCATCTGGCGGGCTACCAGGGCCGCGTGCGAACTCACGCCACCTTTGGCGGTGAGAATGCCTTCCGCCGCGATCATACCGCGCAGGTCTTCGGGCGAGGTTTCGTTGCGGACGAGCAGCACTTTTTCGCCCTTCTCGGCGGCGGCGGTGCAGCGGTCGGCGTTCAAATAGAGCTTGCCGGAACCGGCGCCGGGGCCTGCGGGCAGACCTTTGGCGATGATTTTGGCGGCCTTCTCGGCTTTCACTTCGAAGATCGGGGCAAGGAGTTGCTCAAGCTGCTCGGCCGGATTGCGGCGGACAGCCGTCTTCCAGTCGATGAGCTTCTCATCGACCATGTCTATCGAGAACTTGAGCGCGGCCATGGCGGTGCGCTTGCCGTTGCGGGTCTGGAGCATGAACACCTTCCCGTCTTGGATTGTGAACTCAAAGTCCTGAACGTCCTTGAAGTGCTGCTCGAGCGTCGCACGGATATTGTTCAGTTCTTTGAACGCATCCGGCATGTGGTTGGTAAGCTGCGCCACCGGCTCGGGCGTGCGCACGCCCGCCACGACGTCTTCGCCCTGCGCGTTGATAAGGAATTCGCCGTAGAACTCCTTCACTCCGTTGGCCGGGTTGCGCGTGAACGCCACGCCGGACCCGGAGTTGTCGCCGGTGTTGCCATAAACCATCGCCTGCACGCTGACCGCGGTTCCCCATTCGGAGGGGATATTATACTTGCGGCGATAGACAATCGCGCGGTCATTCATCCAGGAGCCGAACACCGCGCCAATGGCGCCCCAGAGTTGCTTCCACGGATCCTGCGGGAATTCCTTGCCGGTGCGCTCCTTGATGAGGGCTTTGAAACGGGTGACGAGTCCCTGTTGGTCAGCGGCGGTGAGCTTCGAGTCTTCTATCTCGCTGTGATACTTCTCGTGCTTGTAGCCGCCAATCACGACTTCAAATGGTTCGTGATCCTCGTCCTTGCTCTTCTGGACGCCCATGACGACGTCGCCGTACATCTGCACGAAACGGCGGTAGCAATCCCAGGCGAACCGCTCGTTCTTGGTGGCTGCTACCAGGGCGAGGACGGTCTGGTCGTTGAGGCCGAGGTTGAGGATGGTGTCCATCATGCCGGGCATGGAGTCGCGCGCGCCGGAGCGGACCGAGACCAACAGGGGCATGGCACTCTTGTCGCCGAACTTGGTGCCCATGATCTTCTCGACGGACGCTACGCCTGCTTTTACCGCCGGCTCCAGCGTCTTCGGGTAAGTCCTCTTGTTGTCGTAATAGTAAGTGCAGACTTCAGTGGTGATAGTGAAGCCGGGAGGCACGGGCAAGCCAATGCGGCTCATTTCAGCCAGGTTTGCGCCTTTGCCGCCGAGCAGCGGCTTCATGCTGCCGTTGCCGTCAGCTTTCTTGTTTCCAAACAGATATACGTATTTCTCAGATTTTGCCATAAAACTTCGGTTCTAATCAGATAACTAGGTTCGATAATCAGGTTTCGCCGGAACAAATCCCCCGAAACGGTCTGCGGACAATAACAAAGGCAGGCGGCGTGTCAACGAACGAGTGGGCGCGGCTAGGGATATACATATCTTCATATCAGGATACGTTGATTTTTAATTTGCGCCCCGGACTCTTTGCCGCTAGGTTTCGCCGTGTGGCCCTTGGCTGGCGCCGGAAGGTGGCGCCGAAACCGGCCGGGACCCCGGGGTAAAGTCACGAATTAGGCCTTAAATGTCGGACGCAATCACTAGACCAGACCGGACGCGGGAGCTTGAAAGCCTGCTGCGCGAGCGCATTGTCATTCTCGACGGCGCGATGGGGACCATGATCCAGACCTACAAACTGGACGAGGCTGCCTTTCGCGGGGAGAGGTTCAAGGACTGGCCGCAGGACTTGAAGGGCAACAACGACCTGCTCAGCCTGACGCAGCCCCAGATCATCCAGGCCATCCATCGCCAGTACCTTGAAGCCGGCGCGGACATCATCGAGAGCAACACTTTCAACTCCACCACGATCTCGCTGGCGGACTACAAGCTGGAGAAGCTGGCTTACGAGCTGAACGTGGCGGGGGCGCGCAACGCCCGGATCGCGGCGGACGCGGTCATGGCCGCGCAACCGGACCGCGTTTGTTTTGTCGCTGGCGCCCTCGGGCCAACTGGCAAAACGGCATCGCTATCCCCGGATGTCCAGAATCCGGCCTTCCGCGCCATCACCTTTGACCAACTCGTCGCGGCCTATTCCGAGCAGACGCGCGGGTTGTTGGACGGCGGCGTGGACGTTCTGTTGCTGGAAACGGTCTTCGACTCCCTGAACTCAAAGGCCGCGCTCTTCGCCATCGACAAGTATTTTGAGGAGACGCGCCGCCGCGTGCCAGTGATGGTCTCCTTCACCATCACCGATCTTAGCGGGCGCACCCTGTCGGGCCAGACTGTCGAGGCGTATTGGAACTCCATCTCCCACAACAAGCTGCTGAGCGTCGGCATCAACTGCGCGCTCGGCCCCAAGGAGATGCGCCCGTTCATCGAAGAGCTGGCGGGGATCGTGGATATTCCTGTCAGCGCCTACCCAAACGCAGGATTACCCAATCCGATGTTGCCGACCGGTTTCCCCGAGACGCCCGAGACGCTCGCCCCCCAGCTCAAGGATTGGGCGCAGAACGGCTGGCTCAACATCGTCGGCGGCTGTTGCGGCACTACACCCGCGCACATCCGTGCAATAGCCGAATCGGTCCGCAGCTTGCCTCCGCGCGTGCCGGCCAAGGTCGAGCCAGGCACCCGCCTGAGCGGCCTGGAGCCGTTGACCATTCGCCCCGAGGCCAATTTCGTCAACATCGGCGAGCGCACCAACGTCACCGGCTCGCCCAAGTTCGCCAAGCTGATCCTGGCTGGCAATTACGAAGCCGCGCTGACCATCGCCAAGCAGCAAGTCGAGAACGGCGCCCAGATCATCGATGTGAACATGGACGAAGCCATGCTCGACTCGGAGAAAGCGACGACCACCTTCCTGAACCTGGTCGCCGCTGAGCCCGACATCGCCCGGGTGCCCGTCATGATCGACAGCTCGAAATGGTCCGTCATCGAGACTGGCCTGAAGTGCCTCCAGGGCAAGGGCATCGTCAACTCGATCAGCCTCAAGGAAGGCGAAGAGAAGTTCGTGCGCCAGGCGAAGCTCATTCGCCGATATGGTGCGGCCGTGGTGGTGATGGCGTTCGACGAGCGCGGCCAGGCTGATAGTTTCGAGCGCAAGATCGAAGTCTGCGAGCGCTCCTATCGCATCCTCACCCAGGAGGCAGGCTTTCCGCCGCAGGACATCATTTTTGACCCGAACGTCCTGACAGTTGCCACCGGCATCGAGGAGCACAATAACTATGCCGCGGACTTCATCCGCACGGCCAAATGGATCAAGGAGAACTTGCCTTTCGCGCGCGTCAGCGGCGGCATCAGCAACGTTTCCTTTTCCTTCCGCGGCAACAACGTTGTGCGCGAAGCAATGCACTCGGCCTTTCTTTACCACGCCATCCGGGCAGGGCTGGATATGGGCATCGTAAATCCAGGCATGCTAGAGGTGTACGAGGAGATCCCCAAGGATTTGCTGGAGCTGGTGGAAGACGTGCTCCTCAACCGCCGGCCGGACTCCACTGAGCGCCTCGTTCGCTTCGCCGAGAAGATCAAGCAGAAGGACGAGGTCGAAGTTGCCGAAGAGGAGTGGCGCAAAGGCACGGTCGAGCAACGCCTCAGCCACGCGCTCGTCAAAGGCATCGTCGAATACATCGATAAGGATACGGAGGAAGCCCGGCAGAAGTATGGCCGTCCGCTGCTGGTCATCGAGGGGCCGCTCATGCAGGGCATGAACATCGTCGGCGACCTTTTCGGCTCCGGCCGGATGTTCCTGCCGCAGGTCGTCAAGAGCGCCCGGGTAATGAAGAAAGCGGTCGCTTATCTATTCCCGTACATGGAGGCCGAGAAAGCCGCTTCCGGCAATCACCAGCCCCAGGGCCGCATCCTCATGGCCACGGTCAAGGGGGACGTGCATGACATCGGCAAGAACATCGTCGGGGTGGTGCTCGGCTGCAACAATTACGAGGTCATTGACCTGGGCGTCATGGTGCCGTCGGAAAAGATTCTCCAGACCGCCCGTGAAAAAGGTGCCGATATCATCGGCCTGAGCGGCCTGATCACGCCATCGCTGGACGAGATGGTCCACGTCGCGAAAGAGATGGAACGTCAGGGCTTCAGCGTGCCTCTCCTAATCGGCGGCGCAACCACCAGCAAAGCGCATACCGCCGTCAGGATCGCTCTCGGTTACTCGCAGCCCGTAATCCATGTGCTCGACGCCTCCCGCGCGGTAGGCGTCGTGAGCAGCCTCCTTAATCCCCGCCTCAAACCGCCCTTCGTCACGAATATCCGCGCCGAATACGACAAGCTCCGCGCGCAGCACGCCGATCAGAAAACCAAACCGCTCCTGACCATCGAGGAAGCCCGCAAACGCCGCACTCCCATTGACTGGAAAACCAGCCCCCTCGACAAGCCCGCCTTCACCGGCCTCCGCGTCCTCGCCTCCGATCACGTTTCACGCATCCCGCATCACGAATCCCGCATCACGCATCATCCTTCCCCCATCACTCTCTCCGACCTCGTCCCGTTCATCGACTGGTCACCGTTCTTCCACACCTGGGAGCTGCGCGGGCGATACCCGGCCATCCTGGAAAGACCAGAGGCTAAGAAGCTCTTTGAAGAAGCGCAGGAGCTGCTGAAGGACCTCGTCAGCCGGAACTTGCTCATCGCGCGGGGGGTCTATGGCTTCTTCCCCGCCAACGCCGTGGGCGACGATGTCGAACTCTACACCGATGACTCTCGGACAAAGGTCCTGACCACCTTCCATTTCCTGCGCCAGCAAATGGACAAACCCGCCGACCAGTTCAATCATTGCCTCGCCGACTACATCGCGCCCAAAGTTCCTCAACCCTCAACCCTCAACCCTCAACTTCCCGACTACCTCGGCGCTTTCGCCGTCACCGCAGGATTCGGTGTCGAGGAGCTTTGCCGCAAGTTCGAGGCCGATCATGACGATTACAACTCCATCATGACCAAGGCGCTCGCCGATCGCCTAGCGGAAGCGTTCGCCGAGTATCTCCACCAGCGCGCCCGCAGGGATTGGGGCTACGGCCAGTCCGAGAATCTAACCACTGAAGAGATCATCCGGGAAAAGTATCGCGGCATCCGGCCCGCCGCCGGCTACCCCGCCTGCCCCGACCACACCGAGAAATGGACCCTTTGGAAGCTGCTCGACACGGAAGAGAATACCGGCATCAAGCTGACCGAAAGCTGCGCCATGTGGCCCGGTGCGAGCGTCAGCGGACTGTACTTCGCCCACCCGGAGTCGAAGTACTTCGCCGTCGGCAAAATCGGCCGCGACCAGGTCCTCGACTATCACCGGCGCAAACAAATGGACCTGCCCACGATCGAGCGCTGGCTTGGCCCGTACCTGAACTACGAACCCGGCACCATTGTCCCGGCGGGTTCTCCGGTAACGGCAGTGTAGCTTCCTGGCGGGACAAGCAATCGTGAGGACAGGCAATGATGGGACGCTGCTCGGAAGCGCCAGATGGGCTGTCGAGACGGCAAAAATGCCCTAATCCCGTCGTAACCCCATCGTAACCCCGTCGAAGCCCCGTCGTAACCTCACGCTCGCAACACCGGAGCAACACTGGAGCAACACCGGAGCAGCGCGCTGCTGTCCTCCGGGCGCCGGAGCTGCCCCAAACCACCGGATGGCGCGCTGAAGACAGACCCGCCCCGCTCCGTACAAATACCAGTCGCCCGAGGGCTTGTTTTTTCCAGGCTTGCGTCCTAGACTGTGAATATGAAGAACGATGTGGTTCCGGTCCAGATCCGCGGCATCCTGCCCGCCAACAGCGGATGCGCGCTCTTCGTCGGCAACGATCAGAAGGTGTTCGTCATCAACGTGGAACCGAACATGGGCGCGATCATCGGCATGTTCCTCCGCGACACGCCGAAGGAGCGTCCCCTGACCCATGATCTCATCCAGAGCATCTTCAAAGGCTTCAGCATCAACGTGGAGCGGGTCGTCATTACCGAGCTTAAGAACTCGACCTATTTCGCGCGCCTCATTCTGGAGCAGCATAACGAAGTCGCCCGCAAGATCGTTGAGATCGACGCCCGCCCCAGCGATTGCCTCGCCCTGGCGACCGCGCAGAAACGCCCGATTTACGTCTCTCATTCCCTCTTCGACCAAGTCGAAGACATGACCGAAGTGCTCGACAAAATCAACGAGAACACCGGCGAGAACGAGTAGGTCAATGGCCGCGTCTGTCCCCAAGCAGTCCGCTCCGCTGGTGCTGGTCTGCGGCGAAGATGATTTTGCCGTCAAGCAGCGTGCCAAACAAATCTACCTCCAGTGGACCGAGGAGCTGGGCGGCATGGACCACGAGATCATCGACGCCTCCGTCTCCCACAGCGGGGAAGCGCTCAAAGCCCTGGCCAAACTGCGCGAGGCCATGCAGACGCTGCCCTTCTTCGGCACCGGGAAGGTCATCTGGCTCCAGGACTGCAACTTCCTAAGCGACGAGCGGGCGGCCACCAAAGACGTCACGGAATCCCTCGCCGCGCTCGCGGACGAACTAAAGGAGTTTGCCTGGCAGAACGTCCGCCTCCTGATCAGCGCCGGCAAGGCGGACAAGCGCAAAGGCTTTTACAAAGCACTCGACAAGCTGGGCGCCGTCGAGAGCTTTGCCGGCTGGTCGGTCGATGACCGCGACTGGGCAGGCCAGGCGGAAGCGTGGGCCAGCAAGGCTCTGCGCGCCCGGCAAAAGGAGATTTCCGACGAGGCTCTCTCCGAACTGGTCAATCGCGTCGGGCCCAACGCCCGCCAGCTCGATAACGAAGTCGAGAAGGTCGCCCTCTATGTCGGTGACCGCAAGGAAATCGAGTTCGACGACGTCGCAACCATTTGCACGCGCAACAAGATGGCCCGCGCCTTTGCGCTGGGCGATGCCCTCGGCGACCGCGACCTGCCCCGCCTGCTGGCCCGCCTCGACGAGTCCCTGTGGGAGGTAAAGCTTGACCCGCAGAAGTCGGAGATCGGCCTGCTCTACGGCCTGATTTCCAAGGTCCGCGCCATGCTCCTGCTGAAGGAGATGCTTAAGGAAGGCTGGGTGAAACCGGACATGGATTACAACCGATTCAAAGCCCAGCTCGAGCGGGTGCCGAAGGACCAATTGCCCGAAGACCGGCGTTTCAATCCTTTAGCCCTTAACCCCTATGTGCTTTACAAGGCCCTGCCCCAGGTGAAGCGCTACAGCGAAGCCGAGCTGATCCGTGCGATGGACCTGCTATTCCAGTGCAACCTCCGGCTCGTCTCGACGAGTCTGGATGAATCGCTCGTGGTGCAGCAAACGCTGGTGCAAATCGTCGGAGGAAGGTCATGACCACGCCTTCGGCCAAGCTTTTGGTATGGGCGGGAGAACGCTGCGCCGCCATCAGGATCATCGGGCGCGCCAATTTCACCTCGAGCGTTGATTTCAAGACCCTCATTGACGAGCTCCGCCAGCAGGGCTGCAACTACTTCGTCCTCGACCTGGCGGAGTGTGTGCTCATGGACAGCACGTTTCTCGGGGTCCTGGCCGGGTTCGGCTTGAAGCTCAGCGCCGGCAATGGAAACCAGGGCCCGCACGGCATTGAGTTGTTCAACCCCAGCGCGCGCATCCTCGAGCTGCTCGACACCCTTGGCGTGCTCCACCTTTTCAAGGTCACTCAAGGCTCCGTCAGCCTCCCCGAGCAGGCCGAGTCGCGAACGCACACGCCCGCAAACTCGACCAAGGAAGAAGTTGCGCGCACCTGTATCGAGGCCCATCAGACACTGATGGACATCAGCCCGGCGAACGCCGCCAAGTTCAAGGACGTCGCGCAGTTCCTGGCCGAAGGATTGAAGAAGTCCCAGAGCGGGTAGCGCCAGCCCAACCTACTCCATCCCCGTCATCCCCAGCCTCAACTCCCATTCCTCTACCAGATCCGCTGGTATCTCATCCAGGAAGCGAGACGGTCGCTGCATCGTGTCCCCGCTGCCGCCATAGCCGGCGCGAACGAGCGGGTAGCTCAGGTAAAGCTCGTTCCGGGCCCGCGTAATGGCCACGTACAGCAGCCGCCGCTCCTCCTCCACGCCCTGATCCGTTTCCAATGATCGCTCTGAAGGGAACAAGCCGTCGCACAGCATGATCACGAAGACGACATCGAACTCCAGCCCTTTTGCCTGGTGAATCGTCGAAAGCCGCAGCCGTTCCTCGTCAGTGCTGGCGGCCTGCCCATCTTCGGCCTCTAGATTGGTCAGCAGCGCAAGCTGCGTCAGGA
>Ga0182014_10008199_pt1 | contig 10741 bp, 7 predicted proteins | sample 612S2DmetaG_FD_120489 | JGI IMG/M metagenome (GOLD analysis project Ga0182014, IMG submission 120489) | Permafrost microbial communities from Stordalen Mire, Sweden - 612S2D metaG | ecosystem: Environmental > Terrestrial > Soil > Wetlands > Permafrost | place: Sweden: Stordalen | collected... | reverse complement strand
TTTTCGCGAATCTGCTGGAGAACGCAACGTTGCATTCGCCGCCGGGTTCGACGCTGACCGTCACCGCGTCGGCAGATCATGACTGGGTGGATGTCGGTGTGACGGACAATGGGCCCGGGATCCCGGAGTCCATGCGCAGCAAAGTATTGGGCCGCTTCTACCGCTTGGAGACGAGCCGCAGCACGCCGGGCAGCGGGCTCGGCTTGAGCTTGGCGTCCGCGATCGCCACCTTGCACGACGCCACCCTCGGATTGTGGGATGGCGGCCCGGGCTTAAGTGTCCGAGTTCGCTTTCGGGCGGCGACCGCGACGCCCGGCGGGTGACTGGTTGCGACTTCCCCGATCGTCAGTGCGCGGGTTGGGCGGCGCCCGGCGACGAGTTGCTGAGGAAGTGAGCCACCAGGAGCCCGATCGATTTCTCGAGGACGAAGGCGGAATGCGTCGAGTGAATTTCGTCACCTTCATCGAGATACCCGGAGGCCGCACCCGGAGTCAAGCCAATGGACTGCCCGCCGAGAATTCCCTGGGTGATGATGGATGCCGTGCTATCCGTCGGGATCTCCCTGAATCGTCCGCTCATCCGTAACACGACGGTGGCTCGGAGTTGGCTGGGATCGAGTCTGATTTGAGCCACCCGTCCCATTTCCACGCCGGCCATGGACACTCGCGCTCCAGTTTTGAGATTGCCGATGCTCTCGAACGACGCCGTGACGTCGTAATGCGAGGCCTCGGCCGCCGCCGCGCCTCGATGAGCGATCTGGGTCACCAGGAACCAGAACGAGAAGCAACCCAACAGGACGAATGCCGCGGTTTCTATACGGAAATCATGGGGACGAGTTTTGCGAATGACGATGTTCCAGAGTCTGGACGGCTCGGCCGGGCGCAGATTTTACTACTACTTCAGATCGACCACGTAGCTCATCATCCAGCCGTCCTTGGTCGGTTGGAACTGGAGCATGCCGCCAGCCGCGGACGCCGACGCCTCCGAACGGCGATTGAGCACGAACCGGGCGGTGGCGATCCCGACCGCGGCACCGGCCACGGTGTCCGACAACCAGTGTTGATTCTCGCGCAGTCGGACATAGGCGGTGCCGCCGGCGATCCCGTAGCCGATGACCCGTCTCAGCCACCTGAACTCGTCGTTGCCGGATTCGGCGAAGACGGTCCCAATGGCAAAAGCAGCCGTGGTGTGCACCGAGGGAAAAGAATCGCCGCCCTGGCGCCAGCGGTTGGGCGAGTCGGTCACGTTCGGGCGTTCGCGGCCCGCCGCCACTTTCAGCACCTCGCTGGTCGCCGTGCTGAATACGCCTGCCTCGAGAAGCGACCATGTCTCGCGATAGCCGTCCTTATCGTCGATGAATTCGGCATATACCCAGGTGGCGCCGATGATGGCGACCAGCGGCGCGGCGTCCCGCAGGCTGTTCGGATCTTTCGTGCTTTGATCCGAGCGCGAAGGGTCCGCGAAATGATCGCGCACCCTGGAGTCGTATTGGTGCGCCACGACCAGCGCGGCTGCGGTCACGCCAAAGTACGCCCAGTCCTCCCGGTCCCAACGCAGCGGGGCGGTGAAGTACTGCTTCGTGTCGTCGATCGCGGAGTGGAGAGTGAAGACGTCTTCGCCATGGGCTGCCAGCGGCGCCAAGGTGACGATCGACAACACGGCGGCGATCTGGTTGCGCCGATTTCTGTACATCTGCCGGATTCCCTAGCCCATCGAGGATGCATCGAGTCCCCCTGATCGAGCCGATGCAGGGGCGATGGTACGAGCTTTGTAGAGCAAAGTCACGAACGGGTGCGTATTCTCTCAAAGGGCCATGAGCAGAACGCCGCCGGCGATCAGCATGGTCGTGTCATATCCGCATGGCGATGCACGCGGGCCTAGTGAATGCCGACCACCAGCACGGTGAAAGTGTCCGCGAGGGGAGCAGGACGCGGGTGCGGTTGCTCCGGCGTCGGCGTGGGAGCCGCACCAAACAGGGACGTGACGGTGTACACGCGCCCGGTTGCCGGATCGAGCGCCATCGTGCGCGCCCCTTTTTGTGTCTTGACCGTCTGCGCAACCGTGTATCGATCGCCCGACTCCTGACGAACCACTGTCAAAGTTCCTTCGCCATTCGAACTGAACACCAGGCCGCGATGTGGATCGAACGCAACCGCATCAGGCCCCGCGCCGATCTTGAGCTTGGCCACCTGCTTGCCGCTGGCGGCATCGGTGACGGCCATGACGTTGCCGTCGCAGACGGAGAAGAGTCGGTGATGCGTCTTGTCGAGCGCAAGACCGCTCGGGCGTGCGCAACCGGGCAACGTCCAGGTCGCCTTGGCCTCGAGACTGGTGCTGTCGATGACGACCATCTGTCCGACTTCACTCTCGATGTTGACGAAAATATGACCGTCTCCGTCATCGACGGCAAACTCCGGCTTGTCCGGCACCGGGATGGTCTTGACGACCGACAGGCTGGCCGCGTCGATGACGGTCACGTCCTTGCTGCGACCGTTGAACGTGAAGACATGATTATTGACGGGTTCATACACGATGGCATCGGGGTTGTGGCCGGATACCAGAACCTCCTTGATGACCGTCAGCGTGTCCAGATCAAATACCGTGATCGAATCGCCCTTGCCGTTGCTGGTGTAGCCACGCCTCGATTTTTCGGCGAGCGCGATGCCGTGCACGCCCTTGGTGTCCGGAATGATTCCGATGGATTTCCCGGTTCCGGTGTCGACGACTTCCACATGATCACCACGGCTGAGAAACAGGCGCTTGCCGGCGGCATCCAGGGTCATATAGTCCCAACCGCCGCCGCCTCCCAGTTTCCAGTGCTCCAACACCTCGTATGCCGGTGAGCCCTGGGTGGGCTTCACGTCGGCCGACGACGCCGTGGTGGCGGCCAGCGGTCCCACCAATGCCGATGCGGCAAGCCAACCAGCGATTCGAGTCCTGAACGTCGATTGCATTTGCGGCTCCGCTTGTCTTTGGAAACGTGGGGAGCACCTTATAGCAGAGAATTTTTACAGAATGAGTTACCAAACCGTATACATGGAGCCGGGTGCGCGCCCGCGCGGCGCTCCTATAACTATCTGTATGGATTCGATTTCGGCCCGCGTGGTAGCGTCGAATCTGATTCACAAATGCTCGTCGAGAGGCATCATGGTTGCGCGTTGCGTCTTCTTGACGGCCTGTCTTGCGGTCGTGGTGTTGATGACCGGCTGCCCGGCCCGGACAATGGAGGCCGTGCCGCGGGATGTTCCCTCTGCCTTCGACAATGCCTTCTCTGCGCCACCCGGGCAATGGCCGGCACAAGCATGGTACCGAGATTTTTACAGCGATGAGCTAAGCACCTTCGTCGATTTGGCGGCCATGAATAATTGGGATTTTGCCGCCGCCCGGGCGCGCGTCGCCCAGGCCGATGCACGCGCCCGGCAGGCGGGTGCCGCCATCCTGCCGAGCGTCGATGGTGCGGGCACCGCGAACTTTTTGGCGGGGCATTCCGCACAAGGCGGCGGTCACGAACTCGATTGGTCCGCCATGCTGTCCGCCAGTTACGAAGTGGACTTCTGGGGCAAGAACCGGGCAGCCGCGGATTCGGCGCGATTCCTCGCGGGCGCATCGCGCGCCGAGCGCGATACGGTCGCACTCACGACGCTTGCCGGCGTCGCGGACAGTTACTTTCAGCTGCTCGCGCTGCGGGAGCGCCTCACGATCGCCCGGTCCAACAGCGATGCCGCCCGGCGGCTCCTCGACGTGGTGCAGGCGCGGTTCGACGCCGGCTTCGCCACCCCGGTCGAATTGGCGACGCAAAGGACGGCGTTCGACACTGCGCAAATCGCGATCTCTGATCTGCAGCAGGCGCAGACCGAGTCTCGCGCGGCATTGGCGCTGTTGCTGGGAAGGGCCCCGGAAGGCTTCGTCGTGCAAGGTGCCCCGCTCGACTCGCTGCACGAGCCACAGGTTACGGCGGGACTTCCGTCCGAGCTGCTGATGCGAAGACCCGATGTGCTGTTGGCCGAAGCGAACCTTCAAGCAGGCCATGCAGATCTGATCGTCGCGCGCGCCGCGATGTTTCCGAGCTTGAGCCTGACCGGCAGCGCCGGCGTACAAAATCCGGCGTTACCCGCCATTGTGCTGACCATCCCGGGAGTCGGACCTTCGTTTGCGCTCGGTGCCAATTTGATTCAGCCGATATTCGATCACGGAAGGCTGAAAGCGCAGCGCGATGAGGCGCAGGCGAGGGACACCGAACTGCTGGCGATGTACCGCTCCGCCATCATCGCTGCACTCAGCGATGTCGAAACCGCCCTGGCGGCCATCCACCACCTGGACCTCGCCCGTGAATTTCAGGTCGAGAGCGTTGCGCAGAGCGAACGCGCCTTCGAAGGAGCGCAACTGCGTTACGAAGCCGGGTCCGGCGACTATCTGGTCCTGTTGGAGGCGCAGCGAACGGTCTACGCGGTGCGCGATCAATTCGTTCAATACAAGCTGGCGCGACTGCAGGCGTTGGTGGCTCTGTGCAAGGCCCTGGGCGGTGGGTGGACCCAGCAACAGGCGCACGACCAGGCGCCCTCAACAACGACATGGAACATCAACCGATGAATGCGATGACCTCTCCCGTTTGCCCGCGCACCGCCATCTTGGGGCTCGTGGCGTGCACCCTGTTGTTCGCCGGTTGCCACAAGGCGCCCGTCGCCGGCGAGGACGCCGCGACGGAGGCGATCTCGAAGGAGGCCAGCGCGAAGGAGGCGACGGCCGACGGAGCCAAGGACGCGGCGCCCGCGGAGGAAGGGGGCGAGGGCGTTGCTCTGACACAGGAAGAAGTCGCGAAGATGGGGATCGTGACGGCGGACGCCGCGAAAATCATGCATACGTCGGAAGTGCCCGGATTCGGCGTGGTGATCGCACACGATACGATCGCCGCGGCGGTCGCGGAATTGCGCACCGCCGAAGCAATGGAACGGCAGAGCCGGTCCGCGCTGGCCCGCAGCCAACGGCTGACGGGAACACCGGGCGCCATGCCGACGGACACTCAAGAGACCGCCGAACGGCAGGCGACGGTCGATCATGCGGCGTTGGATCTGGCGACGCGACGCCTGTCGGCAACCTTCGGCCTGAATCCGCCCTGGAAAAATCACGACGAGAGCCCTGAACTCGCGGCGCTCGCCAGCGGCGACGTCAAGCTGGTCAGGGTCACTTTCCCCTTAGGTTCGATGGCCGGATCGAATCCTCGGACGCTCCGATTGGCGCACATCGATTCGGCCCAAAGCGGTCCGGGCTGGCATGCCTCCTCCGTATGGAGTGCTCCCGCCGATGCCAGCGTGCCGGGCAAGAGCTTCTTTGCCATGTTGAGGGGCAGCGACGCCGGTGAGGGCGAGCGTTTGATGGCTTGGGCGCCGGTGGGCGACGCAGAATCCGGTGTGGAGATTCCTGCCGCGGCCGCGGTCATCAGCGGCGGCAAATATTGGTGCTACGTGGAGGCGAAGACCGGAACGTTCGTTCGGACCGAGTTCGATCCCGGTGCCCCGACACCGGACGGTTACTTCGTAAAAGATGGGCTGTCTGCGGGCGACAAGATCGTCGTCAAGTCGGCCGGACAGCTGCTGGCGCGGGAAACCAACCCGAGCACGGCCGCGGAGTAGCGCATGCGGGCTCTCGTCGCGCTGTGTGTTCGTCATTATGGCGCGGTTACTGCGCTCACCCTTCTGGCCCTGATCCTTGGGGCGTGGGGCGCTCTGCAGGCGCCCTTGGACGTGTTTCCGGAGTTCGTTCCCTCCCAGGTGGACATCCAAACCGAGGCGCCGGGTTTCGCTCCTCAACAAGTCGAGGAGCTGGTCACCAAGCAGGTCGAAAACGTCGTCAACGGATCGGCGGGTCTGGCGACCATGCGATCCGAATCGATTCCCGGGCTCTCCGTCGTCACGATCACGTTTGCGGATGGAATTGACGTCCACATTGCGCGGCAGGGAATCTCGGAGCGCCTGTCGGAACTCGGCAGTTCGCTGCCGGCCGGGGTGAGCACGCCGAAATTGTCGCCGTTGGTGTCGAGCACGATGGACCTTTTGATGATCGGCCTGCTGTCCGACAAAGTGGACGCCTACACGCTGCGCGACAATGCCGACTGGATCATCAAGCCGCGTCTGTTGGCGGTCCCGGGTGTGGCACACGCCATCGTTTTCGGCGGCGATGTCCGGCAGATCCAAATTCTTCCCGACATGCGCAAGTTGTCCAGTTTCAATCTGTCCTTCAGCGAGGTCGCCGATGCGGCAAAGGCCGCATTGCCGCTGCGTGGCGCCGGATTCATCGACCTCGCGGCGCAGCGTGTGCTCCTGAAATCTCCGACGCCGGAGCCCGACGTCAAGGCTCTCGGACAGGCCGTCGTCGCGGTACGCAACGACGCCCCCATTTTGCTCCGCGATGTGGCGGACATCAAAATTGCGCCGGCGCTGCGCTTCGGCGACTCCCTCATCATGGGAAAGCACGGTGTGATGTTGTCGCTCGCCAGCCAGTTCGGCGCCAACACCCTGTCGACCACGCTCGCGGTCGAGAAGGCGTTGGCAGATTTGGAGCCCGCCCTGAACCAGCAGGGCATCACCGTCTATAAGAACCTGCATCGACCCGCCAATTTCATCGAGCGCGCATTGTCGGATCTGCGGGAGTCCCTCGTCATCGCAGCGATCTTGATATTGGCCGTGCTGTACGTTTTCCTGCGTGACATTCGGGCGGCGCTGATTGCGTTCACTGCCATTCCGCTCTCGTTGCTGGCAGCCGTCGCGGTGTTGGAGCGCATGGGTTTGACGCTCAACACCATGACGCTCGGTGGCTTCGCGGTGTCGCTTGGCGTTCTCGTGGATGACGCGATCATCGGCATCGAGAACATCATGCGACGGCTGAGCGAAAATTCCCGGGCCGAAGCTCCACGACCCCGTCTCGAAATCGTCCGTGACGCATCGCTCGAGGTTCGCGGCCCCGTGATCTATGCGACTGCCGTGGTGATTGCGGTATTCCTGCCCGAACTGTTCACCTCGAGCGTTCAGGGACACTTCGTGGGTCCGCTGGCGCTTGCCTTCATCTTTGCGGTGGTCGCCTCCCTGGTCGTCGCGATGACCTCGACCCCTGCATTGTGTGCTCTATTCCTCAGGCAGCACGCCGGGAGATCCGACGCGCGCTGGCTGGCACGGCTCAAGTCGTGGCAGGGATCGGCCGTCCATGGTGTCGCGGCGCACCTCAACGCGATCATCGTCGTGCTCGTCGTCCTGGTCATTGCGTCCGGTACGGCGCTGCCGTTCCTGGGCGGCACGTTCATGCCCGACTTTCGCGAGGGACATTTCGTCATGCAGGTCTCAAGCTCCGTGACCGGCACCTCGCTGGATGAGATGCTGAGCGTGGGAGAGCGTGTCAGCCGGGAAGTTCTGGCATTGCCGTACGTGGAGAGCATCGAACAACAGGTCGGCCGCGCGGAACTGAGCGAGGATACGTGGGGTCCGCATCGCAGCGAATTTCACGTCGAGCTGAAACCTGATGCCACGATCGATCAGGGCGTTGCCCAGGATAGGTTGCGCGACATTCTGTCGCACTACCCTGGACTGCAAAGCGAAGTGGTCACGTTCCTCGGCGACAGGATCGGCGAGAGCCTGAGCGGCGTGAATGCCCAGGTCGCCATCAAGATTTTCGGGGACGATCTCGACACGCTCGACAAGAGCGCGGAAAAGGTGACCGCCGCGCTCGGCAAGATCAAGGGCATCGTCGACCTGCAGTTCAAGCGCCAGAGCGGCACGCCGGCGATCTCCATCCACCTCAGGCCGCAGGCCCTGGCGACGAGCGGGCTGAAAGTACAGGACGTGCTCGATACGGTGCAAACAGCCTACGCGGGCACGACGGTGGGCCAAACCTTCCGCGGCACCCGAACGGTGGATGTGGTGGTCCTGTTGCCCGACGCCGTGCGCCATCGACCGACGCAGCTCGGAAAGCTGATGATCGCGACGCCGTTCGGGCCGGTTCCGCTGTCCCAGGTCGCCGATGTCGAGGTCACGCAGGATCGATACAGCATCGAACACGATGGCGGCCAGCGTCTGGTGGTCGTGACCTTCAACGTGGGGGCGGGTTCCCTGCAGGGCATCGTCGCGGAATCTCAGCAGGCGATTGCCCGGTCCGTGGCGCTTCCGCCGGGCGTGTTTCTCGAATTCACGGGGGCGGCCGAGGCCGAGATCAAGACCCGCAACGAACTGATCCTGTACTCCGGACTCGCCCTTGCGCTCATCGTCATGATCTTGTTCGTGTCCTTTCATTGGCGCGCCAACAGCTGGCTGGTTCTTGCCAATCTGCCGTTCAGCCTGATCGGCAGCGTCATCGCCATCTCCGCAACCGGGCTCGGCATCTCCCTGGGGACGGTGGTGGGGCTCGTGACCGTGTTCGGGGTCAGCGCACGCAACGCGATCCTGCAGCTTGCACACTACGAGCACCTCGTCGAGGTGGAGGGGTCCGAGTGGAACCTGGATCTGGTCATTCGTGGCGCAAACGAGCGCCTGGTGCCGATATTGATGACCGCTGCCGTGACCGCCTTGGGGCTCGCACCGCTCGCGTTCGGTCTGAACAAGCCCGGGCAGGAAATCGAGGGGCCGATGGCGGTGACGGTGCTGGGCGGTCTGTTTTCATCCACGCTGCTCAACCTGGTGGTGCTGCCGGCGCTGGCAAAGCGGTTCGTTTCGACGCCCCGATGAGCTGACAGGTGCAGTCCGCCCGACCGCCCGTCATAATGCCTCCCCCAAAACACGCCCTGGGCGGGAGAACAACGCAATCGAAATTCAATCAACGGGCGTCACAGGCGCCCGGGGTGCTTTTTTCATTGGGCCGGCATTCGCCGCCGCCGCCCTGGTCGCACCCAGCATCATTGCGGCATTCGACGCCGCGTCGCTGCATAATCCACCCGGCGGGGTGACCCGGGGCGCGGCATTCGTCGTCCAACACGGGTTATTGACAGTCGGCTTGTCCGTCGGACTTGCGAGCGCCGCGCTCGCGGCGTATCACAGGCCCCTGGCCCGGCGACTGCTTCACCTTTTTCTCTTTTTCATTTTGTTGGAACTCTTTTATCGCTTTGCTTATGGCGGCCCTGTCTCCTCCGGCCTTCTGCTTTCCGTGCCGGAAACGAGCAAGCGAGAAACGGTGGAGCTGCTTGCAGGTCATGTGATCCTGACGTGCAGCCTCAGCCTGGTGGCGCTGCTGGCAATTTACGCCATGGTGGGATCGTGGAACACGAACATTCGGCTTCCCGTCAGACGCATCATCCAGATGGGCATCGTCTCCGCTTCCATGGTGGCTGCCTCATTGGCGATTGGCGCATCCGGCGTTGACGGTCCGCGGCGCATGGCGGCCGTCATGCTCCCGGAGGCCGAGGCTACCTTCCCATTGGATGTCGTGAACGCCTTCGGCGCCGTCGCGATCGACTTCGTCGACACTCGCCGCCGCGCCGCTGCCCGCGCCGTATTCGAATTTCGGGGTGTGACCCTGGTCGACCATGAGTCCCGTCGCTCAGCATCGGAGGTCTACGTCGTGGTGATCGGCGAGACGTCGCGCCGGGAAAATTGGTCGCTCTTTGGCTACACACGGGCCACGACACCGCGGCTCGACGCGATTCGGGACAGTCTTGTGCTGTTTGGCCATGTGTCATCGAACGCGACCAATACCATCTTGAGCCTGCCGCTGGCATTGACGCGCGCGGCGCCAGCCACCCGCGGGGTGGCCCGGTCGGAGAAGTCGATCGTTACCTTGTTCAAACAAGCCGGATTCGCAACTTTTTGGCTCTCGAATCAGGAGCGTTCCGTGCTATCGAATCCCATCGCGCGGATCGCAGCCGAAGCGGACCACGTCTGGTTCACCGGGGGCGGGTTCGATTCCGAGCTGGTCGGCGAGCTGGGCGAGGAAATGGCCCGCATTCCCGAGGGCGGCAAGGCCGTCATCTTCCTTCATATGGAGGGCAGCCATTTCGGCTATGTCGCCCGGTATCCCGCGAGCTTCGATCACTTCCGAGACGGGCAGGGCGCGCCGCGTCAGCTTCCGGAGCGGCAATCTCGTTTGGTCGACGAGTACGACAACACCGTCTATTTTACCGACCACAACGTAAGAGCGGTGATCGACAAACTGGCCCAATGCCATTGCAGGTCGGGGCTGGTCTTTTTCTCCGATCACGGCGAAAGGCTCTTCGACAATGGCCTGACGGACAACGACTTCGGGCACGGGTTTCCGACGATCTCCCGCCAGGAGATCGAAATCCCGTTTTTTGTCTGGATGTCCTCGGCGTATCAAGAGGCGAACCCCGGGCGGATCGAGCAACTTCGAGCGAATGCAGGGTCCGTGGCCCAACTTCACAATTTGTTCGAGACGCTCGTCGACCTGGCCGGCGTCGATTATCACGATCGAGCGTCGTCCTTGAGTCTGTTCTCCGACAAGTTCCGATCGCCCCTGGAACTGGACGTGCTCAACATGGATCAGGATACCGTCGCCTTCGATGTCGCCGGCCCGCCCTGATGCACCTTAGGATCGGCCTGGGTCGGCCTCGGGCCGCGGCGATGGCCGTTGTCGCAAAGCGTCTCGACATTCTGGCGGCGTACGCACTCAGGGTTGGTCTTGGATGCGGGATATGGCGGCATCGAGATCGTCCGTCAGTTCGTAGTAATTGCCCGAGAGCGCATCGTATCGGCCGCACGCCAGGTCCACGCAACGTTGCGCGCAGCGCGCTAGATCGGCCTTCCCGGTG
>Ga0182014_10008196_pt1 | contig 10741 bp, 13 predicted proteins | sample 612S2DmetaG_FD_120489 | JGI IMG/M metagenome (GOLD analysis project Ga0182014, IMG submission 120489) | Permafrost microbial communities from Stordalen Mire, Sweden - 612S2D metaG | ecosystem: Environmental > Terrestrial > Soil > Wetlands > Permafrost | place: Sweden: Stordalen | collected... | reverse complement strand
GAGGACAATATTACCGTTGTGATCGTGGCTTTTGACCCCGAGTAAATTAAGATGGGACCAAGTATTGGTTGACCGCTGACTACGAAACGTTAGACTGGATAGCCCTATCCTTCATATGTGAGGCTCCCGGTGGGTCTTTTCGGCAATAAAAAGAAGCAGCTAATAGGCTTGGATATTGGTTCCAGCTCCGTGAAAATCTGTGAGTTGCAGATAACCGGAAAGGGCGGGAGCCAACACTACCGGCTGCAAAAGCTCGGCATCGCCGTCCTGCCCTTCGACGCCATCGTCGAGGGCGACATCATGGACAGCAACGCCGTGGCCACCGCCATCCGGCAGGTACTGGCCGAGCAGAAGATAAAGGCCAGGGACGTGGCCATCTCGGTGGCCGGCCAGCAGGTGATGGTCAAAAAAGTGACGTTCCCGCTCATGAGCCCGGCCGAGCTGGCCGAATCCGTGCGCTGGGAGGCGGAGAGCTTCTTCCCCGCGGGCCAGGGCCTGGACGCCTACGCCCTGGATTTTGCCGTGCTGGAGGAGCGTCCCGCCGACGGCAACATGGACGTGGTGCTGGTGGCCTGCCGCAAGGACAAGATCGAGGCCTACCTGAGCTGCGTGGCCATGGCCGGGGCCAAGCCGGTGCTGGTGGACGTGGACGTGTTCGCCATCCAGAACCTGTACGAGATCGGCGCCGGCGAGGGTGCCCGGGATGAAGTGGTGGCCCTGGTGAACATCGGGGCCCAGTTCACCAACCTCACCATGCTCGTGGGCCGGAAATCGCTGTTCTGGCGGGATATCGCCTGGGGCGGCCACCGCTTCACCGACAAGCTCATGGAAGACTGGGGAATCTCCCGGGAGGCGGCGGAACAATTGAAAGAGGGGGTCTCGGCCGAGGGCCGCACCCCCGAAGAGGTGGAACCGTCCCTTTCCGCCATTTCCGACAGCTTCGCGGACGAACTGGGCAGGACCATCGACTTCTTCCGTTCCAGCTTCAAGGTGGACCGGCTGGACCGGGTGCTGCTCTCGGGCGGCAGCGCCAAGGTGATCCACCTCCCCGACATCCTCGGGGAGCGCCTCCGGGTTCCCGTGGACCGGCTGGACCCGTTCCAGTCGGTGGACGTGGATGAAAGAAGCGTGGATCCCGCGGTGGTCCGGGACATCGGCTGCACCGCCGCCGTGGCGGTTGGATTGGCTCTGCGCCAAGTGGGGGACCGATGATCAAGATCAACCTGCTGGGCGACACCCTCGCCCAGGTCAGCGGCAAGAAACCTTCGACGCCGGATGCCCTTCCGGTCTATGCGGAAGCCGAAGCCTCCGGGCGTTCCAGCTTCCCGATCGCGGGCGTGCTGCTGGGGGTGGTGCTCCCGTGCGTGGGCGGCGTCTACTACGTCTACCTCAACGGCAAAGTGGAGCGGGCGCGCGCCACCCAGGTGGACCTCCAGGCCAAGAAGAAGGACCTGGAAAAGTACATCCAGCTGGAGAAGACTTTCAGGGCCCAGAAGGAATCCCTGCAAAAGAAGAAGGAAGTCATGATGGGCCTGAAGACCGCCCAGCAGCTTCCGGTGCACCTGCTGGAACAGTTGGCGGACTGCCTGCCGGACGATGTCTGGTTCAAGGAGGTCACCCAGAAAGGCATGAACATCAGTATCAGGGGGGAAAGTTCCAGCTTCGAGGCCATCAACCAGTTCCGCAGCCGTCTTCTGGAACAGACCAAGTGGTTCCAGAACGTCCAGTATCCAGCGGCGAACAAGAAGGATCGCACGGTTGAGTTCACCATCTCCTGCGATTTGAAGAATTCCGCCTGAGGCCGCCCATGAACCCGCAATTCAAGAAACAGATTCTCATAGGCGGCATGTCCGGCCTGCTCATCCTGGTCCTCATCTATTTCTTGCTCGGGGGCAAGCGGGACGACCTGGCCGCCCTGAAGGCCTCCAACGCGGCCCTGGAAACCGACGTGAACCGGGGCTACGCCCTCAAGGACATCTACGAGAAGCTCAAGGCCGAAGTGGACCAGCAGGAGAAGGTCATCGAGCAGCTCATCAGCATCATGCCCACCGACGCGGACCGGGGCGAGCTGCCGTACCGGATCAAGAAGCTGGCGGATGCCGCGGGCATCGAACAGGTCTCGTTCTCCCTGCAGCCGCCGGCGGTGAAGGAGTACTACACGGAGTATCCCGTGCTGTTCACCTTCAAGGCCGGGTACCACACCCTGGGCCAATTCACCTCCCTGTTTTCCGGCTACGGGAAGATCATCGACCTCACCGACCTGCAGATGACCCGGACCTCGGGCAACCCCCTCTACCCGGTCGCAGTCACGTGCAAGATCAGCGCCTTCGTTTACAACCCGGCCAAGCCGGCTCCCGCGGCGAAGGGCCCAGCCCCCCGTCCCGGGGCTCCGTCCGCCGCCAAAAAAGACCAAGGAGACTGAGCCCTCATGCCACGCATCTGTTCCATGCTCGCAGCCCTGGCGCTCGGCCTTCAACTCGGTGCCCAGGGCACGCCCAAGCCCGGCGCGCCGGCTCCAGCGCCCGCCCCCGCCCCGGTCATCAGTACCGATGAACTTCTGGTGACCAGCGCCATCCCCTACCACCCGACCCTGATCCGGGATCCCTTCGCGACCCCCACCGACGCCGAGCAGACCAACAAGGGCGACCTGGTGGACGATATCGCCGTCAAGGGCCGGGTCGTCTCCGGCGGCAAGACCCTGGCGGTGGTTTCGGACGCGCGGGGCAATGTCCGCACCTTGCCCATCGGTTTCAAGTTCCGGGATGGCGTGCTGGTGGCCATTGATGATAAATCCGTCACGTTCCACCAGTGGGACCCCACCGGAACCAATACCAGGATCTACCGGACCATCGTCAAAATCTACAAGCGCGAGGAGGCAAAACGATGAATGCTCGCCTGTGTTCCTTGCTGGTGGCGGGGGGCGTCGTTCTGGCGGGGATCCAAGGATCCCTCCATGGAGCCGCCCTTGACGCCGTTGTGCCCAGCCCGATCTCCATCCTGAAGGGCGCCGCCTTCCTCCCCGCTCCGGGCGAGGGGGTGCTGCTGCAGCTCGCCATTCCCGGCTACCAGGGGTCGCCCAGGCTGCAGGTGCTCCCCAATCCCAGCCGGATCGTGGTGGACCTGCCCGGCGTGGACCGCGGGCCCAGCCTCACCCGGAAGCTCCTGAAGGGGCTCACCTGCCCGCAGGTGCTCCGCTGCAGGGTGTCCCAGAACACAGTGAAGCCCGAACTGACCCGCGTGGTGCTGGAAGTGCTGCCCGGCACCACGGCCGAGGTGAGCAGCGACGCCGAAGGGGTCAGCATCTTCCTGAACCCGGGGCAGGGGCCCATCCAGGTCCACCTGGCCCAGGCCCGCCCGGCCCAGCCGCCGCAGGCCGCCGCTGAACCCGCTCCGGTCGAACCTGTAGCCGCCGCGCCCGCCCCGGTGACGCAGGTCGCCGTCGCGCCCGCTCCGGTGGCGCAGGTCGCCGTCACGCCCGCTCCGGTGGCGCAGGTCGCCGTCGCGCCCGCTCCGGTGGCGCAGGTCGCCGTTGCGCCCGCTCCGGTGGCGCAGGTCGCCGTCACGCCCGCTCCGGTGGCGCAGGTCGCCGTCGCGCCCGCTCCGGTGGCACAGGCCGCCGTCGCGCCCGTTCCGATGGCCGCGCAGCCCGCCGCCGCCCCCAAGTCTCGTCCCGCGCCCTTGGCGCCCCTGCCGGCCCTCAATGCCCCCTTCCAGGCGCTGCCGGCCCTGGCGGTGAACGCCCTGCTGCCCGCCACTCCCGGCGTGGCCCAGGACGCGCCCCAGAATGCGCCCCTGGTTCCAGTGCCGGCCCCCCGCTTCACTCCGGAGACCCGCAAGGAGGAGCGCCGCGGCGGCAGGACCCTCGGTGATGTGGGCGGCCGCTACACCGGCACCCGCATGACCATCGACGTGGTGGGCACCGACCTCACCAGCTTCCTGCGCATCATCGCCGACACCGCCCACCTGAACCTCATCGTGGACAGCGACGTCCAGGGCATCTACACCTTCAAGTTCACCGACACCCCCTGGGACCAGGTGCTGGACGTGATCCTGAAGCATGCCGGGCTGGGCAAGGAGATCAGCAACGGCATCATCCGGGTGGCCAAGGTGGAGAAGCTGCAGAAGGAGGAGGAGGACCGCAAGCGGCTGGACGACGCCCGGGCCCTGTCCGGCGACACCGTGAGCATCACCCGGCCCCTGTCCTTCGCCAAGGCCCACGAGGCCAAGGCCGTCCTGGACAAGATCCTCACCAAGCGCGGCACCATCATCATCGACGACCGCACCAACACGCTCATCATCACCGACCTGCCCCGGAACCTGCCCCTGATCGACGACCTCATCGCCCAGCTGGACGTGCAGATCCAGCAGGTCCAGATCGAGGCCCGGGTGGTGGAAGCCACCAAGAACTGGCAGCAGGAGTTCGGCGTCCAGTGGCCCACCACCAACAACGGCGCCACTACGCTCACCACCAGCACCGGTACCGCCGCCCCCTGGATCACCTCCAACGGCCAGTCCTGGAACAGCATCAACAACCTGGCCACGGGCTCCAACAACGTCGCGGCGGTTGGGTTCTCCCCCGGCCAGACCGGGGTCACCGACATCTCCGGGCCGGCCGGCCAGTTCTGGCTGTCCTTCCTCAGCAACCGCATGAGCGTCAACGTGGTGCTGCAGGCCCTGGAATCCCAGGGGGTGATCAAGGTGGTCTCCTCGCCCAAGGTGGTGACCCAGAACAACAAGAAGGCCAAGGTCCTGTCCGGCCAGAAGATCCCCTATCCGGCCCAGCAGGCGGGCACCAACTCCGGCGCCATCACCGTGTCCTTCGCCGAAGCCAACCTGTCCCTGGAAGTGACCCCGCAGATCACCAACGACGGCACCATCCTCATGGACATCCACCTGGAAAAGGACGACGCCAACTTCGCCCAGGAGGTTGCCGGCACCCCCACCATCACCACTAGGATGATCGAGACCCAGGTGCTGGTGAAGGACGGAGGCACCGCCGTCATGGGCGGCGTCTACCAGAACACCAACACCGCCCAGACCACCGGGGTCCCCTTCCTGGCCAACCTGCCCATCATCGGCTTCCTGTTCAGGAGCAAGAACAACCAGGACCAGAACGACGAACTCCTGCTGTTCATCACCCCGCGCATCCTCAAGAACTAGAACCCGTCCAGGCCTGCAGTTTGGACGTTTTCCTCCCCACCGGAGCGCCCTGGTCCCGATGCGGCTTTGTCTGCTGACAGCCCCTGATGCATTGTCTGTTCCCAGTCGACTCGCGCCGACCCACACCGGGTCCCCCGGTAAGGCGCCGACCCACGGGTACGATTCGGACTTTCCGTCCTCGCAAGCTGCGGGCGGACAAGTCCGAATCGTTAGTCGTCCTCCAATGGCTGAACTCATGGCTGAGTCATCTTGACGGCGCCTGCCCATCGGTCCGGCTCCATACTCTGGTCCACCTTCCAAAAAGACTAGGCGGCGACCAGGGTGGGGTGGAGCCTGGGTAAGCTCTTGTCGGCCCAGACCTGGACCTGTCCGAGGCCAACCTGGGATTTCAACTCTCGGTGAAGGACTTCAATTTCCCAGCAATCGAGATACGCCTGGATGAGCGCCTGGGCGCTGGTGATCAGGTCCGTGGTGATGAGGTAGGCGGGCTGGTCATATTTCAAAAAAACCATGGAACGGGGGCCAGAGGATGGGGCCGGACCGATGGGTAGGGCCCTTCAAGATGACGCAGCCAGGGGTTCAGCCATTGGAGGACGGCAAACGATTCGGACTTGTCCGCCCGCAGCTTGCGAGGACGGAAAGTCCGAATCGTACCTATGGGTCGGCGCCTTGCCGGGGGGGCCCGGTTTGGGGCGGCGCGAGTCGTCTGGGGACGGACGACCCGTTGGGGGGCTGTCAGCAGACAAAGCCGGATCGGGACCCGGGCGCTCCAGTGGGGTTAGATGCGTCCAAACTGCAGTGCGTGCTGCGCTTCCGCCAGGCTACTTCGCGGGGATCGGCAGGGTGCGCACCAGGCGCTTGCAGGTGTTGCAGAGGATGGTGTAGGTGTCCGGCTGCTCGAAGCGGTAGACGAAGCCGGGGCCTTCCATGGGGGTCTGGTCGGCTTTCTCCAGTCTGCCGAAATGGTACTCGGCGATGCGCACGCTCTGGGGGGCGGTGAGGTCAGCGCCGCAGTTGGGACACGAAATGGCAGCCATGCTTGCTCCTGAGTGAAATCTACTTGATGAAAAGGTACCAGATCCCGAAAACCAGGAGGCCCAGAAAAAGCAGCCCGGCGACGAGGCGCAGGATCACCCTTCCGATTCTATAGGCAACCCAGAGCAGGAGCACGAGGCACAGGACGCCGATGGTCATCTGGAGGGGGGTCAGGGGCGGGCCCGAGACCCGGGTCACCGTTACCACTTCCGTCCCGTGGGCATGGGCGGAAGGCTTGGCCTGGGCTGTCATTTTTGATCTCCAATCATTGCAGCATCGATCCCTAGTGTATCCTGCGGCCGCGCGCGGCGGCGGATGCTGGTACCATGGATTTTCCCCCCAACCGGATTCGACCCCGGGTACTTCGCCGACGCCATAACGCTGGAATCCACCGCTCATGCTCATCGACTATGCAGCCATCACCCACCCTGGCCGGGTCCGCAAGAACAACGAGGACGCCTACCTAGTGAGCGCTCTGGACGGGGAGGAGCCGCTGGTGAACGGGTTGCGCCCCCATTCGCCCATCCGCCAGAACGGCATTCTCGCGGCCGTGGCCGACGGCATGGGCGGGGCGGCCTCCGGCGAAATCGCCTCGCGGGAAGGGCTCGCTTCCCTGGCGGTGAACCTGTTCGGCCATTGGGGCCGGTTCCCCGCCGCCAAGGCGGTGGAGGCGGATCTCCTGCGGGCGCTGCGCCATGCCGCCGAGGGCGCGTCCAGCGCGGTGGCCCGCTATGCGGACGTGGAGCGGGCCTCCCGGGGGATGGGGTCCACCCTCACCGCCGCCGTGGTCTGGAGCGGCTACGCCTACATCGCCCAGGTGGGCGACAGCCGGGCCTACCTGCTTCGCGGCGGACGCATGGTCCTGCTCACCGAAGACCAGACCCTGGTGCGGGAGATGATCAACCAGGGCAGCCTCACTCCGGAGCAGGCCCGGTTCCATCCCCAGCGCAGCATCATCACCCAGGCCCTGGGCGGCCCGGATCCGCTCCGGGTGGTCCTGGGCAAGGTGACCCTGCGCCGGGGCGACCGTCTGCTGCTGTGCACCGACGGCCTGCCCGGCGAACTCCCGGATGCCCGGCTGGAGGAGTTCCTGGCCCTGGGCCTGCCGGCCCAGCAGACCCTGGAGAAGATGCTCGACGAGGCCCTGGCGCGGGGCGGCCGGGACAACATCACCGCGCTGCTGCTGGAGCTGAGCGACTCCGCCTTCCCCTTGCCGCTGGCCGGGGAGGCCGTCCGGGTGGTGGAGCCGGCGCTGTCGGCGGACCCGGTGCCGACGCGGTTCCTGGCCCGGCTTGGACGCATCCTAGGGAGAAACTCATGAGTCTTCTGCAAGGCACCCTTTCGCTCAGGCGCTTCCTGGTCATGGGGCCGGTGCCCACCGAGGCCGATCTGCTGGAAGGGCTCCGCCAGGATGCCTTCCGCCCCTTCGAGGACGGCCTGGAGGAGGAACGGCTGGGCTGGTGCGATTGGCGCAACCTGCTCATCGCCCCCCCCGACGGCGACTGGGTCACCCAGGAGCGGTTCGCCATCTTCGCCCTGCGCATGGACACCCGCAAGGTCCCCGCGGCGCTGCTCAAGGCCCAGGTGGACCTGAGGCTGCAGAGCCTGCAGAAGGAGAAGGACCTGGCCTTCATCGGCAAGGAGGCCCGGATCTCCCTCCAGGACGAGGTGAAGGCCGACCTGCTGCGCAAGGTGCTGCCCACCCCCCGGATTTCCGAGGTGGCCTGGGACCTCAAGGGGGGCATGCTCTGGACCACCGCCGCCTCCACCCGGACCCAATCGGCCCTCATCGGCCTGTTCATCAAGTCCTTCGGCTGCGAGCTCCAGCCCCTGGCCCCGCTGCTCCTGGCCGGGCGCCTGCTGCCCCGGATCCCAGTGGAGTCGCTCATGGCGCTGGATCCCTTCGACCTGAATCTGGAGACCGCATGAAGCCCATGGAACTCGTTGAACAGGGCCGTTTCCTCGGGGAGGAGTTCCTGCTCTGGCTGTGGATGCGGGGGCTCGCCGAGGGCGGCACCAGCGGGCTCGAGGGGGACCAGTCGGCCTGCTTCGTGGACGACTCGGTGCAGTTGGTCACCGAACGGGGCGACGTCAAGGAGCTGAGCCTGCGCAAGGGCAACCCCGCCGAAAGCCGGGAGGCCTTCGAGGCCCTGTCCCGGGGCATGCGGCCGGCCAAGGCCAAGGTGCGCCTGCTGTCCGGCGACATGGAGTGGACCTTCACCCTGGGCGCCGCCGGGCTGGAGATCAGCACGCTGAAGCTGCCGCCCACCCAGTCCAAGGACCCCCAGGGCCGGGTGGCGGACCGGCTGTTCCTGCTGGAGGAGGGCATGGCCCACCTGGAGCGCCGCTTCCAGGTCTTCCTCACGGCCCGCACCCAGGATCCGGATGAGCTCCAGGAGACCCTGCGGGCCTGGCTGCGCCAAGGCCTCGAAGGGCTGGCGGTGGGGGCCGGCGCCGACAACCTGCCATGGCAGGGCTGAAGGCCGGCTGGCGCTTCGCTCTGGCCGTTCCCGCGGCCCTGGCGGGCTGCGCCGCCCCGACCCGGGCCCCGGCCCCTCCGGTGTCCGTCGCCCAGGCGCCTCGGGCGCCCATCGCCCTGGCGCCGGCCCCGGCCGAAGTGAAAGCGCCGCTCCCCGGGGGCGGCTCCGCCCGGATCCGGCTGGTGTTCAAGCAGGGCGTGCAGGTGCAGACCGAGGGCCTGCCGCCGGCCTTCCTGGCCAGGAGCGGGACTGGGCCCTGGGCCCCCTTCCAGGAGCTCAGCGCGGAAGGCAAGCGCTGGGTCCTGGGCGCCCTGTTCCCCAGGGACACCTGGGATCCGGAGCAGGTGCGGCACCGGGTGCGCTGGCCGCAGCTGGAGTCGGTGTGGCTGATGGCGTCGCTGTTCCTGGGCCACGGCCAGCGCTACGACCGGCTGCAGGCGGCCAACCCGTCCAATCCCGACAAGCTGCAGGCGGGGGACCTCTGGCTCATTCCCGTGGTCATGCTGTCGGCGGACCTGGGCGGGGAGGTCCCGGCCCCGGCGCAGGCCGGCACGCCGGAGGCTCAGCCTAACGACGAGGCGCGGATCGCGGCCTACCGGGAGCTGCTGCAGTTCGGCCAGGACCGGGAGGGGAAGTTCGCCGCCTACCACCTGCGCAAGGGCGAGGCCCTGTACTCCAGCGTGGTAATGCGCTACACCGACCAGGTGGATCCCCAGGGGGTGAACGACCTGGCCCTGGAGATCGCCCGCCGCAGCGGGATCGCCGATGTGCGGGGGATCCAGCCCGGCCAGGTGGTGAAGATCCCCCTGGAGGACCTGGCCAGTCCGTTCCAGCCCGAGGGCACGGTGGCCCTGGCGGAGGAGCGGGAAGTGCGGGCCGAGGTGCGGCGCATTCCGCGGGTGGCTGCCGGGGCCCGGCTCAAGGGCATCCGCATCGTGCTGGATGCCGGCCACGGCGGCATCGACAGGGGCGCCGCGGCCAACGGCGTGTGGGAATCGGACTACGTCTACGACATCACCATGCGGGTCCGGCGGCTGCTGGAGCAGGGCACCCAGGCCGCGGTCTCCTGCACCATCCAATACCCGGGCCTGGGCTTCAGGACCAGGGACCGGATCAAGGCGCCCACCAGCCAGGCCGAGATCCTCACTACGCCGCCCTTCCCCAACGACGGGGAGAGCCCCATCGCCGTGAGCGTCCACCTGCGCTGGGTGCTGGCCAACCACCTGTTCGCCGTCTTCGACCGGGCCGGAGATCCCAGGAAGACCCTGTTCATCAGCTTCCATGCCGACAGCCTCTACCCCACCGCCCGGGGCACCATGGTCTACGTGCCCGGGGCCGTGGGCGTGCCGGCCTCCTTCGCCCTGCCCGCCGCCCGGACGGTGCGGGTGCAGGAGCTGGGCGTCGGCTCCCGGGTGCGCTTCTCGCCCAAGGAGCGGCTCCAGGGCGAGGCCCGCGGCCGGTTGTTCGCCGAGAGCCTGCTGAAGGCCCTGCAAAAGGAGGGCATCCCCACCCACGAGAACCGCCCCATCCGCAACGTGGTCCTGCGCGGCGGCAAGAGCTTCATCCCCGCCGTGATCCGCTACAGCACCGCCGCCACCAAGGTGCTGATGGAGGTACTGAACCTCACCAACCGGGAGGACGCGGCCAACCTGCAGGATCCGGCCTTCCGGGAGCATTACGCCCAGGCGGTGGTGAAGGGGATCCAGGCCTACTACAGGAACTGAGATGATCATCCACGTCCGCGTCAACCAGATCGGCTGGGTCCACCTGTGGCCTTCCCGGGAGGCCTTCGAGGCCGGGGAGGCCTCGGTGCATTTCTTCAATTCCCGCACCGATCCGCGCTGGGCGGAACTGGCCCTCACCGACGACCAGCGGGCGCGCCTGGCCGCGGGCGAACTGGTGGAACTGGAGGATCCCGGCTACCTGGACTAGACTCCATGTCCGGGCTCTGCCCGGACATGGAGTCTCTGCAGTTTGGACTTTTCGTCCGGTCCAATCATTCCCTGCCGGTGGCTCCGGAATCGTTCGTTCCGGTGCCCCGGGTTCGCGCCGACCCATTTCGGGTC
>Ga0182014_10008195_pt1 | contig 10742 bp, 6 predicted proteins | sample 612S2DmetaG_FD_120489 | JGI IMG/M metagenome (GOLD analysis project Ga0182014, IMG submission 120489) | Permafrost microbial communities from Stordalen Mire, Sweden - 612S2D metaG | ecosystem: Environmental > Terrestrial > Soil > Wetlands > Permafrost | place: Sweden: Stordalen | collected... | reverse complement strand
CGACTCCAGCGCGGTCATCGGCGACGTCCCCTGCACCGGCACCGGCTACTGGCCCAACTGGGACATCGCCACCAAGATCACGGTGATCCCGGGCACCGACGAGGGCTACGTGATGGACGGCTTTGGGGGGCTGCATCCGTTCAACGGGGCGCCCTACTACGCCCCGACCGGCTACTGGCCAGGCTGGACCATCGCCCGCGGGATCGTGGCCACCACCAGCGGGGGCTACACCGTGGACGGCTTCGGCGGCATCCACGCCTTCGGCAACGCCCCGGCGATCACCCCCACCGGCTACTGGCCAAACTGGGACATCGTCCGCGGCATCGCCGTGGCATCGGGGGGCACGGGCGTCGAGACCCTGGATGGCTTCGGCGGCGTCCACCCCGCCGGAGGGGCGCCGTTCCTCTGGGCGAGCGGCTACTTCCCCAACTCCGACATCGTGGTCGGCATCGTCACCGCCCCCTGATTCCGTGGCCGTCCTGGTGACCGGCACCCTGCCCTGACGTCCGCGGGCGCGGGACCCACACCGCACCCACCTGTGAGGGCGCGACCTGTGACAGCCACGTCCCCGGTTGCTACCTTGACTGTCATGCCAACACCACATTCCAGCCATGGGGCGTTCCGCCGGCCTCTGCACGCACTCCCGATCCTGGTCGTCGCGCTGCTCGCCCTGAGCCCGCTCGGAGTCACGGCGACCGACTGGCCCACCTACCACGGCGACAATGCCCGCCAGGGCGACGACACGTCGGATCCGGGTCTCTCCAGCCCGGTGGCCACCTGGACGTCGACCCGGCTGGACGGGGCGACCTACGCAGCTCCGTTGGTGGTCGGAAGCCAGGTGGTCGTCGCCACCGAGAACAACACCGTCTACTCCCTCGACAGCTCGGACGGCGCGGTCGAATGGTCGACTCACCTCGGAACCCCTCGTACCACGGCGATCACCTGCGGTGACATCAACCCCCAGGGGATCACCAGCACCCCGGTCATCGACGGCGGCAACGTCTACGTGGTCGCCAACATCCAGACCGGCTCCTCCAGCTTCTACTTCGACCTGGTCAGCCTCAGCCTCAGCACGGGGGCGGTGAACTGGCAGACAAACATCGACCCGCCGGACAACAGCAACCCATCCGGCATCACCTGGAGCGACGAGGCCCTCACCATGGAGGACCGCGGCGCTCTGCTGGTCACCGATGGCCGGGTGTTCGTGCCCATGGGTGGCAACGACGGCGACTGCGGTGAGTACCACGGCTACGTGGTCGGCTACCCGGAGACCGGGCCCGGCACGGGCAGCCTGACCTGGTGGGCGTCGAGCGAGGTTGTGTCGGGTGACAGCCAGGGGGCGGACTGGTCGGCCGGGGGGCTGTCGGAGGACGCCGCTGGCTACATCTACGCGAGCACCGGCAACAGCAACCAGGAGAGCGCGAGCGACACCTATGACTACAGCGATGGCGTGGTCAAGCTCAACCCCAACACCCTGGCCCCGGGAGCACCCGTCGACTACTTCGCGCCCAGCAACTGGTACCAGCTCAACGCCGGCGACGCCGACCTTGGCTCCAGCGCCCCCCTCCAGCTCCCGAATGACCGGATCTTCATCGTCGGCAAGGGCGGGACCGGCTACCTGCTCAACAGCACGGACCTGGGACACATCGGCGGCCAGCTCGCTGAGCACCAGGTCTGCCACGCGACGTCGGATGCTGCCTTCGGCAGCCTCGCGTACGCGGACGGGACCGTATTCGTGGGCTGCAGCGACGGCATGGCGGCGGTCCAGATCGCCAGCAGCAATGACGACTTCTCCACTCTCTGGTACAACACCAGCGACGTCGCCAACCATCCGCCCATCGTGGCCGGCGGGCTGGTGTGGTCGGTGAGCGCGGGTGGGAACCAGCTGCTCGGCTTCTCCACAGCCACCGGCGAGCTGGAGCAGACGCTCTCGATCAGCGGCTCCACCCACTTCACCACGCCGGCAGCGGCCAACGGGCAGCTGTACCTGGCAGGCGGGGACTACGTCAACGCCTTTGCCAGCGTGGCTCCCGCTCCGGTCAACGGCGTCACGCTCGACGGCTACGGTGGTGTGCACCATTTCGGATCCGTCGCAGCTCCGACCGGCAACGGCCCGTACTGGCCCGGCTGGACGATCGCCACGGGCGTGGCGGTGTGCCCCGCTCACACCGGCGGCTACGTGCTCGACGGCTTCGGCGGTGTGCACCCGTTCGGCAGCGCCCCCACCCTCCCGGCGTCGGCGTACTGGCCGGGCTGGGACATCGCCAACGGGATCGTCGTCACCAGTGACTGCGCCGGCGGCTACGTCCTCGACGGCTTCGGCGGCGTCCATCCCTTTGGCGACGCCCCGCCGGTCACGATCACCGGCTACTGGCCCAATTGGGATATAGCCGTGGCCATCGTGCTCCGTCCCGACAACCGCAGCGGCTGGGTCATGGACGGCTTCGGCGGGCTCCATCCCTTCGCCGCCGCGGGGACAGCGATGCCGGCCGTCCCCACCAACGGGCCCTACTGGCCGGGTTGGGACATCGCGACCGGTGTCACCCTCGATGGCGCCGGGGGTGGCTACGTCCTCGACGGCTTCGGCGGCGTCCACCCCTTCGGTGACGCTCCACCGGTCACCGCGACCGCCTACTGGCCCAATTGGGACATCGCGGTGGCCATCAGCGAATACAGCTCGAGCCCGCCCTCCGGCTACGTCCTCGACGGTTTCGGAGGCCTCCACACCTTCGGCGGGGCGCCCTACGCGGCGGCCCCCGCGTACCTGCCCGGCCAGGACGTCTTCCGCGCCCTGGGGGTGACCACCTAGCCCTTCCACGCGGCGTGTGCGGAAGGGAGGAGGCGATCGCCCACCGGGTCGAGCCGAGGAGCGGCGTGCCGCTTCATTACCATGGGGCCGGTTTGCCCATTCCCAGCCCATGCTGAGCCTCCTCGAAGTCGCCGTCGTGGCCCTGGTGCTCCTCGGCGCCAGTGGCGTCGCCATCCTCGCCTGGCTCCCCGAGGCCTGGCAGCGGCGGCTCCTCCCCGGGCTACCCGCGGTGGGGGCGATGGCCCTGGTGGTCGGGCTTCACGCCACCACGATCGTGGTCGGTGTCCAGGTGGGACTTCCGATCCTCGCCGGGGTGGCGGCGATCGCCCTCGCGGTGAGGACGTGGCGGGTGCGGCGCTGGTGGCGGCCGCTGCTGGATGCGCGCTGGCTGGGGGTGGCCCTCGTCCTGGGAGCCATCCCCTTCCTCCTCGTCCTCCGGCCGGCCGAGGCCTACGGCGCCACCCTGGTGGCGCCCACCAGCGGCGACGACGCGTACAGCTTCATCACCGTCAGCGACTGGCTGCTGCAGCACCCGGCGACCGACGTCCCGTCCCCCGCCGACGCGGCCCCGGTCTGGGGCTACACCCGCATCCACCTCACCACCGGCCTGCGCGTCGGCGAGGAGCTGGACCAGGCGGCGATCGCCGACGCCGACCACACCAACCCGGAGCAGACCTGGTACACCGTCTCCGCGCTCTGGCTCGCCCTGCTGCCCGGAGCCTGCGCTGCCGCGGCCGCCACGCTCGGGCTCCGGCGAGAGATCGGGCTAGCGGGTGGCTTCGTCGCCTCCATGTCAGGGGTGCTCGCGTTCGAGGTCTTCAACGCGAACTCGGCCGGGATGCTCGGCATCGCCACCGTGCCGATCGCACTGACGCTCTTCGCCGCCTACGTCGACCGTGGCCGGACGTCCGCGCCGGAGCAACGGCCTCCACTCTGGCTGGCGGCGGGCGCGGTTGCGGCCCTGGCCGGCAGCTATGCCGAGTACCTGCCCGTGATCGGCCTGGGGATGGTCGCCTTTGTCCTGGTCAGGAGCCCCAGGACCCTGCTCGCTCCGCTGCGGGCGGCGGTCTTCCTCACCATCGTGGCGGCAGTCATCGCGCCCTTCGTCTGGTACGACGCGGTGAGGTCGCTGGTGCTCAACACCGCCGGCGCCAGCAGCACCCAGCCCTCGGCATTCCTCGGCCCGGCGCTCACCGTTCTGGCGCACTTCACCGGCACCCGGGGGGTGGGGACCCCCCAGGGGAGCCTGTACGCGCTGCCCCTCGCGGGCATGATCGCGCTCGGTCTGGTGGCGGCGATGGCCATCTCCCCCGCCCGCCGGCTGATCGCCTGTGTCACGGCCTCGATCGCCCTGACGGTGATCCTGCTCAGCACGGTCCGCTACTTCCCATACGGGCAGGACCGGGCGATCGAGATCAGCCTCGCGCTCGTCCTCCTCTTCAGCGCCATCGGCTGGACGTCGCTCCTTCAGGTTCTGCTCGCCCGCTGGCGCGAGATCGCCTACATCGCCATGGTGGGCCTCGCCGGCGCGACGGCCGCCTTCGTGTACGTCAACGTCCACACCACGGACGGGTGGGTGGCCGCCGCCGACCCCCAACGCCAGGTCGACGCCGCTTTCCAGCAGGCGGCCGGCTGGATCGAGAGCGTCGCCGGCCCGACCGGCAACGGAGCGATGGTCATCAGCAACGATCACTTCGACCAGCTCTGGCTGATGTACGCAACCAGGGACCTGACCGCCGTGCACTACCCGTTCGTGTATCAGGACTACGGCGGGGTGGCCCCCCTCCAGTTCGACGACGGGACGTACCGCCGCTACGTGGTCGTGGACGACCAGGACTTCGTCAGCGCCGCGCCCGGCGTCGTCGTCGGGAGCGACTCGCGCTTCAGGTTCCTGGACCTCAGCAGGGGCAGCGCGGTCATCGCCCTCGGGGCCGTCAACTACCTCCGCCCCGAGACCGACCCGACCGGACCGTCGCAATGGCAGCTGAACGACGGTGAGGTGCTGGTCGTGCACAGCCCGAGTGTCACCCAGGTGACCCTTACCGTCGAGGCACTCCCTCAGGTGGCGCCGGAGCCGGTGACCGTGTCGATCGAGACCGGGGCTTCCTCCTCCTTCCAGGAGCTCCCGGCCCCCCTCTCCGGGCCGGTTGTGATCGGGACGTCGCCCACCTCGATCGCCTTCTCGGACCCGGCTCCCGTCTCCCTCGTGCAGCTGGACAACCTCCGTCCAGCGGCCTCCCCGGCTCCGGGTGACCCGAGTCTCCTCTCGATCCGGCTCCTGGGCGTCAGAGGTGGCTGACCGGCGCCGGGACCTGGCGGTGGCGCTGACCTACTACGTCCCTTACGTCAGCGGCCTGACCGAGACCGCCCGGGTGATCGCCGAGGGCCTGGCGGCGCGCGGCTGGCGGGTGACGGTGGTCGCCGCCCGCCACGACCCGAAGCTCCCCGCCCGGGAGACGCTGCGCGGTGTGGACGTGGTCCGCACCCCGGTCATCGCCCGCATCGGCAAGGGGGCGGTCAGCCCCTCGTTCGTGCCCACCGTCGCCCGGGTCGCCGCCCGGAGCCAGGCCCTGCTCCTCCACCTCCCCCTGCTGGAGGCCGGGCTCATCGCCGCCGTGGTCCGGCGCACCCCGATCGTCTCCATGTACCACTGCGACGTCACCCTCCCGGCAGGCCTCGCCAACCGGTCCCAGACCGCTGCGCTCGACCTCTCGTCGCGGCTCGCCCTGCACCGGAGCCACGCCGTCGTCGCCACCAGCGCCGACTACGCCCAGGCGTCGCGCCTGGCCGCTGCCCTGCTGCCCCGGCTGCGAGCGATCCCGCCGCCCTGCCGCGACCGCTCCGGGGGCATGCCCACCTACCGGTCGACCGGTAGCCTGCACGTGGGCTTCCTGGGCCGGCTCGTCGAGGAGAAGGGGATCGAGTACCTGGTCGACGGCTTCCGACAGCTCTCCGACCCGGACGCGCGCCTCCTGCTCGCCGGCGACTTCGCAGCCGTGGCGGGGGGTTCGGTCATCGAGAGCGTCCGGCGGCGCGCCGCAGGGGATCCCCGCATCCGGCTCCTCGGGTTCCTTTCCGACTCCCAGGTGGCGGACTTCTACGCCTCGATCGACGTCCTGGCGCTCCCCTCCATCAACCCGCTGGAGGCCTTTGGCATCGTGCAGGCGGAGGCCCTGATGCTCGGCGTGCCGGCGCTCGCCAGCGACCTGCCCGGGGTCCGCGTGCCGCTCACGGAGGTCCATCTCGGACGGCTGGTCCCACCCCGGGATGCGGGCGCCATCGCGGAGTTTCTCTCCGAACCACTGCCGGGTCCGGCCGATCGTGTCCGGGCCGCGGCGCGGGCCCGGGAGCTGTGGTCGGTGGATTCAGTCGTCGAGAGACACGCGGCCCTGCTGCGCGATGTCGCAGGCGTGCACGCTCCGGGCGCTCAGAGCCTCGGGCCGTAGATCGCCAGCAGCGCGACGGCGACCCAGAGCAGTGCGGCCAGCTGGGTGGGCCGGTCCCGGAGCACCACCTCCTCGGGCTGGCCACCCTCCCGACGGGTCTCCATCAGCAGGGTGTAGCGGAAGATCCCGTAGACGGCAAAGGGGATGGTGAGCACCAGCCCGTGATGCTCCTGCCCCTGGGTGGAGATGAACACCCAGAGGCAGTACGAGAAGAGCGCCCCGAGCATCGAGGCGTTGAGGAACTGATGCAGGGATGCGGCGGTGTACTCGCCGAGGACCGGCCGGTGGGACTGGGCATCCTCTCCGAGCAGCACCAGCTCGTTGTACCGCTTGCCGAAACCGAGGAAGAGGGCGAGGAAGAGGCTGCAGAGGAGGAGCCATTCACTGGGGACCACCGTGGCCGCGGCGGCGCCGGCACCGACCCGCAGGACAAATCCCGCAGCGATGACGATGACGTCCAGGATCGCGACGTGTTTGAGCCACGCCGAGTAGGCGAGCGTGGAGACGACGTAGGCGGCGAGCAGGCCGTCCGCCTCGAGGGATGCGGCGAGGCCGAGGAGCAGGCTTGCAACCATGAGCACCACCGCGGCGGTCACGGCGGTGCCGACGCCCAACCTCCCGGCCGCGATGGGGCGATGACGCTTGCGCTCGTGGAGCCGGTCCGCGTCCCGGTCGGCGATGTCGTTGATGAAGTACAGGCCACTGGAAGCCAGGCAGAAGGCGGCGGTGGCCAGCGCCGTCCGGCCGAGCGCGGCGATACCGAAGGCTCCGCCGAAGACGGCCGGAAGCAGGACGAAGCCGTTCTTAACCCATTGTCGGGGCCGGGCGGTGCGGATGAGGTCGAGGGCCAGTCCCGGGAGGCCTCCCTTGCCGGCCGCCTCAGGCCGGCCGACCAGCTCGCTGACCGCCGCCCCCTCATCGACCAGCCTGCCGCCGGTGGTCGCGCTCATAGGATCGATCAGTGTACGCGGAGATCCTCGGGAGCTCCCGCACCGGCGGCGGGAGCCTGGGGCCCTGCGACTCGCTCCGTCGAGCCCGGCAGGGGCAAGAGCCGGCGGACCAGCAGCCCGACCGCGGCCCCGAGCGCCAGACCGGCCAGGATGTCGCTCAGGTGGTGGAGCCCGGTCTGGACCCGGGACCAGGCGACCCCTACGGCCAGGACCGCGAGGGGTGCTCGCCAGCCCGGCCTCCCGTCGGCGAGAAGGACTGCGGCCGCCGCCGCCGAGGCGGCGTGCCCGGAGGGGAAGGAGGTGCTCGGCGGTCGCCGGGCGCGGAACCTGAGGGGAACGTCGCTGCCGGGCCGGTCACGCCGTGTGGCCCGCTTGACCAGTCCCTCGACCAGCGCGGACTGGATGGCCACGGTGACGAGGGCTCGTGCCCCGGCCTGACGCCCTGTTTCGCGATCGGTCAGGGCCCTCACCAGGGCGATGGCGGCCCAGAGCTTGCTCCGATCGGCCGCCGAGGAGAGGAGATGGGCCGTGGCGTCGAGCGGCCCGCTGCGGCGGCCCGCCACCCAGGCCTCGACCGCGCTGTCCAGCCCATGAATCCGTTGCAACAGCGGCGTCGGATGCCTCCGGTCGCGAGCGCTCGCCAGGGTTCCATCGCTCACACGCTTCTCCGATGGGCGGATGACGAAGGTGTAACAGGGCACCCCTCTGCGGTCCCGCTTGCGGCGGTAGTCGGCACCCTACTCCTACGATGCTTCATTCTCACCTCTCCCGCCGACAGATCGTCGCCGTCGCGGCCATCTTCCCGATCCTGGGGATGGCCGGCGCCAGTTCCGTGGGCGCCACGGCCAGCGGGCCGGTCACGCTCCAGCCGAGCTGGAGCTTCAGCACCGGCGCCACCACCGCGCACAGCCCGTACTGGGGACCGCAGCCATTTGCCGGGGCCGCCGTGGGCGACCTCTTCGGCAATGGCCAGCGGGAAGTCGCCGCGGCATTCCCCAACGGCAGCGTGTACGTCTTCAACTCCAGCGGGCAGGTCATGCCGGGCTGGCCCAAGAACGTGGGTGACGCGGTCGACACCACTCCGACACTCGCCGATCTCGACGGCAACGGCCGGCTCGAGGTCCTGGTCACCTCGCAGAACGGGTATGTCTACGCGTGGAACGGGGACGGGTCCAGCGTCCCCGGCTGGCCGGTCTTCGCGGGCTACGGCTATCAGGAGTCGGGCGGCGCCTTCAGTCCCGGCTTCCTCGGCGGCGTCGCGGTCGGCGACCTGTTTGGAAACGGCGAGGAGGACGTGGTGGCCTCGAGCCTCGACCACTTCCTGTACGCCTGGAACTCCGAGGGCCAGCTCCTGCCCGGTTTCCCCGTCGCCCTCTGGGACACCGCGGTGCAGACGCCGACGCTCATTGATCTCGACAACAACGGGCTGCTCTGGATCATCGCGGGTGGCGACTCCCTCCCCAACGAGTCGGGAACCGCGGCGTGGTACGCCATCCCTCCCACCGGCTGTCCCACCCCTGATGCGACCCTCTCCGGCTGCGAGCACGAGAACGTCTGGCCCGTGACCCAGGACGAGGTGACCTGGTCCTCGCCGGCCGCCGGTGACCTCACCGGCGACGGGGCGACGGAGATCGTGACCGGGACCGGCCACTTCTACAGCCAGACCCTGGGACCGGCCAACCGTGGCGCGTACCTCCACATCCTGACCGCGCCCGGCGGCACCCTGGACACGCTGTCCACCGCGGGCGACGACTTCGGATCGCCAGCGATCGGCAGCCTCAACGGCGGCAACGCTCTCGACATCGCCGAGCAGGACGAGAACTCGGACGTCTACGTCTGGGGATCGAGCGGCAACCTGCTGTGGAGTGGCAGCGCGCCCAACGCCATAACCAACCTCGGCAGCCCCGCCATCGCCCCGGTCAGCGGCGGCGCCAACGGCGTCTGGACCCCAGCCAACACCTACATCTACGGCTGGAGCGCCTCGGGGAGCATCGTCGACCAGGCCAACATCAGTGCTGAGGGCGGGATCGGAGTGGCCTTCGCGACTCCGACGATCGCCGATCTCGGCACCGGTCAGCTCTTCATGATCGACACCTACGAGGTGGGCAGCGCGTACGCCATCAGCGCGTTCGCGGTCCCGGGCACCTCCACCAACAGCATCCCGATCAACTCCTGGCCAACCTTCCACGGCAACAATCAGCACTCCGGCGGCGTGGTCCCGATCGCCACGGTGCCCACGGTCAACGGCGGTTCCCCGGTGACGCACACGAACTTCACGCTCTCGTGGGGCACCGAGGGGAACGTTGCGGCCACCGGCTATGACGTCTGGGTGTACCAGGCCTCCCTGGGGTGGGACCTGTACACCACCACCTCTGCCACCTCGACCACCTTCACCGGACTCCCAGGGGATACCTACTCGTTCTTCATCGACGCCCACAACCAGCTGGGCTCGGCGGACCTGACCAAGGTCCAGCAGGCCACGACCACCATCCCGTCCGGTGCCGGCTCCTCCACGTCCCTCCCGTTCGGAGGCCTGTACAGCCTGAGCGCCTACGGTCAGCTGGGGCCCGTCTCCTCCCCGCTCATCTCTGGTGGCCCGATGTGGCCGGAGTGGCAGATCGCCAAGGCGGTGGCCGTCGACCCGTGGAACCCGACGTACGGCCAGGTCATGGACGGCTTCGGCGGTCTGCACCAGGTGGGCGGCGCGCCGGCGGCCACGGGCGGCCCCTACTGGCCCAACTGGACCATCGCCAATGACGTGGCGGTCATCGCCGGCAGCACGGGCGCGAGCGGCTACGTCCTGGACGGCTTCGGAGGCGTGCACCCCTTCGGCAACGCTCCACCGGTTCAGGTCACCGGCTACTGGCCCAACTGGGACATCGCCATCAAGCTGGTGCTGATCCCGGGCACGGATAGCGGTTACGTCCTCGACGGCTTCGGCGGCCTGCATCCCTTCGCCGCGGCCGGCACGCCGATGCCCGCCGTGCCTCAGATCTCCGGCTACTGGCCAAACTGGACCATCGCCAACGACGTCGCGATCTGCCCGGGCGGCGGGGGCGGCTACGTCCTCGACGGGTTCGGCGGCATTCACGGCTTCGGCAGCCAGTACGGGAAGAACCCGACCAACTTCGCCTACTGGCCCAACTGGGACATCGCCAGCTCCATCGTCATCACCGGCTCCGACTGCAGGAGCGGGTACATGCTCGATGGCTTCGGTGGCGTCCACCCCTGGGACTCCAACGGGGCTAACGGGACGAGCACCTCCCCCGCAGTGCAGACGACCCTCTACCTGCCCGATCAGGACGTCTTCGTCTCCCTTGCCGCCGGGCGTCACCCGGTCACATAGCTCGCCGTCGCGGCTCCGACGGGCTCGTCTCGGCGGAGCTGCGATGCGGCAGGCCGGGAGAGGACCGCTAACCGGCCGTCCGCGGTCGCCGGCTACCCGAGGCCGAGACGCTCGATCCGGCCCTCGCGGCAGTCGACGGTCGCGCTCAGGTGGTGGCTCAGCGGCCCGGCGGGCACCGGGGCGAGCGTCGG
>Ga0182014_10008194_pt1 | contig 10743 bp, 10 predicted proteins | sample 612S2DmetaG_FD_120489 | JGI IMG/M metagenome (GOLD analysis project Ga0182014, IMG submission 120489) | Permafrost microbial communities from Stordalen Mire, Sweden - 612S2D metaG | ecosystem: Environmental > Terrestrial > Soil > Wetlands > Permafrost | place: Sweden: Stordalen | collected... | reverse complement strand
CCAGCGTGGCTCTCAGGGGTGCGGCTGCTCCGGCGGCGCGATGGGCGAGCCAATCCAAAAGCTGCGCCAGCAAGGGTACGCCGAGGACTACGGCAGCATTGCCGAGCAGCCGCGAGCGAAACCCAAGGGCTCTCTGTTGCAAGCCGGCATAGAAGCCGGCGGTGACACTCACGTAGGCTACTTCGACCAGAACGATGGCCAGACCGCCCCTCAGGCCGGCCCGCGCCATGGCGGCAAGGTACACCCCCGAACGCGCGGTTGCGCTGAGCAAAGCACACTTCCAGTTCCAACAGGCGAGCGTCTGCCGGAGTAGAGGGCGACGGCTAACGGAGGTCATGCCTTGATCGTGAGCCAAAGGCTGCGAACGGAGCGTCAAAGGAGGGTTACAGCGAGATGGAGATTGGCCGCGTACCGCATTCAGGGAGATTTGCCCTGAGTGTGATTCATGTCACGGAGACTCAGCGCCGGTCTGGGTAGCCTCAGAGAGAAGGCGCACGCACCAAGAGCGCCACTTTATCGAGGAGTGTCATCATGGCTTACGTTATTACCGATGCCTGTACCAAGGATTTTGTCTGCGTAGCGGAGTGCGCCACCGCCGCCATTGCGCCCGCGGTCGGCGATGCGGCGGCGGGAACCGTATCTCAGCTGTATATCAACCCCGACGAATGCATCGATTGCGGCAACTGCGCATCCATCTGCGCTCAGGGCGCGATCTTCTCGCTGGACGAGCTGCCGGCGGATAAAGCGCACTTTGCCGAGAAGAACCAGGCCTACTTCAACTAGGGCATTTCCCCTTCAAAAGTTGAGTTTGCATCCGCGCGCAAGGCGGCTGTTTCCCCAGGGAAAAGCCGTCCTGCCTGAGCTGTGCCGGGGCGCGATCACGCTGTAACTGGCTCTAATTGAGCCCGCCGCCGGTAGGTCCGGAGGCCGGGCCTTGTGGCGCGCTTTGAACCGTGGGCGCTTGCGCCGGCTGAGGTCCCAGGGGCGTGATGGGCTGGGGTTGGGTGGTTTGCAGAGTGGGCGTGCCGACGGGCGACACCGGCAGGGTGAGGGTTTGCACGGTGGCCGGGTCGTCGCGCAGCCTCAGGTAGAGCACGCCGTTGGGAGGGTGAGGCACGGTCAACTGGGTTCCGGTAAAGTCAGGGGGCACGGCGGAGGCGTTGTCGAAATCCGGCGTGGCGGCGATGGACTCGGCCAAGAAAAGATTGGTCCCGGTCAGGGTGCAGGGTTTGGCCGCGGCGTGCGGACAGTGCAATTCCTTGAATCCCGGCAACCGCACCAGCGTTCCCAGCGAAAGCCAGTCGCCGGTGACCCCGCTGGGCGACATGACGCGCGCGCGAAGCGGCCCGAAGGCCGAGGAGCCAAAGCGCGCCAGCGGCTCAACCACGCCCAGGGCGGTCTTGGCGTCTTCCAGCATCAGGCTGCCGTCGGAGACCGCCAGCACGGTGCGGAAACTGCCGTCCACGGCCGACACTTCCACCTTTTCATCGCGGGGAAAATTCAACGGCACGTTGGACTTGAGGAAAAAGATCAGCCGGCCCTGCACGGGCAGGTCGTCCGGGCTGCCGAGGTGCACCGGGGAAGGCGCGGCGGCAGCGTCGTCCTGTGCGCCTTTGCTGAGCAGCGTGACCTGGGGGCGGGGCGGCTCGACGGCGATCTTCACCTTCACCTGGCGGCCATCCAGCAACTGCACCGTGGCGGTGTAGCGCTTTTCGGGTTGCAGGCCGGCTGTGGAAGCGTCGGCGGTCATGGCCAACTGGTCGAAGTCCTGCACCCTGCTGAGCGCGGCCGGGGTCCAGGTAATGCCGTCCATGCTGACTTTGGCCACCTGGTCCAGGCGAGTTCCCCTCAGCAGCGCCTGGGCATCGCCCGCGCTCAGGGTCAGGCGGTAGAGCGACGCAGCTTCGGCGTAGGCTTTCAGGGCCAGCAGGTCGGGCTTCTCCAGTCCGAACTGGTAGATCTGCAGGCTGACCTGGCCGGGCGCCGCGTCCTTCATGGGCACGGCAACTTCCAATTGCTCGGGCTTGGGCATCTTCCACACCAGCTTCTGGGGGGCGCCCGAAGCCGCCTGCTCCTCGATCCGGTCGACGCACAGGGCGCTTTCGCCTTCAATGTGGAGCGTGTCTTCGCGGCCCACCACCAGGCCGGACTGGTCGCCCGCCGACAGGAACCAGGTGGCGGGGACCGCGCCGCGGAGGTGGAAGCGCGGACCTTCCCAGTCGTCAAATCCCCATTTGCCCCGCAGAACGCCAGTGAGCTCGCCGGCCGGCAAGGGGGGCGCGGGATGCTCCAGAACCAGCCCGCCCTGCGAAGAGTCGGGCTTCAGCGCCAGGTCGATGGGGCCGGTTTTGGTTTCGATGTGCAAGGTGAGCCCATAGGCCAGTTGGGTGGCAAAAACCAGGGGCGCGCCCTCGGCGGGCAGCACCAGGCCCGGCTTCTGGGCGCAGTAACTTTCGGCCTGGTTGGCCGCATGAAGCGGCGGCAGCTTGGACGGGCCGATGGGCGGCAGCGCCACCACCACTACCGACTTGGGGTCGTGGAAGGAGGGCGGCACGTTCAGGCGCAGATTCAGCGTGTCCTTGGTGGGCAGGGCGAGAGCCGGAATGTACTGGAAATGCGCGGTGTGCAGCGAGGCCAGGATTTTGGCTGTGTCCACGATTGCGCCCACATAAGGGCTATACGCGCCCCCTCCGGCCATGGTCGAGTAGCTGAGCTGGTTCATCAGGTCGCCGGTTGAGCCGCCGGCCAGTTGCTCCACCTTCGACTGTGCGTTGGCGTCGTCCAGCACCAGGCCGTCGGTGTGCTGCACCAGGCAGGGAGCCTGCTGGTCGGTGGGCTTGTCGAAGCATTGCTGATCGAGGCGGATGCCCAGGGTTCGCGCGGCCTTTTCGGCGCGCACCTTGAGCAACGCGGGGTCGGTTAGCGAGGTTTCCTTCACCTCGGCCAGGTAGGTGTCGAGCCTCATGCGGTCCCAACTGGCGGCCTGCAGGTCCTGCGCGGCGCGCACAAAGGCGCCGGGCCGGTTGCTGACGGCCTTGCGCAGGGTGCTGAAGTCGCCTCCCGTCGCCGGGGCCAGAAAGATCAGCGCCTGCTGCGCCTCGTTGGGCACGGTAATGAATACACCCTCGTCCCGCGCTTCGCGGGTCCAGGTCTCTACCCGGGTAAACCAATCCTGCGGCGGCTGATTGGTTGAGCCGCGCAAAAATGCCACGACCAGGACATAGTGCGTGGCCTGGCTGTCGGGAAAGTCGGGATGAATCCAGAGCCGGTCTCCGGGCAACAGATTGGGCGTCTCACCGATGGGCAAAGTGATCGTGCCACGCTTTACATGCACGTCCACCTTGGGTCCGGAAAGATCGAAGGCCGGGCTATCGGCGTGCAGTCCGGTTGAAATCAAGAACCAGAGCAACATCAATTGCAAACAACGGCGCATAGTTCCTATTGTACGAAGTTGAGCGGAGGGAAAAAAGCGCCGAGGTGCGCAACTTTACCCTCCGGTCGGGGTTGCGTGCGGGCTGCTGAGCCCATCCCCGGGCAAGTTAGCGACGCATCATTCCGCATGATCGGTTACACTAAACGATGCATAGCTTCAAAAAGTGAGACTAGGTAGAGTATTTCTCGAACCCCTGAGGTAGAAGAGACGGTGGAAGATGGCTTGTACGGTCAAAGCCGCAGGGTCTAGCTTGAATCGCTCCGGATTTTCGGGAAATACCATGGGCCGCTTTTGCCTGCGTCATGCAGGGACGCCCAGGGAATCAAACTACAGGAAGCTTCAGCCATCGCCGGCAGAGCACAGCCCCGGAACGCGGGGTAAAGCACAGGGAATACCTGCGGCAATGGGACAAGTTTAGAACTAAGGCGGCTCACTTGAGCCGGTTGCGCGATGCAATCGAACTCTCAAAACAAGGCCATGAGGCCATGCGGAGACGTTGCGGCGCAGGCGGGCAGGGAGCGGCATACGGAGAAGAAGATGAAATCGACAAAAGCTGGCCCAAGTAGCGTAGATGTAAGCAATCTGAGCATTCCCGACGCGGAAGAGATGATTGAAGAGGCCCTGAACGAGCTGGGATTCAGCACCGATCCGGGCCTGGCCCGGGCCTTGCATTTCCTGGCGCCCCCGGGCTACCAGGCGATCGTGGAATTGTGCGGCGAAAACGGCCGCAGCAAGCGCCGCAATGCTTCCGCCGAGACATGGTCCGCGGACGAGGACGAAGTGCGCATCTATTTTGAACGCACCGACGGGTCCGAGGCGGCTCCGCGAGTGGTCCGCGCGCCCCGCGCCATGGCCGAGGCGGCCTATGAAGACGACGACGACGGCCAGGAGGCGGTGATTCCCGCCGATCTGGACGCGCGCGTGAAAGAGCTGTGCGCCGCGCTGGCCGAGGCCGAGCGGGGCGGGCATGCGTTCATCGCGCTGAAGTGGTTCCGCGACTCGTTTCTGCCGCGCAAGGCCTTCCGCTGGAATCAGCATCCTGAGTCGCGCCAGGCGGTTCTGGCCGAAGCTATTCAAAGGGGCGTGGTGCTGACCAGCAAGATCGCCAACCCCAAGACCCCGGCCTATCCCACCACCACCATTCGCCTGAACCGCGCCGAGGCCGGCATTCCCGACGAGGCGCAGCGCTTTCACCCGGTCGCGGTGCACGGGGACTCGATTGCCGAGGCCATTGAAGAGGAACGGGGGAACCTGTGAGCTGCTACTTCCTTGAGGCCACGGCCTTTGCCAAACTGTTTGTGCAGGAGACGGGCACCGACGCCCTGATCCGCCTTATGGAGGCCGTCGAGGACAACCGCAAGCTGATTTCGGCCTCGACGCCTCTGGAGGTTTACGCCGCTGTGCGGCGGCGGGAGCGGGCGGGCGGCATCTCGTCCGAGAATGCCACGGCGGCGCTCGGCATTCTGCGCCTGGAGGCGGCGCGCATGGTGCAGGAGCCGCTGAATCCGGCGGTGCTCGAAGCCGCGCGCCAGTTGCTGGACCGCACCACCCTGCGCTGGCCCGACACCCTGCAACTGGGCGCCGCGCTGGTGGCCCGCGATATGTTCCAGGGCACCGAGATCATCTTTGTGTCCGCCTCGCCGCAGTTGCTTGAAGCGGCCAGGAGCGAGGGCTTCCACACGCTGGACCCGGCGAAGGAAGCCGCTGTGCCGGCGAAAGAAGACGCGGAGCCGACGAAAGAAGTCGAGATCGAGGAAGCGGATTGAAGAGGGCCTCGCCCCGCATCCCGTCAGCGAGATGCGGGCCATGGTTTGCGGAGAATTAACCACCATAGGCGCACACTGGTAGATGGAAGAGGAGCGGTCGAAACTCCTGATCGGCCGGGAAAAAGCAGCGTGACCCCACCCCCCCCTCCCTCAAAACGCCCCTTTTTCGGGGTGGTTCATGGCCAGCGTTGCTCGATAAAGCATTCTTAATCAACGCTTTACGCGACAGCTCCGGAGCGAGTCCTGTTATCTTTATGGTAAACACAAACCCTTCAAAAAGCCGGTCTTTCGGCCTGAGAACGGGCATTTTTGGCCACGTTCAACTCAAAAATCAGCATTGAACAGCGTCTGTCAGAGTTCGGCAGAGAGTGCCTGAATTGTGAAGCGATTCAGCGTCGGCTCTTGCGTTTGGCGTCGATCTTTGGCCAATACTGAAATGGGTCGGCAAACAGTTCGCCATCCAGGTCGGCTGCCCGCTGCTGCATGCGCGTCTGCGCGTCGCGAATGGCCTGGTTATAAATCGCCGGTCCCACTTCTTCCAGAAAGAAATCCAGCAGCAAGCCCGCGGGCAGGTTGCCGATGGGCTCCGGCATGTTTTCTTCAAAGTAGCGTTGCACGGACGCAATCGCGTCTGCGCGAGCCTGCTTGGAGATTTCGATTGTCGTCATCTGGGCTGCTTCCTCGGCGGCCTCTTACTCCTGCCGGAACCGGTTGGCCTGCTCAAACTCTTGGCGCAGCTCCGGCGTGCGGAGGTTCTCGCGCAGGTGAGCCAGGCGCTGCTCTAACGCATGCAATGCAGTCTGCACGGCCTCGGTGTTGGTATAGGCGATGTCGCGCCACATGGAATAGGGACTGGCGCCCAGGCGGGTCATCTCGCGCAGCGCCCGCCCGCCCACGTCCTTCAACTCCGGCGCGTCGCCCACTTCTTCTTCCAGCAGTGCGCTCAGAGCGGTGGCCACAAATTGCGGCAGGTGGCTGACCCAAGCCACCAGCTCGTCGTGGCGCGCAGAGTCGATGTCGAGCGTCTTCGAGCCCATGGCGACGACCCACTCGCGCCAATCCTTGACCAGCTCAGCCGAATGCGGAGAGCGCTGCCAGGCCGCATCGTCGGTGAACAGCCACACCGCACCGCGAAACAGGTTTGCGTCGCCCAGCGCCGCCCCGCCGCGCTCCTTGCCCGCCATGGGATGGCCAGGCAGGAAGGCCGCGCGCTCCGGTGTGTTGAACAGACGGCCCGCGGCCAAGGTAATCTGCGCCTTGGTCGAGCCCACATCGGTGACCAGATGCTCGGAGCCGAGGATGGGGGAAAGCTTCTCCATGAAGTCCAGCGTGGCGTAGATGGGAACGCAGAGCAGCGCGACCTGACTGTTGCGCGCGGCTTGCAAAGGGTCTGGGTCGATGGAATCGATGGCGCCCATGGAAAGCGCGGCCTGCGCGCCATCGGGGCCGCGGTTCCAGCCGGCGATTACGCCCTGAAAGCCGGCCGCGCGCAACGCCAGGCCCACCGAAGTGCCCAGCAGCCCCGTGCCGAGAATGGCGATGCGCTCGATCATGGCGACCTTCCTTGCTTCCGAAACACCGGAGTTGGCGGAGCTAACACGGGCGCAGCGCGGCTAACTCGCTAACTCCCGCTACAGCGTCCTGCCCACCGCCGAGGCAATCACGCGCAACTGGCCCATCAATTCGTCGAACTGTTCAAGATACAAGGTCTGCGCGGCGTCGGAGGCGGCCTTGTCGGCGTTGGGGTGAACTTCGACCAGGATAGCGTCCGCGCCGGCGGCCACAGCGGCCCGCGCCATGGGAGCCACCAAATCGCGGCGCCCCGTGCCGTGCGACGGGTCGGCCACAATGGGCAAGTGAGACAGTTTGTGCACCACCGGAATGGCCGAGATGTCCATGGTGTTGCGCGTGGCGGTCTCGTAGGTTCGGATGCCGCGTTCGCAGAGGATGATGTCGTAATTGCCGCCGGCCATGATGTACTCGCTCGACAGCAGCAGCTCTTCGATCGTGGCGGCAATGCCGCGCTTGAGCAGCACCGGCTTGCGCACCTGTCCCAGTTCGCGCAGCAGGTTGAAGTTCTGCATGTTGCGCGCGCCCACCTGGAACAGATCGATATAGGGCAGCATGGGCTCGATCTGCGAAATCTCCATCACTTCGCTGACCGTGAGCAGTCCGTTGGCCTGAGCCGCTTCGCTCATCATCTCAAGCCCCGGAATGCCCATGCCCTGGAAGGCGTAGGGCGAGCTGCGCGGCTTGAAGGCGCCTCCGCGCAGGAAGCTGGCGCCGGCGGCTTTCACGCGTGCAGCGGTAATGAAGATCTGCTCGCGGTTCTCGATGGAGCACGGCCCGGCCATCACCGCGACCTTTTCGCCGCCCACCGTCACTCCGTTGGGGAACTCGACCACCGTGCCCTCGGGGCGAAAGCCGCGGCCGGCCAGTTTGTAAGGCGAACTGATGCGGTGGACATAAAGCACGCCCGGCAGCAGCTCGAACTTCCTCAGTTCCACGTTGGCTGTCGGTCCTACGCCGGCCAGAATGGTCTGCGATGCGCCGGTGGTTCGGTGGACATTGACCCCTGCGTCCACCATGGCGTCGATGACGACGTCGATCTGTTCCTCGGTGGCCTTTTCCTGCATGGCTACGATCATTGCTTGTTCCCTGTCTCTGGCGCTTCAGCGCCTGTGCCTTGGCCCGGCGCACTTGCCTGGGCGTTCCTCTCCGATGCCAACTCGTCCCTCTGCAGGGCCCGCATCACGTCGATGATGCGCTCGTAGATATGCGTCAATTCGATGTCCGGCAAGGGGCCCTTGTTGGCCGCCCGCACGTTGGCGTAGATCACCTTTTCGCGCGCCGGCTCATAAACCGGCAGCGATGTGGCCGACTTGAGCCGTCCGATCCTGTGCGCAGCGCGGGCCCGCTCGCTCAACAGCTCGACGAGCTGGCGGTCCAGAGCATCAATTTGGTCTCGCAATTCTTCCAGCGTCATTCCATCCTCGTGTTGAAAGCTTAGCTGTTCGTTTCCAGCTTCCGGCTTTCAGCTGACATTGCGCCTGTTCGCTCCCTGCCCTTTTTCCAACGGACATTGCCGCGCAAAAGAGGGAGCTAGAGGCTAGAAGCTAGGGGCTTGTTCCTCTTACCGGGCCAGCGCCGCATGAGGCGAGCGCAGGCCCCTGATAAATCGAGCCACTGCGCCGGGCGCTTCTCCGGGGGTTGACCGTTCGATCAACTCCACAATCGCGCTGCCGACCACCGCGGCATCCGCAAACCGCCCCACCTGGGCCACGTGTTCGCGATTCGAGATGCCGAACCCCACGGCTACCGGCAGCTTTGTCCATCGCCGGATGCGCGCCACCAGGGACTCGGCGTCTGATGTCATGTTCTGCTGCGTGCCGGTAATGCCGACGCGGGAGATGGCGTACACAAATCCCTTGGAGTGGGTGGCGATCTCTTCCAGCCGCAGGTCGGGACTGGTGGGCGCGGCCAGAAAAACAGGCGCAAGATGAACGCGCTCCATCTCGGCCAGGTACTCGCCCGCCTCTTCGACAATCAGGTCGGTCACCAGCACGCCGTCCGCGCCAGCCGCAGCCACATCGTCGGCAAACTTGTGCAGCCCGTAGCGCAGAATCGGATTGAAATAGGTGAAGATGATCAGGCCGGCTGCGGGCCGTGCAGCGCGAATTTTGCCGGCCAGCTGGATAACGTCCTTGAGCCGCGTTCCACGGGCGACCGCACGCTCCATGGCGCGCTGAATCACCGGCCCGTCGGCCAGCGGATCGCTGAACGGCACGCCCAACTCGATCACATCGGCCCCTGCGTCGATCGCCTCCAGCGCAATCGCACGCGTGGCTTCGAGGCTGGGGTCTCCGGCCGTCAAGTACACAACCAGTCCGGGTTTGTGATCGAACAGAATCGCCATTGGAATGAAGTTCTACGCTCCCTGGATGTTCAACTCATGTGCCAGAATGCCCATATCCTTGTCGCCGCGCCCAGAGAGGTTCACCACCAGTATGTCATGGGCGGCCATCGTGGGAGCAATGCGCAGGGCCTCGGCAACGGCGTGCGCGCTCTCCAGAGCAGGCAGAATGCCCTCGGTGCGCGAAAGCCTCACCACCGCATCCAGCGCCGCCGTATCGTCCTGCGAGACGTACTCCGCGCGGCCCGAGTCGTGCAGCGCCGCGTGCTCCGGTCCGATGGAGGCGTAATCGAGCCCCGCGGAGACAGAATGCGTCAGCGCGATCTGCCCGTTCTCGTCCTGCAGAACGTACGAATAGGTCCCCTGCAACACGCCCGGCGCGCCGCCGCTGAACCGCACCGCATGGTCGCCCAGACCCGTGCCGCGCCCGCCGGCCTCAACGCCGATCAGCCGGACTTGCTTGTCGGGAATGAACTCGTAGAATGCGCCGATGGCGTTCGACCCTCCGCCCACGCAGGCAATGACGGCGGTGGGCAGCCGGCCTTCCCTCTCCAGAATCTGTTGCTTCATCTCAATGCTGATAATGCGCTGGAAATCGCGCACCATGGTCGGGTAAGGATGCGCGCCCAGAGCGCTGCCCAGAAGGTAATACGTCGTCCGGACGTTGGTCACCCAGTCCCGCATGGCCTCGCTGATGGCGTCCTTCAGCGTCTTCGAGCCCGACGAAACGCCGCGCACTTCAGCGCCCAGCAGCCTCATGCGCAGTACGTTGAGTTCCTGCCGCGCCATGTCCACATCGCCCATGTAGACCACGCATTCCAGGCCCAGCAACGCGCAGACCGTAGCGGTAGCGACGCCGTGCTGGCCCGCGCCTGTTTCGGCAATCACGCGCTTCTTGCCCATGCGCTTGGCCAGCAACCCCTGGCCCAGCGCGTTGTTGATTTTGTGCGCGCCGGTGTGCAGCAGGTCTTCGCGCTTAAGGTAGATTTTCGCCCCGCCCAACTGTTCGGTAAGCCGCTTGCAATAGGTGAGCGGCGTGGGACGGCCCGCATAGTTGTGCAGCAGATCGGCCAACTCCGCCTGAAACGCCGGGTCCGCCTTGGCCGCGCCATACTCGCGCTCCAACTCATCCAGCGCCGCCACCAGCGTCTCCGGCACATACCGCCCGCCATAGACGCCAAAGCGCCCCGGCCGCGATTCGGAAGGAACAGAGGGAAGAATGACCGATGCCATGTGGGTCTCCTGCGGGCTTGCACGAAAATGGGGGAACATTTCAGTCTACTAGAGCATGGTTCAGCAACCAGTTTTGCTACTACCCGCCTTGCAACAGGGCACGACTTCGGTCGTGCCGCAAAGGTCGAAGGAGAAAGCGGGCTCCGACCCCTCAGAAATGGTGCCAAAATCTACTGATCATCTCTGAAGAAAATCCTATGTGACTACGGGCGCGAAAGACTGTGAGAAATCAAAGAGAATCTCCTGTTTGGTAGCGTCATACAAATATATGGAACCACTGCTGTCCGGTTAACGGCTAACTCACTCCCTGCAACGTTCTGATCTGCAGAGGTTTGCGGGCGTTTTTAGGTGGTGTCGATTTGAAATTGCCGCGATGCTGATTCCAGAGATTGTCTCTG
>Ga0182014_10008191_pt1 | contig 10747 bp, 9 predicted proteins | sample 612S2DmetaG_FD_120489 | JGI IMG/M metagenome (GOLD analysis project Ga0182014, IMG submission 120489) | Permafrost microbial communities from Stordalen Mire, Sweden - 612S2D metaG | ecosystem: Environmental > Terrestrial > Soil > Wetlands > Permafrost | place: Sweden: Stordalen | collected... | reverse complement strand
TCATGGCTGATCCTCTCTCCTCTGTCTGTGGTCCTCTCAGGAACCCACTTCAGAGTAACGGGGATCAGCCTCATCCGTGCTCCTCAAGCCGTGAGAGCTATCAGGCTATTTTGGACAGCAATGGTGGAGATTGACGAACTGACCGTACCAAGCATGGATGCGGCCCAAAGACCAGAGTTTCATTTCCTGGGTCTTACCGATAGCGCCCTGGCGCTCGTTTCCCGCCAATACCTGATCGTTACCGATGATGCGCGACTTGTGATGAAGATGAACGAGTCCGGACTTGAGGCTCTCAACTTCAATCACCTGCGAAGGCATCTCGTATCTGCATAGATACAGGCAAAGATCCCCAGTCTTACTCATAGTGATACCGCGCCTGAAGAAAGTCGATCCGCTCAGCCGTAACTCGATAAACCAGCCGATGCTCCTGGGTGATGCGGCGGCTCCAGCAGCCGGCCAGCACAAACCTGAGCGCCTCCGGCTTGCCGATGCCCGCAAAAGGATCGGCCAGCAAAGCTCCTACTAATTCGAGCGTCCGCAGCGCTGCCTTGCGGTCCGTCTTGTCCCAATACGCCAGGTCTTCGCGGAATTCCGGATGGAAGACGGCTGCCCGCTCAGTTTTCTTGCTCATCGGCGGCAATCATCCCAGGGAATCGAGCCCCACCGACCGCCGCAAACTCGCAACAGACTCGGCGGCGCCTTCGCCCGCGGCAGCCCGTTCCAGCGCCCGCAGCAGCCGCTCGGCATTCTTCGGCGAGCGCAGCAGGTGCGCCGTCTCCATCAGGCTGGCCAGTTCATCGGCAGGAACTATAGCCACGTCCCGCGCGCCACGCCGCCGGACCAGCAATACCTCCCGGTCATCGACCACCCCATCCAGATAGGAAGCCAGCTTTGCGCGGAGTGCAGTGTAGGTAGTTTCAGCGGCCATGTGGGATTGCCTCAAGCTCAAACGTACAGTATTACTGTACGTTTCGTCCAGAGGGCACATCGGCTTCCATCCCGCCCGATTCCAGCCAAATGCGCAGCAAATGGCCGGCGCGCACCAGGGTGCGCGCCGCCTCAAGCTTCGGCGCCGGTTGGGCAAGCAGGGACGCCGCGCCAAACGCCAAAGACAACAACACTACCGGCTTTCGCCGAGCAGCCACGCTGCATCCTCATGCGGGGAACCGCACGGGGGTCTGGCAGCGATGCTTCACGGGACGAACCGGAATGCCGACGGAATGACTCTCTAGGCCCACTTCTTGCCCAGCGCGCCCAGATCCGCGCGGCCCAGATCTTCGGCCGTCATCGCAACTCGAAACTCGACTGTAGCGTTGAAGCTGAGAAACCAGGGTTCGGCCAGCCTCGCCACATCGGACGGGTTCTCGAGGTTCACCACAAAGATGCCGCCGCGATGGCCATCCCGTTCGCTGAAGTAAGCAGACTCCGGCTTGGCGGCGTCGAGAATCTGGTGCATCTTCTCTCCGACAGTGCCGTTCCGAACCAAGGTGTTGAACGGTTCAATTGGGAATTGAACCAGCATGATCATGCGCATAAACGACCTCCAGGTGCCGGGGAATCGCGTTCCAGCCGCGAGCGGCACGGCCTGAACTATAGCACGCGCAGTAGCCCGCACGCATCGATGCGCTGCCAGGTCTGGATTGCCAATCCTCGTCAGCCGATCAAGCGCGGAAGTGAGCGTCCATGGAGGGTGTCGGAAGCTTTTCCGTCACGATCCCAGGCTCTCAAGCTGCGCCGCCCACTATAGCGGTTCTCCAATTGCTATACTCCGAAACCACTCGCCGCCGAGTGGTTTTTTCCCTTAAGAAAAGACCACCTTGCACAACGTTGGCAAGGGCACGTGAATTGGAGAACCGCTCTGGTGCCACGAGGCGCGGCATCCACCCGCCGTGATAGCCTCCTAAGCAACGCAGCCCACACGGAGTTTTCTTTTCCAAACTCCCCTGGCCTCCATGCAGGGGCGCTCCATGCGCCGTTGGACACGGCCGGTTGACCCTGTTTCCAAGAGGACTTTCCATGAACTGTTTTCGTCTTGCTTCCATCCTGATCCTGGCGGCCGGAACCGCGCTGGCGCAGGCGCAGGCGGCCCCACAAGCCAACGCGCCTTCGTCCCAGCTTGCGCCCGCGCCGCCCGCGGCCATCAAGAGCTTCGATCTCTCGGCCATCGACAAGACCGCCGATCCCTGCAAGGACTTTTACCAGTACGCCTGCGGCAATTGGATGAAGAACAACCCCATCCCAGCCGACCAGGTGATCTGGTTGCGTTCCTTTTCGCTGCTCCAGGAGCGCAACCGCTACCTGCTGTGGCAAGAGCTGGACGCCGCCGCCAAAAGCTCCGGGAGCCCGCTTCAAAAGCAGTACGGCGACTACTTTGCCGCCTGCATGAACACCGATCTTGTGGAGCGGAAGGGCCTTTCGCCGCTGGAGCCGGGTCTCAAGCGCATCGCCGGCCTGAACGACGCTCACCGTCTGGCCACGCTCATCGGCGACCTGGCTGAAAACGGCAGCCCGGCGCCGCTGTTCCAATTCGGCGTCGAGCAGGACGACAAGGACTCCTCCCGGCAGATAGCCGCCATTGAGCAGGCCGGTCTTTCGCTGCCCGACCGCGACTACTACATTGTGGACAGCAAGCGTTTCCAGGACATCCGCAAGCAGTATGTCGAGCACGTGACGAAGATCTTCGTCTTGGCCGGAGACACGCCCGAGCAGGCGGCCAAGGAAGCCGCCGCCGTCCTGGAGATCGAGACCGCGCTGGCCCAGGCCTCCACCAGCCGCACCGATCTGCGCGAGCCGGAAAACCGCTATCACATCTACACCGTCGCCGATTTCCAGAAGCTGGCGCCGGACTTCGACTTTACCGTCTACTTCAAGGCCGTCAAGGTGCGCCCTTTCGACACCCTCAACGTGGCCACGCCGAACTTCTTCAAGACCGTGAACGAGCTCATCGCCACCAAGCCCGTCGACGCCTGGAAGTCCTATTTCCGCTGGCATCTGATCCACGCCTCCGCCAGCAACCTGCCCAAGGCCTTCTTCGACGAGAACTTCGCCTTCTTCGGCAAGACCCTGGCCGGGCAGAAAGAACCCACGCCGCGCTGGAAGCAGTGCACCGGCATGACCGACAGCGCGCTCGGTGAGGCCGTCGGCCAGGACTGGGTCAAGCGGAACTTTCCCCCCGCGGCCAAGGACAGCATGGACAAGCTGGTCGCTGCCCTTGAGAAGTCCCTCGGCGACGACATCAAGACCCTGCCCTGGATGACCGATGCCACTAAGAAGGCGGCCGAAGAGAAGCTGGCCATAGTGCGCAACAAGATCGGCTATCCGGAAAAATGGCGTGACTACTCAGCCCTCAAGGTGGAGCGCGACGACCTGATCGGCAACCTGCGCCGCAGTGCGGTCTTCGAACGCGACTGGAACCTGGACCACCTCGGCAAGCCCGTGGACGAGAAGGAATGGGGCATGACGCCGCCCACGGTCAACGCCTACTACAACCGCTCGTTCAACGACATCAACTTCCCCGCCGGCATCCTGCAGCCGCCGCTCTTTGACTTCACCATCGATCCGGCCGTGAACTTCGGCGGCATCGGCGTCGTCATCGGCCACGAGATCACCCATGGATTCGACGACGAGGGCTCCAAGTATGACGGCAAGGGCAACCTGCGCGAGTGGCAGACCGCCGAGGACCGCAAGGCCTTCACCGAGCGCACCGACTGCGTGGCGGACGAGTACAGCGGCTTTGAGGCCGCCGCAGCCAAGGGCGACGCCCCGGCGCAAAAGCTGAACGGCAAACTCACCCTGGGCGAGAACACGGCCGACAACGGCGGCCTGCGTATCGCCTACATGGCGCTTCTTGACACCCTGGCGGCGCAAGGCAAATCCATCAACGGCAAAATAGACGGCTACACTGAGGCGCAGCGCTACTTCCTCGGCTTTGCCCAGGTGTGGTGCCAGAACCAGACCGAACAGTCGGCCCGCCAGTTCGCACTGGTTGACACCCACTCGCCCGGCCGCTGGCGCGTCAACGGCTCCGTGCAGAACTTCGAAGAATTCGGCAAGGCCTTCGGCTGCGCCAAGGGCCAGCCGATGGTTCCGGTCAACTCCTGCCGAGTGTGGTAAGAATCGCTATGCTTCGGAGCCGCTGTTGTGCTGCGGCCCCGCAAACCGGGGTCCCCATCGACTCGGGGTCCCCGGCCAGCGATTTTTGCACGCTGGGGTGAATCGACAGGTCTTCGTCGATGGAGTGGAAGCCGGAGTCCCCGGCCGGATCGAATCTTTCCCGGCGCTTGCCCGTTGACGTTTCCCGCCATCCCGGCGTCCAAACCGCAGTCGTACCCCGAAATCCTTGTTGCAAGTCGGCCGGGCGCCGGGTTGGGGGCGCCCGAGGCGGGGATGGCTTCGGAAAGTGCCCTGTTTTGCCCCGTTCCAGGGCTAAACTAGGCACAACCTGCCCTCGCCTTTTACAATGCAGCAGGGACCCATCCCAACCCAGCTCTGCTGTGGAACTAGCAAACTTGGCGGCGCACGCCTGACCAGGATGAAGGAATCGCATGAAGTTTACGAAATTCTGCAAGGCACTTCTGATGAGCGCCCTCTCTGCGGGCGTAGTCCTCAGCGTTACGTCTTGCGTCGAGAGTTATACGGTCGGCTTCTTGTATGTGACCGGTACGGTGACGGCCCAGTCCTCCGGCAACGGCATCATCAGCGGATTCAAGATCGATCACAACACCGGCCAGCTGACCACCATCAATGGACTGCCGATCTCCTCCGGCGGCGCCAACCCGGTCCGCGCCGTCCTCATCACCGGCAGCAAATTCCTTTATGTACTCAACCGCGGTGCAAACTCTTCCGGCGGCTCCGGGTGCACCACGGCGAACCCTTGCGAGAACTCCAACATCACGGAGTTCGCGGTCGGCGGCAACGGCATTCTCACGCCGCAGGAGACCTTCTATACCCAGGGAATCAACCCTTTCCGGCTCCTCGCCGACAGCACGGGCTCATACCTTTACGTGCTTGACCACGATTCCCCATCGAGCGCCGCCTGCGCCCTTGCCCTCGGCTCCTCGGCCAAAACCTGCGGCGACATTACAGCCTTCTCGGTCAACCAGGCCACGGGCCGCCTGCAACTGATCCTCAATGCCCAGGTTACGTCGGCCAATGGCGCGGCGCTGACCTACTTCCCGGTCCCGGCCAATCCCATCGACTTCGTACAGACTTCCCAGTTCTTCCTCACCGTCAGCGGAACGCCCGCCACGGGCGACTCGGTCTTCCCCTACGCCTTCTCCACAAACGGGCAGTTGACCGTCAGCCAGAACAGCTCTCAGCCGCTGAACATCGCGCAGGCTACGGCCATCGTGAGCGGCGCCGGGTACGTCTACGTGCTCGACGACGAACCCATCACCGCAAGCAGCTCCACGGCGACCGGTACCACGACGATCGGAACCACCTCGCCCAGCCAGATTCTGCCCTTCTCCGTCGGAGCCGGCGGCGCCTTGCAGACACAGACCGGCGGAATCGTCCCCGATGACCCGACGCTCTCCAACCCCATCTACCTCCTGGTGGAATCCAAGGGCAAGTACCTCTACGTGGCCAACCAGGGGAACAACACCGACACCAGCAACGCGACAAGCGGCATTGCCGGCTATGTGATCGACCCAAGCACGCACCAGCTCAGCTTCATCCCCGGCGAACCGTTCCCCATCGGATCGGGCCCCCAATGCATTGTCGAAGATCCCTCTGACCAGTTCATTTACACGGCCAACTTCAACGATTCCACCGTAACCGGCCGCGTGGTTAACCCGAACGATGGCGTGCTCAGCAACTTGCGCGTGACCACCAGCTATGCGCTCCAGGGTCCGGCTGCCTGGTGCCTGGTTGACGGGCGTACCAGCTAGAGCGGCGCCGGGTGCAGTTTCCACTCGGGTGGGCGCCAGCCCGTTGGCTGGCTCCCGCCCCGGATTTCGGGATGACAGGATTCTTCAAGAACGTAGCCGAATGCCGGGCGCGGCTTTTCCATAGGCGCACGGGGTTCGATTCCAAACCTGATTTTTTGCGGGCCTGAGGTTCTGGCCCGCTGACGAAAGATGCGCATGAAGTTCAACAAATCGGGCCAGTTGCTGCTGGTCTCCGCGGCCAGCCTTCTAGTGGCTGCACTTGTGACCGCCTGTGGCACGCTTACCGTGGATTTTGTCTTCGTGACCAGCTCCAAGGCCGCGGGAACCAACAACTACGGCGAGGTCGACGTCTTCGAGATCAACTCGGAGTCCGGCTTTATGCGCCAGATTCCCACCTCGCCCTTCCCTTCAGGCGGACGCGACCCCGTGGCCGAAGCCGTTTCGTCCGACAACACGAACCTCTATGTGGTCAATCAGGACGACAACAGCATCGTTCAGTTCATCATCGGCAACGACGGCAAGCTCTATCCGCAGAACACCGTGAATACGCCCGGAATCTACCCCCTCGCCGTCACCGTCAGTGGATCGAACCTCTACGTTCTGGACACCTACCAGCCGCTCACAACCTGTTCGACCGCAGACCCCTGCTCCGGGTCCATTGCGGTCTATCCCATTACCGCCTCCTCCACCTCTCCTCCCAGCGACGCGCTCGGATCGCCCGTCGCCAATGGAAGCCTGAACTACTGGCCCTTGAGCCTGTCCGGCAAGCCCAACGATATAATCTTGCCGACCGCAATCAACGTCCTGGCCTCGGGCGCGGAAGTCTTTGTCACCGCCTATGATTCCACCGCCAACACCGGCTATGTCTTTGCCTTCTCGGTCGGCTCGGGCGGCTCCCTCTCTCCGCTCAACGGCGGCGCGCCCTTTGCCGCTGGAACTTATCCCTCCGCAATTGCCAGCGATCCATCCAGTACATACGTTTATGTCACCGACTCCACAAACGGCAACGTCCTTGGCTACACCATTAAAACCGGCCTCCTCAGCCCGCTCAGCGGCAGCCCGTTCCCGGCCGGAGATCAACCCTCCGCCATCGTCGTCGATCCCAAGTACCCGTATCTCTACGTCGCCAACTCCATGGACTCCACGGTGACTGCCTACTCCACCAGCAGCGGAGCGCTCACCCGTCTCGGCTCCTACGCCACCGGCCTGCAGCCGGTGGCCATCGGCATCGATCCGTCGACCAACCACTTTCTTTTCACCGCCAACTATCTTGGCAACGGAGTCTCCGGCACGGTCTCCGGCTTTGAGTTGAGTCCAACCGCCGGCACGCTCCTTGTTTCGCAAAGTTCTCCCTACATCTCCAACGCTCAGCCCACAGCTGCCGCTGCAATCCTGCATGGCAGCAGCAGTACGCAGAAGTGACAGCCGTCAATGCACCCTGCACGAGGCCGGATTCAGTAGCAGCACCCCGTACCCGGCTTTTACAATACTTGCGGGGCAACTTAAACGAGTTTTCTTGGGGCTTGAACTTGATGGCCCACGACGAAGGAAGCGCATGAAGTTCAGCAAATTGAGCCAGCTCTTTCTGGTCTCTACGATCGGCCTTCTAGTGGCCACCCTCCTGACGGCCTGCGAGATCGTCACCATAGACTATGTCTTCGTGGCCAGTTCCGCGGGCTCGGGAACCAGCAGTGCTGGACAGATCCAAACCTACGATGCGGACTCCGAGACCGGCGCACTACGCTCCGGACAGCCAACCGTGCTCTCCGGCGGATCCAATCCGGTTTCCATAGCCATCACCTCCGACTACGCGAATCTCTACGTCGCCAACCAGGGAAACAGCTCCGTGGTCCACTTCGCCCTCTCCGGCAGCGGCGTACTGACGCAGAAGGACACGATCACCGCGAGCAGCGCGCCCGTCTCCATCACGGTCAACGCCGCCAATACCTACCTCTATGTGGCCTCGGGAACGAGTTCCGCCACGCTCACGGCTTATTCCCTATCCAGTGGCGCGATCGGCTCCGTCGCTGCCCAGACGCCACTCATCGTCCCCGGCTACTCGAGCGACTCGATCGTTCCTACCGGCGTCACCGTTCTGGCCAACAACAATGCCGTTTACGTCACGGCCTATGACCAGTCCGCCTACAACCCCGGCGGAACCACCAGCAGCACCGCCAACCCCGGCTGGGTCTTTGGCTATACCGTTGGCTCGGGCGGCGCGTTGACCCCGGCCTCAGGCAGCCCCTACAAGGCTGGCGTCAAGCCCTCCGCCATCGCCGCCGACCCCACAAGCCGCTTTGCCTATGTCACCGACTTCGCCTCAAACCAGTTGATCGGATACACGATTCAGAGCGGCAGCGTCCTAAATTTCCTGATCAACGGCCCCTTCAGAACCGGCAACGAGCCTTCCTCCATCGCGATCGATCCGCGCGGCAAGTACATCTACGTCTCCAACGCGCTGGATTCCTCGGTCTCGGCCTACGTCATCGACCTCTCCACAGGGACCCCCTCGGGCGCGGTGAACGTCACTGGCAGCGCCACCAACTCCACTGACACACAGCCGGTCGCCATCCTCGTGGATCCGGCGCTGGGCCGCTTCGTCTATACCGCCAACCAACTGGGCAACTCAATTTCCGGCTTCGAGCTGAACCCGGATACGGGCGCCATGACCCCCACTCAGGCCACGCCCTACCCCACTGGCGCAAATCCCACTGCCTTGGCCTCCGTTCCTCACGGCAACCATTCCACCCAGGCGACAACCCCGTAACTGAAGAAACGCTCCATTGCAAAAGGCCCAGCCCTCGCGGCTGGGCTTTTTGCTGGTGCAGCGGGTGGCCCAGGTCTGGGATAAAGGAATCTGGGTGCCTCAGGTCTCGCTCTTTGAGCAAATGCAAAGACAAAAACCTTGACAGACCCAGCCGTCTCATAGAAGACCTGGGAGGCAGTTCGCCTCACTGCCGAAATGTTATCGACGGCCGTGCGCCCCATCCTTTTCGCGTTCTTTGTGAAAAGGATCGGATACGAAGAGCCTCACCTTCCCCCTTACGCCCCCATCCACTTCCGCAGTTGCCGTTGCGCCGGCTTCTCCACCAGATGCAGCGCCAACAGCGCCATCCCAATCAACAGCACGTAGCTGATCCACGGGTCGTACTGGATCAGCCCCAGCCGCTCCAGCACATGCGAGTCGTGAATGATGTTCCACAAGTTGAAGTGCAGCAGATAGAGGCAATAGCTGGCCTCGCCCACAAAGACCAGCGGACGCAGCCCGAATAGGGTCGCCAGCGGATTCTCCCCGGCCAGCCCCAGAACGATGCAGCCGAACAGCGGCATCAGCAGGCCGTCGTGCATGATGGCGTAGGGCACCAGCGGCCCCAGCGCCAGAAGGACAAAGCTCCCGGAAAAACCGGCCAACCCCAGCGCCACGCGCAACCGGCCCCGCCGCGGCAGCATCCGATCCAGATCGGACAAAAGGACGCCGAAGACAAAACTGGCCAGGTGCGGCAGCGGCGTAAACTTGAGCGCCTGCAGCCACGGACCCGTGCTCCACCGGTCGGGATGCGCAATGCCGTCCGGATTGAACGCCATGTAGAGCAGGCCGGGAATCATGCCCAGCCCCCATACCGCGGCCATGCGGGCCAGGTGAGGCACAACGCGCAGCGGCCGCTTCCAGCGCGCCAGCCAGGGAAACAGAAGGTAATAGAACGACTGGGCCGACATGGTCCACGCCGGCGTGTTCAGGAAGGTGGCGATGGCCGGAATCCAGGCCTGCAACAAGAGCGGCGTCAGCGCCATGCCCGTCCAGAACATCCCGTGCGTGTGGGAGGCATACTCCATCGGCACCATCTGCCAGCTCAACAGCAGGCTGAGCAGGTAGATGGGATAGAGCCGCGTGAACCGCGCCTTCCAGAACCGCACCCGGTCCAGCTCCCCGGCCCGCGCCCGATCGGCGTAGTTGTATGCCAGCACAAACCCCGAGAGCAGAATGAAGTAGCTCACCGAGGCGTAGCCGGCGTTGACCACCGGCGCCAGCCAGCCAAACAACTCTGGATTGGAAAAATGGAAAAAGACGATATTGACGGCCGCGAAGCAACGCAAACCCGTCAGTGCATTCAGCCGTTCTGGCTTGCGCGTTTCCACTGCAATTAGACGCTCCCAGCCGGCCGGCTGGTACATCCGCATAAGCCTGAGCACCGCACGACCACTGGGAACCAACCTCCGGCCACTGACTCCTGACTACTGACCCCTGATCTCTGCCGGGGTCCCCGGCGCGGACGCTCTGCACGAGCCGGGGGGGCTGATCTCTGCCTTTACGCCGTCACCAGCGATCCGACTTTTTCCCCCAGCACCACTCGCCGGATATTCCCCGGCTGATTCATATTGAAGATAATCATCGGCAGGTCGTTATCCTTGCACAGGCTCACCGCGGTCAGGTCCATCACCTTCAGCCCCAGGCGCAGGATCTCCATGTAGGTGATCTCGTCGTACTTCACCGCATCCTTGAACAGTGCCGGGTCGGCATTGTAGACGCCCTCCACCTTGGTGCCCTTCAGCAGCACGTCGGCCTTGATCTCCATGGCCCGCAGGCTGGCCGCCGTGTCGCTGGAGAAGAACGGATTGCCGATCCCCGCGGCAAAGATCACCACGCGGCCCTTTTCCAGGTGGCGCACAGCCCGCCGGCGAATGTACGGCTCCGCCAACTGATTCATGTAGACGGCACTCATTACCCGGCACTGCACGCCACGCCTCTCTATCGAGTCCTGCAGCGCAATGGCGTTGATGACCGTAGAGAGCATGCCCATGCTGTCGGCGCTCACCCGGTCCATCTCCTTGGCCTGCTCCTCCACGCCGCGGAAGAAGTT
>Ga0182014_10008190_pt1 | contig 10747 bp, 9 predicted proteins | sample 612S2DmetaG_FD_120489 | JGI IMG/M metagenome (GOLD analysis project Ga0182014, IMG submission 120489) | Permafrost microbial communities from Stordalen Mire, Sweden - 612S2D metaG | ecosystem: Environmental > Terrestrial > Soil > Wetlands > Permafrost | place: Sweden: Stordalen | collected... | reverse complement strand
GCAATGCGCCGGTTGCGGCAAGGTCGGTCACTGATGCGCCTCCAGACTCAAGCCCAGCAAGTGCTCCTGCAGCGCGACGTCGGCCGCCAGCGCCGCCATCTCGCCGCGGTGGACGATCTTGCCGTTGTCCATCACCAGAACCGCATCGCCGAGCTCGCGTGCGGCGTGGAAATTCTGTTCGACCAGCAGAATGGTGGCGCCGCGGCGCTTGATCTCGGCCAGGCATTCGATCAGCGCCACCACGATCGCCGGCGCCAGGCCCTTGGTCGGTTCGTCGATCAGGAGCAGCTTGCGCGGCTCGACGATGGCGCGCGCGATCGAAAGCATCTGCTTCTGCCCGCCCGACAAGGCGCCGGCGCGCGACAGCCAGAACCGCCGCAGCGCGGGGAAGAATCCAAAGATCCACTCCAGCCTTGAATCGTCGAGCGGGCCGTCACGCGCCGCCAGCACCAGGTTTTCCTTCACCGTGAGATCGGAGAACACCGCCATGCTCTCCGGCACATATCCGACGCCGAGCCGGGCGATGTCCGGGGTCGCGCGCTTTTCGATGCGTTGTCCGTCGAGCGATATCTCGCCCGCGGAAGCCTGCCACAGCCCCATGATGGTGCGCAGCGTCGAGGTCTTGCCGGCGCCGTTGCGGCCGAGCAGCATCGTGGTCCGGCCCTCGGCCACGCCGAAATCGATGCCCTGCAGGATGTGATAGCGCCCGACATGGGTATGGACGCCGGCGAGGGTCAGAAGATCGGTCATGCCGCGGGCCTTGCGGGTGCGATGCCGAGATAGGCCTCCTGCACGATCGGCGAGGCGATCACCTCGGCCGGCTTGCCGTCGGCGACGAGCTGGCCGTTATGCAACACGATGATGCGGTCGGCCAGCGAGCGGACCACGTCCATCTTGTGCTCGACCAGGAGGATGATCTTGCTGGGATCCTGCTTCAGCTGCGCGATCAGGTTGAGCACGACAGGGACTTCGTCGATGCTCATGCCGGCGGTCGGCTCGTCGAACATGAAGACTTTGGGTTCGAGCGCCATCATCAGGGCGACTTCGAGCTTGCGCTGGTTGCCGTGCGACAGCGCGGATGCCGCCACGGTCCGGCTGCCGCCCAGCGCGACCTTGTCGAGAATGGCGTCGGCGCGCGCGATCAGGTCCTTGCGGGTCATCCACGGCCGCAGCATGTCGTAATGCACGCCGCTTTCGGACTGCACGGCGAGCCGGACGTTCTCTTCGACGCTGAGGTTGGGGAACAGATTGGTGAGCTGGAAGGCGCGGCCGAGGCCGGCGCGGGTGCGCAGCGGCGCGGAAAGCCCCGTGATGTCGGTGCCGTCGAACAGGATGCTGCCTTCGCTCGGTCGCAACTGTCCGGAGATCAGGTTGAAATAGGTGGTCTTGCCGGCCCCGTTTGGACCGACGATCGCGGTCAGCTCACCCGGGCGAAAGCTGCAGCTGACGCGGTTGACCGCGACATGGCCGCCGAAGCGGATGGTCAGGTCGCGGGTTTCGAGGGTGTGGGTCATTGGATCGTCATCGCAACGTTTGTCCATCTGGATTCGCCAGCGTGGCCATACACTCCGGTGTCATGCGCGGACTTGATCCGCGCATCCATCCTCTTCCAAAGAGCCTTTATTGGAAGAGGATGGATTGCCGGGTCAAGCCCGGCAATGACGGATACAATCAGCGCTTGTTCCGGATCGGGACGTTCATGTCCTCGATCTTGAGCTCGCGCACCGGCTCCAGCACGGCCCATGCGACGTTCGGATCGACCTTGACCTTGAAGTGGTACATGCTCTGCAGCGCCTGATGGTCCTCCTTGCGGAACACCATCTTGCCCTTGGGCGTATCGAACTCCAGGCCTTCCATCGCGCTGATCAGCTTCTCGGTGTCGGTGGACTTTGCCTTGGTGACAGCGGCGACCGCGGCCATCGCGGCGGAAAATCCGCCGGCCGTGAAGAAATCCGGAGGTGCGTTGAAGCGCTTCTGGTGCTCGGAAACCAGCCAGTCGTTGATCGGGTTCTTCGGGATGTCGTAATAGTAATAGGTCGCACCTTCCATGCCGGGCAGCCGCTTGTAGGCGGCCAGCGCCGGCAGGATGTTGCCGCCGGTCGAAAGCTCGATGCCGTAGCGCTTCGGGTCCATGTCCTGCAGCTTGGTCAGCGGGTCGCCGCCGCCCGCCCAGATCACCCAGATGATCTTGCGTCCCGGCTTGTCCTTCAGCGCGTCGAACAGGCGCTGGCCGACCGCGGTGAAATCCGTCGTGGTGGTCGGCGCGTATTCCTCGGCAGCCAGCGTCGCGCCGGTTTTCGCCAGCGCCTCCTTGAAGGCGGCGACGCCGTCACGGCCGAAGGCATAGTCCTGCGCCAGCGTCGCGACGGTGACGCCCGGCTTGCCGATCGCCACCGCGTTCGAGATCGCGTCCTGGGAGGAATTGCGTCCGGTGCGGAAGATGTACCGGTTCCACTTCTCGCCGGTAATCTGGTCGGCGACCGCCGGCTCCACGATCAGGATCTTCTTGTTTTCCTCCGCCACCGAAAGGTCGGCGAGGGCTGCGGCCGACGACGTCGTGCCGATGGCGATATCGGCCTTGTCGTCCTGATAGGCCTCGGCGAGGGCCGCCTTGGACAGGTCCGGCTTGCTCTGGTCGTCCTTGGTGATGACGACGATCTTGCGACCGTCCAGCGTCATGGTGCCCTTGGTGGCATATTCCAGCCCCATCCGCAGGCCAGTCTCGGTCTGCTTGGCGTAGGCTTCCAGCGGACCGGTCTTGCCGTAGATCAGGGCGATCGTCAGATCGTCGGCGCGCGCGGCGGCGCTTCCGATCAGGCCGAGTGTGAAGGTTGCAAGAATGAGCGGTAGACGCACGGCAGTCCCTCCTGTTGAAATTCCATTGTCACAGCGATTTGCACAGCTGGGCGAACATTGCAATTCGATGTTCGCCCGGCCGGCGATTTCGGTCGAGATTGGCGCCCTGACTCATCCTTGGCTCATACCGCCTCCCCGCCAACCGCGCGCCTGGCTGCCCCGGGGGCGAGTCGGCGATGTTAGGCCGTTCCGCCATTGCAACAACGGGGCGTCGGGTTAGTCTTGCGCGGCGGCCGGCAAGGCCGCTGCGGCGCAAGTCCGCGACTGACAGGGAGAGAAACCATGAAGAAACTGCTCGCCGTCTTTTCGTTGGCGGTGCTGTTCGCGGCGCCGCAGATCGGCCGCGCCGAGGACATCACCCGCTTTGTGCCGCTCAAGGCCGAGGAACTGAGCCCGCCGCAGAAGGCCTGGGCCGACATGATCGCCGCCCCCCCGCGCAACGCCAAGTTCGTCAATCCGCCGTACCGCGCCTATATCCGCAGTCCCGATCTGGCGCCGAAGCTGACGGCGTTGTCGGAGTATCTGCGCTGGAATAGCTCGCTGCCGCCGCGACTGAGCGAAATGGCGATCCTGATCACTGCCCGGCAATGGACCGCGCAATATGAGTGGTTCGCGCATTATCCGCTGGCGATCAAGGGCGGCCTCGATCCGAAGGTTGCCGGCGACATCGCGGCCGGCAGGCGCCCCGACAACATGAAGGACGACGAGGCGGCGCTGTACGATCTGGCGATGGCGCTCTATCGCGACAAGAAGGTCTCCGATCCCGTCTACAAGGCGGCGCTGGCGCAATTCGGAGAGCGCGGCATCGTCGATGCCATCGCCATCATGGGCTATTACGACATCACGTCGATGACGCTGATCACCATGCAGGCCGGCGCCCCGAACGACAGCGTGGCGCCGCTGCCGGTGCTGGCTAAATAGAGTTCGGGAGAAGGCGTATTGTAACGGCCCGCGCGCGGTTCAGCGGCGATAGCGCTCGCCGCGCGCATAGGCCGGGCGGTTTTCCTGCGCGGGACGGCTGGCCAGGCTGACGCGCGCCTCGCTGGTGAGCGGGATCGCGGGCTTGAGTTCCTCGAGGAAGATCGGCCGCGCGAAATAATAGCCCTGCGCATAGCGGATATTGGTGGCGGCCTGCAGGTAGGCGAGTTCCTCGAAGGTTTCCAGCCCCTCGGCGATCACGGTCATGCCGAGCGCTTCGCTGAGCGATTCGATCGCGCGCAAAATGCCCTGGCTGCGCGGGCGTTTATGGATGTCGGTGATGAAGGAGCGGTCGATCTTGATTTCGTCGGCGGTGATGTCGGCCAGCGCCGACAGCGACGAATATCCGATGCCGAAATCGTCGATCGAAATCCTGACCCCGAGCTTTCGGAAGATCGGCAGGATCTCGTCCTGGAAATGAGTCTTGGCGACGAAGGCGTCCTCGGTCACCTCGATCATGAAGCGGCCGGGGAAACCGGTAGCCTCGATCGCTTGCGCGAACGAGCGCATGAATTCGGGATTGCCGGCCTGCTTGGCCGCAACGTTGATGCTGATCGAGGCGCCGTGGCCGAAGGTCTCGTTGATGAGGTCGATCGACTTGACGATCTCCGCCAGCACCAGATGGGTGAGTTCGTCGATCAGTCCGAGCTCGACCGCGAGGTTGACGAAGGTGCCGGGGGCCTGGATCACGCCGTCGTCGTCGCGCAGGCGGACCAGGGCCTCGATGCCCTTGATCTCCTGCGACCTGATGTCGACCTTCGGCTGGAAGGCGCAGCAGAAGCGCTTTTCCAGAATGGCGAGCCGCAGCGATTGCTCGATTTTCATGCGCGCGAGTGCCTCGCGCTCCATGCCGGCGTCGAAGAAAGCCGCCGCACCCTTGCCGCCGTTCTTGATGCGATACATCGCAATATCGGCGTTCTGGCGCAGCACGTCGTAGCTGCGGCCATGCTCCGGATAGAGGCTCACCCCGATCGAGGCGGAGGCGAATATCTCCGATCCGTCGATGAAGAACGGCGCCTTCAATCGCTCCAGTGTCGACTGGATGTATTCCGCCACCTCGCTCTCGCCCTGGATCGGCGTGAGCAGCAGCAGGAATTCGTCGCCGCTGATCCGCGACAGCATGTCGGATTCGCGCAGATCGAGCCCGATCCGGTGGGCGACCTCGACCAGCAGCGCGTCGCCGATGGCGTGGCCGTAGTAGTCGTTGATGTGCTTGAAATTGTCGATGTCGAGAAACGCCATGGCGAACCTGCCGTGCGCTTCGCGCTGCAGCAGGTGGTTGGCGCGGTGCTCGATCACGCGCCGGGACGGCAGGCCGGTCAGCTCGTCATAATAGGCCGAGCGGAACAGGTGGTCCTCGACGGCCTTTTGCGCGGTGATGTCGAACGAGCTCGAAAGCAACAGATCGCGCTCGCCGATGCGGACCGGGCGGTGCGCGGTCAGAAAGACCTGTTTGACCTCGCCGCGGGTGACGAATTCCTCTGTCGTGGCGGCGCGTCCGGCGCGCAGCAATTCCAGGCCGGTTTCGCGGCGCTGAGCCAGCTCCTGCGATGCGGGCGCCGCCGGCTGGCTGGCGTCGACCCCGAGCTGCGCCGCGGCGGCGTCGTTCACCAGCAGCAACCGGCCATGCTCGTCCTGAACCGTGACCCCGGCCGGGAGCATTCTGAAGACATCCCTCAGGATGCCCAGTTCGGCATCAACGGCGGGGCCGCTTTCGGTCGCGGCGGACGGCAGGTTGTGCGGCTCGCGGGTTTGCATGGCCGCAACTGTGCCGGAGTCTCTTGTAGTTTTGGTTAAATGGAGCGCCGGAACGGGCCGCGTGGCGCACCGGCGCGGGTTTCGAACCGGGCCATGTCGATCGTCATTAACGGAATATCAACGCGGTTTCGCAGGCAGCGTTGCCGCCGTTATGGCCCGTCACGGGCCGAAGCCGGTCAGCTGCGGGGAATGCGGCACTGCATGGTGCAGTGAATCCCGGTCTTCAGGAAGGCAACCTCGGTATGGCCGTCGAACGGCAGCAGCGCCGATTTCAACAGGTTGGTGCCGAAGCCGGCTTTCCCGATGGTTTCGACCGGGGGCCCCTCGGTTTCGTCCCAGTTGAGGGTGAGGCGCCCGTCCGATACTGACCAAGACACCTGCAACAGGCCGCGCGCGGAGGAAAACGCGCCATATTTCCCGGCGTTGGTGGCAAGCTCGTGAAATACCAGGGCAAGGCTCACCGCCAGCTTGGCGGGAAGAAACAGCGGACTGCCGTTCAGGGTGAACCGGACATGCCCGTAGGGTCCGAGTTCCGAGAGCAACAGGTCCCTGATGTCGCAGCCGCTGCCGTCGATCCGGGCGATCAGGTCGTCGGTCGCGGACAGCGCCCGCAGCCGCTGATCGATGCCGGCCCAGATCTGCGGCTGATCCTGCAGCACCTGGCGCAGAACCGCGTGAATGGCCGACAACTTGTTCTTCAGCCGGTGCTGGAGCTCGTCGACCACGAGTTTGCGGTATTCCTCCTCCCGGATCAGGCGTTTGGCGATATCCCGCTGCTGCGCGGCGATCGTCCGGTAGTGCGCGATGCCCCATATCGTCAGGCTGCAGACGAAGAGGTAGATGGCCAGCAGCGCCAGCCTGGCGGTATCGGCCGGCGCTCCGTTGAAGGTGATGGTCACGCCAAGCAGGCCGCTGGCCAGGGCCGTCGCGATCCCGAGCCGCAAGCCGCCGAACGCGGTGGCAAAGACGATGGCCGGGAAGTACGGCGTGAAGAACACGTCCGGCCGAATCAGCGACAGGCCCCACCGCGCGAGGGTCGTCAGCGCGAGACAGGCGACCGCAAACCCGATGCTGAAAGCCGGCGAGGGCCGGGATGTTCCCTGCCAGCCTTGCCGGAACTCGTTGATCAATTTTGCCATGCGCCACAATACATCACATCGGCCGATCGGCGAATTCGGGACCGGCCCACGCTGAAAGCGGGTGCGCGGCCCGACGCCGCAGCCGTCGCTTGCGTTGTTCCGTCCGGCCGGGGATATACGTTGCGCCAACATCGCTCAAAACCAGGAGAACGACATGGGACGGCTCAGCGGCAAGGTCGCGGTGATCACCGGCGCGACCAGCGGTATCGGTTTGCGCACCGCGGAAATATTCGTCGCCGAAGGCGCCAAAATCGTCGTCGCGGGTCGCCGCGCGCCGGAGGGCGAGGCGCTTGCCAGCAAGCTCGGCGCCGCCTGCATCTTTCGCCAGACCGACGTCACGGTCGAGGATCAGGTGCGCGCGCTGATCGGCGAGGCGGTGGAAAAATTCGGACGGATCGATTGCCTGTTCAACAATGCCGGCGGCCCGGCACAGACCGGCGGCATCGAAGGCCTCGAGGTCGGGCGCTTCGACGCCGCGATGGCGACGCTGGTGCGCAGTGTGATGCTCGGCATGAAGCATGCCGCTCCCCATATGCGCCGCCAGGGTTCCGGCAGCATCATCAACAACGGCAGCATCGCGGGCAGGCTCGCCGGCTATTCCACCTCGCTGGTCTATGGCGCGGCCAAGGCCGCGGTCATTCACCTCACCAAATGCGTGGCGATGGAGCTCGGTGAATCCGGCATTCGCGTCAACAGCATTTCACCGGGCCTGATCGCCACCGGCATTTTCGGCAAGGCGCTCGGCCTCTCGGTCGAGGCCGCGGAGAAGACCCCCGACGTGACGCGCGAGATCTACAAGACCGCGCAGCCGATCCCGCGCGCCGGCTTGCCCGAGGACATCGCGCATGCCGCGGTGTTTCTCGCCAGCGACGAATCCAGCTTCATCAACGGGCACGATCTGGTGATCGACGGCGCCATTACCGGCGGCCGCAACTGGACCGCACAGCAGCAGGGCTATGTCGCCCTGCGCCAGGCGCTCGATCACGGCGCGGGGTGAGGCGGGCGCCTCCGCCACCGGCGTCAGCGTCACCCGCAGTCCGTCGCGGGGCTTCGGGATCGGCCACATCTGCCAATCCGGCGTATAGCCCGGCTCCAGCGAGACGCTGAGGTTCTGCAGGAAGTGCCGCGCGAAGCATTTCGCCTGCATATAGGCGAAGTGCAGCCCGATGCACATATGCGCGCCGCCGCCGAACGGCACCCAGGCGAAGCGATGACGGTTGCGCTGCGCCTCCTCGGTGAAGCGCATCGGATCGAATGCTTCCGGATCGGGCCAGATCTCCGGCATGTGGTGGGTGAACAGTGGATTGACGCCGAGCATGGTGCCGGCGGGGATCGCATAGCCCATGAAGGTGAAATCGCGGATGGCGCGACGCGGGATCGAGGGCACCGGGGGCTTCAGCCGCATTGCCTCCTTGAACGCCATCTCGGTGAGCTGCATGGCCTCGAGATGATCGAACGTCGTGGGGGCGTCGGCCGCGATACCCAGTCCGTTGACCTCGTCGCGCAGGCGGTCTTGCCAGAGCGGATTGGCGGCCAGCGCCGCCATGAACGATGTCAGCGACGACGTCAGCGTGTCGTGCGCGGCCATCATCAGGAAGCTCATGTGGTCGACGATGTCCTGCGTCGACAACAGCGCGCCGTCCTCGTGGGTGGCGTGGCACAGCTGCGAGAACAGATCCTCGCCGCCGCCTCTGGCGCGGCGGATCGGAATCTGTTCCGAGAAATAGGCGACGATGCGCTTGCGGCCCCTGACGCCGCGCGCCATCTTGGTCCCCGGCAGCGGCGTGCGGATCACCGAGATCGAAGCGGCCACCATGTCGACGAAGGCGTTGGTGATTTCGTCGACCTCAGGCCCGAGATCGGCGCCGAGGAACGAGGTCGCCGCGAGATCGAGCGTGAGCTGCTTCATCGCCGGATACAGCAGCATCGGCCCCGGTTGCGCCTTCCACTGCCTAACCCGCGCGGCGATCCCGGCATCGAGTCCCGCCAGATAGGATTTCATCGGCCCGGATTTGAACGCCACCGACAGCGCCCGGCGATGCAGGCGGTGCTCGTCGAAGTCGAGCAGCATCAGGCCGCGCGGAAACAGCAGGTCCAGAATCCGGCCCCAGCCGAGCGACGAGGAGAACAGCTTGGCCTGATCGAACAGCACCAGCTCGTTGGCCTCCGGTCCAAGAAAGGTGAGGCTGGTTTCGCCGAAGATGTGGCTGCGATAGAGCAGGCCGTATTTGGCGGCCGAGCGCTCGACCTGCCCCTTGGGATCAGCGAGCACGTCGAGTGTCTTGCCGATGAAGGGCCAGCCCTCGTCGCCGGGAATATGGGTCAACGAATTGCGCTTCGGCGGCGTCAGGGCGATCGCGGGAGACGCCACACTTTGCATCGACATGGCAATTGCTCCGTTTGGTCTCGATGAATCACAGACCGCGACAATATCGCGGCCGCGGGTGCACGCGGTCGCCGGCAACGGCTTGATCGGTTAAAATAGCGGTTTGTGCCTCCGGTGCAAAGCCCGGTGATCTCCGCTTTGGCGCCGGACGACCCGCGTCATCGACTAAAGCGTTTTCCAGCGAAGTGGAAACCGGTTCGCGTCAAGAAAACGCGTCAAATCAAGAATCTAGAGCCCCGTTTCGATTCAATCGAAACGGAAAAGGCTCTGCCTCACGCCTTGTTCTTCTGCCTGGCGGCTTCCTTTTGCAGGTCCGGCGCGTTGATGGTGGGGATCGCGACGCGGCCGGGGCCGGTGAGCGGCAGGGCGGCCGCGGCCTTGTCGTTTTCCATGATCTTCGCCATCACCGCCTGGCCCGCGCGCTCGAATACTGCGCGGTTCTCGATCACGAATTGCTGCGACCGACGCAGGCCGGCGATATGGCCGTTGATTTCCGGCACCACGTAGCGCGCCACCATGTCCCAGCTGCGGCGGGTGTTCTCGGGGTTGGCCCAGTCATGTACGAAGCCGATGATGGTGCCGACGCCGCCGCTCACGTCCATCAGGTTCTTGATGGTTTTCACCAGATCGTCGGGGGTGCCGATGGTGGAGGCAGCACCCTCGCCGCCGGCGGTCCTCTCCACCGCGTCTTCGGGCGAGGTGAACGGCGTAAGGCCCGGCCGCTGCAGGGTGCGGACATTATACTCGTTGTGCCAGCGCATCAGGCCGGGGCCTGCCTCGCGCTGCGCCTGTTCGCGCGTCTCGGCGATGTGCCACGACAAAAGCACGCGCCAGTCGGAACGGCTCACCGTGGTGCCGTGCTTCTTCGCCGCGTCCTCGGCGAAACCCCATTGCGTCGGCAGCGCCATCAGGCCCTGCGTCGACATCGAGCCGAGCGAAATGATGCCGATGCCGTATTTGCCGGCCAGGGTCATGCCCGACGGCGAGATCTGCGAGGCCACCACGAACGGCATCTCTTCCTGCAAGGGCAGGATCTGCAGCGCGGCGTCGTTCATGGTGAACCAGTCGCTTTTGGCGGTGACGCGCTCGCCCTTGAACAGCCGGCGAATCACCGAAATCGCCTCGTCCTGGCGGTCGCGCTGGGTCATCGGATCGATGCCGAGCGTGTGGGCGTCGGAGGCCAGCGCGCCCGGGCCGGAACCGAAAATGGCGCGCCCGCCCGTCATGTGGTCGAGCTGCACCATGCGCTGCGCCACATTGTAGGGATGATGATAGGGCAGCGAGACCACGCCGGTGCCGAGCCTGATGCGTTTGGTGCGCTCACCGGCGGCGGCCAGGAACATCTCCGGCGAGGCGATCGTTTCCCAGCCCGAGGAGTGGTGCTCGCCGCACCAGAATTCGTCGTAGCCGAGCGCGTCCAGTTGCTCGACCAGATCGAGATCCCTGCGGAATTGCAGCATCGGGTGCTCGCCGATCGGGTGATGCGGGGCGAGGAAGGCTCCGAATTTGAGGCGTGCCATATGGTTTCTCTCCGGATTTTATTGTTCTTGGTCTGCGCGGCTTCTGGGGTCGCCGGCCCCAAACTACGGGCTGCGGCCGGCTAAGGCAATCGCTGGCAGGAGCGGGTGCG
>Ga0182014_10008189_pt1 | contig 10747 bp, 6 predicted proteins | sample 612S2DmetaG_FD_120489 | JGI IMG/M metagenome (GOLD analysis project Ga0182014, IMG submission 120489) | Permafrost microbial communities from Stordalen Mire, Sweden - 612S2D metaG | ecosystem: Environmental > Terrestrial > Soil > Wetlands > Permafrost | place: Sweden: Stordalen | collected... | reverse complement strand
CAACTCATCACGCCGTCGCACAATCGGACGTTCCCACGTGCGATACGCGTAGAGCGGTAGTCCAAGATTCTTGGCGGCGGACCGGAAGTATGAGGAGACCGGACCATCCGCATCGAGCGCTTCAAGCACCAAGATTCCCGCGTCGCGAGTGTGAGCCTGATCGGTGAGCACCAGCAACAGAGCTGTCGCCGCTTCGACACCCCGCTCGCCCCTAACTAGCGGGGTCCCGTCGTAGCGCAGACGCCGTACTTGAGTTGTGAACGCAGGACGGCGTACTCCCGCCCACGAACTACTCGGCTTCGTGTCACCCCCGACCCGAAGGACCGGAAAACAACCAAGGAAGCGGCCTTCGTCCTCGGCGATGACAAGTGACATCTGATCACCATTCGGAAGGTTGTGCGCCGCTGGAATGAGGCACTCTGCCTCGAACAGAGGATTCGGCTCAATAGCGTGCTCGGCCAAATCTCGCCACGCTCTTACGTCGCGGTCCGACAGTTGGTAGATGGGGACTATTCGACCGTCCACGATTATCTGAGTTCAATCCAGGGCACAAAACAAAATCCGTCCTCAGAACGATGTTTCGAAATCGATGCTAAACGGCGGAGGTGTCTGCCAGGGCCTTGCGTACGGGACATCAATCGCAATCCTACAGTGTGGCCTTCTGAATCATCCTTCCCTGAAAGAAGTGGCGACCCCGGTTCAATTGACTTAGATGATAGGAGTTCAGACGTCAACGATGGCGATTGGCAACTTAGACGATGCTTTTGGCGTAGATGCCGTTCTTCGACGAGGGGCCTTGAACGATCCGCTTTCCAACTCTGCATAAGAGGCATGCCCGAAGCGAGATCAAAGCACCGGGCACAGCTTCCGATTCAACATGCCAATAGAACGTTTACTCCCGAGAACGCTAAGGACCCTTGATCATGATTCCTTCTCCCATCTCGGCACGCGAAGCCGGTATGATTCAAACTCGTGAACGACGCACTCTTAAGAGTTTCAATGGGCTCGTGGCTGTGACTCTCCCGAAGCGTTCCCCGCTAAGGATCCTGTTTTCCAAGGCTCTCCGCAAGGCTCTCATTATCGTCTCGATGGTCGTCGATCCTCTGCGCTCAAGATTACGGGACAACCTTCTGAGGAAAGCATCGTCCGCTCCAGAATCAATTAATTCGGCCCTGAAGAACGACCCACCCGTGCTGCTGCTGATGGTGTACCGCACAAAAAATGCTCAATTGGTGAAGGCGTTACTACGCCAAGTCAATTCCAACGCTGACGTTCGACTCTGGGCTCTAGGCGAGATTGCGCCCGAACTGGCGGATCAGACGATTGGCTCTGGGCTTGGAGCTCGTTTCTCCAACTTCAACAAGCTTTACAACGCCAAACCAATTCAGGAAGGGTCATGGGTGGTGCTAGCTGACGACGACGTCTTGTTTGTCAGAGGAAGTCTGACCCGGACCATCGGCATCATGAAACTGGCAGGACTCTCGCTTGCCCAACCAAGTCAAAGCATTCTTGGATGGTGGACCAGTTTATTTAATGTAGCCAGACCCTTTCTGGTGGCCAGAGACACCAATTACGTTGAACAAGGACCACTACTTGTAGTCGACCCTTTATTTGCCAAGCTAATTCTCCCCCTCCCTGAAGAGAATGATATGAGTTGGGGGATCGAGGCCGAATGGTATCGAGCAAAGGAAGGACGATATCGAATCGGCGTCATTGACGATTGTCGGGTTGTGCACTGGGGAAGGAACGCGACGACCTACCCGGCTGGCCCTGAAATGCGCAGTATGCATGAGCGACTTCGTAAGGCAGGCATCGACAACATTTGGCAACTTCAAAGCGTCAATGGATACTGGTGGAAGTGGCAGCGGATCCCATCTTGGAGGGAGATCTGATCGATCCTTTAAGCTAGTGGTCGCAGCAGTGATCCGGTAAATCAAGACCACCTGACAAATGAAGTACGTCGGGCCGAGAGCCACTTCTCTCTTTGACTTCAGCCTGTCCTCTTTCGCGCTGGCTCCGTTCATCGGCCTTAGGGCTTGGCGATGTCTTTACGCAGCAAACTGCCCGCAGCGACCCAGGGGGCGGACTGCGGCGGGCACTCCGACGGCTTGCCTCGGGACTGAAAATAATCTCAGACTATGGCCCGGACTTCACGCTCAGAACTTGATGCACCCAACCAGCCGCGGTGAAAACCCTCACTGCGGCCCCCTGAGCACAACTCCCCATTGTCGCACGACATTCTTCGTCGGCCCAGAAGGAAACTAGTTTCTCCGCCATGCCCGCAATGTCGCCCGACTCGACGAGAAACCCGGTCTTCCCGTTGTCGATCAACTCTCGAGTTCCACCGCTGTTGATACCAATGACGGGCAACCCGAACTTCATCGCCTCAACAGTGACACGGCCGAACGCCTCATTCCTGGAGCACATGAGGAACACGTCAGCATGACGGTACGCCGGAAACGGGTCCTGCAATGCGCCGTTTAGCTCGACTCGGTCGACCAGTTCTTCTTCCCTAATCGCCTCCTCGACCTTCGCTACATACTGCGGATCGTAGTGATCACCGACCAATCGCAGCTTGACGTCCGCACCAGCTCGAACAGCGACGCCGACAGCACGAACTGCGAGTAGTTGACCCTTCGGTTCGGCGATCCGCCCGACCATCAGCGCCACGAGCTGCTCCTTCGACCGGCGATGCCCTACCGATGTGCCGGCCTCCGGCGTATTGACCGCGCCGTAGGCGACGACGAGCTTCGATTTAGAGATTCCCTGCTCTGCAAGTTCTTCGCGAACGGCCCCCGAGCAGCACGCCACTACGTCAGAAAGGCGGCCGATGGCCGCGACGGTCCTCCGATATCCCAGAAGAAATGCTAAGTCGTGATCGCGATTCCCGAACTCGTTCACCATCCAGATGTGACGCACCCGGCAGAGCTTCGCCGCAATTGCGGGAACCGGTATCGTCAAGGTGTTGGTGATGACCACATCGGGGCGCCAGGTTCGAATCAGTCGGACGGTCTGCAGCAATGTGACGCTTCCAACGAGCAGGTTCTGTATCCAGTATCGCGTGTTGCAGTTCCCGAAGTCAGCCCAGCGAGGCTGAGCGATAATGGCAACGTCCGCTCCATACGAGCGTGCCCGTTCCGCAATGACTCCCTCCGCGGGTGACACAACGAGCAGCGCTACGGATGGAGCGTGTTCTCTTAGGCCCCGCACGAGCTCGTCGAACGCGAGTTCTCCGCCACCTCCGAAAGTGGCGCCATGGGAGACGAGCATCACTCGATTGTAATTGCCCTGGTTCACCAACCCCAGTACCCCAGTTCTTTCGACCCGCCGACTTGATCTCTCACAGCGCTGGCATCGAATCGAAGGTCGTCACAGCGTGCTGACCGAAAAGGGCGTCCTTTGACCGGCACATGTTGTTGGCCTCGTCAAGGTGATTTGGATTTGATTGGCTAGACCGGTCGAACTTGGCGTTGCAGACGTGTGGCGCGCAAACGGCAGTGACGAAAAGGATACGGTACCCCTTCTCGTCACTGATGAAAGAAAGACGGCGCAATGGGGATTGACAAAGTCGGAAACAGTTTCAGAGCGACCGCGCATTGTTGACATCGCAACTTCACTGTGCGGCTCAGTGGCGACACGCAGAACGGTTCTCGTTGGAAAATACACGACAGCTTCCCTCCGGAGTCTTCCTGTGGGTCGTGAAGGCTGATACACAACTTCCTTGGTAGCCATATGCGACGAGTCTAATGACACCAATCGGCTGCTCTCCCTTATGGGGCTTGATCAAGCGAGGTCTTGGATCCGCACGACGCCTGATGCGAGCGAACTCATATTGGGTCATCAGGTGCCAACATTGAGCCGGATCGGAAATCGACGCGTAAGGTCATTAAAAGCCAGTCGACTCTAGAGCCAGACCCGGTTCAACAATGCCTCTACTCGCCTACGGTCCTGTGATTCCGAGTCATCCCTCGAAGTCAGAGGAGAAGAACTGTTTGATTTTGGGATTTAATTCGCAATTTTACTATCCTTGTATTTGTCATGAATCCTCGCCCAGGCGGTGCTCTCACGCAATCGTTACCCACCAAGATCGACCGAGGGTACACTCGCATCGGAGTGATCACCGCCCTAACTGTGGTGGCTGCCATTGGAGCAAGCCTGTGGTTCGGGCTTAGGAACGCAGACAACCCCTCACGTGGAACGGTTCCGCCAGGCGAGCAAAGCCAATACCCGGTCGGCACCGCTGACGGTGCCGAGCCCTCGGGTGAAGCTCCACCCGGAGCCGACGCTCTGGCCGGCTACAAGCTCACCTACGTCAACGATTTCCTCGGCACATCACTGCCGGCCGGATGGTACGTGTTCACCGGAGTTCCCGGCGGTGATCCAAATGGTCAATTCGCCGCGAGCCATGTCGTGGTGAGTGATGGCTTGCTGAATCTCAACACATGGAAAGATCCAGAATACCAAGACAGATGGGTCACTGGTGGCTTATGTCAGTGCGGAGTCTCCAGAACCTACGGTGCGTATTTCGTGCGGTCCCGAGTGACGGGGGCGGGACCCAACGTGGTGCAACTGCTCTGGCCTACCTCGAATGTTTGGCCACCCGAAATTGATTTCAGTGAGACCGGTGGAAGCATCGCCTCGGCTTTTTCCACGGTTCATTATGGACTGGTGAACAACATTGAACAGCGATCCGTGAGTATTGATATGGGCGAGTGGCACACTTGGGGCGTTGTCTGGACAAGCAGTTCAATTTCGTACGTAGTCGACGGGCAGGTCTGGGGGACAATACCAACAACGTGGGAAATTCCAAACATACCAATGACTCTCGACTTTGAGCAGCGCACCATGTGCAGTATGAGCCGACAGTGTCCTACGCAACCCGTTTCAATGCAAATCGACTGGGTCGCGGAATACGCTGACAAATAAGAGGACAGTTCCGATCATCCAGTCGGTGAGAGTTACTCGTGTGAATTCGACCGTACAAACGAAATCAGGATCATCTACTGTCCGCTCAATGGACATCTAGACGACTGGGCAAGCAAGTGCGACTCCAGCCGCCGCTGGTTGCCCAGTCGTCTAGATGTCCACGCGGCCGCCCGCTGCTGACATCCTTGATGGGTGCGGCGCAGTCAGGGGGCAAGCGCATAATCGTGCCACGAAGGTCGGGAGGAACTGCGCGATGGGCTTCCGGCAGAGCCCAGTCCCATTACCTCCGGCTTGCTTCGGCCCTTGCTGCACTCGTGCACCAAGATTCAAGCCCCGAGTTGCCGCCATTGACACTTCATGAATCGCCCGCCGGCGTAACTAACCTAAGAGCATTCCGGGTCGCTTCGAGGAACGCGTGCCCATGTCGCTCGTCCGGTTCAAGGTGGTTACCCTCACCCCACTCGTTCCAGGCGTTGATGAAGACAAGGCCCTCAGAACCGTCATCATACTTCTCCGCGATCCGTTCACTACGCTGAAGAGCATTCACCAGCCAACGCTCGTATGTTTCCGGCGTCGGATCAACGAGAATGGTCGCGTTACGTCGACGTCTAGCCGTGTTATCGAACCCTGGGGTGACGCCGGGCCAACAGGGATAGCCAGATTCGGGCATTGCCATCGCGCGCTCGGCAACGTCTTCGTAGCGGAGCATGTAGTGCGAGAATCGCGGGTCGAACCATCGCAGACCACGGCGAAGCAAGTAGCGGGCGGGTTTCTTTGGGAGCTTGGCCCACGAGGGTGGGAACTCAACGGCCGCGTCGAAACCGAGGTGACGAGGATCGCTGACCTTGTCGCCGCAGCTCTCGATACACATGAGGTAGAGCCCCGGGAGTCCCCAGCGCTCCGCTTCAGCCCGCCAGAGATCAGTGGTTGCCCGTGGGTCAGGAAGCAAAGATCTCCGATAGATCCCCAGGATCGGCTTGCCGCCGCGGCGAAGGTATCGACTATCGGTAAGCGCCGGACGCAACGCTCGAATGTGCTCCAGGTCGTCCTCTCGCGAGTAGTGCTGCTCCATAAGGATCTTGCGCTCACCACCATCCCAACGACGGGTCCAGTTCTCATTGGCCCACACCAGCATGAATGGGAACTCCGGATCTTCACTACGCAGAATCTCCTTCACCGGCTTCTCGAGAAGTTGGTGGCCATTGAACCAGTAGTGATAGTAAGCGAAGGCGCTGATCCCGGCCTCATTGGCCAACTCGGCTTGACGGTGACGGATCTCAGGATTGCGAAGATCGTAGTAGCCGAGCTCCGACGGGACGTGTGGCTGATAGTGCCCCGGGAACTGCGGCACGGCTTTGGTTACGTTGGTCCATTCGGTGAAACCGGAGCCCCACCACTCGTCGTTTTCGGGAATCGGGTGATACTGAGGCAAGTAGAACGCCAGCAGGGTCGGTGTGCCGAGTTCGCTCACTGCTTCTCTTCCATTCGGTGACCACACGATAGCCCACTCATCTTGGTTGACACTCTAACGAAAAGCACATGCCCAGATTACGGCATTCTCAGATCTGCAGCCATGAACCGTCTTATCGGCAAGCCCGAGTGACCATCGCCGGGATTGAGAATCTCTTCTGGAATGCCCTTCATAACTTCGAGTGATAGATCGAGGCTGACGAGGATCTTTCGTGACGCCGCGCGATCCCCCAGCAGTCGTGAACCGCTCGCTGGACCTCCTTCACGATGTGTTCAGCCCTTCATCAGGGCCGGAACTGACCGCCACGAGCGAGAACGGGTTCGCGCCATCCGTTTGCCATCGATGGGGCATCTTCGTGACGTCGTGGAAATGTCGACCGTGTTCAACCACTGGTCATCAAGGTGCGCCAGATGCGTCAGTTCTTAATTCACGCCCAAGAATCTTGGTACGTTTGAATGGCTGCCACGTTCGGGCCTTAAGTGCCCACCTCTCAACACCCCACCAGCTCGCCGCTGCGAGCGGAACCGTGCCAACCACCGTTGCGAGCATGAAGGGTACGTAGCCCAATTTCTGCACCCCGGCAATGGCGAGCAACTGTCCAACGGGGAAGGCATAGATGTAGACGCCATAGCTGATGTCGTTCGAGGCGCCGACGCGCTGGAACGGCAGGTGCGATCCGAGCCAAAGCACGGGATATACGAGGGAGGGTCCGGCGAGCCAGTCCGAGACCTGCGACTGTGGATGACCCAAAGAAACGCCGATACAAACCAAAGCGACGAGGCCGACGGCCAAGTAACCGGAGTCTGGTACGCGATTTCGATAAAGGTATAACAGGGCGCCCACGAGAAAGATCGATGAAAATCGCGCTGCGAGTTGCGCACTCGGGTGCTGCAGTGGGTGCAGAAAGAGACCGATTTCAACGCACCAGACTGCGACAGCGATTGCGAGGACAATACCCCGTCGCGACATCAATCCGAGGACTGCCAAGATGGCGATCCCGATGTAGCAAAGAAACTCCCAATACAGCGTCCAAAGGGAACCGTCCCAAGCCAAAGGATAGGGAACATGCATCGGGGTTCCTGAGATCTGGTACGTACTCACTCGCAGCAGTAAATTGCTAGTTAGATAGTGGAGCGGGCCAAGCGGGTGCCCCCAATATCCGGCGAGCGTTGGGTTGACGGCCAGCCATCCGATCACGCCGAAGATTCCCGCCGTAACGACGAGACAAAGCCAGAAGGCCGGAAATATTCGCAAAACACGGTCCCAGAAGTATCGAACAATTCCGCGCACGCGGCCGTGACGTTCGATGTGACGAACTGCCGACCCGCAAATCAGGAAGCCCGAGATTCCGAAGAACCCATCCACCGCTAGGTCGCCGAGGGACTGGTTACCAACAATCACCTCGCTGCCAAAGCCACCAAGTGTGATCGAGTGGGAGACAATTACTAGCAGCGCCATGGCGAGACGAAGAAAATTGAGACTATTTCCTCCATGTCGTAAAACCAGGGCATCCCCGAGTCGCGTCGAGTTCAAGGCACTATCCCAGTCATATTCATATTGCCATCGGATACACCCTTGTCATCGGTACCCCCCTTTGGCACCCGTCAGAAGTCTAACTCCCTTGCTCCAAGAACAGGATTGGGGTAGTGCATTCAACTCGACAGGTTCCGACGCGAGTGCCGTCCCCACAGAGCAGTTGTGTCAACTGTCCAGAGTATGCAACCACGCACAAAAGAGGCTCCGTAGACGCACGGGACGTCGACATCTAGAATCCCACGATATCTGAAAGGTCTTTCGGCGCTCAATGGTTGACCGGTTGCGCTAGGGGAATCCTCATCGAAACACGTTGATTGAAATCAACTGATCGTGGCCACAACTCTACGATTCAAGGCCCGGCCTGATGGAGTCGAATTTGAAGCAACTGGAATCCCGGTCCCGTCACCAATCGTTGTGATTCTTACACCAGTCACCTTCAGAATCGTCAACTGCTTCTTCAGGTACCTATCGACTTCGACGGCTCGCCCTTTACTAATTGCCAAAGCCTTCGAGCCACGTTCAGAACTATCGCAAGAGCCAACCAGGACTACGTTCGAATAGTCGTGAGTCCGGATTTTTCGGGCAAGATTCACAATTTGCGCTTTGAGCACAGAAGAGAGCGCCCGCGAGTGAGGAGCGAACGAACGCACTGTGACGGGATCTTGCTCTACGGGGGCCGACGACGTCGATATGGCGGAATCGTCCACCGTGGGAACGTACTCGGCGACCCAATCAACATCAGTTGACTCGGCCGACGTCGGACAAGCAAAATTCGAAGAGCACCAAGTCTGTTGCTGAATATCCAAAGTCATCGGTTGATGAGGCATTTCCGAGGCACCGGCAACGCTCCCCCATACTTGCCCGTCAACGGTATAGGTCACCGACGTCGGTGTCCAAATCACGCCCCAAGTGTGCCACTGAGTCATATCCATATCAACCGTTTGGTGAATTTGCTGATTCGCAGTCGTGAAATGCAGGGTCGCCATCGACTGCGTATCACCGCCGTACGTCTCATCAAAGTCGACTTCCGGCGGCCAGCCCACGGCCGGCCAGAGCGACTCAACTTGGGTGGGGCCAGGACCGGTCACACGAGAGCGCACAAAGTAGGCGCCGTATGTTTGGGCGAGACCGCATTGGCATATGCCGCCGCTCACCCACTCGTTGTTGTACGACGGATCCTGCCAGGTGTTCAACTGCAGCATTCCCCCGCTGACCACGACGTGGTCGCTGGCCCACTGACCATCTGGGTCACCCTGCGGAGCCCCAGTGAAGACGTCCCAACCATGCGGCAGCGACGTCCCAGTGAAATCGTTGACGTAACTCTGCACGTACCCCGATAACGCATCCGCGCTGGGAGGAGCTTCGCCCGACGGCTCCGCGTTATCAACGGTGCCACTCGGATAGACCTCGCTCGCTGCGGCTCGACTGGTGATCGTACCCAATGACTTCGCTGTCGAATTGACTTGCGCAGCGGTGGAACCTTGGATGCTCCTCCTGGACGATGAAGCAAATGCTGCGACAGAACCGGGAACTATGCTCGCCAGCACCACCGCGAATATAGTGGTCCACCTGACCCAGTGGCGGCAATCACCCCTGAGCGAGTCGGGAACCTTAATCTTCAAATGTCTCAAAATCGAAATTTCCAAATCACTGCTCAATCTCCTATTCACAGACCCTCTGCAAGCCCGATAATTCGCATCCAACGACTCCGCGCAGCAACGTTGCGAGAGGTAACTTCACCTCAGTAGGGAGTCGTCGATCCTCTATGTTAGTTAATGAACCCGAATCTCCAAAACTGGCAGTTTTCTCGCAAAGTGCGTGAGAACTTAGAACCCTTGCGGTTGTTGAGGTTTCGGCGCCAGTCACTCCACAATCGGCCATTGATTTTTGATTGTGGTCGCTTCGAAGAGTTTCACGAAGGGTTCGGTCGCTCCGCTATTGGGCCGTTCCTAGTAGACGGGAAATTGGGCCCGTCCGGCTCCGAAATATGCCTTCGCAACCGTTGAGGCTCGACCTTCCATTCCTCCAGGTTTCATTCGGTCGCGCCACTATTTCGAGGATTCCGGCGATTTGAAGGGCTCAGCCTTTTACGGACGTTCGCCGTAATACCGTCGCTGTTGTCCAGCTTGCGGCGATCTTATAACCATGCGTTATCAGCCTGCCCTCGAGCGTTGCCTCCCAACCCAAGGGGTACCCAGCCACCAGCTCGCCCCACGCCTCCTCAGATTGACTCAGTATTATAAAAATTGGTCGAACTTTCAAGAGAGTTGTCCCGTCATCAAGCACGGACCCAGCCGAGTTTCCGCCAGCGACGGAAAAAATGCTCACCGTGTTGATGTCACGGAGCTCGAGGGGCAAGAAATAAATCACTACTCCAATTGTTTGCCCCGGTTCTGCATGACCATACGCGTAGTTCACCGCGGCTAACTCCCCTTTGGAAAAAGCTTCGTACGAGTCGTTGCCGCCTCGCACCACCGTCGTTGCAAGAGAGAACCCGAGCAGAACTATGACCACCACTAGGACTAACGCCTTGCGGCCGTAGCGACCAATTCGGGCTCTTGGAAGAAAAGCGCGAATAGTGCCCGCGTAGTTTGGCAGTATCGCTGAAGCGGCGAGAAGAGAGGTGAACGGCAGGCCGTAGAGGACCACCCGAAGAAGTCCCTCGCCTCCGTAGTTCTGTGCGACCACGAGGAAGAAAGGTGCCGCGGCGAGGACCTCGAGCAGACGCGAGTTCGTAAAGCGCCGGAGGAATCCCACCCCGGAGAGAAAGAACAAGCCGGCGGTGATAAGGATGCGGAGTTCTACGACAAACAT
>Ga0182014_10008187_pt1 | contig 10753 bp, 5 predicted proteins | sample 612S2DmetaG_FD_120489 | JGI IMG/M metagenome (GOLD analysis project Ga0182014, IMG submission 120489) | Permafrost microbial communities from Stordalen Mire, Sweden - 612S2D metaG | ecosystem: Environmental > Terrestrial > Soil > Wetlands > Permafrost | place: Sweden: Stordalen | collected... | reverse complement strand
CGGCAACTATGGTGGACGGGGATTTCGTGGAGGCCGCGGCGGACGCGGCGGCCCTCCACCCATGATGGGTGGCGACGAGCCTGGTTTCCGGGGATACGGCCCTCAGAACTGGGATCTGCAGGGGAATTCCGGAAGTCGCGATGGACAAGGGTTCCGTAACGTTCCCGGTGAGGAGGGTGGTCAACCGCCGATGCGTGGCGGTCGCGGCCAGTATGGCGGGTTTGGCCCACAAGGTGATCCTCAGCAGGGTCCCGGCAACTATGGTGGACGGGGATTTCGTGGAGGCCGCGGCGGACGCGGCGGCCCTCCACCCATGATGGGTGGCGACGAGCCTGGTTTCCGAGGATACGGTCCTCAGAACTGGGACCTACAGGGCAATCCCGGAAGCCGCGGTGGACAAGGCGGGTTCCGTGGTGACCCGGAAGCGCAGGGTGGTCAGCCGCCGATGCGTGGCGGTCGCGGCCACTATGGCGGGTTTGGCCCGCAAGGTAATCCTGAGCAGGGTCCCGACAACTACGGTGGGCGGGGATTTCGTGAAGGCCTCCGCGGAGGAGGCGGCCCTCCACCTATGATGGATGACGGCGGGCGAGGTTCCGGGGAAGAATGAAGGGTAGCGGGGGATCAAGGATCGCTCGTAACCTCTGTCCGTTCCGTCTGAGCCGCGCCTCGGCTGGGGGCCTGGTGAACCAGTCCCAACTCTCGACTTGAGCCAGGCAAATTGAAGCTAGTCTCACGAAAACGCCCTTGGCCGAGACGTGAAGGAGCACGAATCCCGAGGGGAGCGCTCCTTGCACGACTCCAGTTCGCTCCGGCTTACTTGACTATTTTACGGAAGCAGGAGTCTGGCGGGGCGTCCCGAAAGCTCTCGGGGATGCTGCCAGAGGTCTGAAGCCTTCTGGACACCGCGCCCCTGCTTCAAACGCGAGAGCGATTTAGGCGGCAGCCCTCAAGACCGTCACCGTCCTCGTGCTCTATCGGTTACCCCGATTGGGGTTTCATAATCCAGCCCAGGCTGAGGGCACCATCCGGCTGTGGATCAAAACGGCCAAAGAAGACGGCCTGGAAATCCCCCAGCCTCGAGGGCGTTTGGTCTGTGCGTGATCGCCACTCGCCGTTCGACACGCGCAGTTCCGCCATTCTTCATTCTTCATTCTTCATTCTGACTTCTGCCTTTCCGCTGCCTCCCTGGGTCAACCCGCCCGAATGATCTCCAACCCTATTGAAAGCGGTTGCATCACCAATTCCGCACGGAACCGCGCCAGAGAGTCTGCCGACTCAAACGTTTGCGGCGGCTGGGGCTTGCCTCAGCCACTGGAGCGCGGACATTCTTGTCCGCCCGTGCGGCTTGGTCAACACCAGAGCCGACGCCAAACATACAGGCGCACACAGGCGGACAAGAATGTCCGCGCTCCCGAAGGATGTGAAATGCGGACAAAGGCGATCCGGGACCATCAATGGCCTTGACTGACACTTCGCCACGAGACAATTAGGTTTTGACATCAAGCGGGGTTTGTGCTGCACTCCTGAGCGCTGGGAAAGAAAACATGCAGAAGCAAACTATCAACACCTCAGCGAAGTTCGGCTGCTCTCCTCCATGAAACTGGCGTCCTGGTCGAATGGGAACGACGGGAGGGAATTGGCTGTCAGTGGCCACGGAGGTTTTCCTACGGGGCGGTGCTCGAAGCATGGCAAGCACTATTTGACTCATGGCGAGACGGTGGTTCTTGGGCAAGGCGGAGCCGGTGTTGCTGAGGAAAGGGTTTATGAGGACAAGGGTTCTGATTGGGTCGGGCACGCTATGGCCGGCGTTGGTGCTGGGCCGGTGGCAGGCCCATGCATCGCAAAGGGGGCTGTTGTCGCCAGGGAAAGCCAAGCGCTGCCCGCTGTTTCGTCCGGAACCCGGTTCACGGCCGTTGCGGCGGGTGGTGTGCCGGGGGGGCGGGCTCGGGCGCACAGACTGGCGCTCAAGAGCGACGGCACGGACGAAGTGCTCAGCGAGGCTGCCGCCTTGAGGTGCTCACCACCACACGTCAATAAACCGGCGGCGATTCACAGAACTAAACTCAGACTATTGCTCCCTGTTCAGCCACTCCCTCCTTCTTAGTGCTGCAAAGCACAAATCCTACAAGTACCGCTTCAAAACAGACCATGAATACACCTCTTGAGGTTCATTCCATCGGGCCAAGACGTCTCGCATGCTTTGGTTGGGTTTGCGTCTTGGCGACCAACTGGATCATCCCCTTGTGGGGGCAGGCGATTGTGGTCAACAATCCATCGTTCGAGGAACCGGCCAAGCCCCTCGGGACGTACACTGAGGTTGACGGCCCCGCCTCCTGGGATCCAGGTGAGAACAACGCGATTAGTGGGTGGGGGGCTTTTCTTCAAGGCGGCGACGGTTCAACGTGGTCCAGTGCGGGCGTGCAAGACCAGGGGGTCGCTGCGGACGGTCTTCAAATGGCATACATTAATGGCGGCCAAACTCAATCCAACAATACTCTCTTTCAGGTCGTCGGCGGGCTATCGCCCAACACAACCTATACCCTGACTGTCGCCTGCGGTGGCCATCCTACTTCCACTTGGGGGAGCGGCGGCATGGGCATGATTGCGCTCGTCAACGGAACCAACAACTTTGGGACTCTCCTGGGCTACACTGTGTTCGGGCCGGTCCAAGGAGGCGAGGCTCTGGCGGATTGTACGACCACGTATAGGACCGGCCCCGTTGTGCAGGGCTACTTGACCATTGTGCTGGCAATCGTGATTCCTGGGGTAGCGACCAATACGTACCAAGTTGACTTTGACAATGTGCGGCTGAACGCGACTCCCTTGTCGTGGCCAGACCAGGTCACCGTCCCGGTGTCCGGGATGGCAAACATTTTCGGGGCTGGGCATGCAACGGCTCCGCAAGCAGGGGGAGACCCGAGTTTCCCGGGAGGCTTCGGAGGCGGCGTTCTTCCAACACAAATTGAGATTCCACCTGGAACACCCTATATCACGTTCCCAAGTACTACCGGAACGGTGACACACGATCCAAGTAAAAGCCCATTTTCTGCTGAAGGCACAAATATCATGCCGACGGATATTTCCTCCTACGGGGGCATTTCTGGAATTGTATGCACGGGCAAGTGGTTCTTTCTCTCGGGCGTGTATCTCGATGATAGCGATCCCTCCGATCCCGCCCCGGAACGACTCATTTTCAACCAAGCAGATCTGGGCTTTCAGTTTCTTCAACCGGCTCTGCGCCAGACATTCTTTATTGGCGATGGGCTGACCGGAACCGGTTCAGGGAGCTTGCAGCGGTTTGGTGTTCCGGCCGGGGCAACGCGCCTTTTCTTAGGCTTCCCAGATTGCAGTGGGGCAAGCCCTAGCCCACCTGGATATTACGCCAACAACGAAGGCATGTTGGCGGTTACGGTAGTATTCGGAAGCGGCTCAGTGTCTCTTTCCAACGCTCGGGCCAGGGCGCGCCCCGGTACGACGCTGGCGGATTTGTTTTACGACTTGAGTGGCCAGGGGGCGGGCTACTCGGTGTCTGTGACCGTTTCCTCTGACGGCGGCGCCTCCTTCACTGCCCCAGCGGCGCACTTTACCGGAGATGGGGTGACCGGTCTAGCGGCGCCTGGCACCGGCCTTCACATCGTCTGGGACGCCGGTGCCGACCTGGGCGCAGGCTATTTCCCGAATGTTGTGGTGCGCCTCTCGGCTGGTGTATCGTCTGCGACGTCCAGTGTCTTCCCCGTGAATCTGCGCGGGCTGAGCGGCGGACTGACGGTCAGGGGCCAAGCGCTCGATGGGGCGACAGGCGCGCCCATGGCGGGAGCATTGGCACAGCTCGGTTCTGGTTCCGCCACTGCTGACGCACAGGGTCGCTTCAGTTTTACTTCCGTCGCTGTGGGCGATTACATGCTGAGCGTGAGCAAGCCTGGCTACACGACGGCCAGCGTCGCGGTGTCTGTCACGGCGGGCAGTTCGCCCTCGCGGGTGATTACGCTTTACCCGGCGGCCAACGCTGGCTCAGCCCCGCGCGTGACCGGCGTAACGTCGAAGTACCCGGGCTTCCGGTATTACCTCGACGGCGTGCCATTTAGCGTCCAGTTCACAGCCACGGTGGATTGGGCCGGGCATCCGCCGGGCACGGTGCAGTTCATTACGCCGCACAAAGCTTATACAGCCGCTGCGAGCGGCTCGGTGGTGTCGCAGACCTTGGCCATGGGAGCGGATTTTGGGCCGAATGGCCGTTTACGCGTGGTAGCCGCGAGCAGCGATGGCGCCGAGTCTTCGGCGAGCCAGGCGCAGTTGGTCGTGATGCCGAATCCGTTTCCGGGACCGCTTGGTTTGCTGTGGAGCGTCGAGGACGATGGGGACGATTTCAGCTACAATCAAACGACGGCGTCGCCCCAATCGTTCATAGATAACATAGGCGTCGAGCCCGGCGTCATTCCAAGCGCCATACCATTGGTTGGCGGCAAGGCGATGAATTTGGGCTTCCTGCCGGAGGTTACTTACAAGGCCACCAGCACCGACGGCCAAATGCAAATCTCGATGGCTTGGAGCGATTTGGATGCGGGAAAGTCGCTCAGTGACGATTGGAAATCCGGGAATATCACCGAACTTACCGACAACCTGACGAAGTTCATAGATGCCGGCACGATCAGCGCCCTGGAGGTGCCGAAAGCCGGGTTTGGGGATCTGAGTCTGTCACTTTATCCAGTGCTGGGCGGCGGTTGGAAGTACGACTCCAATGCGGGCCAATGGAAGTGGTGGGACGCCGAGTTGGGTGTGGCCGGCGATTTTTCCATACAACAAACCTGGCCGTTTCTAGCCGGGCCGGTTCCGATGTTTGCCAAGGTGGAATTCGATCTGGAGGCGCAACTCACTGCCCAGTTGCAGAACACCGCCCCGGTGAGTCTGAACGGTGAATTCAACCTCAACCCGAGCTTGCGTGGTTCTCTCGGTGTCGGAATAAGCGAGGTTGCGTCGGTGGAGGGCTGGGTCGAGGGCGGGCTGGACCTCGATCTGCAATATCCGGCAACGCCAACCGTCAAGGATGCTTCGGTATCTGTGCAGGCAGGCGCGACTGTCTATTTCCTGCTTTTCACTAAGGAATGGAGCCTGCCGCCGCAAAGTTGGGACATCTATGGAGGGGCCCATTTCGTTCCGCAGCCGCTGTTGATGCAGTCGGGGTCCGACCTGCACCCTCTCGGGCGGGGCTATCTGAATTATCCTGCAAGCGGTGTCATAGGCCGCAGATTGGTGAAGCCGAAGTATTTCGGGTCGAGCGGTGGCGGAGCAAATCCCGAGGTTTTGATGAGCCCGGCGTTTCCTTTCAGCGACCCGAACTGCTCATCGAGCGGCACGAATTGCTACCTGGTGTTCCTAGAGGACAAAACTAACCGAACTTCGCTCAATCGCACAATGGCCATGTTTTCAAAGTACGATGGCACGATGTGGGCATTACCTGTGCCGCTTGGGGACGATGGAAAGGCCGATTTTCACCCGCGCATTTTGACTTTTGCAGACGGGTCGGCGGTCGCGGCATGGGAAAACGAGGGAACCGTGCAGCCCACCAACGCCGCTCTCAGCGACATGGTTTCGAATCTTGAGGTGTCGGTCGCTTGGTACAGTCCGGCTTTGAAGGCTTGGCTACCGGCGCGCAATATGACCACTAATTACTTCCTGGATCGCAGCCCCAAGCTGGCTGGGCTAACCCCGGATAATGTGCTGTTGACCTGGGTCTCAAGTCCAGCGAACGACACTGATGGCAGTCCTTCGGCTCCAAACCAGATTTGGTCCGCGCAATGGGACGGGAAACGGTGGGGGACTGCGCAACTGGCCGCAACAGTCTCCAACGCGCTCGTAAAGTACGATCTCCTCTACGACGGCGCGAATGCGAACCTAGTATTGAGTGTGGACACTATTGGCAACTCAACGAACGCGAATGGGCACGAACTGTTCCGGATTGTTCGGCAGGGCGGAACCTGGGGAGCATTGACGCAATTGACCTCGGACCAGACGCCAGACGACAACCCGCAGATGGCATTTGACCCACAAGGCAACGTTGTCCTGATGTGGCTCAAAGGCGCGGAACTGAGCAGCGTTCTCAATTTCAACATGACGAACCGGCAAGTGGCGTGGACGAACGAATATTCGAGCAACCTGGCTGATTTCAAGCTGGCGAGCAGCGGTGATGGGAGGCTCGCAGTGCTCTGGTCGGAGCCGTCCGAGAATGATGCGGACCTGCGGATGATGCTTTATGATCCGATCTTTCGCGCGTGGGGCGCACCGAAGCAACTGACCCATGATCCGCAGGCCGAGCGAAACACGACCGCGGTCTTTTACGGCACTAACGAGGTAATCGCCGTCTATGACCGCTCGTTGGTGTCTTCCACAAACTCGGCGGACGCGACACTGAGCGACTTGGCGGCCTATTACTGCACATTTAACGAAGACCTAGCCTTGAATACCAACCTCTTCTATTGCGAGCCGGCCAATCCGAGTCCGGGCGGACTTGCGACGTTCCATGTGGAGGCCCTTAATCTAGGCGATCAATTTGAAACGAACGTGGTGGTGGCGTTTTACCAGGACGCAGTGCAAGCCGCATCGGAGATTGGGCGGATGACGCTCACAAACGCCATCCCGCCGCAGGGCACAAATGACTTCACGTGTACCTGGGCGGTGCCCTCGACGAACGCACCGGTCACTATATTCGCGGTGATTGACCCGGACCAGAGGGTGCTGGATGTATCCCGCTCGAACAATATCGCCCGCTTGGACATTGTGAAACCTGATGCCGGGATTCAGTCCATGAGCTGGTCGAGCGTCGCGTCCAACCTGGTAGCGGTAACAGTTCATGTGGCCAATGATGGGGCTATCGGCACCGGCGGGTTTACCGTGTCGGTGAACCGGGACTCGGCCACCGGAACAAACCTCTTCAGTCAGGCCATAGCAGGGCTGGCCCCGGGGGAGTCAACCGATGTTACGTTCATCTGGAATGTCTCGGGACTGCCTGACAATTTGAATGTCTATGCCACGCTCAGCGGGCTGGGAATTGCCGGCAACTTTAGCACGCAGGGACTGACGAGCGGCTTGGCGATCAGCCAGGTTCTGCCGCCATCGTTTGGGGCCTGCCAGTACTTGCCCGACGGAACGTTCCAAATGGAGGTGTTCGGCGAGATGGCCCGGACTTACGCGCTCCAGGCGTCCACGAATCTGGTCAACTGGACCCCGATTCTGAATTTCAATTGCACGAACCTGCCGACCATTTTGCTGGATGCGGCGGGCGGGAGCGCGCGTTTCTACCGAATAGCCCAGTAGAGTGGGCATGCCTCCCCGGGAGGTTACGCCTCGGATCGGCTGCCGCTTTTTCCGCGGCATAGTCGCGCACCCCCAGGACCGTTAGCTTGCGATGCAACCAGAAGCCGGTTGGGCCGGCATGGATAAGGGTGTGGCGTTTGCAGGGTGACGGAGCGCAGAGGACTCAGAGCAAAGCGATTTGCCGGTGGGGCGCGCGGCTATTGTTGGCGTTGGCCACGGATGATGATGACTCCGGTTCGACATCACCCCTTTCAAAGCGGAAGCGCGCACCGTCCAGGTAGTCTGGGACAGGCTCGAACCCGACCCATCTTCGGCTTAGGCGTTCGGCGGCTTCGCCGGAGGTGCAACTGCCGGCAAAGGGGTCCAGGACGAATGGCGCTTAGTTAAGGCGTATACCTCTGTACCACAGCGACTTAGCCATCAGTGAACGACGAAACCGGGTTGCGGCCACCCCGAAGCCACCCTCACCCAGGGAATGCAGAATGCAGAATGGAGAATGAAGAATGCCATGAGCTACCTTCAGGCTACCCCGAGGCCACCCTGAGGCCACCCTGAGGCTATCTAGTAGCCAACCGGTAGGCACCCGGAAGCCACCCTGAGGCTACCCTGAGGCCACCCTTAGGCTACCCTCAGGCTACCCTCAGGCTACCCTGAGGCTATCCCGAAGCCACTCCAGGGCGAAGGCAGAATGGAGAATGAAGAATGAAGAAAGGCGGGGCAAAGCCGCCCGGAGCCAGGATTGCGCTCGGTGGGCAGCGGTCGGCAGCAAGACGAACCCCGACGAAGACAAGACCTGCCTGTTTCGGATAGCTTCGGGTGTTCGCGGTGCGGTAATGCTGCTGTGCGCGTGCCTGCTGGTCGGTTTGCCGCGATACAAGGCTGGGCGGGGTCAGCACAGCGGGCCCTTGGATCTTGTGCGGGTTAGCAATAGGGCCACTACCAGCAGCAGAGAGGCAAGCCCCAACCATGAGGTCCAGGCGGGTGCGTTCGTGCCGGAGGACGCTGGATTAGGCGTGAAGCCAATGGGGAGTGCGGCCGGAGGCTGTGTCTGGGCGAAGCCCTCGTGCACTGCCCAGGTGACGACCGGCCCATCAGCAGGACCCAGTCCGTCCAGTTCCGACCGGGCAGTCATGGCCACCTCGCCTTTGAGATTGGCAGGCACTCGCCACGAGTGCGCGCAGTTGCCGCCTCAGCCAAACTCGAACTTGCCATGGCCGACCACGGTGTCCCCCTGCCGGATGGCCAAGAGTGGCGGGGCCTTCTCATCGTGAATGGCCAGGTGGAAGCCCACGTTGGCGGCATTTGCGAGCCGATACTGCACGGAGACAGTGCCACCCGAGGCGCTTGCCATCTCCACCATGTTGCGCAAAGGCCCGCCCGCATCCAAACGGGCTTCGCTGGTTGCCGTCACCGCCAGCCGGTTAGTGCCGAGGCCCACGGCGAAGTTGGTGCCTCCCGGGCGTTGGAGCAGCACGAGCTGCCGCGCATATAGCCCCACCGGCACGTCCACATCGGCAGCCGGAGCATTAAACACGGCGGTAATGCCATCCGGCGAGCCGCCGCCGTCGAGCACAATGCGTTGGATGAAGTCGCCACCGAGATGGAGCTTGCCGAGCGGGGGCTGGAACGGCTGGAACCCTAATGCCAAGCCGGCTTGGGCGCCAGTGCGCTCGACCTGACAATCCAGCCGATAAGCGTGGCCTTCGAGGAAGAGGCTGGCGGGGAGGTTAAAGGCGTCGAAGACTTCGGCGTTGCCGGCATAGCGATAGGGGAAGGTAACCAGTTTAACATGGCTGAGGTCGTGCATGTGCGGCAGCGTGGCGTGCCACCAGAGGAACGGTTTGTCCCGCTGCTCCCAGGGGCGAAGCAGCATCCGGTCACTGATCTCTTTGGCCCCAAGCGCGGGTCCGAGCCGCCCGTCGGGCCGGTCGATTACCGCCACGTACCACTTCTTGCCGTTCAGTTCGACGGCCCCGTCCCACAGCGAGCGGACATAGAGGAAGACCCGGACCGTTCCGCCTTGCCCGCCCTGCCCGAAGACATGCGCGTCCACCCTAACCTGGTAGGGACCCTGTTTCGAGGGGAAGCCCAGTAGGATGCCCCGAAAGAGCTGCAGATCCCGGCCTGTGGCAGTGAACACCCCGGCGGGATCGTCCGTGAGGTCCCGATTGCGGTTGAGGTCAAGGTAGAGCCGCTGCTGGCGCTCATCCCAGGCGAAGGGCATGAACGCGTTAGTGTCGTTTCCCAGCCGCATAATGCCGCGAAACACACCTGGCCCGGAATACACCGGCTCTTTGCTGAAGTGTGCGCCGCTCTCGACACCGACCTCCCAGGCCAGCGGCGCGAAATCCACCTCGTGATATTGCAGGTGAGCGACGGGGGCCGCCGGCAACGGCTCGGAGCCCGCCGGGGTTTGGCTACTGCTGGGGAGGGCCGACAGCAGTAGGATCAAGGCGAGCAACTTGGCAAGTGGCGACGCGGAAACCAAACTGGCGGGTGAATTGTCCAGCCGACCATGATTACTTATGGCTGTCGCACTCATTGGCCAATGGCTACGCGCTATGCACGATGCGCTCTCGGCTTGGCTTTCGTTTCGCGTTCCGATGCCGCATTCGCGTCTCACGGAGACAGGAAACAAGGCCGCGAGGGAAATGTCACGCACAGTTTGGTCCTGCTTCCAGACTGCCCAGCGCCAGTGACAAAGTCGCTTTGGACTGCGGCGGCAAGCGAAGCGCGACGCCGCTTTGGGTGGAAGTGACGCAGGGGGTTGAACCAGACGCTCTCTACCGGCAGGGAAAGCGGCGTCGTGCTTCGCTTGCCGCCGCAGTCCATAGTTACGGGGCGACGTATCTCGGCGACTTTGATACTGGCCGTGCCAGACTGCCAGGGATCTGTAGCCTTCTGGACAGCGCAGTAAGCGTGGCTGCCGCCAGGTGCTTGCCGCAGGAACCTCCGTTGGCAGTTTGAGCGGTTGTGACTGCTGCTGGCATTGGGGTTGACCTTGCGCGTGGCTTGCGACTTGCGCTCCGCGGGCTTGAGAGATAGAACGGTCCCGATATGTATTCATTCGCTCGTGGACGTAGCAACTGGGTTGCGCGTCCGACGGCACTCATGCCGTCTATCAGTGTATTGTTTATGACAACCCATGCTCTATCCCGGCTTCCGGCCTTGTGCATTCTCCTCACCCCAGCCCTGCTGCACGCGGCGGAAGCGGCGCCGGCTATCACCTGGCACGCCCAATCCCTGGGCCAAGCGCTCCTCTATATGCTGCTCTTCGCGGGGGTCGGCATCGTGGCGGCGATTGCCGGTTACAAGATATTCGACAAATGCACGCCCGGCCATCTAAACAAGGAAATCCTGGAGCACCGCAACGTCGCCGCGGCCATCATCGCAGCGGCGGTGATCCTCGGCGTGTGCATCATTATCGCCGCCGCGATGCTTG
>Ga0182014_10008186_pt1 | contig 10754 bp, 14 predicted proteins | sample 612S2DmetaG_FD_120489 | JGI IMG/M metagenome (GOLD analysis project Ga0182014, IMG submission 120489) | Permafrost microbial communities from Stordalen Mire, Sweden - 612S2D metaG | ecosystem: Environmental > Terrestrial > Soil > Wetlands > Permafrost | place: Sweden: Stordalen | collected... | reverse complement strand
GCGTCTGCCGCCCGAGTTGCTTGAGCGTGTTCGCAAGGCCGCCGAGGATGATGACCGCTCCATATCGGCGTGGATTCGACGGGCGGTAGAGCACGAACTGGCGAACTGAGCCAGCCCGCCCAGCAGTCCCGTTCTCGTCCCCCGCCACTCGCCCGTACGGGATCGTTCTGCTTACTTCTGCGCGAAACCGTCGGCAACTAGCCAACATTCGCCGGCAAGGCACAGATCCCACTTGACCATCGGACAAGGGCGCCAGGGATACCGTCTCCGACCCTCAGTGAATAACGCGCGCTACGTGCACCAGCGCGCATATCGTGTCCTCAACGCCACGCCGTCGAACGGTCAAGTGCGCTCCGCACCGCGATGAGACCGGCGCGGTCCCAAGACAAGCACCAGAGGAAACAAATAATGCGGACTCGATCACGCCATTGCCGGAGTTCACAGGCCATTTCCTTCTGTCGGGCTGACAGTGTCGGGCTGGCAGGATTTGACCTGCGACCACTTGACCCCGAGTCGGACATCAGGCGAATTCCGTTGTCCTGCAAAGTATCGCAAAGTCTGCCGACCAGCAAAGAGCGTCTCTGGTTGTCTCAGCGTAATGCTCTCGATCTGCGCCAATATGTGACAACGTCGCGACAACGGCAGCGCTGGATTCTTCGTGGCGTGGGGGTCATCGGTGCGATTTGCCGGCTCGCCAAGATGCTCCACTCACCTACGTCGATCTACTTCGGCGGCAGCGCCGCAGAAGCCCGTCAGGTGATCGTTTTGGGGGCGCCTTTATTTTGCCTCCCCACAAAAGTTAGAACACATGGCTCTTCTGGCCGATCGTCCCAGGCAAGCGCAACCACTTTCTGCGTAGAACGACCTTCATCAACCAGGTAGACGCCACTCGGTTGCCGCCTTATGACCTGCCCACTGCCTGCCTGTAGCGTGTTGAGCGAGAAGCCGAAGCTCACCACCCCCATATCGGCAGTGCCAAATACCAAGTGTCCTTCGGTGTCTCGTTGCATTCGTATGGTTGCCTCTGCCTCCGCACTGAACGGAGCGCCCGGGCGACCAACAACGTGGAGTCCCCAGCCACTGGGCAGCACCCCACCCCGGAACAGATATTCCGCCAGGATCTCTGGATCAGCTGCCCGATGCAGTCGCGATATTGGCCGCCCGTCAACTGCGATGACTTTCGCCGCAGTCGCACCCCACAGGGTTTTCAACACCCACCGCGCAAGCTCTTCTCCGCTGGCCAACAAGAACTCATTGCCGTGCGGATCGGATTGCTTGACTAAGTCCTGCTGATACCGACGCAGCGCCGAGAAGACTACCTTCGCGGTCGAATCCAGTCGCGACAGCGCATTATTGTGGCGATCGCAAAGGATATACGAAACCAACGACGGTGGATGCAAGGAAATCTCTTGGCTCTGCGCCCAACTCAATCCGAGCAAACGGAGAGGCTCGCCGTCGCCCGCTGCGCGGAGCACACCTTCCGAAAGCCAATGCTCCTTGGTCAATGGAGGTCGGCAGTCACTAGTGGACGAGGCGTAACAGCCCTCACAGGCAATGCCCGTTCGCGAATCAGTCAACAGAGGCCCGTAAGGGGGCAGGACCCAACCGCCGACGGCGATATCGACGTGGCAATTACTCGGCAATCGACCGGACCCACATGGGCAGGGCTCAGAGCTGCTTGGGCCCAGCAGCGGCAAATTACCCTCAAAACGTACTGGCTTCGTGGGCGCGAACGGACCTGGGGTCACACACTCAAGTGTTCCACGTTCGGATCTGTTCCGCGGCTGGTTATATCGCCTTGAATTGAAAGTGGGTTCGTGGCGTAGTTCCCTAGGCCGCAGTATTCGCTCACCAACCCTCGCGTCACAAATCGCCGGTCTGGATCTCGGACAAGTCTTCAGTTTCCTGTCGCATACGTTTTGGCTTGAAATCAGGCCTATCTGGGTCGATGATGGGGAGCCCGAACTGCTCATAATCCATTGCAGGTCGCCCGAGAGCGTGCGGTCGGTCGGCTGACTGTGGCCATTCGACGGCAAAATGTTGGGTGCGCATGTAACGATATACTTTTGCAACTTGCGGTGCCCCACCAATGGTTGGATCAACTTCGTCGCGAATAATGTCTCTTAGAACTTCGAATGGTTCCATATCGAACCCATCACCGTTAAGTTTGCCGCGATTTTTTAACAATTTGATCAGCCGTTCTTTGGCTTCGTCTTTGGCATTGCCGACTATCGCAATCTTCTTCGCCTCGTTCCCCCCACCCCAGGACGTGGCAGGACGGAACGTGAATCGGTCAATTTCGCGATCGTAGTGCAATGTCCAGATCACAAAACGATCCAGCCACCACGAAAACCCACCGAAGATAAACGACACCTCTGGATCACCAGCAGCAGTTTGACCGACAGGAAAGTCGAATATTGCTTCTCTCATCTGATTTAAGACATCTATCGCAATGCCTTTTGCGACCGTGATATCAGCACTCCGATTATGAGACTTGGGAAAGAACTCGATTCCGTGCGCCATCTGCAGGATTAGCGGGTATGCGCGCGCGGTTACGCCCGCGAATGAAATGAGGCAGTCCGACCGCGGAAGCGTGAAAATCTTAGGCCCATAGTCCCAAGCTTCGCCCCCGCGAAGCCGGCTGTCGGATGCGAATACTAATTCAGTCACCTGGTTGACGGTACGGATCCAAGCCATCGAAAGGGTCATGCAGCTCCTTAAGCGACTTCAAGAGAAACGGGTCTAACGACGTTACCCCAGTGCGTCTCGCAGAGATGGGCGGGCTGAAATTCTGTATCGTGTTCTTGATTTCAATCGGGGCGCGCGCCAATGGAGGCCGCGCGCAACCGGAATAGTTCAGAGAAGCGATCAAGGATGACGCCCTTAAATCGACCCAGCCCTTGGGCATCGGTGGCAATACGCCCACGACGAGCGCTCCTGATCGGACCCCGTGAACTAGTCCACGGCGGACGAGAGTCGTTCATTGGGTGTACGGGTGGCAGCGTAGCGGGCTGGGGTACATAGCGCAGACCGGAGTGTCTGATCATGTCGGCAGTGCGGCCAGCTGCCTACACCACAAGGGGCCAGGCGAGACCAGCGTGACATCATCGCAGCGAATGACTCAGTCGGCAGTGGAGGTTAGGAAGCAGGAACATGATGGATGTCGGAGCTGCGGCGTTCTGGGTGATCGTTCTGTTCGTGGTGCACGAATTCGAAGAGATCATCCGAATCCGGCCCTGGATCGATCGTCACCGGGACGACCCTCGGTTAGCCCGAGACGTCTGGATTCGGCGGAAAGCATCCTATCCGTCGACTGAAGCCATCGCGGTCATGATCGGTGAGGAGATCATCCTGCTCAGCTTGGTCCTCGCCGCCGCAGTGTGGGCGGGGGCGCTTCCAGTCATCATCGCGGCCGCGACCCTGAACTCAATTCACCTTGTCGGCCACTTGGTCTTCGCCGCACGGGTGAAGGCGTGGAATCCGGGCAGCATCACCGCGGCGATCACCCTCCCGCTGAACATCGCCGTGATCGTCCTCGCGTGCATCAGCGGGCTCGATCTCCTCCTATGGGGCTTGGCGACAGTCATCCTCGGTGCCGGATTCGCTGCGAACCTGTGGCAGCTCCATCGGCATGCAGGGGATATTCAGCGGTTGCTCTTCGCCAGGTGAGTCCGGTTGCCGTTGACGGTACGACCTCGAAGTAGGGCCGCATTGCGGGCATACTTCGACATGTTTCGCGACGTCATGGGCGCCTCCTGTTTCCTCGCCTCATTGGTGTGCGTATCGACTCTAGGGCGAGAGTCTCGGAGTCGATCACCTCGAGGTCGCGCATGCTGCGGAGCGTAGGTTCGCGGATCGGCGTTGGCATTTCACCTGTTATCTGACTTGCAGACCCACCATGGCTCGAGGCTGTCCTCCGACGGGACGCTGTTGGATTCGCTCGTCGTCGCTCAGGTAGCGGCGATATAGCCGGTCAACGTGCATCTGTGCCTCTGCGATGTCGCGTCGCAGCGCAACTGCCTCCAACCGCGCTGGATGGCCGTCCGGGCCAGGGACATAGCGGCCTTCAACCCGGGCCAGATGCTGGGTCATCTCGCGCAGATGATCACGTAACGCGCGGATCAGCTCCGCAGCCTGAGCTGGGTCGCAGTCTTGCATGAAGAGATGATCGCACCCCGCTGTCCTCTGCGCTAGCTAGGGACTGAGCAACCGGCACCGTCACGACTCGGGAAGACGAACGTGCCGAGGAACGGCGCACTCGACCTGGTCGGTCTGATTAAGCACCACTTCGGGTGTCTCATCATGAAATGAAACGGCTAACAGCTTGACGCCTTGAAGATCGGGATCGTCAATACTCCCGAAGCTGACATAGCGGATAGTTCTCACCAGATGCCAGGTGCCAGGATCGTCGGAATCGTCCTCGTGGCGTAACCACATCGACTCGCTCTCAAGGCGGTAGCGGCCGAGATCTTGTGCAGCGCAGCGGAACGAGTCAACGATCACGAGATAAAGGGTAACCGCACGAAGATGACGTAGGCCGAGACTCCTTTTCGCTCGGTGCTTAACGAACTGGCAGGACCCCGTGAACTGGTCAAGGTGAAGTGAGAGTCGGTTCAGTGAGTGTGGTTGCAGCGTAGCCGACCTGGACTTGTCACGGGGGCAAGACCATTGGCACTAGGTCGCATGTCCCACTGACAGGCGGGATCTGAGACAGAGACAGAACCTGGCCCTTTCTGGCGAGTGTGTCTATATCAACCCGTCCCAGAGTCGACGTTCCTTGCCGAAGGGATCGATGAGGAGTGTCCTGGTCGTGTCGAAATTCATCACCGGTCTGGTACCGGTCTCGTAGGCCGGCCATGGGGGCAATCCAGCACCGTTGGGGTCGCCGGTGGTAGCGAATCGGATCCACGACCTATGCATGGTGATTGCCAGGTCGTGAGGGGGAGCGGGCCCGACGAAGACCTCGCTCTCTTTGGCCTGTTCCCTTTCAAAGACGAATGGGAGATCCAGTCCATGACAGGCACCGAGGCTCCTGCCCAGCACTGGGGTGCGCCAGGAGAACAGGTAGGTCCAGATGGCGCGGGTGTGGCGGAGTTGGGCTTCGGCCAACCGGACGGCCGGAATGGTGAACATCTGATCGGTTTCGACCGCGCAGAGCAGGTCGCGCATCGACTGTCCCGGGCGCGACGCGGCGTATACCTTGAGAACCTCGTCGACTGACCGGCCAGAGGTGGCGAAGTACGGGGCCACGTCTGGATCGGGCAGGAACACCTGCATTGCTGCGGGAAGGCCCCACAGGAACAGCCGCCACTCTTCGGCGTTGGTGCCGATCATCAAATCGACGCCGGCGGCGCTGCCTGCCGCGACGAGGTCGACGGGTCGGGCGGAACGAGTCACCCCGTCGATCACCGGTTGGAAGCCCATCTTGCCGGCCCTCTCATCACCTAGCAGGCCCGCGGCCTCAACCTCACCGACCTGCACGGAGAGTTCGACGAGCCGGTTGACGCCGACGGCGCGTAAAGCATCCCAGTCCCCCGGGGTGACCTCCAGCAGTTCCAGCACGCGCCTGGTCACTCGTTGCGCGGCCGCCGATGACACGTTGTGCTGGGCGGCGCCCGACTGGGCGATGGCGCGTTGGAACAATCCCGACGCTGCCGGGGTGCCCAGCAGGGTGCCCACGCTCATGCCGCCTGCTGACTCACCGAAGATCGTCACGTTGTCGGGGTCACCGCCAAATTCGGCGATGTTGTCGCGGACCCATTCCAGGGCAGCGATCTGGTCGAGGATGCCCAGATTCCCGGTGCCCTGGGCCCCGTCAAACATCTCGTCGAGGTAGAGGAAGCCCAGGGCGTGCAGCCGGTAGTTGAGGCTGACCATCACCACGCCGTCGCGCGCAAACGCTGCGCCATCGTAGAGTTCTGAGGACCCGCTGCCGTTGAGGAATGCACCACCATGAATCCAGACCATGGTCGGCCGGCCGCCGTCGTCAACCGCCGGCGTCCACACGTTCAGGAAGAGACAATCCTCATCGGTTGATTCAAGCCTTCCCAGGGCCCTGAGGACACCGCCTGTCTGCGCATGCTGGACTTGAGGACAGATGGGGCCAAAGGTCGTGCAGTCCCGCACGCCGTCCCACGGCAAGCACCGTGCCGGTGGCAGGAACCGCCGGGACCCAGTCGGCGCTTCTGCGAAGGGAATTCCCCGAAATGCCACGCCGGTGGGAACGGCCTCCCCTCGGATCTTGCCCGCCAACGTCGTTGCCGTCTCGGTCATGTCGCTCCGATGCGCGCGCCCGGTGTGCCGGTCTCGGTGGGGTCGACAAGGACTCGCGGGATGGAACCTACGGAGGCATTCAGGACGTCGATCGGCTCGCAGCAGTGGTGATCCGGGCAGTCATGCCCGAGCCAGCGCAACGCGCAACCCAGCGTAAACACCGGTGCGTAAAGGATGGCTGACTTAGGGGTAGGTGAAGCAGTCATGGTAATCCCCGAAGTGCAGTCGTCGTACCAGGCATGTTCGGCACGAGTGACTGCTCAACGAAGGCAGCGGCGGACAGCTGACCTCGTTCCGGACTGGCTGAGGTTCTCAACATCGATGACCCTACACCGGCGGCAGCGGACCGCCATGCGCACGGTGCGACGATGCCCAGCACAGCCAGCGGATGCCACGATCGCGATCGGTGTCCTCGACGTGCCCGCGGTGAGCTTGGCGAGGATGAGAGCACCGCAGAACCCGCCGGCCTGACACAGGCCACGGCTCGCGACGCGCAACCTCTGCTGGGCAACGCACGACTGGCGCTGCGGGAGGGTCGTTCATCGGTGGGTGCAGACCGCAGCGTAGCTGGCCGGGGCTTGATACCAGTAAAGAAAATTCTCACAGAGCTACGTCGGAACTGTATGGAACTGTTTCGGCTGCTCGGGAACGTGGGATCTAGAATCATGCGTGGCGGCGGACGGGAGCGCCAGCGGACGGTAGCCGCCACGACGGTGCTGCAGAGGGGCGCTACTTCGTGAGCAGGGCGATGAGATTGCGGGCCGCTTGGCCGAGATGACTCAGGACGGCGTGACCCTTGTCGGCATCAGCCTTTGACGGATAGCCGATGACGCCGCTGGTTGTGTATGCGTCGATACCGAGTGTGGGCAGGTATCGGCGATCGGACGCGGCATGGTCGGCGGTGTGCCAACCATCGCGAATGTAGGCGGGGTGCGAGGCGAGCAGGATCGAGGTCTCAAGTTCGCCAGCATGCATGTCGTCGTAGTTGCTACTGCTGATGCCCGCGGCTCGACGCGCTTCCGTCCAGTCTTCACGGCTGGGATACAGCCCGACGCGCATCGGACCGTCGGCGTTGGCCTGTTGCACCACATTGCCTAGCACGTAGTTGCCGCCGTGACCATTCACCACGATTAGGGCGGTAATACCTTGTTGCGCGAGGGATGTACTGACGTCGGCTACAACAGCGGCCAGGGTGGCTGGGCTGAGGCTGATCGTTCCGGGAAATGCTGCGTGTTCGTGCGAGCATCCAAACGTCACGGCAGGAAGTTGAAATATCTTGTGGTGCTGTCCGATTGCTGCAGCTATAGCCGTCGCGATCAAGGTGTCGGTGGCCAGGGGGAGGTATGGGCCATGCTGCTCGAAGGCCCCGACGGGTAGCACGGCGACATCGGCGTGGACGGTGTCGTGATCGGTGGTAGTGGTGGCTGGGAGGAACAGGCCAGGCACAGTAGAGTCCTCGGTCACGGTTGGGGGTCTCCTTGCAACGCGGCCTCGATTCGCTTACGCAACGTGTGTAGTGGAAGGCCCTTGTCGGCCCGGGCTCGGTCACGAATTGTCTTGCGGCAGATGCGCAATTCGCGGCGGGCACGATCCGATGGTGTAGCTAAGTATGCACGGGTGGCGCCATCAATGCGATGAAGTGCCGAATGGTAGTCGTGCAGAGCGATGAACGTGCGTAGGAGGCGGGCGCACGCAACGGCGTAGTCGCGCTGTTGGTCACCGGGCCAGCTGTTGTGATGTTCGAGCAGAAGTTCGAGGGCTTTCTCCGGCTGCCCGAAAGTGATCAGACCGGAGGCAACCTCTGACGCCACGTACGCGCGGGTGGCGTATACGGCGTGGTCTTCTGCGACGGGTTCTGCCTGCGCGACGTCCAAGGCTCGGGCCGCGTGGTTCATGAAACTCGAGCGGTCGTGATCGGCCACCGCGGCCAGTGCTTGCTGGCGGGCAATGCTCGCAGCCAGGCGTCCGACGGACCGTCCTTCAATGAGTTGGGCGGCTTCGGCGGCCAACTCCACAGCAAGGGCCGGGTCACGCGTGAGCAGGATGTTAGAGCGCCGCATCGCGATCATCGCCCGCAGAGTGGAATCAGCAGTACGAAGGTGATCCTCTGCTCGCCGGGTCAGCTGGTCCGCTTTAACGGGGTCTCCGCTGTCCTGGGCGATCCAGCCACCCAGTTCGGCGATCCCGCCCGCCGCCCGGCGAACGTCGCGACGCAGATTAGACGGCGCGTGCGTGACCAATTTCTCGATCGTGACCAGGTCGCGGTCAACCAGGCCGCGAGCGTAATCGGGACCGAAAAGGTGTTCTGCGCGGATGTGGGCCGCGCGTTGCGCCAATATCACCGCCAGCACGTGCGCGTTCACCGGCGTCTGGACCAGCAGGGGACGCGGTAAGCCACCATCAACAGTGAGGCCAAACAGGTGGTCTTCGTCTTCCTGCAACGCCTCGGCCAGCAATGGTCGCCATAACGGGCCCGGCTTGACGCCCTGCTCGAACGCCTTGATTTGGCGGCTTATCGAGTCCCGAACGATCGGTTCCAATCCACGCCGGCTTCGAACCTGCTGGACCTCGTTCACGAGATCGTCCTGAGTCCACTCCCATGCTTTGCGCGCGGCACGGAGCCGCTGTGCGGTCTCAGGAAGGTCAGGGGCGGCACCAGCCACCTACTAATTTTCCCTCACCAAAAGGGCCCCCGCGACGGTCATTATGCGCGTTTTCGGACTCACCTCCTCTCACCAGTGCTCACTTACGCGCACGGTGCGACCGCTGATGTTCTGGCGTCGTGGCCCGATCGCCACGAAACACAACAACCAGAACCAGGAGAAACAACCCATGAAGTTGAAAATCGATACCTCCGCCGTGTCATTCATTTGCACGCGGTCACCGGAGCAGCGAATCGCATTTGACACCGGCCAGCCGAAGCTCGATCGCGAGACCGGCCAGCCCCTGTGGCAGGTACAGCTAATGGCGCTGGACGCCTCGGGTGCTGACGTCATCGCGGTGACCGTGCCCGGTGATCCAAACATCACCGTCGGGCAGCCAGTACACGTCGAAAGCCTTGTGGCGCTGCCATGGAGCCAAGAGGGGCGCAGCGGCGTCGCATTTCGAGCCGATTCGCTCCGTGCCGCGGGCGCACCGCTCGCGGGAGTCATCACGCCGCCGAAAGCCGCGCCGGGGATGCCAGGCAGCACGGGTAAGCCCGCCGCCTAAATCCAGTTGACGGAGAGAACTGCACCACCGCAACACCTAGCCCTGTGGTGGTGCAGTTCACCCACCTCACCAATTCGAATCGGAAGGCTCTGCAGATGTCTCCAGCTTCAAAATCACACGGCAACACGAACTCTCACACCACGGAATCTGAATGGGACGAAACCGTCACCATCATCGTCACGGCACTGGGCAAAGCTCTCGGAGTGCTCGCGTGGTGGTCGATTCTGTTTCCGATGATCAGCGTCCCTGCCATCGTGAGCCTTTGGCTGGGATTCGCGTTCGGGCCGATCTTTGGCATTCTCCTCGCCACGCTATCGGGCTTGGCTTTGGCCGTATGGTCACAAATTTGGCCCGCATCGTTCGACGAGTGGGTGACGGCGCGGATGCGGTCCAAGTGGCGAACATGGTGGACTTATCGCCGCTCCTGGACCGCGATCTGCACCCTGCATGGCCTGACGGCCACCCTGGGTGAACGCACCCTCGTTCCCACGTTGCGATCAGTAGCCATCGGCACCACCTGCGATGCGGTCGCAGTACGGATTCTGATCGGGCAATCCGTGGCTGACTGGCAGAACAAAGCACCTGCCCTGGCTGAAGCCTTATGTGCGCAGCGTCTAACCATCAGGTCGACTACGCCCCGTGAGATCAGTATTACCGCCCACCACCGGGATGCTCTTGTCAATCCCATCGCCCTGCGCCGCCCGACCCGCGACACGCGGGTGGACCCGGCCCGTATCGGCGTGGGCGCCACCGAGGCAGGCGAATGGTGGCGGCTCCCGGTCTTGGGGCATCACATCCTGATCGCCGGCGCGACGGGTTCCGGCAAGGGCTCGGTGCTGTGGTCGCTTGTAGCAGGTCTTGCGCCTGGAATCTGGGCCGGCTGGATTCGTGTACTGGTAGTAGACCCGAAGGGCGGCATGGAATTTGGCCGCGGTCAGAAGCTGTTCTCCAGCTTCGCCTACGACAACAACGACAACACACTTACCCTGCTACGGGTCGCGACGAAGATCATGCAAGAGCGTGCGCAGCGATTGCGCGGCCACACCCGGCTGCACAAACCTTCGGTCGGCGAGCCGTTAATCGTGCTGATCGTGGATGAAATTGCCTCTCTGACCGCCTATATCGGCGACCGCAAGGTTCGCGCCGAAGCCGAGCAACTCCTCGGACTGCTGTTGTCCCAAGGCCGTGCCGTCGGCGTCTCCGTCATCGCCGCCGTACAAGACCCGTCGAAGGACGTCCTTCCGATCCGGCAGCTGTTCTCGGTCAGGATC
>Ga0182014_10008185_pt1 | contig 10755 bp, 5 predicted proteins | sample 612S2DmetaG_FD_120489 | JGI IMG/M metagenome (GOLD analysis project Ga0182014, IMG submission 120489) | Permafrost microbial communities from Stordalen Mire, Sweden - 612S2D metaG | ecosystem: Environmental > Terrestrial > Soil > Wetlands > Permafrost | place: Sweden: Stordalen | collected... | reverse complement strand
GTTCCGGACGCCGCCGATCTGGTGGTAACGGACCCGGTTCAGGCCGGCGTGATGTGCGTGATGGCGATCGCCGACACCGCCAAGTTCGACCTCGAGCGCTTGAAGCGCAGGGTGTTCTAGACGTCTTAAAAGGCGGCTAGCACGTCGTTGACAGAGAAGGTCCGTCCCACGGGTATGTGGACGCAGCCCACGGTGGAAGGGTTCGTGCTGACGCGCGGCGCTACTGGACCGTCTTGGCCTGGTGGATTTCCTGCAAGTTCCACACCCGGATTGGGTCGCGCCTGCGCGCGTCAACGGCGTCGGCGGCGGCGCGCGCTCCGCTCATCGTCGTGATGCAGGGGACGCGATACGTCACGGCGCTGCGGCGGATCGATTTTTCGTCCAGGAATGCGGGCGCGCCGGTGGTGGTATAGATGGCCAGTTGAATGGCGCCGCCCTTGAGCAGGTCCACCACGTTCGGACGGCCTTCGTTCACCTTGAACACCACCCGGCACTGCAGGCCGGCGTTGCGCAAAGTGGCGGCCGTGCCGCGCGTGGCCACCAGGCTGAAGCCCAGGCCCGCGAAACGCCGGGCGATGTCCACGGCCTCCGGCTTGTGACGGTCGTTCACGCTCAGAAACACCGTGCCATGGTCGGGCAGCGGGGCCCCGGCGCTGATCTGCGCCTTCAGAAAGGCCTCCCCGAAGTTGATCCCCACGCCCATCACCTCGCCCGTGGAGCGCATTTCCGGGCCGAGCGCCGGGTCCACCCCGTGGAACTTGTTGAAGGGGAATACCGGCGACTTGACAAAAATCTGCGGCGCCGGCAAGGTCCCCGATGTCCGCCCGCCGGTCAGATGCGCATAGTCCGCCAGCTTCCGCCCCCACATCAGCCCCACCGCGATCTTGGGCAGCGGCACGCCGGTCGCCTTGCTCACGTAGGGCACGGTCCGCGAGGCGCGCGGGTTCACTTCGAGCACGTACACCACGCCGTTCTGAATCGCGTACTGCACGTTCATCAGGCCGATGACGTTCAGCGCACGCGCCAGCCGCACGGTGTAATCTTCGATGGTGAGGACGTTCGCGGCAGCCAGCGATTGCGGCGGCAACACGCAGGAACTGTCGCCGGAATGCACGCCCGCCTCCTCGATATGCTCCATGATGCCGGCGATGAGCACGCCGCCCGCCGCATCGGCCAGCGCGTCCACATCCACTTCGGTGGCGTCTTCCAGGAAGCGGTCGATCAGCACGGGCCGGTCCTGGGAGAACGTCACGGCCTCGCGCATATACTGCCGGATCATGTCCTCGTCGTATGCGATGACCATGGCGCGTCCGCCCAGAACGTAGCTCGGCCGCACCAGCACCGGATATCCGATGCGCAACGCCACCGCGCACGCCTCTTCCACGTTGGTGGCCGTTCCGTTCTCGGGGCAGGGAATGTTCAATTCCTCGAGCAACTTCCCGAACAGCTTGCGGTCTTCGGCCAAGTCGATATTGGAAGGGTCGGTGCCGATGATCGGGACGCCCTGGCGCTTGAGCGGCAACGCCAGATTGAGCGGCGTCTGCCCGCCGAACTGCACAATCACGCCGTCGGGTTTTTCGGTATCGCAGATGTTGAGCACGTGTTCGAGCGTGAGGGGTTCGAAGTACAGGCGGTCGCTGGTGTCGTAATCGGTGGAGACCGTCTCGGGGTTGCAGTTCACCATGATCGATTCCACGCCCAGTTCCTGCAGCGCGAAAGAGGCGTGGCAGCAGCAGTAATCGAACTCGATTCCCTGCCCGATGCGGTTGGGGCCGCTGCCCAAAATCATGACCTTTTTCCCCGCGCCGGGAGCGGCCTCGCAGGAGCTTTCGTAGCAGGAGTAGAGGTACGGCGTGAAGCTTTCGAACTCCGCGGCGCAGGTGTCCACCCGGCTGAACACGGCGCTTACGCCCAAAGTTTTGCGGCGCTGGCGGACGGCCATCTCATCCGCTCCCCAGGTCTTGGCCAGTTGCACATCGGATATGCCGTAGCGCTTGGCGCGGCGGAAGAGTTCCTTGCCGGCGGCGGCCAAACCGGCAGGCGGAAGCGCCTGCCCCATAAACCCAGCCAGCTCCGCCTCGAAATCCACCACTTCCTTGACCTGCTCGAGGAACCACGGATCGATGGAAGTCAGTTCGTGGATCTCCGCCACCCCATAGCCGTTAGCCATCGCGTAACGGATGTAGTTGAGGCGGTCGGGCGTGGGCGTGGTCAGCCTTTGCGTCACCAGCGCCTTATCGAATTTCTCGGATCCGAAGGCCTTCCCGGTTTCGAGCGACCGCATTCCCTTCCATAGGGCTTCCTTGAAGGTGCGGCCGATGGCCATCACTTCGCCCACGGACTTCATTTGGGTGCCCAGCGCGGGATCGGCGCCAGGGAATTTTTCGAACGCCCACTTGGGGATCTTGGCCACTACGTAATCGATGGTGGGCTCGAAGCAGGCCGGCGTCTTGCGCGTGATGTCGTTGCGGATCTCATCGAGCCGGTAGCCCACCGCCAGCTTGGCGGCGATTTTCGCGATCGGGAAGCCGGTGGCTTTGGACGCCAGCGCCGAGCTGCGGGAGACGCGCGGGTTCATCTCGATGATCACCATGCGCCCGTCCCGCGGGTTGATCGCGAACTGCACGTTGGACCCGCCCGTATCCACGCCGATTTCGCGCAGACAGCGGATGGCCCCGTCGCGCATCATCTGGTATTCGCGGTCGGTGAGGGTCTGCGCCGGCGCCACCGTGATGGAATCTCCGGTGTGCACGCCCATGGCGTCGAAATTCTCGATGGAGCAGACGATGATGCAGTTGTCCGCCAGGTCGCGCATCACCTCCAACTCGAATTCCTTCCAGCCCAGCACGCTCTCTTCGATGAGCACTTCGTGCACCGGCGAAAGCGCGATGCCGCGTTCCAGGATCTCCTCCAGCTCTTCCTGGTTGTACGCGATGCCTCCGCCCGTTCCCCCCAGCGTGAAGCTGGGGCGCAATATGACGGGGTAGCCGATGCGCTCCGCGAAAGCCCGGCCGGCGGCGATGCTGTTGACAAGCTGCGATTGCGGCGTCTGCAGGCCGATTTTCCGCATGGCGTCCTTGAACAGCAAGCGGTCTTCGGCTTTCTTGATGGCGTCGATTCGCGCGCCGATCAGTTCCACGCCGTAGGCTTCCAGCACCCCGGCTTCGGCCAGTTCCACCGCCAGGTTCAACCCCGTCTGGCCTCCCACGGTGGAGAGCAGCGCGTCCGGCCGCTCGCGGCGGATGATTTCCTCGAGATACGGAACCGTCAACGGCTCGACATAGGTCTTGTCGGCCAGGTCCGGATCCGTCATGATGGTGGCCGGGTTCGAATTGACCAGCACCACTTCGTAGCCGTCGGCGCGCAGGGCCTTGGCCGCCTGGGTTCCCGAATAATCGAACTCGCAGGCCTGGCCGATGACGATCGGGCCGGACCCGACGATCAGGATGCGGTGGAGATCGTTGCGTCTGGGCATCCGCTATGCTTTCCCGCTCATGAGTTTGACGAAATCGTCGAAAAGGTAGTGCGAATCGTGCGGCCCGGGCGCCGCCTCGGGGTGGTATTGCACGCAGAACACCGGATGGCTGCGGTGCCGGAAACCCTCGAGCGTCTGGTCGTTCAGGTTGACGTGGGTGATTTCCACTTCGTTGAGGTTCAGTGAATCCGGGTCGACCGCGAAACCGTGGTTGTGGGAGGTGATTTCCACGCGCCGCGTGATCTCGTTGCGCACCGGGTGGTTGGCGCCGCGATGCCCGAACTTCAGCTTGTACGTCTTGCCGCCCACCGCCAAGCCGAGCAACTGGTGGCCCAGGCAGATGCCGAAAATGGGAACCTTGCCGATCAGTTTTCGAATATTGCCCACCTGCGTGTGCAGCGGCTCGGGGTCGCCGGGGCCGTTTGAGAGGAACACGCCGTCGGGCCGGAGCGACAGCACGTCTTCGGCGGAGGTCAAGGCGGGGACCACCGTCACGCGGCAGCCCACCTGGCACAGGCGGCGCAGGATGTTGAGCTTGATGCCGAAATCGTAAGCCACTACGTGAAACCGCGCGAGAGGCGGCGCGCCGACGGGTTCGGAGGGCGAGCAGGCATCTACGGCCTTGGTCCACTCATAGGATTGAGGCGTGGACACCCGGCTGGCCAGATCGAGACCCTCCATCCGCGGAATGTTGCGCGCCTTTTCGACCAGGGTAGGCCCGTCGCTTTCCAACGACGACAGCACTCCCCGCATCACGCCGCGCGAACGCAGATGGCGGACCAGCGCGCGCGTATCCAGACCGGAGATTATTGGAATGCCGTACCGGCTAAGAAACGAGTTGGCTTCCGCGTCCGACCGCCAGTTGCTGGCGATGGAAGAAAACTCGCGCACCGCAAGGCCCTCGATGTACGGCCGGGCGGATTCGTTATCGTCTTCGTTGGTCCCGTAATTTCCGATCTGCGGGTTCGTGAGAATCACGATCTGGCCGGAATAGGACGGGTCCGTAAAAACTTCCTGGTACCCGGTGAGCGCGGTATTGAATACCACTTCTCCGGACCGTTCGGCGGGCGCGCCAAAGCTCTTGCCTTCGAAGAGCGTGCCGTCTTCCAAGGCCAGGAATGCAGAGTCCAATTTAGGGTGTTCCTCCTGGGGGTGGATAAGTCTTATTCTATCAGGCTCGGGCATGCCCGACCCCTACCGGAGAGCCTGGACCTGCGCCGGAACCTCCGACAATCCCAAATAGTTGCCGTACCCCACGATCACGGTCGAGCCGATCAGCGTGAGCAGGGTCAGCGCCACCAGCGATTTCGTACGCAGCCCGGATCCCGACCATTCCTTGAGCGCAATCCCCCACAAGGTGCTGAAAATCATAATGCTGGCCATGTGCAGCGTCCAACTGGAGAACTTGTAGCGGCCCATCTGGGTCTCCCCCATGGTGTAGAAGAAAAACTGAAAGTACCAGGTAGTTCCAGCCAGGGCGCAGAACAGATAATTGGCCAGCATGGGAGCCCTCGCCTCGGGTCCCTTCGCATCGGCGTGGAAGTACTCGCGGCCCGTGCGGTTGCGGAAGTTCAGGTAAACGCACCAGATGAAGTTGGTGGCGAATCCGCCCGCCAGCAGCACCACCAGCACCGGAAGGCCCTGCCACAACGTGCTGGTTCCATGCTGGAGGGTCAACTTCTTGATCGGGTCGCCCGCCGCCAGACCATAGGCGAAGCAGGCGCTCATGATCCCCGAGAAGGTGGCCACCAGCACTCCGCGCTTCAACGCGAACTCCTTGATGACCGCGCGCTTCTTCTCCTCGGACATCTCCCGCTCCTTGGAGATCCCCGCGCTTCCCGCCACCGCAATCCCCGCCAGGCAGACGCCGACGCCCAGCAGAATGATGTGCCCGGAGTGCGTCCGCAGAACCAGCGATGCAAACTCGCCGCGGAAAATGGGAGGCAGCAGCGTGCCGAACGCGGCCGTATATCCCAGCACCACCACCATGCCGAGCGACATCCCCAGGTAGCGCATCGTGAGGCCGAAGGTAAGGCCGCCCAACCCCCACAGGACGCCAAACGCGCACGTCCAGAACAAACTGCTGGGCGGAGCCTCGCGCAGCACCTGAAGCAGGTCCTTCGTCATGAAAGACGCGAGAATCCACGGCGCGATGATCCAACTGAAGAAGCCGCCCGCCAGCCAGTAGGTTTCCCAAGCCCAGACCTTCACCCCGCGATACGGGACATAAAAACTGCCCGATGCGAGACCCCCCAACCAGTGAAAGCAAACCCCCAGCAAGGGGTTCGGGTTCATCGGCCAGCACCTGTAAAAGACATAAGTTCCAAGGTATTACAGAGCGCGCGGCGGCGCAAATCGGCCAGTGAAATTATGCGACGCTAAAGGCGTGAGACAAGCCGCCGCGAAGCTCTTTCTCCTTGGCGTCCCCCTTTTCGCTTTCGTGGCGGCGGTCGACGCGCAGCCAACCCTGTCCCTGGCGGATGCCGAACTCCGCGGCGCGGATATTTTCGAACGTTCCGCCGTGACTGGCATGGTCCTGGTGGTTGTGCGCGGTGGCGAAACGGCGACGCTGAGCTATGGCGGGACATTCCCGGGGAGCGGGCGCCGGCCGGATGCCAACTCTCTGATTCGTCTCTGCTCCCTATCCAAAGTCTTCGCAAGCGACCTGCTCGTGAAGCTGGCCTCCGAGGGCAAAGTCGGGCTTGACGACCCTCTGCAGCGCTTTGCGCCGCCGGGGAAGGTGGTCCCGGATGGCGCCGGCGCTCACCACATCACGCTCCTTGACCTGGCCACGCACACCAGCGGACTGCCACGCGAAGTCGGCGCCTATCCCGCGGATACGCCGCACTTCACTTTCCCGGACCAGGCTTTTCGTTGGTTCTGGCTGCCAAAACAGAGACTGCTAACGCCTCCCGGCGCCGCCGCTTTGTACTCGAATGTCGGCTTCGATTTGCTTGGCGACGCTCTCGCTTCCGCCACCGGCAAGACATACGCGCAGCTTCTCAATGAACGCATCTCACAGCCGCTCGGCTTACGCGATACGACGCTCACGCCCAGCCAGGAGCAGTGCTCCCGCCTCCTGCTTGGAAGCCGGGATGAAGGCCCATGCGTCGATACGCAGGCGTCCGGCGCCAGCGGAGGCGCCTATTCAACCCCCGCGGACATGACTCGCTTCCTTCAGTACCTGCTTCATATTCCCGGGTCTCCCGCTCGGCCAGCCTCGGCGCTTGCCGTCTTCCTCAAGCCGGCGCAGCTCAAATCGGTGCAAGGCCTCAACCATGCAGGCAACCCGAGCGGCATTGGCTTGGGATGGATTCAACTGGGAGATCCGGACAGCCCTTCCATGGTGATGGAGAAAACCGGAGGCGGGGCCGGCTTTACCACCTACATCGCCCTGATCCCCAGGCGCCAGACCGGCATCTTCTTCGCTGTCACTGACGGCAGGGGCGGCGCGCATATCAACTTGTATCGCGAAGCCAACAATCTCCTGGCGGCATTGGCCAGTGTGCCGCCGCTGCCTACTCCGGCCCGGAAACGGCAGTCCCGTCCGGCGCGACGCTCCACTTCAGCGCCGCGGTAGAGCGGCTGGCTCAGCCCCTATTTCCCCACCTCCGCTTCGATGGCCTCCAGCTCCTTGCCGGCTTCGGCCCAGTGGCCTTGCGCGGAGAAATCCTTGTAGCGCCGCAGGTGCTCGCGAACGCGCTCGATGCGCGGATCGGCCGCGGGGGCCGGGGCGCCGGGCTTCGAGGCAGCCGCCGCCGGGGTGGGCGCGGATGCCTGCTGAATCAACTGCTGCGCGCCGCCCGAAAGCTGCGCCAATGCCTCATCGTAAGAGTCCGCATAGATCAGCCGGCTGCCCACCATCAACACGATCTTCTTCAGTTGCGGCATGCTGCCTTCCGTGGCCTGAATGTAGACGGGGTCCACGTAGAGCATCGTATTGCCGACCGGCAGCACCAGAATCTGCCCCCGCAAGACGTGCGATCCCTGCTGGTTCCACAGCGTCAGGTCCTTCGAGATGGTCTGGTCCTGGTTAATGGACGCGGAAACGTTCATCGGTCCTGGAATCAACTGCTGCTTGGAAAGTTGGAGCACCACCAACTCGCCCAGATGCGCGCCGTCGCAGCGAGCCGCCATCAAGCCGATCAAGTTGTTCTTGTTGCGCGGCGTGAAGGGAATCAGGAGGAGAAACTCGGGCTTGGTTTCGCCCGGGACGGCCGCCATGACATAGGTCGGAGTCACCGGGGTCGATCCGCTCTCCTGGCCGGAAGCGTTCAGAGCCAGGTCCCACATATCTTCCTTGTTATAGAAGGCCTGAGGGTCGAGCATGTGGTAGGTCCGGTAGATTTCGGACTGGATGCGGAACATGGTCTCGGGATAGCGAGCGTGGGCCCGCAGGTCCGCCGGCATCTCCGAGGCCGGGCGGAACAAGTCCGGGAAGAGATGCTGGTAAGCCCCGATAATCGGGTCGTCCGGCGCGAAGATATACATGCGCGTCTCTCCGTCGTAGGCGTCCACGGTAGCCTTGACGGCGTTGCGGATGTAATTCACGCTCCCCATATCGGCCACATCCACGGCGCGGGAATAGGGATGCGCGTCGGAAGTGGTATACCCGTCGATAATCCACACCAGCCGCCCGTCGGCGGTAATCACCAGGTAAGGGTCCGCATCCCACTGCAGGAATCCGGCCAACTGCTGCACGCGGTCCAACACCTTCCGGTGAATCATCATCCGGCTGTTCTGCGTGAGATAGTCCGTCAGCAGAATATTGGGCTCGCCTTCGCTGATGGATGCGGCCATGCGCATCGGAAAGGAGGAAATGGGAAATCCGCCCTTGCCTTCGTAGCGCGAGTGCTTATTCTCTTCTCCCGAAGGATAATTGAACTCCTCCTGCGCGGTATGCACGAAGACCGGCTCGTGAGTCACCTCGCCGTAATAGATTTCGGGGCGCGTTAGCTTGAGGCTATTCGTGTTGATTACCGGAGGAGCGTCATAGATGGTCAGCACGGGCAGTCCGTCCGAGGTCATCTTGCTGACTTCCGAGAGCACCAGCCCATAGCCGTGCGTGTAGATGAAAGCCGGGTTGATCCAGTTGGCGCGCGCGTCGGGAAGCTGGCTGATATCGAGCTCGCGCGGCGCCAGCAACACCTGTTTGTACTGGCCGTCGATGGTGTAGCGGTCTACGTCGCTATCGTGAAACGTATAGTAAGTGCGCAACGCCTGCCGCTGGGTGATGGTGTCGTGGAATGGACGCCACTCCCAGAGCCGTACGTTATCGAGCAGGGCTTTGTGCTGGGTGGTGTCGATCGGGGCGTCCGGCTGAGCCTGAAACTCCACTTCGCGGACCCGCTGTTCGATGCCGAATGCGCTGCGCGTGGCGTGAATGTGCGTCTGGATAAAAGGCTTCTGCAGCGAAATCTCGTTGGGGCGCACGTACAGCGCCGAGACGGCCCCCGGAAGGGCGACGGCGATCAGCAGCGCCAGCGCCATGCTCGCGGCCAGTAGCCAGCGGCGCATCCACACCAGAATGGATGCCGCGAAACACGCCAGAATGACCAGCCACTGCAGCGGCAGGCCGATGTTTAGGTCCACGTAGTCGATGCCCACCAGGAACGAGCCGTGCTCGTTGTAAACCATTTCGTAGCGCCCCAGGTAGAAGCGCACCGCCAGAGACAGAAGGAGCACCACCGCGGAAACACGCAGAAAGCGGGACTCCAGGCCGCCTTCCAGCCGGAAGAGTCTCGGGCTGATCTCGCGCACATCCTGCAAATTCGGCATCTTGTACCGCAGTTGCCAGCCGCGCGCGGCCACCCAATACACAATGATGCAGAAAATCACCAGCCCCAGCGCGTACCCGCGCACCATCTGGTAAAACGGCAAATCGAAGAGATAAAACGAGAGCGGCTTGTCGAAGACCGAGTCATGCCACGCCGTGGCGCCGGCCGGAAGGCCGCGGGAACCCGCGAAGCGCACCACCGTCCACGTGTCGATGGACGCGGCGGAAATCAGGTATGCCAGCAGCAGCAGCGCCAGCGCGGAGATGCGCGCGTAGAAGCGGTGTTCGCCGAGCCTGGTCCCCGCGAATCTGACTGCCCGCGCGTGCGCGATCCAAAGGGCCACGAAGGCCAACAACGTGGCTGCGGTCAGCGGCGCCACGTTATAGAAAAGCATGCTCAGCCAGGTGCGGAACTGGCCGAGTTCTTGCCACCATGCGATCTCAATAACGTAAGAAGCCACAAATCGCGCGCCAACCAGCAAGACCAACAGAATGGCACCGACGGTGACCCAGACCGCGGTGGAGGATCTCCGCCGCGGACCTTCGATTTCATACTCAGGCATCCCCCAAGCGTAACACCCGGCGTGAGGACCCTTATGCCTCTAATCGTAAACAAGAAATACTTCAACAAACCTCAACTCAGGCGGGCTCAAGGAGGGTGGTAGTCCGCCTCCAGTTTGCTGTTGGGCTGGCCGTCGTTGTTGGACCTAAGCCAGGCAGGTCAGCCGATTCGTGCTCGACCAGAGCCAAGCACCCGGCGGAAGGCCGCCGGAGTGCGAGCGTGAGGAGATGCAGGTGTTTCTCTCCCGTAATCGGGCGTTGGCTAACGGACCGTCACGGTGACGCTGGTGGAGGCCAAGTTGCCGGAGGCATCCCAAGCCTTGGCGGAGATGGTATGTGCGCCGGCGGCGACCTTCTTGGTGTTCCAGGAAGCGGTATAAGGGGATCTGGCATCACACGCGAGCTGAATGCCGTCGATATGGCGGCGCAGGCTACTTTCTGAACGATCTCACCGGCGGACAGCCTGAGAACCTGATTATCGGTCCGGGTCCCTACACCAACGCCAACGCAAGCATCGACAACTTTCAGCCATCCCTCGCCGGCGAGGTCGTTTTCGAGATAGATGGCGTCACCGGCCTAAACGCTTCAACCAAGGTGAGCTCTGTTGAGCTATCGTTTGGTACGAAGCCTGACGGTTACTCCACCTTGGACTGCACCACCGACTGCGGCGGCGGCACGTTAGGGGGCGAAACGCCGGAGCCGATGTCGCTTGGGCTGGCCGGGGCCGGGTTGCTTGGTTTGGGCCTCCTCAAACGACGGCGCGCTTAACGCTCCTGTCTGAATTTCGCGTTTCGGAAACCGGCGGCTGGGAAATGGGTCCTGGCCGCCGATTTTGTTTTTGTCCGTGATCGACGATGATTAGCCCTTATTTCCCCAGAAACTTCGCGATATCGTCGATTACTTCCGGCGCGAGGTGGCCGGGCTTGCTGTACTCCTCCGGCAG
>Ga0182014_10008183_pt1 | contig 10758 bp, 12 predicted proteins | sample 612S2DmetaG_FD_120489 | JGI IMG/M metagenome (GOLD analysis project Ga0182014, IMG submission 120489) | Permafrost microbial communities from Stordalen Mire, Sweden - 612S2D metaG | ecosystem: Environmental > Terrestrial > Soil > Wetlands > Permafrost | place: Sweden: Stordalen | collected... | reverse complement strand
TCCCTCTTACAATGAATGTATGAGAGGTGAAGTGTTAGGTGTCTTCTGTTCTTTAGGAGATGCAGGATCATGTGTTCAAAATATTGAAACTTGTAATTGCCAAGAATGTTCTATTTCGTCAGAGTTTAATTTTTCTAGCGAAAAACATTGTGAAATGGGATCCGCCGAATCACAAAACAAGTAATATAACTACTTTAATTTTTTTTTTATTCCATTTAGAACCGCATTATTTATATAAATTACTTATTTATTGTTATATTTGAAACTAGAAGATATAAAAATTAAAAAACTTCCAATAAATCTTAACTATTTATTGACTATTTTTTAACCAAAAACTAACATTTCATAATACTATACAATGAATAAATAATATTAAATATACATAATGCTTGAAAAAAAATGATGGAAATATTAAATTTCAACTTTTACTGTAATACTTATAAAATTATCTAAAAAAAGATATAAATTTAAAAAATATTATTTTAAAAATAAATTTCACATTCACTATTAATACATAATAATTTCTGGATAAATATAAATCTAAGTTTTAAGTAACTTTTTTTTATTTCTTTTAGAATACCATAATGCAACTATTATAATAATAATTACAGCAGCAAGACCACCTATACCAAATATAAACCAAAAAACTACCGTTGCAAAAATAACTAATAATACTCCTATTATTATTCTATTTTCCATTAAAATCAAATCCCCTATAAAATTTTATTAGAATTTTACTAAATTTTTATTTATCTTTAATTAAAATGTAGTTAGTCTATAATTAGATTTATAATAATTCATTTATTTTTTGTTTTAATTAGATTTATTAATAAATCGTTGATTTAATTTAGGTTAAAAAAATAATAATTAACTGTAGAATGGATTTATTTAAAAAAAAAATATTTTGGAGTAGTGAAAAATAATGCCTATGGTACAAGTAAATGTCTGGAAAGGATTTGAACAAGAAAAGATTGATTATTTAATTAAAAACATTACTAAAGTATTTGTTGAAGTAGATGTACCTGCACAAGCAGTGGAAATCCTAATCAATGAAGTTCCTAAATCCCACTGGGGAGTAGGTGGAGAATCCTGTTCAGTAAAATTCAAGGATATCGGCCCCAAAGAATAATATAATTAAATTATTATTAATCTAAAAAATATTTTTTTTTTAAGTAATAAAAATTTTATGAACAAACTTAATTTATCAATTTATACATTGTTTGTAGAATTAACTACTAATGAATTTCTTTGATAAACACTAGTAGTACTTATATTTTTAATGATATGATACCCGGGTATATTCAATTTAGGTTCACTAAAAGAATCTATATAATAATCTGCATTATTACTCGTTAAATAATACGAAAATGCCAATGTACTAACATAAAGACGAGGCACACCAATTATCACTTCTTTTTTAAGACCCCATGTATATGCGGGATCATAATCTGAATAAATGATTTCATTCCTATAATTAGGATCATACTTCTCTATCCAATTACAAGTACCTTGAATCGTATAACCTGAACCATGAATAAATGAATGACCCGTATGCACTGCAATGGATGATGAAATAAATATTAATCCAATAATAAAATATAAACCCCAAGATCTTAACTTAATCTGCTTAAAATTATATTTATACTTCTCAATAATAACGCTAAAAGCTAGAATAATGAAATAAGTTAAAGCTGGAATCATAGTAATAAAATAACGATCCACTTTAAGTAAAAGCACACTATGGAATATAAAAAACGCTGCAAACCAGGAAAGAATTAAAAAATCAATATCTAAATACTCATATTTAATATCCTTCAGTAATTCATAACCAAAAAATATGGCAAATAATATAATAAATTCCGTTACAATAAAAGAAGCCATAAAAAAAGTGTAAACTCCCACTGGCAATAATAGAATTAACATTACTAAACAATAATAAGTATACTTCCGATTAGAATGGTAAACACCATCCATTTTACCTTTCAATAAAATTTGATACAAATATAAACTCAAACCAATAATGAGTACGGCAATAGTAATATAAGATAAAATTGATGGAAAACCAGTGCTAGGATTTAATAATTGACCATAACCTCCGAGTATAGGGCCTACCGAGATGTAATTTAGTATATGTGATAAATAATATAATCTATCCGGATTATAAGCCAGATCATTAGCCGCCGATCCTGAACCAAATATACTAGAAGTTAATAAATTCGTTAAAGCACTTAAATTCCCTAATTTCATATAAAAATATAGTAAAAATGGGATAATAAGAAGTAAACTCGCTAAAAAACCAGCTCCGACTTTTTTAAAGTTTCCAAAGATATTATCATTATTATTAATTAATAAATATAAGAGTATGGGGAATATTAGAATTAAATCAGTATATCTAACTAGTAACGCTGCAATAAACATGGGAAAAACAAGATATAAATAATTAGAATTCTTCTTTACACCCATAACTAGGAAATATATAACCCATATTGATAAAGCGATACCTGGAACATCTATTCCACCAGATACTGCCCAAGAATATATTAATGGGAAGGAAAGGAATATTAAACAACCCATGGTACTTTGAATTTCAGTAAAACGTAAACGGAATAATAAATAAAGACCAACTACCCCTAATATGAATATAATTCCATCTAAAATGAATAAGGTATGCACTGACATATAACCTAACCTGAATAATAAGGAGGCTAAAAAAGGCATTAATGGAGGTAAATAGATAACACTAATGTTTCCCACTGGTATTCCAGCATATATTAGACCGTTATTTAAGTATACGAAAACATCATAATAGGGTACACCTAAATAAACTTGATCAATAATCAAATATATTGTTAAAAATGTTGTAAATAGTATTAATTTAAACAATGTATACTTATAAAGACTCTTGAATCTAGAATAAATTTCATTTACACTCATCAATTTACTTCACCCAAATATCTAATTAAATAAAAAAAAGAAGACTTAGATTATCTAACCTAGATATATATAGTAAATAAAAGTATTTATAACCATTTAAAATCTTCAAACATACTAACTAAATTTAACCGTGAAGAGGGAATATTTAAAATGAAATTATCAAATTTAATTAAATTATTAAATGAATATAATGATCAAGAAAATGATTTAGAAGTAGAAATATTTGATCCAGATTACGGTAATTCCAAAATTTATAGAATACTATTAGATGATAATAAAATAGTTTTAACGAGTTATTTTCATGGAAAAGGGAAAATATTATGGGAAGACGATTAATAAAAAGAAACTATTCAGATTAAAAAAAGATGATAAAGAGGTTGATTGGGGAATGCAATATGATTATCCAACACAAGACTCTATTAAATTAATTTTTAATGATTATAATGAATTAAAAGATACTGTTGATAAAATAATGAAAGATGGAACAAGTTTTCAATTCAAATCCAGCAATTTTGAAGCAAAAGAATATTATATTATTTTAAAGTGGGAAGACTACTTAAAACTACAAGATAGAATAGAATTAACATTAGAAGATTAAAAGAAAACAGGGACTAAATACTCACATTTAGATTCCTACCTATATACAAGCCCAAACTGAACTTTTAATAGGTAGAAAATCTAAAAAAAAATAATACATCACTAAAAAGAATATAATAAAAACTCCCTGTAAATAAAATAAATTCTATCCATAAAGGACGTCTCCTCTTATTTACACTTCCAATTTACAAATAATTTTTCTTACATCCTTAAACCCATAAACGGTTGATTTGGTTATTTTTATTTTTAGTAAACGATTTATAATATTGATAACATAAAAAAGATTAGATTTGAAAATTTTGTATAGGGGGTGATAGAAATGAAGCAACAAAAAGTTAGTGGTGGGTCACTAATCGTACTTGCCATTATTTTCCTAATACTTTTACTACTATTCCCAGTTTTTACATTATGGTTATTATGGATTGCAATAGCAGTAATGCTAGGTGTAGGTATTATAAATATATTAATAGGTAGTTCTGATTAAATAAATTAGATAACTAAAAATAATATCTTAATAATTTTTTTTTTAATTAACATATATGTTTAAAACTTTTTCTTTATAACAAAATATTTTAATAACATTTTTTTTTACTGAATCATAAATGGAAAAGATAAAGAATCAAATTGATTCACTTGTATGACTAAGAGTCATTCATATAAAAAATGAAGATTAAAAAAAAAACGATACCATAATCCTGAAGTAAAAATAAAAGATATCATGATAAGATAAAAAAAAATTACTTAAAAAAAATTTTTTTGTGGTGTATTTAAATGGTTACTTGTTCTAACTGTGGCACAGAAAATCCTGTAAACGCTAAATTTTGTGAAGAATGCGGAGCTAAATTAGAAATCGATGATAATAAAATGATTTGCCCGCAATGTGGATATAATAATCCAGTTAACGCTAAATATTGTTTAGATTGCGGATTAAAATTATCAATTGACAATGATGATAATGATAAGCCTGATTGTCCAGTTTGTAAAACAGGATCATTAAACTCTAGTATCCATAAAGGAGCATTAGGTTTAGGTACTAAAACCATCTTAAAATGTGATAATTGTGGAGCTGAATTTGAAGTTAAAGGCGATAAATATAAGTTAAACCATATTTCCAATTCAAAATATGAAAATTGGATGAAATACCATGGTAAAACACTCACCATAGATGAATGGGCTCGCATAGCGGGTGGGGGTGTCTCTGATGCTGAACAAAATAAAATTAATGAAATTAAAAGACAAAATGAAATAAAAGAAGCAGAAATAGTTAAAAAAAGAGATATAAATGAATTCATTAATGGACTTCAAAAAGGGTCAGCTAAAATCAATACTAATGAACAATCTCCAGTCATTTTAAAAAGAAATGAAAATACCTCTTTAATTATGCATAATATTACCCTCCGTGAACCCCGAGCAGTAAGACAAACAGTAGGAGGTTATGGAGGACCCACCTTCAGAGTAGCTAAAGGTGTTAATTTCAGATTAGGTGGTGTTGCTGCGCGAAGCGAATCCCATGAAGAGCTTAGAAATATAGATATGGGAACACTCGTACTTACAAATAAAAGATTAATATTTATAGGCTCTAAACGTACCACTAATATAGATTTAACGAAAATAATAGCTATCGAGCCCTACAAGGATGGTATAGGTTCACAAAGAGAAAACAAACAAAAAACAGAATACTTTACTGGTTCTGATAAAACTACTATAACTATCAACAAAAACGGTCGGCGAACAACTTTCCCAGTCAATGGAGTGGTACTCAAAGCCGCAATCATGGGCAATATAGCTAAAATAACATAATATTTACCATTTTTTTTTAAGTTTTAGATTTAAATAATCATAAATCTCTTAATTCAGGTTTTTATTTTTATAAACAATATTTATAAAAGAAATATTAAATTAAAATAATTATAAATTAAATTAACTCGTTAATTCTATTAGATTAGTGGTGATGGGATTAAAAATGAATAATGATGCTATTTTTAATGAAGTAACAAAACAATATGGTGGTAGATTCCATCTTAAAAAAAATCAATTCTCATCACGTATTTTAATAGAAGCACGCCAAATAGGATTAGAAGTAATTGAAGATTTAAATAAAAATAATTCAAAATTACCGGATGTAAATATTAATTTTATTAATAATAACTTATTTAATGCCTATTCATTCAAAAATAATGATTCATACTATATTGGCATCAATAAGGGAACAATTATTAACTTATACACATTTTTTAATTATATTTTGTCATTTCCAAACATATTAAATTTTATTGGCAATAATGAACTTGAAATAACGCCTGATTATAATCCTCAATATTTAAATGAAATAATAAAACCTAAAGATAAAGATAGAGAAATTTATGCACAAGGATTATTCTATTATGCAATCTTATTTCTAACATTACATGAATATGCGCATATAATAAATGGTCATCTAGATTTTATAAATCAAAAAAGAAATTTCATATTTAAAATTATAAATTCATTACAAAAAAAATCAGAGTTAAATGCACAAACATTAGAATATAATGCTGATTGTTATGCAGCTAATATTATTATTAAAATTATTATCAATAGATACAGAGATAATATAAATTTACAGGAAGATAAAAAACCTTATTTTAAATCATTAGAAGAAGCATTCTTCTTATGGACATTTGCAACATACACTGTCTTCAGATTTTTAGGGACAAACGAGTATAACCTTGAAAAATTAGATAAATATCCACACCCCGCACCCATTTTCAGACAATATTACACTTCCACGTTAATACCGAAAATCATTCAAAATTCAGAATATTCCAATTTAAATGAAAGTATCCTTAAAAAAACCTCAATAGCAATAACGGAATTTGAAGAATCATTAAAAATTATTAAAAAAAATTCAAAATTACATAACTTCATAATTCCAATTAATCCTATTCCAATAAACCATACTTATACAGGAAAAGAATTACATCAAATAAGTAGAATACAAAATAACTGGAGTAAAATGAGATTACAACTAAAACCCTATTAAAATAAAAGATAAAATAAGTGAATAAGTTTAAATCTAGATAGTTAATTTCTAAAAAAAATGATTCAATGTCATTAAAATAATTCTAATAAAAGTGAACTATCCTGCAATATGGTATAGATTATTTAGCATTACAAGACATGATGGTGATTAAACTTGGGTTATGAAGAGAAACTTAAGATTATGAATTTAAATGAACTTTTAGAGGAATTTGATAAATTTGTAGGTAACCCTTTCAATCTTCCAAGTCAATGTTTGCTTTGTAGTTTCATTGAATCCAAAAATGTTGAAAGTAAGAATTATGAAGCTATCACTAAAGCTAAATTATTATTATTATATGCCACTAAAGAGATGGAAAAATCCGATTCTTCATACTACAAACTATTACCTTCCGCTAAAATGCTTCAAATAAATATAATGGCATCATATGATAATAAAAATGATATTGAAGATTGGATTCATTATTGGAAATTTAAAAACCAAGTTAAACCTCTCGGACATTAAATTTTTTTAGCACCAATATAATGAAAGATATCCATTCATCATCCATTACAAAAAAAATAATAATGCTAAATATCTGCTATTAAAATAGAATTCCTATACTATTGGGGGAATAAACTCTTGGGAAAGGATGAAACCTGTGAAATAAAACCATATGTTAAATCTCCAAAGAGTTGTACATGTGAAACAAGTGAAGGTCCCGGACACTTCAGAACACAAGCAACCTATAAAAATCCAGAAGGAAGCACCTTAACTTGGAATTCACGTTATTACCGGAAACATAAATCTAATCTAGACACTAACATTGGATCAATATGGTGGGCTCCCAGTGCCATCAGTTGGTGGATAGGAATCTTATTCGCCATAGGAGCCACATGCTTTGCACTAGGATCATTTCCAATATATATCAAAATGGTAAGTACCATTGCTGATTATGAAACCTACTTCATAGGTTCAATATTCTTCACAACAGCCGCTTACTTACAATACCTAGAAACAATAAATGCACCAATACACTTATGTAAACGTGTAATACAAGAATTACGCTTCCTCACATGGGAACCCCACCGTATAGACTGGTGGTCAACATTAATACAATTCAGTGGAACACTATTCTTCAACATCAGCACCATAGCAGCCTTACCAAGCTTCTTATTATTTAGTAACATTAACAATCTAGTATGGGGTCCAGATGTTTACGGATCCATATGCTTCCTCACAGCAAGTTACCTAGCATGGATAGAAGTAGGCAACGGATTCTGGTCCCTAAAACCCTCCAATATATCATGGAGAATAGTCGCACTAAACCTAATCGGATCAACCGCCTTCGGAGTATCAGCAATAGTATCCTACGTATCACCAAGCACAGGTTTACCTTTAAGTTTAACTTTAACTAATCTCGGAACATTCATAGGAGCAGTATGCTTCTTCCTAGGAGCAGTGCTATTACTACCAGAACGAATGATGAAAAATATCAATTAAAACTTAAAAAAAAATAAAGCTAAAAATGAATTGATTAGATTCGTCAAATTGAACATGAAAATATTATAAAATTACTTTTGACAACCAATATCCAACTTTCACCTTTAAAGTTTCATTATCATCAAATCATTAAATAAGATAATCTCGACATTTAAGAACCTAACAATAACCAATAGAGTATATAAATATTTATTCAAAAAACAATAATAAAAATATTTGTACAAAATGAATAAAGAAACATTTAAAAAAAAACCTATTAGTTTATGGTCCGCTGTTGCCATTGGGATAGGTGGCATGATCGGTGCTGGTATTTTTTCTCTATTAGGTATTGCAACCGCCATAACCGGTAATTTAATATACATTTCTTTTATAATTGGAGGAGGAATTGCACTCCTCAGTACCTACTCCTACGCTAAATTAGGAACCAAATATCCATCAGCAGGGGGACCAGTCGAATTTTTACTAATGGGATTTGGTGATGGAATCCTAAGTGGAGGATTCACATTTCTATTATGGATTGGATACATCTTCGCCCTGAGTGTATATGCAGAGGCTTTTGGAAGCTACGCCGCGATTCTACTTCCCATCAATCATTCAGGACTCACTGTTACCATTCTAGCAGTTCTCATTATTCTAATATTCACATCCATCAATTTTTTAGGACCCAAAATTGTAGGAAGATCAGAATTACTAATTGTAGGAATAAAAGTAGGTATATTACTAGTTTTTGCAGTAATCGGATTATTTTTCATAAAACCCACCCTATTAATAATTACACACTTCCCACCAGTCACTAACATATTAACCGCATCTGCATTATTATTTTTAGGATATGAAGGCTTTGGATTAATAACCAACACTGCGGAGGATATACAAAACCCTGAAAAAAACATATCCCGAGCACTATACCTAGCAGTAGCATTAGTAATTATAATCTATGTGATGGTTTCTATAGTATTAGTAGGAAATTTAACAATCCCTGAAATAAGTAAAACAGCAGATTATGCTCTAGCAGTTGCAGTAGAACCATTTGCAGGGGCATTAGGGTTTACTATAATAGCAATAGCAGCTATAATCTCAACATCATCTGCAATTAATGCTACACTCTATGGAGGAGCTAATGTCAGTTATCTAATGGCAAAAAAAGGAGAACTACCCAAATATTTCAATAGAACAGCCTGGAGAGACGGTAAAGAAGGTTTAATAATCACCAGCATCATAGTCATCCTCTTCACCATATTCCTCAACTTAAGCAGTGTAGCTTTAATGGGCAGTGCTTTATTCCTAATAATATACGCAGGAGTGAACTTCTCACACCTTAAACTATATAAAAAAACCAGAGCTAACAAATACATAATATGGCTAGCCATAATCAGCTGTCTATCCGCATTAACAGTACTAATCTATTACCAAATCTATAATTCACCCTTAACCATCGAATTATTAATAATAGTAGTAATATTATCGTTTTTAATTGAATTCATCTATCGCAGATACACCAGACGAGCATTGAAGAAAAGAAATAAAACTTAAAAATATTATAATTAAAGAAATAACTATTTCTTGATTAATTCGGATTGAATATCTAATTTTTTTTTAAAAGAATACATATTATTTGTTATGATTTTAATTTGGATGAGTACGTTCTGGTAATAATAATATAGCACCAAAAAAGAAGCATACGCCTCCAGAAAATGTTCCCAGATTCACTATTGTAATATTAAGGGGTTGGCCAGTTAATGGTAAGACAAATGCAGCAATTGCTGAGAAACCAAATGCAATTGACCCTAAAAGATTTAATAAAGCTATTTGCCATGAAAGACTACCAATTTTCCATGAAAATATGGAATGTCCAACTTCCATCCATACTAGTCCGCTTGCAATTAAAAAACAAGTAGATCCATATACATCAGGTGCCCACACATGATGATTAATCTGATGAATAGTTAAAGTATTATTCAGAGCAAAGTAAGTGCTTATATTAAAAAAAACTGTTCCAATAAACTGTACAACACTAGCAAGCCAATCAATTCTTCTAGGCTCCCATGTTAAAAAACGTACTTTCTCCTTTAAAAAAAAGCCTTTAGGAGTTTGCCGAGTGTTTACAGTTTCAAAGTATTGAGATAAAGCTGCCATTGTAAAGAAAATTGAACCAATGAAAAATGTAATTCCATCTATTTCATTACCCACCCAATCAACATAACCCGGTGCAGCACCAGCAGCAAAACACACAGAACCTATAGCAAAAAGTATACCTATCCACCATCCGATAGCACCAGGAGCCCACCACGTAGAATTACTTCCACTATCTAGTAGATTATGATGTTTACGATGATGACGAGAACTCCAAATTAACGAATGACCTTCAGGATTTTTAAAAGTTGCATTAGTTACAAAGGGTCCAGGGCCTTCACTTTTTTTACACACCCATCCCTCTGGGGTTTTAATATATGGTTTATTAGTGCAATCATCCTTCATGTAAAAAAATCACCCTCAAAGATCAAATTTACTTTTCAAACTTTTAATAAAAGGATTGGTTTTCAAGTATAAACTAAAATTTGGCTTAAACATAAATTTTAATATCCTTTAAAAGTACTATACTTGATTTTACACATTTATAAGATAAATAATTGACTACTTATTTAATTACATATTTAACTAATAATTGATGTTCACAGTTTTTTTACAAGAATTTAGCAGGAGTAATACTTATCAGAAAAATATTC
>Ga0182014_10008182_pt1 | contig 10759 bp, 9 predicted proteins | sample 612S2DmetaG_FD_120489 | JGI IMG/M metagenome (GOLD analysis project Ga0182014, IMG submission 120489) | Permafrost microbial communities from Stordalen Mire, Sweden - 612S2D metaG | ecosystem: Environmental > Terrestrial > Soil > Wetlands > Permafrost | place: Sweden: Stordalen | collected... | reverse complement strand
GTCTGCGATCCGATCCCCGATGTTTGCCACTATGCTAGGCGTACGAACGACGCTGGACAGGCGCACGTGCCGCAGATCGCCGGGCCGGCGGGCGCGCGCCCAATCGATCCCGCGCCGCAACAGTTTGATCTCGTACACCGTTCCGCCGACCAAGCGACGACCGAGAAGTGCTGCCAAGACGGTACATACCATTAAGGGCAGGATGATGGTGTAGTTGTCCGACATTTCAAAGACGATCACGATCGAGGTGATCGGTGCTTCCGTCGCGGCCGCGAAAACGGCGGCCATCGCGACGAGACCGTATGCCGCCGCTGGTCCCGTCCAGGTGGGAAACGCGTCATGCACGATCCGGCCGAACGCGTCACCGAGCATCGCACCCGTAAACAACGACGGAGAGAACACGCCTCCGCTGCCACCGCTCCCGATCGTCAACCACGTGGCGATTGGTTTGAGAACGGCGAGCCCGATCGCATGCAGCGCAGGAACGTGCTCGTAAAACACTTCCTGCATTCGGTCGTATCCCACGCCAAGCACTTGGGGGAACATCGTTCCGATGACCCCGACGAGCCCGAATCCCACCGCCGCCTTCGCCGCCGGCGGAATCGATAGCCCGTCAAAACGATCCTCCACCCAATAGAGTCCGCGCACGAAGAAGGCCGCCCAGAAGGCACATATGATGCCGAGCAAGGCGTAGAGCCACAGTTCGCGCGGCGACACGAGGGTGAATGCTCCGGCGTCGAACGACGGCCGATTGCCGAGATACGCCCGGCCGATCACGGCCGCTGCAACACTCGCAACGACGATTGCGGCAAACGAGCGGGGCGCGAACTCGCCGAGGATGATCTCGCTGGCGAAAAAAACGCCGCCAATCGGCGCGTTGAACGTCGCGGAGATTCCCGCCGCGGCTCCGCAAGCGACGAGCGTGCGCATAATCGCCGCAGGCGCGCCAAGCCATTGCCCGATGACGGAACCGATCGCCGACCCAATTTGTACGATCGGTCCCTCGCGACCACAACTGCCACCGACTCCAATCGTGATCGCCGACGCCAAACTCTTGATGAGGATGACCTGCGGTCGCATGACTCCGCCGTGCAAGGCGACCGCTGCCATCACCTCGGGGACACCGTGCCCTTTCGCTTCCGGCGCGAATCGCGCGACGAGCCACGCGACCAAGGCGCCGCCGAGGATCAGCGGGACGATAACGAACGCCGGACCAAGGTGCGACTTCAGCGCACCACCGAGTCCTTGCACGGCAATCCAGTTGATGAAGTCGATCAGCCGTCGAAAGCCGACGGCGCCGTATCCCCCGCCCACGCCGATGACGAGTGCGGCCGACATGACGACGGCGTTTTGGCTGACGTCGATACGACCCAGGCGCACTCGCTGATCGCCCGCCCGCTCCAGGAAGACTAGGGGTATCAATCGGCGGAGCGGAGTCACAATTTCGGTGGCAGAACGCATCGTCCAGCCCTTCACGCAAACGCGGACCGATTCGCCGTGCTTTGGTGACTTTTGTTACCAATCGGGACCGCGACGTGATCGAACGGGCGGTAGCCAGCAGGCCATACCTGCGTCTCGCCCGGAAAGGGACGTCGCATGGAAAGCGTACTCGATCTGCGGAGCACGCCCGCGTGGGAGCGCCACGGTCTCGTGTGCGGTGCGTTTTCGGACTTGCGAGACGACGAAACGCTGCACCTGATCTACGACTACGAGCCGCGGCCGCTTCGCCGCCGATTCGAAAGTACGTTCTCGCACCGGTTCGTCTGGACGCAGCGCCGGCTCGCGCGCGAACGTTGGGAAATATCGTTACGGAAACTGGCGGTTCCCGGCGACGCGCACTCGACAACGCACTTCATCCAGAGGTGCCCGATTTTCTCCAATTCCAGCGAGTCGACGCGAAGACTGCTCGCGTCCGTCGCCGAGCCGCGGTCCGTTCGCCGCAAGACGACGATCGCGGAACAAGAGTCCGATTGGCCCTTCCTCGGCGTGGTGCGCAAGGGGCGCGTGTTCGCCATCATCGGGCCGCCCTTTGGCCGCGACCAAATCTTATTTGAAGCGCTGGAAACCGAGGTCTTCGGGAATATCGTGCTCTTCGATGGAGGCGCGACCATTGCGCGCTTCGCAACCCTCGCGGACCCGGCCGATCTGCTCCTCTTTCCGCGCGCGGAGGTCCTACAGGCGGCGGAAGCCGATTCTCGTTTTGCGCTCGCGTTGGCCGCGGCGGCGACGCAGCAGGTTCGCACCATCGCCGAGTTAGTGAATGCCCACGTCTCGAAGAAGACCATCGCTCGGGTCGCGGCCGCGCTTCGGCCGTATGCCCCGATCGAGAGTGGTCTCGCGATGGTCGATCCCGCGAACCTTCCCTCGCTGCGATTGACGCAGATAGCGACCGCGACCGGGACGGTCAAGGAAGTCGTTGCCCGCGCCGTCGCTGAACTCGAGAAGGCAGGCGCCATTCGGCGCGTGCGAGGACGTATCGCCCTCATCGATCGCGGGAAGCTTGCTGCTTTCGATTTCTAGCGGAGCCCATGCCTCGCAACAAACTCCTCGACTGTCGTTGGTGCTCACTCAACGATATTGCGAGGAGTCCGTTCGGGTGCGCATGCCACTTCAACTCCTCGCCGCTGAAGATCATGACCACGACTCGACCACCAGTTGACAACCATCATTTGCACCGAACATGCGGAAACTCACGTTAAAGGCCGGAAGCCCTGATCGCGCACAAAAAAGCCGACGATTACGGCCATTTTTGTCCCTACGTGGCCCTTTTCACGCCATCGGTTTTCGGGCCTGAATCGCTTAGCATGTAATGGGTCAGGAGTTCGAGTCTCCTCACCTCCGCCACGATTACCGATCATGATTCTCGGCCGCAGACGCCGGTCAGCCGCTCGAGGACGTGGGGCAGAGCGAAGTGCACTCAGAGCAACAAGCAGCCGATGGACACGACTGGCAACGACACGGCCGAGAAATGGCACGCTGCCATGGCCTGATGGAAACCGTCAACTTTTGGTCGGCTTCGCGATCCTTGACGAAACCTAAAGGCGAATGACATCGTGCAGCAACGGACCCCAACCACCACGCTGTAGGATTCCATTCGTTCTTCGGTACTCTCCCTGACCTGCATCGCGGAATGAGGATTCCCATCCAACGATTGCGGAAACAATCGATAAATACAAGGCGAAAAACGATACGGCAGGCGAGGAGCAAAGCTAGGCGGTCCTGCGCCAAAGAGCGCTCTTAAGACTTCGAAAAACGGATCAGCCGACCAACCTTGCGAAGTCGGGACGGTGACCACAGTTGCTGGGACGACCGCCATTTTGGTCGTGCTGCTGGGAGTGGCTGTACTCGTAGCACTCGGCGCCGAGCGTCTGCGCATTCCAAGCGCGGTAGCACTTGTCGCGTTCGGAGCGGGTACTGCAGCAATCCATCCCGTTCCACTTCCATTTCACTTTGGCGACACGCTCCTTTTCATTTTTTTGCCACCCAAGTCGAGCGGCACGTACCTCGGAATCCAACGGAAACGGGCACGAGGTGGCCCCTACTATGACAGCAGTGTGCGTATAACCCCTATATCGATCGCGGCAAGCTTTGCGCTTTCGATCTTTCAGCGAATCCAACGAGTCGCCGTCAATCATAACAAATGTTACGAATGAGACCGAAATAAAGGCTCGCGCTGATAGGACTCACGCGCGCGCAGGCTAACCTTTTTCGCGTCGTGATCGACTGAACTTATGAAAGCCTTTGCCGTAGCGGCAGCCACCGCCATAACGCTCATATTTCTCGCCGTTACCCCTCGAGCGGTGAGCGCCGCACAACATCTGCGCGGTGTCGTCATGACCGTTCTCACGGCCCAAGACGAAGTGGTCGTGCGCCACGAGGCGTTCGGCGACATGCCGGCAATGACGATGGTGTTCCAGGTCGAGCCAAAAAGCGTCCTCGGCCGCCTGAAGGTCGGTGACCGCATCACGGCGCGCGTCGATATGGCTCCCGATCCGGCCCGCCTTGACGAAATCACGGTTATCGGGCACGCAGCGGCACCCGCCGGCGTGGTGCAGAGCGTACTGCACGACGTGCAGCCTCTCGTGGTCGGCGATACGCTGCCGCTGACGACGACGTTTTTCGATCAGCTCGGCCGGGGTTTCAGTTTCACGGACTTCCGCGGGCAGACGGTGCTCCTCGCGTTCATCTACACGCGCTGCCGGGACCCGCGGATGTGCCCGCTGATCTCCGCGAACATGCACATGTTGCAGCGAAAGATCGCGGGGCTGCCCATCCACTTGGTCGAGATCACGCTCGATCCCGCCTACGACACGCCGGCGGTCTTGGCCGCGTACGCGCAGCGGTTCGACGCCGACCCCAACCGTTGGACGCTGGGAACGGGTCCCGTGAAAGTCCTCAATGATTTCGCCGCGCAGTTCGGAATAGCGGTTTTCGCCGATCCGGTGGCCGGCTTGATCCATAGCGAAGCGACCGCGGTCGTCGACCCGAACGGCCGAATCGTCGACATCATGAACGAAGCGGCCTGGAACCCCGATTCTGTGCTCGCCGAGCTCCAGTCGGTGGCGGCGATACCATCGAATCCGATCGCGTGGCTCGATTACCAGCTCTCGAAGACCGCCGTTGCCCTGTGTGGCGACAGCTTGCCCGGCACGTCGGGCTTGCTCGCGCTCGGCCTGGTGGTCGTGATCCTAACCGGTGCATCCTACGCACTCTACCGCTTGGCCAAGATTATCTTCGTCGACGAACCGGCCGACGTCGCTTAGAACGCCGGCTCCGCGACGTCTTACCCGCGATGGCACCACAAGACGTGGCGCGTCGTGTCTCTTGGGGAGCGGTCGCGCGTGGCTTAGGCCTCACCGAGATGTTCGATTAACAGGCTCGCTAGACTCGACTGCGGGGACCTCGACGTACCTTTATGGACCCTGATGGGATACATGGTCATAACCGCGGCGATCAGCTCTTAGCTCGCGCGTGTTAGCGCCGGAGTAAAACTGACCCACCCCGCCGGTTGAAAATTGACCCACCTGAGCTGACGCGAACATATGTTCGCGATGTTAACGAAGGAGCTTCAGGTGGAGATCGACGTCTTGCACCGACAGGGCAAGGGCATCCGTGAGATTGCCCGCGACGCCGGCGTGTCACGCAATACGGTGCGCGCCGTTTTGCGCGGCGAACACGACGGCCAATATGGCCCAAGGATGCCGGCTAACGCGCGTCCCATCTTGAGTGCCGCCGGCGATGAAGCAGACCGGCTCTTCGCATATATTGTTCAACTCGACCTGGGTTTAGTCGGGGACAAGATCGACCTCCGAGTCGGCCTTCCCATTTGTAACCTGGGATCTGCGTTCTCAAAACGAGCAAACCTGTTAGGTGACAACGGCAAGCTGCTGCACCTTTCTATGCGTCGCTTGCGGCGTACACAACAAGTTCGCTCACGAAAGGCCGCCCAGAACTCGCAGGAAACGCATGACAATACGTACGTTCTCGCGGATCGTAATGCACGAGCTAGTTCGGCTGCAATTGCCGAACGTGGTCTCAAGGGCGCTGTTGCACACGCGCAACGAACCGTGAAAATGCGTTGGGAAGCGATAGAGCAAGAACAGTCGCTCGCGACTTCAACACCGAGTGCAGATTGCGATGACTTCCACAACGGGCCATTCGCGCCCAAGGGTGATGCCTGCACGGCATCCTTTCTGATGTGCTTCGCATGCGAAAATGCCATCGCTAGCCGCCGCCATCTGCCACGGCTCGTTGTTCTGCGTGATGCGCTAGCCCGGCGCAGATCGATTGTTAGCGAGAGGGTTTGGGAACGCCAGTGGTTGCCTCACTGGCAGCGCGTCCACAATCTTCTCAGTGCTGACGTGTAGCCTGAAAACTGATTCACACCGACGCCCCCTGACGATGGGAGCGTATCGGTGGGTTCGCGACCTAGCGTCTATGCCGCGGTGACGTGTGCCGCAAGCAGCTCGGCAAGAACGTCGGGTAAATCTAACATCACGTTGTGTCCACAAGGGAGGTCATGAATCTCCCACGCCGGATCTGCTGCGCACCGCCGGCGAGCCTCATCGAACCACGTTGACGCATAGTTTGTGGCACGGATATAGGTCTTACGCGGGATACGCTCGCGTGCGCCGTTTATCTGAATCTTTTCGAGAAAGGTTCCGATCGGCTGCATTACGCACTTCGCGTCTACGTACGCCCGGTCGGCCTCATTGCTAAAAAAATATGACGCGGGAAACGGAGGAACGCCCATACCATTGCGCCCCGCACTGTCGACCAGCCCCGTTCGGTGAATTGCAGCAACGTCGACGATCGCTTCACCATCGTTGGGCAGGAAGGCATCTAAAAAGACAATTGATGAAAGCCGGTGTTCCATCCGCTCGGCAGCTCCTGAAATGACGAAGCCGCCGTAGGAATGGCCGCAAAGTATGACGTTTGTTAGGTCTTCCCATTCGAGAACATTCACGACATCGGCAATATGGGTCGTGAGCGTAATAGCACCGCTGAAGAGATGCGATCGTTCTCCAAGACCTGTCAACGTTGGTGTAAAGACGCGGTGTCCGGCCGCGCGCAATATCTCAGCGACGCGGGACCAGCACCAGCCGCCTTGCCACGAACCGTGCACGAGCACAAAAGTCCCGGGCGATTGAGTCATGGTTTACTCATGATACGAACACGTAGTGCGAATGGTGTTTTAGGAAGGCCACCTCCTCCTTCAGCTGAGTGTCATCTAGCTTGGGCAAAAGAGCCGTGCTAGGATGGCGTGTCGAAACGCAGCGCTGAGTCGTTTGCTGCTCATATGAAACACGCTCGTCCGAAAGGTGATAGTTTTGAAGGCTCGATTGATGATACGGGGCGCAATTTTTGCGGCGATCGTGTTCGCGACGGTTACCAGTGTTGCGCAGTCAGCTCCGCCGACCGGCGCCCCTTACGAACTGAACGCGATCATCCCCGGCTCCGGTAGTGCCGCGTTTCTCGGCAAATCGTACCTCGACGCCTTTCGCGCACTTGAAAATCGTGTCAATGCGGCGGGCGGCATAAACGGGCAGCCTCTCAAGATCGTGACACTCGACTCGCTGACGACGCCGCAAACCGGCGTGCAATTGGTAAATGGTCTCGTCGCGAAGGGGGTTTCTGTCTTTATCGATGGCGGTCCGGTGTCAGTTTGTAATGCCTCGGCGCCGCTAGTCGCCCAGTCGGGGCCTGTCGACTACTGCCTCTCGCCACTCATTCACCCGAGCGCCGGAAGCTTCGTTTTTTCCGCCGGACCGGATAGCTTCAGCTTCGCAAAGACGGGGTTGCGTTATTATCGGGAGAGTGGCGTTAAGCGGATTGGCGTGATTGCTACAACTGATGCGTCGGGACAGGATTATGAAACACAGACCGACGCCGCAATGCGACTGCCGGAATTCAAAGACTTGCAAATCGTCGCGAACGAGAAGTTTGCCCCCGGCGACGTCAGCGCCGCGGCGCAACTGACGCGCATCAAGGCGGCCGATCCACAGGGCCTCATCGTTTACGTGACCGGCACGCCGCTAGCGACAGTCTTGCGAGCGATCCAAGACTCCGGCTTGGACGTACCAGTGCAGATCCTCAGCTCAAATGCCGTCTACGCGCAAATGAGTGGATACAAGAGTTTTCTGCCGCGACAGTTGCTCTTTACCACGGTACTTGCACTTACGACGAACGATCCACCGCCGGGACCGATCGGTGACGAACAGCGAGCGTATTTCGCGGCATTTAAGGGCATTGGCGTCCGTCCGGACTACCTCGACAACGTGGCCTGGGATCCCATAATGATTGTCGTGGATGCTCTCCGTCATTTGGGTACGCACGCTACCGCAGAACAAATCCGCCAGTATATCGAGCACTTGCACGGATGGGTCGGCGTTAATGGCTCATACGATTTCGTCGGTGGCGATCAACGTGGAATAGGAGAGAGTGCGACCGAGGTCGCACGCTGGGATGTCGAAAAGGACACGTGGATCCGCGCAAGTCTGCCGGGTGGCCAGCCGCTGGGCGTGAGAGGCGCACAGGGGGAACGCAAATGATGAGCGCTTCCGCCTGAGGTCCTCCCGATCGGGGCACGCTCATAACCGAGGTTGAGATCGACGTGGAGGTGAGGTCTACTAAGATGTCTACTTGGCACTCGCAACAGACCGCATTTGCTGGCAGTCCAGAGTGGCTCAAGACCTCAAAAATGCCTTATTTTCTGTATGGGTCGCAGTCATCCGCATCCGAAGTAACGGGTTCGAATCCCGTTGGGGCTACCATAAAACCCTTACTCTGTAAGGGTTTTTTCGTTGCCAGAGCGCCCTTGTGGCACGGCTGTGGCACGGCCTTCGCTGCACTTTGATCTATGGCCGCAGCCAGGGCACCCGAGACTGACGATCCGAGCAGAGCCTCAAGCCGATCGGCATGGGTGCGCTGCATCGCCTCCGTGGCGTGGAGGTAGGTATTGGCCGTCACACTGATCGTCGAGTGCCCGAGTGAACGATTTCTCGATCCGCGGCACTATCTCACGCTCTTAGCGCACAAGCATCGTGCGGCTGAAAGCGCGCTCGTGCTCAGCGACGGGCGAATCCCTGACGTTCTGCGGGATTTGTTCGATCGGTACTGCCAAGCCGACTCCCGGAGCGCGACGAAGCGTTGGACACAAGCGCTCTCACTGCTAAGCGATGTGCCGGTCGCAGTCGCCCAAGTCGTCGTGAGCTTCGCCACCTGACCGGTACTAACGTCGAAGCGGCCACGAGCGATTGGTTTGCGCGTGTCGCTGCGGCGGCTAGCGCCGAACGCACCTGCGCGAAATCGGCTTCGAGGATCGGCCGTTCGAACGCATACGAAACGAACGCTGCAACCGCAAGCGCTGCGGGGAGCGCCAGGATCACGGTCCAGATCGCGGGCAACCCGGCGTTGTGCACCCACACGGCAATCTCGAGGTGCCACAAGTACAAGTTATAGGAGATCGTTGACAGAAACACCAGCGCGCGTGTAGCGACGATTGAACGCCAACGCTCCACCGCGAAGAACGTCGGGAGCGCAAGTGCGATACAGAGCGGGCCGATCAGCAAACGATGAGCGTTGAGCCACTGACGGGCTGCATCGTCACTCACCGTCGCGTTGACCGAACTCGTATATGCAAGCCCCCCGATGGCGACTGCAAAAGCGACGCCGGAGAGGAGCGTCGAGGTTCTCGGATGCAGGGGGCCGCGCGCCCGAAGCCTCACCAGCCCATATGCCGCTACCATGCCGGCTCCAAAGACATCGAAGAACGCCGGCAATTGGTTGATCCACCAAAACGAGGGGCTTAGACCCGCAGCGCCGATCGCGAACCGGTATGTTTCGGAAACCACGATCAAAGCTGCATAGCCGGCAATGGGCGAGCGCCGGAACCAGGGCACGATGAGCGGGAAGAGCAGATAGAATTGCACTTCGATGCCGACCGTCCATAGCGGTCCGCTGATGGTGCCGAACGTGTTGGGGCTGAGCGTGTGCATGAACGTGAGATGCGTCGCGAGTTGCAACGCCATGTTCTCGGACGACCCGAATTGCGCGTGATAGATCGTCGCGAACACGAAGAGCGCGATCAAATACGACGGCACGATCTTCAGGAACCGGCGCGCGAAAAAGCGCCGCGTCGACGGCTGAGGTCGTCCTTCGAGCGTTGCCCGCGCGTACGGATAGAACAGACAGAAGCCGCTTATGAAAAAGAATAAGTCGACGCCGAGAAAGCCTGCCTGAGCGATGAGAGAGAGCGGACCGAATGCTTGCCCGCTAACTAGCCAAACGTGATACCAGACGACCAGCAGGATCGCCAGACCACGCAATCCGTCAAGGACATCAAGACGTTCTCGTTCCGGCACACCTCAGTCATGCCCGTGCGATTACGGCCTAAACGGCATATTCACTGACGCGTGTTACCGGCTGCGACGTCCGTTCCAACGGGTTGCGTGATGGCTTCGATCGATTGTAACCACACGTCAGCAACGGCGGCATACCCGCCGGCGCCGCATGGGTGGATACCGTCTGGGAAATGGTCGGCGTCGCGCGGCACGGCTGTCGCCATTGCTGCTGCGAACGAAACGCGATAACCGCGCTGGTCGAACGCTGCCACGAGGGCTTTGAGTCCGGCGTTCGTCGGACCGCAGCCGGCGCCGGGGAGCCCGGCAAACTCACGCAAGGCGCAGATTTGGACTTTCGGGCTCTCAACGACCGGCGCGACGATAACGAAGACGTCCGGCTTCGCTTTCACGATCTCCTCGAGCAGCAGGTTCATTGAAGTAAGGATGTTCGGAAGGGTGTAGCCCGCATCGCGGGCTTCGCGACGCAGCAAGTCGTTCGTACCGGCCATCAGCAAGACGATGTCGGGATCGCTTTCTTGTATCGCCTTGCGGGTAAGCGAGCCATAGAGTTGCCCGGGCCCGGGATCGGACGGGAACGAACGCAGCACGTAACCCGGCCAGCCTTCGTGTGCGCGATCCGCGATTTCGTCGGAAAAATCACTGCGCGAGCCGACGAACGTCACGTGATACCCGTTGTGCTGCAATGCGCGCGCCAACGGACCGCGATAACCGCCGTCGCTCGCGTGCGCGCCGAACGCCTTGACGCCGGCCGTGATGGAATCACCTAGTGCCATTACACGCACCGGGGACGCTTTGGCGATTAGAGCCGGCGAACTGCTCGGGTGGCCCGCAAGGAGCATGAAAAGCCCGGCTGCCCAAAAGAGCGCCATAAATGGCCTGCCGATGTGAACACGGCG
>Ga0182014_10008180_pt1 | contig 10759 bp, 13 predicted proteins | sample 612S2DmetaG_FD_120489 | JGI IMG/M metagenome (GOLD analysis project Ga0182014, IMG submission 120489) | Permafrost microbial communities from Stordalen Mire, Sweden - 612S2D metaG | ecosystem: Environmental > Terrestrial > Soil > Wetlands > Permafrost | place: Sweden: Stordalen | collected... | reverse complement strand
GTAAAGCTAGCAGCGTCCGCGCCAATCGAATGGGCAGCGCTACGGATCCTCATGTTGGATGGGTATGTGGAACGGCAAAGCGACGGTGCTATGCACCACGTGTCCCAGTCGGACCCCCATAGCGCCTGCTTCTATTCCGCATCGCGGAACATAGTCGAGCCCATCAACGCTGTCCTTGGCAGCGAAGTACTCCGGAAGGAGGATGTGTTGGCTCCTGACCCTGGCGATCCGGAGTCGATCGAATCGGTAATCAACGATTACGGCGGGTTAAGAATGTGCATTCTGGCGTCTGGGTCGAGCGAACGACGACGCGAATTTATAACCTCCGAACGTACCCATATCTCGGCTCGCTTGAGAACGTCTCGGCGCATGGCGCCACTTTCGGCGTGGATACGCTGCCTTCGTCGGCCAGAACAATACTCATTCTCCTGGGTGAGGAAAAGGCGACGGCCTACAGGAGGGTTAGATCTGTGAACCAGTACGACCCTTCATGCCCGCTAAAATCAGCCATGAGTGCGGGGTCCCCAGAGGTGTATTTCGATAGAGGTACAGCAGGTTGGAAGGACGCGGGTGAATGCTGAGCGGTTGATGAAACCGTACCGTGTGGCAATGTTCGATCTCGACGGTACGCTCGCGGCGTCAAAGAGTGAGATTTCACCCGCCATGGTTCACATGCTCCGCGCCCTGCTCTCAGCTATCGATGTGTGCATTATTTCTGGCGGACGCTTCGAGCAGTTTGACGCGCAAGTATTACGGCAGCTCGGCGAGTTCTGTGACCTTAAGCGCCTGCACTTAATGCCCACGTGCGGGACCCGTTATCTGCGATGGGAAGGAGGGGCCTGGGACGAGGTGTATTTTGAGAAGCTGTCTTCCGACGAGAAGAATCGCGCGTTCGAAGTGCTTCGGAACGGGGCAGAGAAGCTCGGCTTCTGGACGAACGATACTTGGGGTCCCGCACTTGAGGATCGCGGCAGCCAAGTCACATATTCTGCGCTTGGCCAGAGCGCACCCGTTGACGTGAAATCAGCGTGGGATCCGGACAACTCAAAGAAAGAATTGTTGCGCAAGTTTGCAGCGGAAAGACTCCCAGATCTTGAGGTCAAAAGTGGCGGCTCGACCTCGATCGATATAACTAGGCACGGTATCGATAAGGCCTACGGAGCGAGGAAGCTCATGTTGGCACTTCGTCTGACCGAACGTGAGATTCTCTTCTTTGGCGACCGGTTGGACCAGGGCGGCAACGACTATCCCATTAAGGCAATGGGTATTGATTGCATCGAGGTTCACGGCTGGAGTGACACGATTTCGAAGGTGACAAAGGCGTTTGGCGATCTATTGAGTTAATTCTGCGAACTTGCCGCAAGCGGAAGCTTTTGTCCACCGGCTAGGATGAACGTTCGAGTAGTACGCTTAGTTCGCGTAGACGAGAGACGAGTTCGTCATAGAATTCTGACGAAATGAGTAGATCCGCGTGAACAGGGCCTACAGAATTCATGCCCGTGAGACTGAGCAGTACCTTGTCGCTCCTACTCTTAGCGCTAAACGTAATGACCGACCGCATCAACACGACGTGGCGGAGCGAGGGATTGTGAGACCGGGAGCGGAGTGCCTCGAAAATCGCAGTTCATGGTCGGTTAACGCGCCCGCGGTGCGGCCCATGGTGGATTCCGGGCAGATTCAGATGGGCAACATACGAACGGATGGCAAGCACGTCATTGCGGGCCCTAGCTAGTGTTGCGTGTTGTTGATTGATTTACGTTTGATTTTGTCGAGTAGCTCGTCTGCGGTTTTGGTCCATTTGAATGGTTTGGCGCGTTCGTTGTAGCTGTCGATGTAGTTTCGGATCGCGGTCTCGAGTTCTGCGACGTCGCTGAAGGTGCCGCGCCGGATGGCCTGGCGGGTGATGATGCCGAAGAAGATCTCCACCATGTTCAGCCACGAGCAGCTCGTCGGCGTGAAATGCAGGGTGATCCTGGGGTTCTTGGCAAGCCACCGTTGGATGTTGTCGTGTTTGTGCGTGGCGTAGTTGTCGCAGATGACGTGCAACTCGACGCGGGGATGGGCCTTGGCGACCAGCTTCAGGAAGGCCAGGAACTCGTCGTTGGTGTGACGCGGAAAGCAGGCGTCGGCGGTGACCTTGCCGGTGGCGACCTCGAGCGCAGCGAACAGGCTGGTGGTGCCGTTGCGAATGTAGTCATGGGTCTGCTGCTCGGGAATGCCTTGGCGCAGCGGCAGGATCGGCTGGGTCCGGTTCAAGGCTTGGATCTGGCTTTTTTCGTCGACGCTGACCACCACCGCCCCGTGGGGCGGGTCCATGTAGAGCCCCACCACGTCACGCAGCTTGGCTTCCAGCTCGGGATCGGTGGAGAACTTGAACGTCTCGACCCGATGCGGCTGGATGTTCCACTTGCGCCAAATCCGGGCCACCGAGGCAAACGAGATACCCAGCCGCTCAGCCATCAACCGCGCCGACCAGTGCGACGCCCCCAGATGAGCCGGGGGTTTCCCCTTGTCCGCCAAGGTTTCCGCCAGCACCGAGACCTCGTCGATCACCGGCTCACGCCCGGGCCGAGGCTCATCGACGAGCCCGTTGATCCCTGACTCCCCATAGCGGCCGCGCCACTTGAGCACCGTCGGACGCGACGTTTGGGTCCGCACCGCGATCTCCGTGTTCGGCACACCGTCTGCAGCCAACAACACGATCCGCGCCCGCATCGCCAACCCCGCCCGCACACTCGGCGACCGCGTCAGCGAATCCAACCTGCTCCGATCGCCGTCGCGTAATTCCAGCGCCTCAGCCACATACATGGCCCATATTCTTCCGCACAACCAGACGTAAACGTATTAACGACACACTACACTAGCTGCCGCTAGTGCGAACCTCGCTGGCCTGGTGGTTGTCTCCAGTACAGCAACCGATCCGAAACCAGTCATGGCAAGGACCTTTGGCACTTGTGACGGTGGTCGCCGCGCCGCATGGTCAAACAAGCAGCCGAGATGGCGCGGGTATCGCCGTCGCCACGTCGGTTCGATTGAAAGTAGCAACGCGATCCTGCGCGGTGGTGCAGGACAGCACCTCACCGGATTGACCGCGGATTCCATCGTTGAGGAGAAGACATGAACATCGTCGCCGTCATCATTGCGGTGGTCATCGTGGCGCTGATTGTGGTGGCGCTGTCGATTCGGGTGGTGACCCAGTACGAGAAGGGTGTGTTGTTCCGGCTCGGGCGGGTCATTGGTGTCAGGGAACCCGGCCTGAGGTTCATCATCCCGGTCGTCGACCGGTTGCCGAAGGTGTCCCTGCGCATTGTCACGATGCCGATCCAGTCGCAGGGCATCATCACCCGCGACAATGTCAGTGTCGACATTGCCGCTGTCGCGTATTTCCGGGTCGTGGATGCGGTGAAGTCGGTGGTGGTCATCGAGAATGTGTACGCCGCGATCGATCAGATCGCCCAAACCACGCTGCGCAATGTTGTCGGCCAGCACACCCTCGATGAGGCGTTGGCGGAGACCGAGGTGATCAACGCCAATATCCGGGAGATCCTAGATGTGATCACTCTGGAGTGGGGTGTGGAGGTGACTTTGGTCGAGCTCAAGGACATCCAGTTGCCCGACAGCATGAAACGGGCGATGGCCCGCCAAGCCGAGGCCGAGCGGGAGAAGCGCGCGAAAATCATTGCCGCTGAGGGCGAATCGCTGGCCGCTGCCGCACTCGGTGATGCGTCGGACACCATGATGGCCCACCCCTTAGCTTTACAGCTGCGCAATCTGCAGACTCTCGTCGAGTTGGGGGTGGACAAGAACACGACGGTGGTGTTCCCGGCGCCGCTGATGAGCGCGATCGGCGAGATCGGTACGTTCTTCGCCCGCGAGACCGCCGCCGCGACGACACCGGTGCCGCCGATCACGGCCCCACCAGCCCGACAGACGCAGACACCAACGCCGGCAGCCAACGGAGCAGCCGCTCCCGGCGCAGATTCCCCTTGACGTCGGGGAACAAGTCCGATCCTGGCCAACAAGCTCAGTGGCCATCGAAGTGATCGACATGCCCCCTGCGGGGTCACCGACCCGATGCACCGTACGGCACAGCTGGCTGGCCCGGGTGCCGACGACCACCGACGAGCAACACTCGGCCTATGACGCGATCTGCGACGTTGGCCCGCCGCGATCCGCGACGAAGACTTCGTGTGCTGCCGCAATGCGGCGAAGGCGTGCGCCACGGCCAACACGACCACATAATCATCGGCCGCAACGAAATCGGAGTCCAACACATGATCAAAGCCTTCTCCGACCAACTAGATGTTGCCCTGAGCTGCTAGACGACAACGTTCGGCATTTTCAGTCAGCGCCTACTTCCAGACGCCGGCTTGAGCGAATAACGGTGAGGCCGCCGCTCCCCCGGCCCGTTGTCGAATCACAACCGGCCACTGACGACCAGATTGTTCGTTTTACGATAGATAGATTGACCGAAAGCCATCGATGCTCGCTCAATCTGTCGCACCGCAGGTAGAGCCCGGCTGTTATGCGAGAACTTAATTGACCAAGGACAGCGCTCTTGACGACCGTTATGACGAGGACGGTCCGCCAGGTGAGCACCAAGAATCTCTTCACGCGGCCGCCGGCCGCGCAAAAGGCCGGCTAGCACCAGCGAGAAGAAAATCTCGGCCGCCGTACGTACTCGTTGCCAATCCCCCACTACCGCAACCCGTTCCATTGCGCCGCGGGGCGCCAACGTGGTCACCGCGACCAAGATGTTGACCGGGAACCTGTCACGCAAGAAGATCACGAAGCAGTGCCCGGCGGCGATGGCCAGGCGCATTGCGGGTCGCAAGCTCGACCACGGGCACCACATCGTGGTCCCACGCACATGCTGCCAACGACACGCGACAGCCACGTCCGATGCTCGGAATGCGAACAGTCCTCTTTGCGGGCGCCCAAGAGCTACCTCGATCTAGGAGTCCAGCCAGTCCCAGGCCTGGTTCACATCGGCGAAATACCGAGCCTGCCGGGCGTAGAACGGCCCAGCGAGCCGGGTCAGCCACTTCTCCCACTCGTGTTGACCCACGAGAGCCATTCGTTCGATCGAGTGGTGATACTTCTTTCCGAAGCGAAGGTCCGCCCCCCAGGCGTCGACCTTCTCCCAGCGGAAGTCGGTCATGTCCAACAGGAGCCGCACCGATCCCGACACGTCGACGACTGTCTGAACTGCGGGTTCGAGGATTTCATAGTTTTCGCGTGTGACCTCCCCGCTGACCCGGAAGCCGAGAACGTTGCCGTGGCTGCCGGGCATCCTCTCGATCACACCGACCTCCTCGTTGGCTCGCTCGTCCGCACAAGAGTCTGGTCCTGGGTATGCCTGCGGGCAAGCGTTCCTCATCCCGGCTTAGGCAGCCCAATCTAACGCCAGCTCAATCGAGGCCGCCGTGTTCTACCCCGAGGATGACGAGTACCTTGTCGATCGCGAGACCATGATCTCGCACTTTGAGGTTACAGCAGCGGCCCAGGCCGGTTGATGATCCGCCGCGCAGTTGTGCCCGTCAGGGCTCGCCCCTCCCCGTATTCGGCTCGCGCCAAATACGTGCCAAAAGGGATACGCAGACTACGGCGGGTGAGCGGTACCGAAAGGATGCTGTTCGCCTGACCGGTCAACACCTGTTCGTGATCGAGGTGCTCGGTTTCCCGGTCTCGGGTCGCGCACCGCGCCCCCGCGCCAGGGGATGCAGGACTAGCGTGCCCGCCACCGATTGTGGACGCGCCCACGGGGAGGACCTCCCCGAGGTCCGCGACCCGACCTGACCGTACTGACGCTCGACAGCGGTGTGTGCAGCGCGTCCACCCGGCCCGGTAGGTGTTCGTAAGCTCGGATGATGGCGGGACCCAAGCAAGCGGCCGCGCATCCGGTCGGGCTGTGGGGTGCCGTCGCGATCGGCATCGGTGGCATGGTCGGCGGTGGCATTTTCGCCGTTCTCGGGTTGTCGGTGCAGATCACCAAAGGGGCTGCGCCGCTGGCGTTTCTGCTTGCCGGGCTGGTGGCGTTATTGACCGCGCGCAGCTATGCGCTGTTGTCGAAGGTCTACCCCAGCCGCGGGGGAACCGTCACTTTCCTCAACCGCACGTTCGGCGCCGGTCTGTTCTCCGGCGGGATCAACGTACTGTTATGGCTGAGCTACATCGTGATGCTCGCCCTGTATTCCCAGGCGTTCGGCAGCTACGCCGCGAGTTTTCTGCCCCAGTCCGCCCACAACTTGGGCAAGCATGTGTTCCTCACCGCGGCGATTGTGGTGATCACGGTGGTCAACATCGCGGGCGCGTCCACCGTGGCCCGCGCCGAACGTGTGATCGTCGCAATCAAGCTCGCGATTCTTGTGTTCTTCGTGGCCGTGGGAGTGGCGGGAGTGTCCAGCGAGCGGCTGGCGCCCGCGCAGTGGAGTTCGCCGGTGTCGGTTATCGCGGGCGGGATGATCATCTTCCTCGCCTACGAAGGCTTCGAACTGATCGCCAACGCCGCCGAGGACGTTGCCGACCCTGCCCGGGTGCTCACCAGGGCGTACTACATCTCGGTGCTGTTCGTGATCGCGCTGTACGTCGCCGTGGCCGTCGTTTCGGTGGGGTCGGTGCCGCTGTCGAGGCTGATCAACTCCCGTGACTATGCGCTGGCCGAAGCCGCCCGGCCCGCGCTGGGCGGCTTCGGCTTCGCGATGATCGGTGTGGCGGCGATGCTGTCGACCGCGTCGGCGATCAACGCCACCCTCTACGGCTCCGCGCGAATGACCTACACCATCGCAAAATCGCGGGAGCTGCCGGCCCAACTCGACCAACCGGTCTGGAACCAGCCCCTAGAAGGGCTGCTGATCACCGCGGCAGCAACCGTTTTGCTCGCCAACGTGCTGGACTTGGCCAGCATCTCCACCATGGGAAGCGCCGGGTTCCTCATCATCTTCGCCGCCGTCAACCTCGCCGAGGCTCACACGGCCCGAAGGCGGGGATCAACACCGTGGATCTCGGTCGCGGCCGCCGTGGCGTGTGTCGCGGCATTGGCCGCGCTCATCGCCAAGAGCAGCCTCGAGTCCGTCAGTGTCTTGGTCGCGATGGTCGCATTGTCCTTCGGCATCGAGTCAACCTTCCGAAAAATCAGCGGCAGGCCCATCCACGCATAGGTGACGCGGGACCAGCGGCGCAAGGCCGAGTCACTCACGCTAAGGCGCGGTTGGTTGTCATCACAATGGAGGCTGAATATTGCGCAGGCGTGCGGCGCAGACGCATGCTTGCATCGCTTTGTGCTCCGCGTGTTTTCGTGGGCGCCTTTGCGCTGGTCGGGGCATGTTTTGGTTGCGCGTGGAGGTTGTCGGCGTGTCAGCGGTGAGGCATCACTGGGTTTCATGCACACCTCGTTACGTGTGACCGTGGGCTGTCCGATCTGGTGGTGAGCGTAGTAGTCGGCTTCGGCTTCTACCGGTGGGCTGTGAATACGGGCGCGCACGCAGTGTGGCTCCAGGTTCCGGGGTTTACCACACCAACCTCAACGCGGAAGGCCGTGGGCGTGTGCGTCAGTACTGCATTGAACCGTGTGTTGCAGATTCCGGGGGCATCGGCACTGCACGCCGTCATCGCTTGGGCCGCACATTTGTCAGACACGCCCTTAGCTTAGGTACCTTTCCTCCACCGCCCGGACCAGTTGGTGACGTATTCGTTCCAGGTCCGCGGCTCGATGCGCCAGCAGTTGGTCCTCCCACACCGCCACCATCGCCGCCAACTCCTTGTCAGCGATGGTGTTGTTCAGCCAGCGAGAGAAATCCCCCCGTTCGAGGTGGTATTGGAGTGCTTGTGGGTCGAGGTGCTCTACGGCGGTACGGAAATCGTGCATGGTGGCGGCTGGCGCGATGGGTTGGCCGTCTGTTGCCCGGAAGTAGAACCGTCGCTCCCTGGGTAAGGAGACATCGGCGTACTTGTGGCGGTGCCGTACGTGGGCGGTCCGGCGGTCTGCGATGGTGAACCGACGAGATGGCCCGGAGCCGAACCGCGCGGTGGCCCGCCGCACTGTGCTTGCAGCGATTTCTTCTGCGGTGTCGGTACCGGTGAGCTCCAGGACCACGTCGCTGCTGTCGATCTCGGTGGCGGGCAGTAACGCCGGTGCGAACGACGACAGTACGTACCCACCTCGCCGTGTCCAGCGTGCTTTTTCGTGAGTGCCCAGCAGGTGGGCCTCGTCGTAGATCACCCAGTGTGGGACTCCGCGTTGTTCGCGGTGCGCCTCGGCCGCCAACCGCAATCGATGCAGATAGTCGACCTTGTTGGGCTCGGCCAGCCCTGACAGATCCACCACGATGCTGGTGTGCGGACCCAGCAGCGTGTCGACCAGCTCGGTTGGCTCGGGAAGGTGGTGCCTGCCGTCAACGACCTGCACCTGGTTGAGCGCCCGCAGTTCCACGTGGTCGCCTTCGGGGTCAATGACAAGAACGCAGTATCCGGCCTGGATCCATCGCTCCGCCATGAGTCCGATCAGGTAACTCTTGCCCGACCCGGCGGCGCCGGTGACTAGAATCCGCGCCTGACTTCCCGGTACCTGCGTCGGCGTTCCATCATCAAAGGTGCCGATCTCGACCCACCGGCGCGGCGGACACCAGCGTCGTGCCCCGCTGAGATAAGGGCCGGTCAGCAAATCGGCGACACCAGCTCCGTCCTGTTCCTCGAGGACGAGATCGGCGCGTCGTCGCACGGAAGGGACGGCATTGGCCACAGCGACGCCGATCTCAGCCATCCCGAACAACGACAGGTCGTTCTCCGCATCCCCGACCGCGACCGTGTTGTGCGGCGAGAGGTTCATCTCTGTCAGCACCGCGCCCAGCCCAGTGCCCTTCGTGACACCCGCCGGCAGCACCATCAGGGCAGCCCGGTTTCGCACGGTCTGGCAGTCCAATCCCGACTCGCCGATAACCTCGGCCAGGGTCGCTGCGTGCTCACTGTCGACGGCCACCAGCACCTCTCCGCGTCGGTACGGCACCCCCCGATCAGCGAGCGCGTCGTCGAGTGCACTGTCCACCGGCGCCGACAGCGCGTAAGTCCTTCCGTCGATCACGGTCACCGCCCCGTCTTCGAGTACCAACGCGTCGACGTGGTCGGCAATCTGCGGGAACTCCGCCTCCAATTCCGCTCCGATCCGGCCGGTGACCAGCACGACGACCAGACCGTTGCGCCGGGCCTGGTCGATCGCGTCCACAGCCTCCGAAGACACCTGGCCCCCGAGGTCAGAGTGCCGTCGAAGTCAACCGCTACCACCCGGAAAAACGCCACAGCCATTCCCCCATCCCTTGCCCGCGACGGCCCAGCGGCTGGATATCGCGTTGCAGGCCTTCCATCGGCGTTGTACCACAAAAGATCGCACACTCCCCCCGACTATGGGGTTCAGGTTCGTTTTCGGCGGCCGTCCTGCGTTGCCGCGGCGCGTCGAGAAAGGCATCGGCCCGCGCGCCGACGGCTTCCGTTTGATTCACCGTGGGGCGTCCATCGCGCCAAATGTCCCAGCCGGGCGCCAGCAGAAGGATCTGTTCGTCGGTCAGACCCTCGTAGTCGCCGTAGTGATATTCCGCGACGAGCGGGTCCACGGTGACGTGCCAGCCAGGGAGGGCGAGGGCGGCGGTTGCGGTGGCGCTCGTTTGGAACCTCCACGAAGCCGTAGTCCGGGATCAGGCGATGTGCAGCCCACGGCGCGATCAGCATCAACGCGAGAACTTCGCGAATCGGCGCCGCACGGACCTGGAGGTTCTCGACTACCTCAGCGCTGTCGGCGATGTCATCCCACACGCTCTTGATCGCACAGGTGCGTTCGGGCCATGTCGGCACCCACACCATCAAACGCCGGTATTCGCGAGAGGCGCCTCGATGCAGAGTGACCCGACGTCGGAGTTGGCCGCTGGGTCCGGTGCGGTCGCTGTCGTCGGTCCTGGCTGTCGTCAGCGCGTCAACCCGAACGGGTGCTTGGGGGCCGAGGCCGTGATTTCGAGAAGTCGGTTGTATTTCGCGACGCGTTCCCCTCGCGCCGGTGCACCGGACTTGATCTGGCCGCATCCCGAACCGACGGCCAAGTCAGCGATGAACGTGTCGTCCGTCTCGCCCGACCGATGCGAGATCATTGCGGCGTATCCGGAATCCCGGCATACCCGAAGCGCCTCAAGTGTTTCGGACACGGTTCCGACTTGATTGACCTTGATCAGGGCGGCGTTGCCGATGCCGGCGCTGACGGCGCGCGCAATCAAGTCCGGGTTGGTGACGAAGTTGTCGTCGCCCACCAATTGGACGCGTTCGCCAAGCCTGGCGGTGAGCTTCTGCCAGCCTGCAGTGTCGGTCTCGCCGAGGCCATCCTCGATGCTCCAGATGGGGAACTTGTCGATCATCTGCGCGTAGCGATCGATCATGTCCTCGCTCGACAACGACTCGCCGCCAACGGCGTACCGGCCGTCACGGTGAAATTCGCTTGAGGCCGGATCGAGGGCGATCGCGACACCGTCGCGCCCGGCGGTGTAACCGGCGTCGCTGATGGCGTGCACAATCAGCTCCAAAACCTCTTCCGGCAAGGCGATCTCGGGCGCGAAACCACCCTCATCGCCCAGCCCCGTCTCGAAGCCACGCTCCGCCAGTACCGCACGCAGCCGTTGATACACCTCGGCGCCGGCACGGACCGCTTCGGGTAGCGACGGCGCCCCGATCGGCGCGATCATGAACTCCTGAAAATCGAGCGTATTCGGCGCGTGCACACCCC
>Ga0182014_10008176_pt1 | contig 10762 bp, 9 predicted proteins | sample 612S2DmetaG_FD_120489 | JGI IMG/M metagenome (GOLD analysis project Ga0182014, IMG submission 120489) | Permafrost microbial communities from Stordalen Mire, Sweden - 612S2D metaG | ecosystem: Environmental > Terrestrial > Soil > Wetlands > Permafrost | place: Sweden: Stordalen | collected... | reverse complement strand
TGGAGGTGATGAACTTCAACTATTTGCCGTTCCCGGTTGACCCAGTCTTGCGAAAATCGGCAAACCCCGACAAGATCATCTACGCCGAGCCAAATCTGGCACCCGGCGGCGCCGGACCCAAGCCCGGACCACCGGAGCTACCGCCGGCGGTTTCGGCGTATACCGGGCTGAACGGGGACGTACCGGCGCCCCCGGGATATGGGCAACACCCGGCGGTGGCGCCAGGCCCTTCTGCACCGGATCATCTGCCGGCCTATCCCTCACCCGCGTTGTTCCCGGGTGCGCCCATCCCGACGGTCAGCACCCTGCAGGACATGCTGCTCCCCGCCGAACGGCCGTCATCGTGAAAGACTGCGGACCACTACGGCGGACGTTCGTCATCGCTTGCTGTGCGATGCTGACTGTCACCGGATGCGCCTTCGGGGGCCTGAATTCACTGCCGCTCCCCGGCACCGTGGGACGCGGCCCGGGCGCCAACGTCTACCATGTAGAGCTCGCGAATGTTGTTACGCTGGAGTCGAATTCGCCAGTAATGATGAATAACGTCGTGGTGGGCAGCGTGGGCCCGATGACGGTGCAAGCGTGGCACGCCGACATCGAGATCTCGGTCAGGGCCGGTGTGGTGATTCCCGCCAACGCGGTAGCGAGGGTGGGGCAGACCAGTCTCCTGGGATCGATGCATCTCTCGCTCGATCCGCCGCCTGGGCAGCCACCGGCCGGGCGGTTCCAACCCGGTGCCACCATACCGTTGAATCAGTCATCGACGTATCCGTCGACGGAGCAGACGCTGTCATCGCTGTCGGCTGTCGTCAACGGCGGGGCGCTGGGGCAAATCGGTGACATCATCCACAATTTCAACGCCGCGACGTCCGGACGCGAGGGTGAAATCCGGGACCTGCTCTCGCGGCTGGACAAATTCATCGGTGTGCTGAACCAACAGCAGGGCAACATCATCGCTTCGATTCAGGACCTCAACCGATTTGCCGGCACCTTCGCCGGGCAACGCGACATCGTCGAACAGGCACTGCAAAAGATTCCGCCGGCGCTGGATGTCTTGATCAGGGAGCGGCCGCGCATCACGACGGCCCTGGATAAGCTACGGGTATTCAGCGACACCGCCACCGGGCTGGTGGGTGACACCAAGGCCAATTTGGTGAAGAATCTCAAGAGCCTCGAGCCGGCGATTCGTGCCATCGCCGATGTCGGGCCTGACCTGGACACGGTCCTCGGGTTTGCGCCCACGTTCCCCTACCCCCAGAACGTCATCGACCGAGCGGCCCGGGGTGACTACATGAACATGTTCGCGGTGCTGGATCTCACGGTTCCGCGCGTGAAGCGGACGTTGTTGCTTGGCACCCGATGGGGCCAGGAGGGCGCGCCGCTGGTCCCGGCGCCGGGGGAGCCTTGGTTTCTCAACAACACTTACGCGCCATCTGCCGCCGGCTTGGCGACGCCACCGGATGGGCGACCGCCGGCTGCTCCTCCACCGCCGCAGGCGAGCTGGCCGTGGCCTCCCGACTCGAGGCCAGGCGGCTCGGCTACCCCGACGGCGGCCGAGCCGGGCATTGCGATAACGGACTTTCCGCCCAAGGATGAAGGTGGCCGCTGATGCTGACGCGGTTGGTTCGAATCCAGTTGGTAATCTTCACGATTGCATCGATCGCCGGCATGTCGCTGATGATCTTCAGCTACCTCCAGGCCCCGACGCTATTGGGCGTCGGCCGCATCACGGTAAAGATGGAGTTGCCCGCCACTGGCGGCCTGTACCGCTTCAGTAACGTGACCTATCGCGGAGTTCAGATCGGCAAGGTCACCGCAATCAGGCTGACACGCCACAGTGCAGAGGTGACGCTGTCCCTCAACACTTCACCGAAGATTCCGGCGGACCTACAAGCCCAGGTGCATAGCGTCTCGGCGGTAGGGGAACAGTATGTCGACCTGCTTCCGCGCACTGACTCCGGGCCGTACCTCCACGATGGTTCGGTTATCTCGATGCGCGACAACACAATCCCGCAGCCGGTCGGTCCGATGCTCGACCGGATCAGTGCGCTGGTCGCCAGCATCCCCGGCGACAAGCTCGGTGACCTGCTCGATGAGTCGTTCAAAGCTTTCAACGGTGCGGGCTACGACCTCGGATCATTGATGGACTCGGCAGCTAAAGTCAGCCGTGACGCCAACAACGTCGCCGACCGCACGCGTACCCTCATCGATGACAGCAGAACATTGCTGGACTCACAGGCCCAAACCACAGATGCGATTCGGCTGTGGGCACACGGCCTCGGGGGAGTGACCGGACAAGCTGCCAGGAACGATCAGCAAATCCGTACGTTGTTGCGCACCGGCCCGGGGGCCGCCCAAGAGGTGGCAGGCCTACTGAACCAGGTGAAACCCACGCTGCCGGTACTGCTGGCCGATCTGAGGACCATCGGCCAGATCGGCGTGACTTACAACCCGTCGCTGGAGCAGCTGTTGGTGCTGTTGCCGCCGTACGTCGCGTCCACGGCGTCATATGCGGGGTGGAACAACCCGACGGGCTTGCCCTTGGGTGACTTCGCCGTCTCTATGGAAGATCCACCGCCGTGCACGGTGGGGTTTCTGCCACCGTCGGCGTGGCGGTCGCCCGCCGACACCAGCGAGATGGACACTCCCGACGGGCTTTATTGCAAGCTGCCGCAGGATTCACCCAGCTCGGTTCGCGGCGCCCGCAACAACCCCTGCATGGGCCACCCCGGAAAGCGCGCGCCGACTGTCGAAATCTGCAATAGCGACAAGCCGTACGAGCCGTTGGCGATGCGCCAGCACGCTCTGGGCCCGTATCCGCTGGACCCCAACCTGATTTCGCAAGGGGTTCCACCAGATCAACGAGTCAACATGGGCGACCGCATCTTTGGCCCCGTCGAGGGGACGCCGTTGCCGCCCGGCTTACAGCCGCTGCCTGGCGGGCCGGGGCAGACCCCGCCGCCGAGTACAGACGTTCCGCCTCCCGCTCCTGTTGAGGTTCCCCCACCTAGGAGTGGGACCGGCGAAGGCGCTCAACCAGCGGCGCCGAGTGCGTTCAAACCCAACGGATCTCGTCGGGGCCCGGTCGCGGTCGCTCACTACGATCCACAGACGGGGCACTATCTCGCTCCTGACGGCCAGCTTTACCGGCAGTCCGACTTGGTGGCCGGCAAGAGGCCCAAGTCGTGGAAGGACATGATGATGCCCTCCTAGAACCGGCGGCCGACGTCGACACCTCCCGCTCCCGGCGTAACGCTGGGTTGCGATCCGCCCGTTGGCCCGTTGCCGGTGGCCTGGGCGCTCGTCGCCGGGCTGGGAAGCATTCTGCCCGGTTGTTGCAATTGCAATTGCATACCGAATGCAAGTTGGTGATATGGACCCAGAATCGGCAACATGAATTAATCGCCAATAAGACGATGCTCTGCATACCGCGAGCGCCAAATGAAATAGATGATGCTCGTGAATAATGCAGCAGCAAACTATTCTTTGGAAATGGCATTCTCTCTTGATGAAAGGATAGATCTCAAATGACTGCTGGTGTATTGCCCTACCCCGTGTTCGACGCCGACAACCATCTGTATGAGACCGAGGAGTCGCTGACCAAGTACCTGCCGAAGGCGTATCGGGACGTGATCCAGTACGTGCAGGTCAACGGCCGGACGAAGATCGCCATCCGTGGTCACATCAGCGACTTCATCCCCAACCCCACCTTCGAAGTCGTCGCCCGGCCAGGGGCGATGGAGGAGTACTTCAAACACGGCAACCCGGAAGGCAAGAGCCGCCGGGAGATATTCGGTGAACCAATGCGCTCGATTCCGGCCTTCCGCGAACCCGGTCCTCGCCTGGAGCTGATGAACGAGCTTGGCGTTGACCGCAGCCTGATGTTCCCGACGCTGGCCAGCCTCGTCGAGGAGCGGATGCGCGACGACCCGAAGCTCATCCACGTGGTGGTCCACGCCCTCAACGAGTGGCTGGACGACGTATGGGGATTCAACTACCAGAGCCGCATCTTCACCGTGCCGGTGATCAGCCTGCCCATCGTTGAAAAGGCGATCGAGGAGCTGGATTGGGTGGTCAAGCGTGGTGCGCGGGCGATCCTGGTGCGGCCCGCACCCGTGCCGGGCTTCAGCGGCCCTCGCTCATTCGCCGTGCCGGAGTTCGACCCGTTCTGGCAGCGTTGCGTCGAGCACGACGTACTGGTGGCGATGCACGTCTCGGACAGCGGCTATTCGCGCTACAACGCCGAATGGGACGGCACGGACCGCGAGATGCTGCCGTTCCAAACCAACTCGTTTTACATGATCAACGAGTGGCGGCCGATCGAGGATGCGGTGGCCTCCTGGGTCTGCCATGGTGCCCTGTTCCGCAACCCGCAGCTGAAGGTCGCCGTCGTCGAAACCGGGGCGAGCTGGCTGCCGCCACTGATGGCCCGCATCGCCGACACCTACAAGAAGGCGCCGGAGAGCTTCCTCGGCAATCCGGTGGAAGAGATCAAGAACCGCATCCACGTCAGCCCCTTTCCTGAGGAGGGTGTGAAGGACGTGATCGACCTGATCGGCGTCGACCGGGTGCTGTTCGGCTCGGACTACCCACACCCGGAGGGCCTGTCGCAGCCCACGCACTACGCCAACGTGCTCGAACACCTGCCGCAGGAAGATCAGGCGAAGATCATGGGCGGCAACCTGTCTCGGCTCGTGTCGGTATGACCGCCAAGGCCATCCATTGGGGTGGCCTTGAGCGCGGTGGACCGCTTCGCCAACGCCGAAGCGGTCCACCGCAATCCACCCAACTGCGTCGGCCAATCTAGTGTCGTGAGTCATTAATTCGACTTCGGATAGTAGACTGGGTTGGTGCCTGGTCCTGTCGCGGTACCTGTGGTATTGACCGATGTCGAACGTGAGCAGTTGCGGGCGTGGGCTCGTCGACCCAGCAGTGCGCAGGCATTGGCGATGCGGTCGCGGATCATCCTTGCCTGCGAAGGGGATTCGGCTAATACCCAGATCGCCGAGGAGCTGGGCGTGACGCGGGGGATGGTGACCAAGTGGCGTGACCGCTTCGCCGCTGATCGTCTCGACGGGCTGGTCGACGAACCACGACCGGGTCGGCCGCGTGTGGTCGGTGACGAGCGCATCGAGGCGTTGATCACCGCGACGCTAGAAACCACGCCAGCAGATGCCACGCACTGGTCGACTCGGTCGATGGCCGAGCATCTGGGGTTGAGTCAGTCGATGGTCTCTCGGGTCTGGCGGGCGTTCGGATTGGTGCCGCACAAACAGGATTCGTGGAAATTGTCCAAGGATCCGTTGTTCGTTGACAAGGTCCGCGACGTCGTCGGGCTCTAACTGGACCCGCCGGAACGTGCGGTCGTGCTGTGCGTCGACGAAAAGACCCAGATCCAAGCCCTCAACCGCACCGCCCCGGTATTCCCGATGATGCCCGGCACCCCGGCACGCGCCAGCCAGGACTACGTCCGCCACGGCACCTCGAGCCTGTACGCCGCCCTGGATCTGGCCACCGGCAAGGTCATCGGCACACTGCACTCCCGCCCCCGCGCCCCGGAATTCCTGGCCTTCCTGAAGAAGATCGACGCCGACGTGCCCGCCGACCCGGACTGCCACGTCGTGCTCGACAACGCCTCGACTCACAAGACCCCGCAGGTCAAACGCTGGCTGACCGCCCACCCACGCTTCGTGCTGCACTTCACCCCGACCGGCTCACCTGGCTCAACCTCGTGGAGCGCTGGATTTCGGAACTGACCACCAAGAAACTGCGCCGCGGCACCCACACCTCAGTACGCCAACTCAACAACGACATCCGCGCCTGGATCGACACCTGGAACGACAACCCCCGTCCCTACGTCTGGACCAAGACCGCCGATCAAATCCTTGAATCCGTCGCCAACTACTGCAAACGAATTAACGACTCACGACACTAGTTCGGCACGCCGCGCGAAGATGCCATCGCCTGATCGGTGCGCTCACATGTTCACGAGATGGGCGTGAACTCGATGTGCAGGTCTTTGAGTCCGCGCATCATGAACGAGGGGTCGTAGTTATACCGGCGTGCGCCAGCCGGTCCGTGCACCGCCTCGGAGATTCTGATGTCGCCCATGCGGGACAACACGCGCTCGAGTGTCACCCGACCGTCGACCCGCGCCAAAGGTGCGCCCGGGCAGGTGTGGATACCCCGACCGAACGCGACATGCTCGCGAACGTTCGGACGATCGTGGCGGAACTCGTCGGGCGCCTCGAAACGGGCCGGGTCGCGATTGGCGGCCCCGGGCAGCAGCATCATCGAGATACCCGCTTGGGTGGGCACGCCGCCGATCGTCGTGCTCTTGCTCGCCAGCCGGAAGTGGCTCTTGATCGGGCTCTCCATCCGCAGCGTCTCCTCGAGGAAGTTCGGGATGAGGCTCCGATCGTCACGCAGCAGCTGCTGTAGTTCGGGGCGCTCGCCGAGCACTTGCAGCGCGAATGTCAGCATCTTGCTGGTGGTCTCTTGCCCGGCGGCGAACAGGAAGGTCGCGAGCCGAACGACGTCGATCACCTCCGGGGTCGACCCGTCGGGGTACTTCGCCTGGGCAAGGGACGTCAGCACGTCGTCGTGGGACTCACGCCGGCGATCCTCGATGTAGGTGGTGAAACGGTCCTCGAGAAACTCCAGAGGATTGTGCTGTACCGCCTGGGTCTCCTGCATGCCGCTGTGGCTCGCCGCCAGTTGCGCCACGAAGGCGTCGTGGTCTTCTGCCGGGACACCGAGGAGGTCGGCGATCACCAGCAGGGAAAACGGCTGGGCGTACTCGGTGAAGAATTCGCACTTGCCGTTCTGGGCAAACACGTCGAGCTGGCGGTCGGCGATCAACCACATGGCCGCTTCGTTCTCCTTGAGCCGCCGGGGCGTCATCAGCTTGCTCAGCAAGGCGCGAACGCGAGTGTGGTTCGGTGGGTCGAGAGTACCCAGGAAGCCGCTGAAGGGAAATTCGTGCCGATGCGCTGAGATCTGCTCGGTGATGTCATCCCCGGCCGGCTCGAAGGGAAGCCCGGCGAACGGGCCGACCACCGCGTTGCACGCCGAGAACCCGGCGGTGTCGTGATACACGGCCAGGGCCGCGTCGTAGCCGGTGACCGCCATGACGTTCTGGGCGGGGTCGAGGCTGACCGGGCACTGCGACCGCTTGTCGGCGTAGTACCGGTAGGGATCGACAACGATCGATTCGTCAGACAGAAAATTGAGCGAATCGAACTCAACCATGGAAAAGCCTCCTAAAACGACATGACTGTATGTGTCATTTGATCACGGAAATGCGCTTCTCGTCTAGAGAATACGGACTCCCGAAACGACGAAGAGACGCGATAGGTGACAAAAATGCAGGCGTGTTCGAACCCGTGGGAATGTCAACCGCTAAGTGTGCAGCGGTTATTACTCCGCCTCCCGTGTGTGTAGCATGGTTTTCGTGTTCGGGGAACAAGATGATGGCCAGCCGGCCCCGATGGCCCCCAGTTGGCACGCCAGTCAAGCGCCCGACGTTCCGGCGATCGTGATGGGATCCAGCGGCGCCACGGTGACCTACGGGCAGCTCGACGAGCGGTCGAGAAGATTCGCGCAAGCCCTGCGTTCCCGGGGTCTTCATGTCGGCGATCACATCGCCGTTCTCATGGAGAACCGCCCAGAGTTCCTCGAGGTCGCGTGGGCGGCACAGCGCGCGGGCCTGTACTACACGGCCATCAATAGTCATCTGCGTCCCAACGAGGTCCAATACGTGCTCGACGACTGCGGGGCTGCCGCGTTGGTCACCAGTCAGGCCCTCGCCGAAGTCGTTGCCGGATTGGACATATCGGGCATACCGGTGTGCGTGTCGGCAGACGGTGGCCTCGCCGGGTTCGAACGCTACGGCGACGTCGTGGCTGCGCAGCCCTCGGCGGCCCTCGCCGATGAGTGCGAGGGGCGAGAGATGTTGTACTCGTCGGGGACCACTGGGCGTCCGAAGGGTGTGCGAAAGCAACTGCCCGGCAACCGGTTCGGTGATCCGGCGTCCGTTCCGGCCCAGATTGCCCGGGGACTCACGGCCGGCAACAGGGGCGCCGACGCCGTGTACTTGTGCCCGGCACCGCTGTATCACTCCGCCCCGCTGGTCGGTTCGATGTCGTGGCATCGGGTCGGCGCGACGGTGGTGCTGATGGAGAAATTCGATCCCCGCGAGTGCCTCGAACTCATCGAGCGGTACCGAGTCACAGACGCGCAGTTCGTGCCGACGATGTTCGTCCGGATGCTTCGCCTGGCGCGCGCGGAGCGTGAACGCTACGACGTGTCGACCCTGCGCCGTGTGCTGCACACGGCGGCGCCGTGCCCAGTCGCGGTGAAGCAGCAGATGCTCGACTGGTGGGGACCGATCATCGACGAGTACTACTCGGGCACTGAAGATCTGGGCGCCACCTTCATTTCGGCTCAGGAGTGGCTGGCACATCCGGGCTCGGTTGGCCGGCCTATCGACGAATGCCATATCGTCGGCCCGGACGGCCACGAGCTGCCCGCCGGCGAGGTCGGCGTGGTTTACTTCGATGGCGGTCGCAGGTTCGAGTATCACAACGACCCCGACAAGACCGCGTCGGTCACCAGCAGCGAGGGATGGCGAACGCTTTCAGACATGGGCTACCTGGACGAGGACGGCTATCTCTACCTCACGGACCGCCAGGCGCACACGATCATCTCCGGCGGCGTCAACATCTACCCGCAAGAGGCCGAGAACGTACTCTCCGGTCACCCGGCGGTCACCGACGTCGCGGTCATCGGTGTCCCCGACGACGAGATGGGAGAAGCGGTCAAGGCGATCGTGCAACCAACGGATTCCGTTGTGCGCGGTGCCGACCTGGAAGCGGACCTGATCGCCTACTGCCGCTCGCAGTTGGCGACGTTCAAGTGCCCACGGACCGTGGAGTTCGTCGATGAGTTACCCCGTGACCCGAATGGAAAGCTCTACAAGCGGTTGCTGCGCGAGCGTTATTGGGTCGGCCACGAGTCACGCGTCATCTAAAGGCGCCGCCTCGCGCCAGGTCTCGCGTGTCATCTCTCAAGATGATTGGCGCTTAGTTCTTTCCATGTGTGATCGCCGTTCGGCCGCATGCTCGGCGGCGAGATAGGCGAAAGCCATCGCGGGGCCGATCGTGACACCCGGACCGGGGTAGGACTTGCCCATGATCGAGGCCGTCGCGTTGCCGGAGGCGTAAAGCCCTTCGATCGGCTTGCCGTCCTGGCTGAGCACCTGGGCGTTGGCGTCGGTCACGAAGCCGCCCTTGGTGCCGAGATCGCCCGCATGGACCTGGGCCGCGAAAAACGGTGCACATTCGATCGGGCCGAGATTCGGATTGGGTTGCCGTGCCGGGTCGCCCCAGTGCCGGTCGTATTTCGATTCTCCCCGATGGAAATCCTCGTCGATCCCGGTTCTGGCGAACTTGTTGAAGCGCTCCACCGTGGCAAGCAGATTGGCTTCGTCGATACCGCATTTGCCGGCCAGCTCCGCAAGGCTCGTCGCCGTCTTGAGGAACCCGCTTTTGACCATCCAGCGGGGCGTGATGCGCGGCGGGTTGCCCAGAAACGGATACTTGTTGCGGTGCCGGGACTCGAAGATCAGCCACACCGGTTCGCCGCCGCGCCGCACGATGGCGCGCGCGAAATGATAGTAATCCCACGATTCGTTGACGAAGCGCTTGCCGTCCGATCCCACGCAAAGGCCGAACGGCACCGAGCGCTCGAAATGGGAGGCCGAGACGGACCCGTCCGGCATGACGTACGTGGTGGCCCACCACGCGTCGTCGGACAGCTGCGTCATGGCGCCGATCCGCTCGGCCATCTTGATGACGTCGCCGGTGTCGTCGGGGGAGGCGCTCGACAGTGCCCCGGTGGTGTGGTGCTGCTGACGGCGCAGGTCTGCGTTGTGTGCGAAGCCTCCGGAGCACAGGATGACACCGGCCCGTGCCGCCACCCGGCGGGTGCGTCCTTTGCAGCTGACGACCACACCCACCGCCTTGCCGGCGTCGACGACGATCTCCTGCAGGCTCGTCTCGAGCCAGACCGGGACCTGATACCGCTGCAGGATGGTCATCAATTGGGCGACCAGGCTGCCGCCGGCCCCCAGCGGCGCCTGACCGACGAGCTTGCGTCCGTAGTGCCGCAGCACGACGTAGCCCAACCTGCGCATGTTCCCTTTCCCCATCAACGGCAGGTCCGCAAGTTGAACCGCGTAGGGAAACGCGCTGGGCCGCAACGTCTTGAGCCACGGACCGAGTTTCTTGCCATTGAAGACCCGCTCGTCCAGACACCGTCCGACCGCGGCGTTCGGGTCTTCCGAAACGTAGTCAGGATGCTCGGCTTCGGCGTCCCACTGCATGCCGGCCTCGATCAGTTCATCGACCATGCGAGGTGCATTCTCGACGAACGCGACCTGGCGGTCCGATGCGGTCGCAATACCGTCAGCTGGGACCACGTTGCGCAGGAACTGGATCGCGTTTTCGGCGGAATCCTGGCAGCCGGCCTCGAGCATCAACCTGTTCGCCGGTACCCAGACGCCGCCCAGAGACAGGGCCGAGGTACCGCCCCACAGGGATGCCTTCTCGATGACGAGCGCCTTAAGGCCCCGCCGCGCCGCGGCAATGCCCGCGGTCAGCCCGGCCGCGCCGGTGCCCACGATGACCACGTCGTACGCGTCGTCCCAGTCGCTCGATAGCACTTGTCATCACTCCCTAATGCACCCTGGTGTAAGGGTCTT
>Ga0182014_10008173_pt1 | contig 10765 bp, 10 predicted proteins | sample 612S2DmetaG_FD_120489 | JGI IMG/M metagenome (GOLD analysis project Ga0182014, IMG submission 120489) | Permafrost microbial communities from Stordalen Mire, Sweden - 612S2D metaG | ecosystem: Environmental > Terrestrial > Soil > Wetlands > Permafrost | place: Sweden: Stordalen | collected... | reverse complement strand
AGCCACGGAAGAAGTTTGGAACGCGAGAGGCTTAAGAGGCGGATACGTGCCGTCTCGTTAGCCCTGTGTACTGTTGCGGTGTCAGCGGGGCTGGCTGGCTGCGAGCTCTACAACAGCCTGACTGGCACTGGCGGCACCACCAGTTCCACGCCCGGCTTCGCGACGACTGTGGTCATTGGCGATTCACTCAGTGCCGGATTCCAGAACGGCTCTTTGCTTGACTCGCAGCAGCCGAACGGCTGGGCCAGTCTGGTGGCGAAACAGGCAAACTTTTCGCTTGCTCTGCCTCTCATCGCCTCGCCAGGCGTCCCGGCAGTCCTGCAACTCGAAAGCCTGGGGCCGCCCCCGGTGATTCAGCAGGCGGGTGGCATCAGCATCGGCCGAGATGATCCGTTGACACAACCGTACGACCTCGCCGTCCCCGGCCACCTTCTGAACGACGTGATTCATACCGCGCCGGTGCTCGTGCCTACTTCGGACGAAGAGCTCATTACGGATCTGGTGCTTGGCTTGCCGCTCGGAGACACGAAGAGCCAGATGAATGAAGCCATCGCGCTCAATCCCACGGTGATTTTTGTCTGGGCAGGAAACGACGATGCCTTGCAGGCCGATGAAAGCGGAAGCCCGAGTTCCATGACCACAGTTGCCACTTTTACCCAGGAGTTTACGCAACTGCTGAGCACCCTGCACTCTCAAACCAAAGCTACGCTCATTGTCGGCAACATTCCCGACGTGACCGCCATTCCATATCTCACGCCGGCGGCCACTGTGATCGCCACGGTGGCAACGGAGACAGGGCTCTCCCAGGCGCAGGTTGCCGCGGACCTCGGACTCGCAGACGGAGATCTTGTCAACGCCACCGGCGAGAGCGAAGTGGAAACCGCAATTAGTCAGATCAAGCAGGGCAAGACGCCCACTCCGTTGACCGATTCAGGTTTTCTGAGCGTGGCGGAGATCGCGCAGGTGCAGTCGACGATAGACGCGTATAATTCCGCGATCAGCCAGGAGGTCGCTGCGGTCGGCGGCATCCTTGTAGACATTCACTCTTATTTCCAGACGCTCCAGAGCGGCATCACCATCAACAACTACAAAGCGACCACGGGATTTCTCGGAGGCCTGTTCAGCCTGGATGGCGTGCACCCGACGAATACCGGCTATGCGCTCATCGCTAACCAGTACATTGACGCGGTGAATTCGAGCGCGAAGACCAACATCACCGAGGTGAATGTTTCTGCCGTCGCAGCCGCCGACCCGCTGTTCGGCCTCAATGTCACGCCGGGCGAAGCGGTCGGGATTCCGCTGATCGCCGCACGCCGCACAGACGCACTGATTAAGGGCTGCAAACAGGGCTGCCACTGAAAAAGCGTGCGTCCCGCGATTGTCGGGCCGTGCACCCCCGCGCCTCATGAAAAGAAGTTATCTGCTTTGTCCTATTTTGAAGTTTCTCTAATGCATTGCCGCCTGCAAATGTCTGCTACCTGCCTCATACCTGCCGGCATCACACCCCAACCACGCAGCAGCGGAATTCGGTGGACTGCCCGGAGAGACAGTTGTGCGCCAGTTGCCGCAGACGAAGCTGTTCCGACCTCGCTATTCCGAAGATTCTCGATGTATTGGCCCGGCCTGTGAGGACTCCTGCTGCGAGGAGTGGACGGTTCATGTTGACCACAGCACGTTTGAAAAGTACCAGAACCTGCCCGCCGGGCCGCTGCGCACGATCCTCGACGAGAACGTACTGCGCATTCCTGGGCCAGCGCCGGCCAGCGGCGGCTCTGCGTCAGCGCCCTTCGCTCAAATCCGCATGAATTCCTCCGGCAACTGTCCGCTGCTTTCCGCAGACCGTCTTTGCCGAATCCAGGTGGAACACGGCGAAGGGTTTCTTCCCCACTCATGCGCCACTTATCCGCGCGTAACGTCCTGCATCGGTGGCGTGACGGAAAGCGCGCTTTCGCTCTCCTGCCCCGAAGCCGCGCGGCTGGTATTGCTGAATCCGCAGCTGCGGACCGGCGCGGGCCTGGACGCCGGACTGCGTGCAGGGGGCAATCGCACTCATGAAGGCGACCCGTGTCTAACCTACTTCTTGCCCATCCGGAATGCTGCGCTGGCGCTGGTCGAGAATCGCGTCTACCCGCTCTGGCAGCGCCTGTTTATGCTCGGCCTGCTCAGCCGGCGATTCGATGCCATCGCGCCGGATGAGCGATGGGAGAGAGTTCCGCAGCTCTTGGCTGACTTTGAAGCCACTGTCGCCTCAGGCCACCTGCAAGCCACCATCAGTACTCTGCCGGAGGATTACGCGCGGCAGTTGGATCTGGTGCTGCTTTTGGCAGGTATGATGCTGCACCGGTCCTACGTCCGCCCGCGCTTTGTGGAGTGCATTCAAGCCTTCACCGAAGGCATTGGCAACGGCGCAGGGGCCACATTGGAATCACTCACGGCCGGTTACCGAACGGCCCACGACCGCTACTACGAACCGTTCTTCCAAAAGCACCCGTACATCCTGGAAAACTATCTGGTGAACACCATCTTCCGATGCCGGTTTCCCTTTGGGCGCGACTGGGCACAGACTTGCGCCACGCCCTCGATGACCCGGGAGTCGACCTTGCTTACCGCACAGTTTGCCCTGATGAAAGGCCTGCTCATCGGCGTCGCCGGCTTCCAGCGCGAGCAATTTTCCGCCGCCCACGTTGTACATACAGTGCAGGCGGCCAGTAAGCATTTCGAGCACCACACCGAGTTCCTCGCCGGAGCCCATGCCTTGCTGGTCGAGAAACGCCTGGACGGCCAACTGGGATTGGCAATTCTACTCAGAAATGAGAAATCGCGCGCACCCTGGCCTGAATTCCCCGCGCCGTGGCCTGCCTTGCCGGCGATTCATGCTCCGATTCATGCTCCGATTCATGCTTCGGGGCCATCCGAGCGAACCGCGGTCTTTCCGGTGCGACGCCTGCCGCCGAACTAATCAACATCTACTAGAGCCGGCTGTCCGTTGAACGCATCCGCAAAGTGGCGCTGCACAGTTCGGATGCGGGCAAGCCCATCTATGAGGGCTTCGGCTTCAAAGCGTCGAATGAAATGCTCTTTGCGGCGCCGGTGGGCTGATTGCCAGAACGGGGCGTGAAAATGCAGCTATGCGGGGACTGCAAAGTTGTATACTCGCAGAGCCATGCAAGTCTTTGTCATCCTGCCCGCCGCGGGAATGGGAACCCGCATGGCGGGTCCGCAGCCCAATCCGCAGCCCAAGCAGTTTCTCGCCCTCGATGGCGTGCCCATCCTCATTCACTCGCTGCGCGCCTTTGCCGCGGCCCCGCGCGTCACGTCCATCTACGTGGCCGTGCGCAAGCCGGAGATGGAGCGCGCCGAGTTGCAGGTAGCCGAGTATGGCTTCTCAGACCGCGTGCACGTGGTGGAGGGCGGCGAAAAGCGTCAGGAATCCGTGGCCAACGCGCTCAACGCCCTGCCCGCCGAGGCGGACGACATTGTCCTCGTCCACGACGCCGTGCGCCCGCTCATCGACGTGGCAACCATCGAGCGCACCATCGATGCGGTTGCCGAATACGGCGCGGCGATCGTCGGCATGCCCGCCGTGGACACCATCAAGCAAGTGGAGCGCACCGCGCATGGAGCGCTGATCACCGCGACCATTCCGCGCGAGTTCGTGGTGCAGGCGCAGACGCCGCAGGGCTTCCGCTACGGCCTGCTGCAACGCGCCTTTGCCGAGGCCAACGCCGACGGCTTTGTGGGCACCGACGAGGCCTCGCTCCTGGAACGCGCCGGAATTCCCGTAGCCGTGGTGCACGGTTCTCAGGTTAATCTGAAGATTACGCAGACCGGCGACCTGGAGCTGGCGGAGTTCTATTTGAAGCAGCGGAGTTCGCGGAGTTAGCGGTGCTAGCGGCGACCCGGGAACGCCGCACGGCCGCGGTAATGCCGGAAGCACAAATACACTGACCCACGCAGGCGATCGAACATGGGAAAGACAGACATACGCGTCGGTTTTGGCTATGACTCGCATGAGTTCAAGCCCGGTGTGCCGCTGCGCATTGGCGGCATGACCCTCGACCACTCCGAAGGACTGGCCGGCCACTCCGACGGCGACGTGCTGCTCCATGCCATTACCGACGCGCTGCTGGGCGCCGTGGCTGCCGGCGACGTTGGCAGCTTCTTTCCGCCCGGCGATCCGCGCTGGAAAGACGCCGACTCCGCCATCTTTCTCAATTTGGCGCTCGAAGAGTTGCAACACGCCGGCTACCGCGTGGTTAACGTCGATACCACGCTGATTCTTGCCGCGCCCAAAATCTCGCCCATCGCGGGCGAAATGTGCTCCCGCGTCGCCGATCTGCTCGGTGTGGAAATGGACCAGGTGAGCATCAAGGCCAAAACTCCTGAAGGCCTGAACCTCGATCACGTGGCCCAGTGCCACGCCGTCGTGTTGGTCGAGCGCGTGCAGGAGCCCGAAGAGCTCAAGAGCATGGAAGCTGTCATCGAAACCCAGCGCCAGCTCGAAGACGTGGTCGACGATCTGCTCTCGCAGGTCCACGGCGTGCCGAAAAAGCGCATCATCACCCCTGTCTACGACACCGAAGACATCACGTAAGTTTTCTATCGTCCCTTTTCGGACAAATTGGCTGGCTGCACGCTCAAATGCAGTCCGACCGCCTGTGCTAACATGGCGCATCGAAAAAACTGCTCTCAGGAGATTGCGTTATGGGTGAATTACTTCAACCTTGGCATATCCTCGTTCTCACTTTCCTGTTTGCGCCAATCGCCGTGGTCGTCCTGCCCCCGTTTTGGGTCATCTTCAAAAAGACGGGCTTCCAGCCAATCCTCTCTGTCCTGATGCTGGTTCCCCTGGTGAACCTGGTCCTGATCTATATCGTCGCCTTCTCCGAATGGAAGACCGGTCCGACGCAGAGAACCTAAGTCTGCCGATTTCCGTTGCGATTTGGCGCGTTTGGCTGTACCTTGGCAGCAAAGTTTTCATCCCACTCTGGAGCGCTCTCTATGAACTTTCTGGCGATGCTTCTGCAAGATACGCTGCAAAGTCCGTCCGATGCCATGCAGCAGACGGCGCAACATGCGATGCTGATGATGCTTCCCATCTTTATGGTTGTGGGCATCGTCTGCCTGGCGATCATCCTTATCCCCTTCTGGTTCATCTGCAAGAAGGCGGGATTGTCGCCCTGGCTTACGCTGTTGAACATCATTCCGCTGGGCAATCTGGTGCTCATTTACGTGCTGGCTTTCGCGGAGTGGAAGGTGGTTCCCGCGGGACAGATTCTGCCCTATCCCCCGCCGTATCAGCCACCTTATCCGCCCGTTCCGCCCGTAGCCTGAGACGGGCGCGGACTGCGGTGCGATAGCATCGTGAATGAAAGCCATCGTCACGATGCCTGATTCAGTTGCCTCTGTTACCGCGCGTCCGCGCGTCCGATTTGCACCCTCGCCGACCGGTTTTCTTCACGTCGGCAGCGCGCGCACGTTTATCTTCAACTGGCTCTATGCCCGGCACAACGGCGGGACGATGGTGCTGCGCCTTGACGACACCGACGTCGAGCGCAACACCGAGGCCAGCGTGCAATCCATTTTCGAAGGGCTGCGCTGGCTGGGCCTCGACTGGGACGAAGAGTACAAGCAGTCCGAACGTCTTGCGCTGCACCGCCGCCAGGCTGAAGCCATTTTCGCGAAGGGCCTTGCCTATCGCGACTTCACTCCCGCCCACGCCACAGACGACGAGAACTCTTCCGCGCAAGGCGCCTGGCTTTTCAATCCCGGCATGCGCGAAATGTCGCGTGCAGAGAGTGACCGCCGCGCCGCTGGGGGCGAGCCATTCGCACTGCGCTATCGCGTTCCGCGCGGCGAAGGCCGGATTCTCCATTTTGTCGACGGCGTCTACGGTGCGCAATCCCGGCCGGCCGATGAGGTGGAAGACTTCGCTCTGCTGCGCTCGGACGGCATGCCGACCTATCACCTTGCCTCGTGCGTCGATGACGCCGATCTCCGCATCAGCCACATCATTCGCGGCCAGGATCACCTGACCAACTCCTACAAACACCTGCTCATCTTTGAAGCGCTCGGAGGCGACTCGCCGCAGTTCGCGCATCTGCCGCTGCTGGTCGCTCCCGACGGCACCAAGCTCTCCAAGCGCAAGCACGGACCGGTCGTCAGCGTCACCACATATCGCGATGCGGGATTTCTGCCCCAGGCCTTTGTCAATTTCCTCTGTCTTCTAGGCTGGTCGCCCAAGAACGATCATGAATTCATGGCTGTGGATGAGATTCGCGACTTGTTTACGCTTGAGGGCGTCAACCGCGCCAACGCCGTCGTGAATTTCACGGAAGAGGATCCGTTTGACGCCAAGGCCGTCTGGTTGAACTCCGAACACATTCGCGCGCTTCCCGTCGAAGAACTGAGCCGCCGCCTTGAGCCGTTTTTCGAGCAGGCGGGCTTTCATCCCACGCAAGAGAAAGTCAACGCCGTCACACCGCTCATCCGCGAGCGCATCAAACTGCTGCGTGACGCCGTCTCCGCCGCCGACTTTTTCTTTCTCGACCAGCTCGCTCCTTACGATCCCGCGGAGCTGATCCCCCTCAAGAAAGGCGAATCGACGGGCGACGCGGCTCTCGCCTTGCGCGTTCTCCAGACCGCTCAGCAGGTTCTCGCGACCGTTGCGTTCGATCACGATTCGCTGGACGCGGCTCTTCGTTCCGCCGCCGCTTCACTTGGCCTCAAGGCCGGCCCAATGTTCCAGCCCATCCGAGTCGCCGTGTGCGGACGCAAGAACGCACCGCCGCTCTTTGAAACGCTGGTCGTCCTCGGCCGCGAGGTGTGCCTCGCCCGCATCCGCCAGGCCGAAGAACGCCTGCGATCGCTCGTTTGAGCCAAAGCCTTATCGTGAAATCAGGAACCGCAGCAAGGAATCTCCAGCAATGACCGACGCAAATGCAGCCATGAGCCAGTCCAATCCGGAAAGCCCCGAAGCTCGCACCACTTCCAACTTCCTAAGCGAGATCATCGCCGAGGATGTGCGCACGCAGAAGTTCGGCGACGCCCAGATCCAGACCCGCTTTCCACCTGAGCCCAACGGCTACCTGCACATCGGCCACGCCAAGGCCATCTGCATTGACTTCGGCCTCGCCGACGAGTTCGGGGGAAAAACCAACCTGCGCTTCGACGACACCAATCCCGAGAAGGAAGAGACCGAGTACGTCAACGCTATCCAGAAAGACATTCGCTGGCTCGGCTTCGATTGGGAGCGCCTCTGCTACGCCTCAGATTATTTCGGCCAGCTCTACGAGTGGGCCATCCAGCTCATCAAGAATGGAAAAGCTTATGTCGACGATCTCACGGCAGACGAAATTCGCCAGCACCGCGGCACGCTCACCGAGCCCGGTACGGACAGCCCTTACCGAAATAGGTCTGTCGAGGGAAATCTGGACTTGTTCATTCGCATGAAGCAGGGCGAGTTCCCCGACGGGTCGCGTGTCCTGAGAGCAAAAATCGACATGGCCTCGCCCAATCTGAACATGCGTGACCCGGTGATGTACCGCATCCTGCACGCCACGCATCACCGCACCGGCGACGAGTGGTGCATCTATCCCATGTACGATTACGCGCACGGCCAGTCGGATTCGATCGAGCACGTCACCCACTCCATGTGCTCACTCGAGTTCGCCGACCACCAGCCGCTCTATCGCTGGTTCATTGAGCAGTTGGGCATCTTCCCCTCGCAGCAGATTGAGTTTGATCGTCTCAGCATCACTTACACGCTGATGAGCAAGCGCAAGCTGCTGCAACTGGTGCAGGAGGGCCGCGTCAACGGCTGGGACGATCCGCGCATGCCTACGCTCTCCGGCGTCCGCCGCCGCGGATATACTCCCGTAGCTATCCGCGCCTTCGTCGTCTCTGCCGGAGTCTCGCGTACCAATGGAATTGTTGACATCGAAATGCTCGAGCACTTCCAGCGCGACGATCTTAACCATCGCTCACTCCGCGCCATGGCCGTGCTGCACCCGCTCAAGGTGATCATCGACAACTATCCCGAAGGGAAGGAGGAATTTGTCGAGGTCGCGAATAACCCCGAAGATCCTGAAGCCGGCACGCGCCAGGTGCCCTTTTCGCGCGAGCTTTACATCGAGCAGGACGACTTTCGCGAAATTCCTCCGCCCAAGTACTATCGCCTCTCTCCCGGCAAGGAAGTCCGCCTGCGTAACGCCTACTTCATCACCGCGCAGAGTGTCGTGAAAGACTCGGCCGGCAACATCGTCGAAGTCCACTGTACCTACGATCCCCTGAGCCGCGGTGGCCAGTCGCCCGACGGCCGCAAAGTCAAGTCCACGATGCACTGGGTCTCGGCCGCGCACGCCATCACGGCCGAAATCCGCCTCTACGACAAGCTTTTCTCAAAGCCCGATCCCTACGATCTCGAGGAAGGCCAGGATGTTCTCGACAATCTAAATCCCAACTCGCTCGAGATCGTGAGCGACGCAAAGCTCGAGCCCTCGCTCAGCAGCGCCAAACCCGGCGACCGCTTCCAGTTCGAGCGCGTGGGATATTTCTGCGTCGACCCGGACTCGACGGCGGAGAAGCTGGTCTTCAACCGCACGCTCCCGCTCAAAGACACCTGGGCCAAGATCGAGAAGAAGGCGTTGTGACGCTGAAAAGGCCCCATGGTTGGCTTCGGTTTCAAAGGTAGTGCACGGTCCAACCGCTGATCCCAGCCGAGCGGCAACAATTTCCATAGGGATCAGATAAATCGTGAGCTACACTAGGCGCGGCAAGCTGTAGTGGAGACAACCGGACATGAAAATGAATATCGAATGGAGCCGTCCAATTCTCCTCAAGGACGCCGCAGATGAAAATATGATTTACAGTGTCAACCTCGATCAATTGACAACGAGCGCGGGTATTTACATCTTTGGTCGCCGTTGGGGAACTCAGTTCGAAGCTTTGTACATAGGCAAAGCGGGAAATGTAAGAAGCCGGGTAAGAAATCACCTTAATAACAACCTTCGCCTCATGCTGCATCTTCGAAACGCAAGGATTGGGCGGCGTTTCGTTTTGGCAGGTAGGTTCCTTCCGAAACCGGGTCAACAGATACCAAAGTGCCTGGGGCTGCTTGAACGGGCCATGATTCGTCATTTCTTGTCAGAGGGACACGATTTGGTCAACGTCCAAGGCACGCAACTCCGGAGACATGAACTGGATTCCTCTGGCGCGCATCCGAAGCGCTTTTTTCCAAAGAGGATATACCTGGAGAAAGGCAAAGGAGAGTAGCGACGAAACGCTCATGGGACTGATGCTGTGTGAATCCATAGGCGATGAGCGCACTGACGTCCAGAAGGTATCTCATGGAAAGTCGACGAGCAGTTCGCGGACCATTTTGCTGGTGAGAACGGGCGCATCAGGCCCTACGTCAATCACCGAAAAACCCGTGATAGGGTCTTTAATAATTTTGGCCTTGTAGCGCGTCTTCTTCTTGGGGGCCGTCAGCACAATCCGATCGTTCTCGACGGCAACATCGAGCGAATCGCCCGCTCTAATACCAAGCCTGCGGCGAAGCGGTCCGGGAAGAACGATTTGGCCTTTCGTGGAAACCTTGGTCTGCACGGTAAGACAATCTTACCGTAAAAGGCATTTCCTGAATACGAAAGCAAGAGTCCCACAAGCTAAATCCGCATAATCTGCGCCAGTGCGTCAAAGTGCGCGTCGCGCGCGCACAGCACCAGCGAATGTTCGAGCACGAGCGCCGCGATCCACATGTCGTTCGTGGGGATGGGCGTTCCTTGCTTGCGGAGTTGCCGATACACGTTCGCATAATGATGCGTGGTCTGCTCGCCGGCATAGAGAATCCCCACGCCGGGCTTCAAAAGAAACCGGCGCAGCACGGCCTCGTTGCGCGCTTCGTTGCGCGCATCGTGGGAGCCGGCCGCGAAGCCCGCCCTAAGTTCTCCGAGGACGACAAACGGCAACCAGATCTCATCGGCGGTCGCAACTAGATTGACAATGAAGCCGTCGCCACGAGAGAGGTCGGTGTAGCGGTTGGTGTCGAGAGCCACTCTCAACGAGCGGCTCGTTCAGGCGATTCCCGGCGAATCATCACTGCCACATCGCCTCGTCGATTTTCTGCTGCTCTTGGATCGCGCTGTCGAATGCAGGATCCTCCTGCCAGGTGTCCGCAATGTCGCTCAGATCTCGCTTGACGCTCTCGCGCTCCGCCAAACCGGCTCCGCGGACAAGCGCCGCAACAGCCACCTGGTTCAGGCTCTTGCCCTCGCGCCGCGCAAAGTCACGCAAAGTGGCGTCAAGATAATCCGGGATATTGCGAATAGTATACTGCATGCATCCATTGTATTCATTGTAGGCAATTAACGCAATCAAGATAGACTTCATTCGTATCTTATTAATTATAAATCACTTACCTATCACATCAATCGCCACCGTGATCGTCTTGGGCGGCATGCATTGATTGTTATCGCAGGCCTGGTAGTGCAGCTTGCCCTGCACCAGGTGGTTGCCCGCGGCGGCCACAATCCGCGCCTGGATGATGAACTCGCCGGTGTACACGCTCAACTTCGTCGTTGGATCGATGGGCAGCGCAATCACCGTGCCCGCCGGATATGTCGCGGCATCAAGCCGCACGCCCGAGCCGTCGGGAATCGAAAATGTAGTCGGGATCAGGAAGTCGTCGCTGGGCGTGTGCGAGTTGATGTGCAGCCCCTGCGCGATGCGGAAGTGCAGCGCCACCTGGCTCGGCTTGCCCGCAGGT
>Ga0182014_10008172_pt1 | contig 10766 bp, 4 predicted proteins | sample 612S2DmetaG_FD_120489 | JGI IMG/M metagenome (GOLD analysis project Ga0182014, IMG submission 120489) | Permafrost microbial communities from Stordalen Mire, Sweden - 612S2D metaG | ecosystem: Environmental > Terrestrial > Soil > Wetlands > Permafrost | place: Sweden: Stordalen | collected... | reverse complement strand
GAGATTTTGTCCGGTCCATTAAAGGCCAGGACGCAGGGGCATTCAGAAGAGCGACAGCAGGATTGTATCGGGAGATTGGCTTCGGCCTCAAAGCATGAGCCGTCAACAGGAATGCCGCCACTAATGCCATGAGGACTGATGTTCCGAAAGGTCAGGAGCCCATGGAGCGAGCCGAACTGCCGCCCGCGGAAGAACTGTTGCCGCTGGTTTACGAGGAGCTGCGCAAACTCGCCGCGCACAAGATGGCCCAAGAGGCGCCGGGCCAGACGCTGCAACCCACCGCGCTGGTCCATGAGGCCTGGCTGCGGCTCGGGGCCGACGCCCAACCGGCGTGGCAGAATCGCGCCCAATTTCTCGCCGTGGCCGCCGAAGCGATGCGCCGGATTCTGGTCGAGCGCGCCCGGCGGCGAGCCGCTGTGAAACACGGGTGCGGAGCATATCGTGTCAGTCTGGACGAGGTGGAGATTGCGACTGTTGCAGCAGACGATGAGCGACTCCTCGCGGTGGACGACGCCCTTGAAGAGTTTGCCACCATCGATCCGCGCGCGGCTGAACTAGTGAAGCTGCGTTACTTCACCGGGATGACCTTCGAGGAGGCGGCCTCGGTCCTGGGCATCGCCGTACCGACGGCGAAAGAATGGTGGAGCTACGCCCGGGCCTGGCTGGCGGTGGCCCTGCGCCCCGCCCCGTGAAGTCTGGGGGCCGCTGAGCCTTGCGCGGGTTTGAGGCTCGGCTATGGGGCGAAAAGAATGTATGAGATTTGTCCATGCTTATTCGGCCAAAGGACGCAGGTATGAGTGAAGGAACCAACGCCTTCGCCTATGAAACAGGCTGACGAGACGGAAAAACTGCTCTTTCTTGAGGCCCTGCAACGGCCGCTTGGTCTGGAACGCGAAGCGTTCCTGGCCCGAGCCTGTGCGGGGAACGAGGCGCTGCGCCGCAGGCTTGAGGCCCTCCTCCAGGCCCACGAGAGTCCCGATCCGTTCCTCGAACTGCTGGCGGCGCAGCCGTGTGGAGATGACGAGGAACTGCGCCAGGAGGTCGCGTCGGTGGTGGCAAGAAGCCCGGCTGCGGGCCTTGTCCCAGTCAAGCCGGGCAAATCTTCGCTCGTTGGGACGCAGCTAGGGCTTTACGAGGTTGAGGAATTGATTGGGGCAGGCGGCATGGGCGAGGTTTACCTTGCTCGCGACCAGAAGCTGGGACGGGCGGTGGCCTTGAAAGTCCTTCCGGCGGAATCCAGCCTGGACTCCACGAGGTTGGCACGCCTGGAGCGGGAAGCACGGATGTTGGCAGCACTGAGCCATTCCAACATCGCCACCATTCATGGGCTGGAAGAATCCGAGGGGACGCGCTTTCTGGTTCTGGAACTGGTCGAAGGCCAGACGCTGGCTGAGCGACTGAAGCGAGGATGCATTCCGCCGAAGGAGACGCTGGCTCTCTGCCGGCAGATTGCTGAAGGACTGGAAGCGGCGCATGAGAAGGGAATCGTCCATCGCGACCTGAAGCCTGCCAACATCAAGATCACACCGGATGGCAAGGTCAAAATCCTGGATTTTGGCCTGGCCAAGGAATTTCGCGAGGAAGGGCTACCCGTCGATCTTGCCCGAGGTCCAAAGCTGACGGAGCAGATGAACCTCCCGGGAGCCATTTTCGGGACTGCCGCCTACATGAGTCCGGAGCAAGCGATAGGCAAACCGGTTGACAAGCGCACCGACATCTGGGCGTTTGGTTGCGTTCTCTACGAGTGCCTCACCGGGGAGAAGGCGTTTCCGGGCAAGACCATAACGGAAATCTTTGCCGCTATTCTCAAGGGCGAGCCGGACTGGCAACGTTTGCCGGCTACGACACCTGGGAAGGTGAAGGACCTGCTGCGACGATGCTTGCAGAAGGACCTAAAGGACCGACTCCATGACATTGCCGATGCACGGATCGAGATTCAGGAGCAGATGGCCTTGCCACAAGAGCCCCTTCGAATGTCGCAACGGTTCGCGCTGGGTTGGCTGATCGGGGCGAGCATGATCACGGTTGTCATCGGGCTCTTGATTGGGGCAACCGTGGTGAACTACTTCAAACCCGGGGGATCCCGGGTGCCGCAGCCCAGCGTGCGCTCCCTCGTCAGGCTGGAGCCAGGACAGTGGCTTGACGGGCAGCGTCGCGGACTCGGTCGCCCGACTCGGACAGCCATGGTCCTGTCCGGCGATGGTCGCTTCCTTGTTTACAGTGCGGTTAAGGAGAATCCCGGCGCGCAGGACAAGCCTCGCCTGTACCTGCGGAGGATCGACCAACTCGAAGCCAGGCCCATTGCCGGAACGGAAGGTGGATCGAGTCCCTTCCTTTCGCCCGATGATCGTTGGGTCGGGTTCTGGGCGGACAAGAAGCTGATGAAGGTTCCGGTGGACGGTGGAGTTCCGGCAGTGCTGTGCGACGTTCTGTGGCCCTTCGGCTTCAGTTGGGGGGCTGATAACCAAATCATCTTCGCTTCGAAGGAGGATGCTGGGCTATCAAAGATCTCCGCCGCAGGCGGCAAAGTGGAGGTTTTGACCGTGCCCGATCACTCGAAGGGGGAATTCGCTCATCGTCTGCCCTATTGCCTCCCTGCCGGGAAAGAAGTCCTGTTTACCATCATGTATAGCGCTTGGGACGTGCATCCCGGGATTGCCGTCATGGACCTGGCGACGCGAAAATGGCGCGTGTTGCTCGAAGATGCCGCCGATGCCCGCTATGTCGGCACCGGCCATCTGGCGTTCCTACGGCAGGGGACACTGATGGTAGTGCCTTTTGACCTTGAAAGCCTTGTGCTTACAGAACGGCCCTTACCCGCCATTGCGAACATCGCGCAGGCCCTCAATGTCGATCATAGCGCATACGCGACGGCTGCTGGCCAATTCAGTATTTCCGGGTCGGGATCGATGGTTGCTGCGACGGGAGGAATCCTTCCGGACATGCAGAGCTCGCTCGTTTGGGTGGATCACGAGGGTAAGGCCGAGGCCATTGCGCCGTTCAAAGCTCCGTTTTTCGCTCCACGCCTTTCGCCCGATGGTCAGCGGATCGCCTACTGTACCTTAGGAATGGAAAGATGCGCTTGGATCTTCGATCTGAATCGTGGTACGGCCACGAGGCTGACTTCCGAGGGTTTCACTGGATTTCCGAGTTGGACCCCGGATGGCCGACGAGTGGCCTTTAGCTGGCGCAATACATTCGTCCCAAATATCTATTGGCAGCCTGTTGACGGAAGCTCGCCCATAGAACGGCTCACACAGAGTGAGCACAATCAATTCTCCGGATCGTGGTCTCCCGATGGAGAAACGCTGGCTTTCGTGGAATCCCAACCTGAGAGCGGTTTCCATATTTGCCTGCTGAATGTACGTGATCGTAGCGTCACGCCGTATCTGAACTCTCGGTTCAGTGAAAGGCATCCGGAGTTCTCACCGGATGGACGGTGGATGGCATACTCGTCTGACGAGTCAGGGAGCTCTGAGGTCTATGTTCAGCCTTTCCCCGGAGGTGGGAGTAAGTACCAGATATCCGACAAGGGGGGCGACCAGCCCCTCTGGACGCGCAACGGCAAACAGTTGTTTTATCGGTGGGGAACTCCAACAAATCAAGTCTGGTCTGTCGATGTGCAGACCGGGTCCAGTTTTTCCGCCAGCAAGCCGCGCCTCGTGTTTGAGCAGCCGGGATACCTTAGTAGTACCCCGATCCGAGGCTGGGACATTTCGGCTGACGGAGAGCGATTCCTAATGGTGAAACCCGAAGAAAGGAAGCCCCAGCCGTTGACCGAAATGGTCCTCGTCCAGAACTGGCTTGAGGAGCTGCGCCGCCTCGCACCGGCCAACAAGTGAAGAGAACATGGCCGAAGAGAGCATGACGCCACCCTCCAGAACGCGCGTGTTGGATCGAATGAACTGCTCGTTCGCTCAATATTGAGCCGCCACCCGGCTCCCGACCGGGCCTGCTCTGCGGGGCCATGACCGGCCTTCCCTAGTCGAGGCGAGGATGCGAGGTGAAAAAGATGCCTGAAATTCCTCCATACTTTTTCCCGCTAAAATACGCATATAGAAGTAGAGGCATCAGTGCCTACGCGTATGAAACCGGCTGACGATAGGCGAGAAGTCCTCTTCCAAGAGGCTCTTTTGGAAGGGCGGAGGAGGAATCCGCAGATTCTTCCACCAATGAACGGTGAGGAGAGCAAACAAACAAAAACCACACCTCAGGTGCCTGTCACCTGAAACAGAAAGGGAAGACAGAAAATGAAGACAACACCGTTTGACTATTCTATGAGGATCGGACGTTTGACGCCTGTAATCCAAAGCCGGAAGCGCCCTCTGAGAGGACCTCCTCAGGCTTGGCTCGCCCTGGGGGTTTTCCTGGTCGGGATCGGCATTGGCCTGAGCCAACCCGTCATCACGCAACAACCGCAGTCCTGCACGAACATCGCCGGCACGACGGCAACCTTCACCGTTACGGCCACCGGCACCATGCCGCTGGCTTACCAGTGGCAGAAATGGGGCGGATTCCCCGACTTTTATGACTTGACGGGTTGGACGAACACGAGCCTAGTACTGACCAACGTGGGTAATGCGGACGCGGTGTCCTACCGCGTGATCGTTACCAACGTGGACGGGGCCATCACCAGCGACGTTGCCACCCTAACCGTCCTCCTGCCGCCGACGAATGTCAAAGTGTCCCCGACCAATCCTGCCGTGAGCCTGGGCGCCAACCTCACGCTGCGGGTGACGGCGAGCGGCACCACACCGTTCAGCTACCAGTGGTGCCTCAACAGCGCTCCGCTTTGGGGCCAGACCAACAGCTCCCTGACCCTAACCAATATTCAACTGGCCGATGACGGCGAAGCTTACACGGTGGTGGTGACTAATCTCGCCGGGCCGGCCACCAGCGCGGTGGCCCGGCTGACGGTTGACCCCACGTTCACGAAGATCACCACCGGCGACGTGGTCAGTGCTGGCAACTCTTGGGGGGCAGCGTGGGGCGACCTGGACAATGACGGCTACCTGGACCTGGTAGTCCTGACGGCGGGCTCCGCGCCGCTGATCTTCCATAACAACCGCGACGGCACTTTCAGTAAAACGGTGGATACGGGCATCGCCCCAATGGCGAGCAACGCGGAGCAAGAATACACAGCAGCACTCGGGGACTTCGATAACGACGGCTGCCTTGACCTCTTGCTCGGGGTGTCCGCGACCACCGATGCAGCCTGCATGGTGGCGCTGGCTAAGAACAACGGGGCGGGCTGGTTTACGAACGTCACGAAAGTATCATCTTTGATTCATGGGCTCGTTACCAATCCTGGGGGCCTCAGTTGGGTGGACTATAACAACGATGGCTGGCTTGACATGTTCGTCAGCGACACCACGGGCACCCAGGGCTCTGTCTTGTTCCAAAACAAAGGGGACGGCACGTTTAGCCCGGCCCCCGGCGCTGGACTCACGTGCTCTGGTTATGGCGTCAACGGCGCCGCGTGGGCCGACTACGACAATGACGGTTACGCCGACTTGTATGTCGCGGCGTACTACGGTTGCGGCGTGCTTTACCACAACAACGGGGACGGGACTTTCACCCGAATCACCAGCGCTCCGTTCAACAATGGAAAGGTCGGTACCGGCACTTGCGCCTGGGGCGACTATGACAACGACGGGCTCCCGGACCTGTTCGTCACCAACCTCGCGATCGGGGGACCCACCAACAACTGCCTCTACCATAATGAGGGGAACGGAAGGTTCACGCAGGTGACGCAGGGCCCTCCGGTCACGACTGCCATGTATCCGGACGGGTGCTCCTGGGCGGATTACGACAACGACGGTTTCCTGGACTTGTTTGTCATGAACAGCAGTGGCAGTAGCAGCCAGACCCCGAACGCCCTGTACCACAACAACGGGGACGGGACCTTCACTGCCGTCAGCCTCGGCAGCCCGACCAGCGACGTGGGCCTCTTTACTTGCTGTGGCTGGGCGGATTATGACAATGACGGTTTCCTGGACCTCTTTGTGGCGAACGGCAGTGGGAACAATGGCCTCTACCGGAACAACGGCAACAGCAACGGTTGGATCAAGGTGCAATGCGTCGGCCAGGTCTCCAACCGCTCCGCGATTGGGGCTAAGGTGCGAGTCAAGGCCTTTTATCGGGGCGCGAGCCGGTGGCAGTTGCGCGAGATTTTCGGCGGCGCCGGCCTAAGCATTACGCAGCCGTTGCTGGCGCATTTTGGGCTGGGCGATGCGACGAACATTGACACCGTCCGCATCGAGTGGCCCTCGGGCATCGTGCAGGAGCAGTATAACCTGGCGCCCAGACAGTCTCTAACGATCACCGAGCCGGCGCTGACGATCCCCTGGCGCCATCGGACGGTCGTGCTGGGAACGACCGTGACCCTGACCACGAGCGGCGAGGAAACGAATGCCCTTGGCTTCCAGTGGCAGCTTAATGGCGCCGACCTCGCCGGACAGACCAACCAGACGCTCGTGGTTGCCAGCGCGGGCTTGGCTGACGCCGGTCAATATCGCGTGGCCATCCAGACCCCTGCCGGCCTGGTGCTCAGCCCTGCGGCCACTCTGGTCGTCTTGTCCCAGCAACCTCAGTTGCTGGCGTTGCCGCTGACGAACGGCCTTTTTGCGCTCCAGGTGGAAGGGGGCATCAGCCCGGGGCTGATCATCCAAGCCTCGACCAACCTCACGGATTGGGTCGCGGTCCTGACCAACAAAACAACCAACGGGCCGGTCATATTCCGGGAATCGGCGACGGGCTACTATCGCTGGCGCTTTTACCGCACGGTGACACCCTGAGGGACGGAGCCTCGTATGCCGGCCAAGCCCGGTGGCAACGATGCGACATCATGGGCGACGACGCCTTCAACGGCAACCAGCGGCATCCCGGGCCAAACCGGCACGACGAGTTATGCCGCGGCCAATGCTGCTGGACCGTCGCCGGTATTCTGTCGCGGGCGCGTTGGAAACTGAGGCGGCGCTATGAGCTTTGAACAGAACGGGCAATCGAGGGCGGGAGTAGAAGCGCCGCGCCCAAGACGGGAGCGGTAGAGTGAATTTCTGAGATTCCTCCATACTTTTTCCCCCTGGAATGCGCATGTATGAGTGAAGGCACCAACGCCTTCGTTTATGAAACCGACTGATGATCGCGAAGAAGTCCTCTTTCGGCAGGCCCCACAGCGGGCTAGTGGCCCGAGGCGTGCCCCGGTCGGCCAACTAGTTCAACACTCAAAACGAAAGATCACAAACTATGAAAAGGAACATTGCTTTCTTAAATCGCGCCGGACGCTGGTTCGGCACAGGATACATGATGAAACCCAATAATCTTTTCCGGCGACTGGCCGGGAATTTGCCAGGCGTCCTGCTGTGGCTGGCCGTCCTGCCTCCGGCCGCGCTCGGTCAGGCGAATTATGCCACGCCTTACACCTTCACCACCATTGCCGGAAAGGTAGGCACTTCTGGCAGCACGGACGGGACGAATAGCACCGCGCGGTTTAATGCGCCTATCGGCGTAGCGGTGGACACCAATGGCAATCTCTATCTGCCGGAGGTTACCAACAACACCATCCGCACCGTGAAGCCGGTGGGAACGAGCTGGGTGGTGACGACTGTGGCCGGACTGGCGGGCCATCCTGGCAGCGCGGACGGAACGAACAGCGCCGCGCGATTCAATTTTACGAGCGGGATTTACTATGGTTGTGGTCCGGCGGTGGACAGCGCAGGTAACGTCTATTTGCCGGATGCGGGCAACCACACGATCCGGAAAGTAACGCCGGATGGGACAAACTGGGTGGTGACGACTCTGGCCGGAAAGGCGGGCGTTGCTGGCAGCGCCGACGGGACCAATGGCGCCGCGCGGTTTTATTGCCCTATGGGCTTGGCAGTGGACACCAATGGCAGCATCTATGTGGCGGACACCCTCAACCACACGATCCGGAAACTGACGCCGGATGGGACAAACTGGGTGGTGACGACTCTGGCCGGAAAAGCGGGCGTTAGTGGCAGCGCGGACGGGACCAATGGCGCCGCGCGGTTTAATCTTCCTTGCTACCCGGGTCTGGACGGCGCAGGTAACATCTATGTGCCGGACACCCTCAATCACACGATACGGAAAGTGACGCATGATGGAACAAACTGGGTGGTGACTACTCTGGCCGGAAAGGCGGGTGTTAGTGGCAGCGCGGACGGGACCAATAGCACCGCGCGGTTTTATTATCCTCTCCAGGTGGTAGTGGACAGCGCGGGCACGCTCTATGATGCGGACTCCGGCAGCAGCACGATCCGAAAATTGACACCGGATGGGACAAACTGGGTGGTGACGACCGTGGCCGGATTGGCGGGCAGTCTTGGCAGCACGGACGGGACTGGGAGCACTGCGCGGTTCAATTTTGGGACCGGGGCGGGTGGTGCCGTTTCGGTGGACAGCGCGGGCAACCTGTATGTGCCGGACTGGGGCAATAACACGATTCGCAAAGGAATGCCCCCCAGCTCTGTGCCGCCACCGATTTTACAGCCGCCCAACCTGAGCGCAGGCCAGTTCGGTTTTGGGATTACCGGTCTTCCCGGCCTGGCGGTGAACATCGAGTCTTCGACTAATCTGTCTTCCTGGCAACTGATCACCACATTTGTCCTCGTGGGCGGGACGAATTACTACTCTGCCAGCCCCAATCCAGCCCAGGGCGCCCAATTCTACCGTGCCCACGTGCGGTAACCGATGGAGCTTGGGGCGGAACCAGTGGGTTATGAAGACCCGAATGTGCCCGACCGGTTTTCTGCTCTGGCGAGCGGTGAAGAGAATATTTGAGATTCATCCATCCTTTTTCCCCCTGAAATACGCACGTACAGGTGAAGGCACGAACGTCTTCACTTATGAAACCGGCTGACGACAGGCAACAAGTCCTTTTCCGACAGGCCCTGCAATGGATCAGGGGCCGAAGCGCGTCCCGGTCGGCAAACCAATTCAAAATGAAAGATCACAACCTATGAAATCAACAATTCCTTTGTTTCGGGCCGCTATATTGCTTGGCTCCTTCGTCTCCGTGACTGAAGCCCAAATCCCGATAATCCTGGCGCAATCGACCAACGAGGTCGTGCTGGCTGGCGGCGCCGCCTCTTTTTCGGTGGCCGTCTCCGGCACCGGTCCATTGACTTATCAATGGCAATTCAACGGCACGAATCTTCCCTACCGGGTTATCAAAACGGTGGCGGGCAACGGGACACAAGGCTACTCCGGCGATGGCGGCGCGGCGACCAGTGCGGAATTGTCCTGGCCCTTTGCTGTGGCTGTGGACGCCTCCAGCAACCTGTTCATTGCGGATGAACGAAACCAACGCATCCGCAGGGTGGGAACCAACGGGATCATCGCCACGGTGGCTGGCAACGGGACAGGAGGCTACTCCGGTGACGGCGGCCCGGCGACCAGTGCGGAATTGTCCGGGCCCTATGGCGTGGCTGTGGACGCCTTGGGCAACCTGTTCATTGCGGTTATGAGTAACAACGTCATCCGCGAGGTGAGAACCGACGGCATTATCACCACAGTGGCGGGCAATGGGATACAAGGCTATTCCGGCGACGGCGGCCCGGCGACCAATGCGGAGTTGCGCATGCCCCGTCAAGTGGCTGTGGACGCCTCGGGCGGCTTGTTCATTGCAGATTGGATTAACAACCGCATCCGCAAGGTGGGAACCAGCGGGACTATCACCACGGTGGCGGGCAACGGGACAGGAGGCTACTCCGGCGACGGCGGCCCGGCGACCGCCGCTGAACTCAGCGGTCCCAGTGGCGTGGCCGTGGACGCCTCGGGCAACCTGTTCATTGCGGACAAGTTTAACAACCGCATCCGCGAGGTGGGAACCAACGGGATTATCACGACGGTGGCGGGCAATGGGATACAAGGCTACTCCGGCGACGGCGGCGCGGCGACCGCGGCTGAACTCGGCGGCCCCAATGGAGTGGCTGTGGACGCCTCGGGCAACCTGTTCATTGTGGATGAGTATAACGAGCGCATCCGCGAGGTGGGAACCAACGGGATTATCACCACGGTGGCGGGCGGCGGAACCGGCGGTTTGGGGGACGGCGGCCCGGCGACCAATGCTCAGTTGAGCGATCCCACTGGCGTCGCTGTGGATGCGTCCGGCAGTCTCTTCATTGCGGATTGGGGTAGCCAGCGTATCCGTGAAGTAGCTCCACCCCCAGGTCCGACGCTTGTCTTGAATAATGTGGGTGGCGGAAATGCCGGATCGTATGACCTGGTGGTGTCAAACCCCTATGGGAGCGTCACCAGCAGCGTCGTCACTTTGCAGGTGCTCCTGCCACCCACCATTAGTACGGAACCGCAGAGCCAGGGGGTTGCGATCGGAAGCGACGCGACCCTCAGCGTTGCGGCGACAGGAACCGCGCCGCTTGATTACCAGTGGTATTTTGACGGCGCGCCGCTCCAGGGCCAGACCAACACGACCCTGCTGTTGAGCGCGGCTGTCTTCACCAATGCGGGTTCCTACAACGTGGTGGTGACCAATCTTTATGGCTCGGTCACCAGCGGGGTGGCCGTCGTGACTGTGGGCATACCGCCCGGCATCACGGAGCAGCCCGCGAGCCAGACCAATCTGTTCGAGAGCACCGCATCTTTTTCGGTGGCCGTCTCCGGCACCGGTCCATTGACTTATCAATGGCAATTCAATGGCACGAATCTTCCCAATCGGGTTATCAAAACGGTGGCGGGCAACGGGACACAAGGCTACTTGAGTGATCCGGATGCCGTGGCTGCGG
>Ga0182014_10008171_pt1 | contig 10767 bp, 10 predicted proteins | sample 612S2DmetaG_FD_120489 | JGI IMG/M metagenome (GOLD analysis project Ga0182014, IMG submission 120489) | Permafrost microbial communities from Stordalen Mire, Sweden - 612S2D metaG | ecosystem: Environmental > Terrestrial > Soil > Wetlands > Permafrost | place: Sweden: Stordalen | collected... | reverse complement strand
TCCACCTCGGCACAGCCAAAACGTCAAATCCCCATAAACCGCGCCCTGCACACCGCGGGTTCGTTCCTCGGCGACTTTCCGACGCCTGACGGCGTCCGAAACTCTTCACGGCGGCGGACGGGCGGCTTCGCGCTGAACATAGCGAGAAGCAGACCTCCCAGCGCCCGCAAGGTCGTCGGCCTCTTGCGACCAGTTGTGGGCCTGCTTGGTTGGCGGCGATTAGCCGGGATCCTCGAAATTGATCAACCGCGAAAGCTGCGCAAGCGGATCGCCGACCTCAGATGACTTGCGATAGCGATCATCCAGGTCGAATAGCCGCAACTTACCAACCATCACCTAATCCTCCGCGCCAACATGCGGGGGCAATCACTACGCCAGCCAAATGGCGAGGTTTCTTGAGGCGCCCGAGCGGTTTCAAGTTCGCGACTTCGCGACGATTGACCCCCGTCAATACGAGCGGACCGGGCTTGGCGTATTCGTGACCATTGTCCGAGAAGATCGTCCTGTCGCACGGGCCCGAGGGCCGAGGGGTGGCGATCATGGCGCGTTCAGCAAGCGGGCGGACCCGGGCAGCGGCTATTGTCGCCACGATGGTCCTGCTGGCGTCGCCGGCGCAGTCGGGGTGCAACCTTACCGACATCTTCAACGCCGCCAAACAGTCGGCGACCGGATTGTCTGATTGTGCTGCGGCCTGTGCGAACGGCGTCGGCTGTTCGGCGGCGATGGCCCTGGGCGGAGCGCTTACCGGCGTTGCGGCCCAAGCGGGGCAAGGCACGGTCAATTCGTTCTGCAGCCAGGTGCAGGGCGGCATCGCCAAGGCCCTCGGCTATCTCAATTCGGTGGGCGGCATCGGAACAGATTTGCTCGGCGAGATTGCCGATGCGCTGAATGCCGTCAGCAGTCCCGTGGAGGTCTTGAAGTGCGCCTGCGGAACCGAGCAGGGTGGCGATTCGTTGGGCTCCGACCTCGGCGAATGCATTGAGGACGGGCTGTGTGCGCTTTCGGGCGTTTTCGGCGATCCCTGTGGTTGTCCGGCGCCCCCGCCGCCCACCGTCGCCAATTGCGCGTCGATCGACGTCAAGAAGTGCGAAGATAACAGCAGCTACTCAGGATACTTTAAGCCGGCATGTATTCCCTCCGGCTCGTTCGGCGCCACCTGCCCGACCCCCCCTTGCTGGGACCCCTATGCGGCTTGGGATGGCACATTATTGGTATTGACGACGTCCTCAGGAACTTACTTATCGACAGTGCCTCCCTGGGCCGAGGGCGAATGCAATTCCGGCCAGCAGTCTTGTTTCTGCCCCAAACCGATGAATCCGGTCTGGAAGGAAGTCCCCAATCCGGATTCCAGCGATCCCGCGTACGCCTTCGCTTGCGATTGCCCGGATGGCACGCATCCCGGCGCGCTGATGCCGAACAACGGGATATCGTCCTGCCTGTGCGACGGCACCAACCAGCCCGCTAACTTCGGCTTTGCGCCGTTCGGCATGTGTCCGCCGCCGAAGTGCCCGGCCGGACAGACCCGACTCGGCAGCGACCCCAACAGTCCCTGCGTGACCCCGTGCTCCGATCCGAGCCAGGGGATGGCGTTCGACGGCAGCTGCTGCAATCCCGCTCAGATGACCACGTGCGGGAAATGCTGCCCGCCGACCACTGTGCCTGATCCGACGAGCGGCACCTGCGTGCCGCGGCCCTCCAACCCGAAATGAGGGGGAGAGGCATGATGGAGCCTCGACGAAAGACGTCATTAACGGTCGCCGCCCTCGCGATGTGGCGCATCGCCATGGCGCTGACCTTGGCTCTCTCGCTCAGCGGCCCCGCGTCGGCTCAATCGCCGGCCGGCGTGTACGCGCCCGGCGAGGCCGCGGTCACCGGGTTCTCCGGCGCCGTCCGACCGTCCGAGATCGCGCCTGGCCAGGACCCCGACGCGCGGACTTTCATCGACCCCGAGGGGCCCTCGCTTCGCGTCGTCGACCTCAGTCGCATGGGCGGCCCGCCGGAGGCGCAACTCGTCGGCGCGCCAAAGCCGTTCACCGTGAGCGCGAAGTGGATCGGGCAAGTGTTCGGCGTTGCGCTGGACGACGCTTCGCCCGCCAATATCTATGTCGCGGCGGCGTCGGCCTATGGCCTCGCGATCGTCGCCCCGGGGCCCGACGGCCGGCCGCAGCACATTAGGTCCGGGGCCCGCGGCGCGAGCTTCATGCCGGGGCAGTGGGGCCCGCAAGGCGGGCCGGGATCGATCTGGAAGATCAATGGCGCCACGGGGCAAGTGACGTCGTTCGCCAATGTCGTGACCGGCGGAAAGCCCAACTCGGGGGCGGCGCTCGGCGGACTGGCCTACGACCCCGACACGAAATCGCTGTTCGTCGCCGACCGCGAGACCGGCCTCATCCATCGCTTCGGGATGAACGGCGCCGATCTCGGCGTCTTCGATCACGGCGTCGCCGGCAATGCCGCCGTCGGGCTGCCGCCGGCGGCGGCGAAAGCCGCGCTTGGCATCGATATTGCCGGCCCAGAGTTCGACAGCGCGCGGCCGGAGACCTGGGGCTATGCCGCGCCGGAGCGCCGCGTGTTCGGCCTCGCGACCCATGACCACCGGCTCTATTACGCGGTCGCCGAGGGGCTGCGGGTCTGGTCGGTCGGCCTCGCGGCCGATGGTTCGTTTGGTGCCGACCCCAGAATCGAAGTGGCGGCGCCGCCCGCCGCGGGCCCCAGCGAAATCTCCAAGATCACGTTCGACGAACAGGGACGGATGTATCTGGCCGAGCGCCCGGCGCCGACCGGGGCTCAGGACTTCGAGGCTCTTTCCGCGCCGTCGATCGGCCGCGTGCTGCGCTACGCCGTGATCGGCGTCACGGCGACGAAGCAGCCGATCTGGCAACCTTTGCCGGACGAATATTCCGTCGGCTTCCCGCAAGACTTCCGCAACGACAACGGCGGCGTCGCGATCGGCTACAGTTACGACAGCCGCGGCGACCTCGACCCGCGCTCGTGCGGCGGCTTCCTCTGGACGACCGGCGAGCAGTTGCGCAACGCCACCGACCCCAAGCTCGCCGCGGGCCTTGGTCAGAAGGATGCGCTCGCGATCAACGGATTGCAGGGCAGTCCTGTCTGGCGCATCCGCCGCGACGACGAACCGCCGCGGATCAGCTATTTCGTTGACTATGCCGACGCGCCCTTCGATCCGCTCGCACGCGGGCATATGGGGAATATCGCCATCCTGCGCGCTTGCGCGGAGCAACCCGCGCAGTTGCCGCCCAGCGCGCCGCCGCCCCCGCCTCCGTCCGGTGGGAAGCCGCCGAACCTTCGGACGTGTCAAACGTTCGTGTGCGCTCCGGGAGGCGGGCCTTGTCCGGCCAATCAGGTCTGGAGCATCGTCGCGGGCGCCTGCGCGCCGGGCTGCGCGCCTCCCGACACCCTGGTCAACGGCAAGTGCTGCTCGCCCAACGATCTGGCGCCGGGCGGCGCCTGCGCGCCAGGCTGCGCGCCTCCCGACACCCTGGTCAACGGCAAGTGCTGCTCGCCCAGCGAGCTGGCCCCGGGCGGCGCCTGTTCGAAAGGCGGTCCCTCGTCCACCGTCGTCAATCCGATGTGCGGGGTGACCCAGACGGCGATCGGCCCGAACCACGAGTGCTGCGACAACGATCGCATCTATTCCGACCCGAAGGGCGACCAGCTTTGCTGCGCGTCGGCTCTGGCGAACGGCCAGTGCGGGCAACCGTTGATCCCCAAGCTCCCGAAATTCAATTGCCCCGGCTGCTGCGCATCGGGCTATGTGACGTTGAACGGCGCCTGTTGTCTGAAGAGCCAGGCGACTGCGACGGGGCAATGCTGTCCGATAGGCGAGACCCCGAGTTCCGACGGAACGAAGTGCCAGCCCTTCCATTGGCTGCCGCTGCACCCGCTATGCTGCGCCGCGGGCTACGTTCCAACCGCCCAAGGCCAGTGCTGCGTCCCCGCGAACGTGACGACCAGCGGCGAGTGCTGCCCGGCCCCGGTCAATCCGAACGATCGCCGGCAGTGCCCCACGCAAACGGAGAAGAAAGTTAGACCGCCGCAGGCGACGCCCACCCCCACAGTCACGCCTGTCGTGCCGATTCTGCCGAGATCGTGCCGACCGGGTGAGCGGCGCGACGGGAGGGGCGCGTGCGTGCCGTTCAAGCCGCTGCCGAAGCCTGCGCCGCGTTATCCGCCGACGATCGAGTATCCTGGAGCGCCGCCGCTGGTTGTTGGTCGCCCGATTGTTTGTCCCCCCGGGTGGGTTCTGGGGCCGCTTGGCAGGCGCTGCTGGCCGGCCGGGCGCAGCCAAGTTGCGCCACCTTCCTTCGGGGGAGGGGTGGGCAGGATCACTGGCTTCCCCATTCAACGGCGATGAGAGGTTCGTGGAGGGACGTGCGATGCTAGCGACAGCCGACAGGCCGAGGCTCGCTTACGGCCGGATGCGCGGAACGGCGCTGGGCGTACTCGTCGCCGCTGCGATCGCGGCGCCGGGGACAGCGCAGGCGCAGATGCAGCGTGCCGATGTGGAGGACGCAATCCAGCAATATCTCGCGGCGCACCCTGAAGCGTTCGGCCCGGCGATCGAAAAGTACCTCGCCGATCATCCGGAGGCGTTGCGCAATGCGATTCTGGCGCTCGCCGCCAAGCGCGGCGCCGCGCAGACCGGGGCCGTCAACGCCGGACAGGCGATCGCCGACAACGCCAAGGCGCTGTACGCCGCGCCGCTGCAGACGACGGTGGGCGCCGCCGATGGCGCGCCGACCGTGGTCGAGTTTTTCGACTTTAACTGTCACTTCTGCCGCAATGCCCTTGGCGATACGCTGACGCTGATCGCCGATGAGCCTAATTTGCGCATCGTCCTCAAGGAGCTCCCGATCCTGGGGCCGGATTCCGTCGAAGCCGCGAAAGTCGCGATCGCGTTGCAGATGCGCCATCCCAACGCCGCCGCATCCCTCGAATTCCATCGTCGGCTGCTGGCCTCGCGCGGACGGGTCGATCGCGCCGCGGCGCTCGCGGTTGCCAGCGATCTCGGCTTCGATGCGGTTGAACTCGAAAAGGACGCGGCGAGCGCCGACGTGAGCGAGGCCCTGCGGGAAGACATGCGGCTCGCCTCGGCGCTCGGCATTCACGGGACGCCCGGCTATGTCATTGGCGATAGCGTCGTCCCCGGCGCCGTCGGCGCCGCAGCCCTGAAGGCTCGCATCGCTGCTTTGAAAAAGCCTTGAAAATGCTCCTGGCTCTGCCTGCGGGGTCCCGGATGCTGACGCGCCCAAGGTCCGCAATGGGGGACCGCGGTCCTGGCCGCCGCTACGGGCTATAAAGCGGGTCTCACCATATGACGGTCGATGGCGCTTGCCGATATTGTTTCCGCTTTCAAGAAATGACTAATTGCGGCTGAATGACGTATATGGGCGCATTGCTGGCGCCAAATGAGGTGTCTGGTCGCCTCTATATGTAGCGGGTGTCTGCGTTAACCGGATATGCACGGTTTCCTCGTCGGAATGAACAAGAAGTAATTTCCGCCAAGCTTGATGAAGTCCACAGCGAAAGCCAGCGCCTTGTCGCCATTTACGTGCGAAAGCTCGCCGCCATCGCCGAACTGAAGCAATCGATCCTGCAAAAAGCCTTCTCCGGCGAACTGACTGCGCAGCCGGATCGCGCGTTGCGAGCGGCGGTCGCATGAACGAGGCCGAGACCCGCGCCCAATTAGAACGCCTTGGGCAGACCGGCCTGGCGCAGGATGGCGTTGGCCGTATGCCGGCTAGAAATACTGATCGGCACTGCGAAGTTTCGCCCCGTCAACGGGCTACGCCAAATCTCATGGCTGCCCTTGCCTTGCCGCACCATGGCGCAGCCCGCGGCGCGCACCAGCTCACGCAACGTCCGATCGAACTGCGGGGCCATTCAGGCCGCCACAGACTCGGCTTCGCGAAAGGCGGTGATCTGCAGGAACAGAGAGGAGGGATCGACGTCCGGGTGATTGTCCGGCAAGAGGTCGAGGGCCATCGCGGAGATTTTTGCCAGCAGCTCGTCGAGAGTCGGCGCGTCGGCGGCGGCCGGGATGTCGTCGCAATGCCCGCTCCACAGCGAAGCCTCGTCGTCCCAGGCGGCGGAAATCGTGAAGATCACCGGTTTCGTCATGAACGCTCCGTCGGCGGAGGCCCCGCAGTGCGGGCGCCGCAGCCAGAGGCGTTTCTATCACATTTTGCTCGCGCCGGGGAGGCAGCGTCAGCGCAATTGGGTGACGAGCGCCGAAAGGGTTCGAGACGCTCGATCGGAGGCGTGTGGTTCGAGACGCGAGCTTCGCTCGCTCCTCACCATGAGAGGCAAGAGCGCGCCGGCGACAAACTCGAAACATCTCATGAGGAACTCGCAAATCGAGATTCTCGAAGCCGACGACACTCGGATCGCCGAACTTTTTGCAATCACTCCGATGCCCCTCATGGTGAGGAGGTCGCGAAGCGACCGTCTCGAACCACGCGCCGACGTCGCCGCGTTTTAGAAGGAAGGCTTCACCCGATTGCCCGGGGGGCCGCCGCATGAACGAGGCCGAGACCCGCGCCGAATTGATCGATCCCGCGCTCAAGGCGGCGGGGTGGGGCGTGGTCGAGGCGAGCCGCATTCGCCGCGAGACAATCGCGCCGGGGCGGCTCGAAGGCGCGGGCCGGCGCGCCAAGCCGCAGATCGCCGATTACGTGCTCATCTACCGCAACACCAAGCTCGCGGTGATCGAAGCCAAGCGGCGCGACCGGCCGGACACCGAAGGCGTCGGGCAGGCGAAGCAATACGCGGACAAGCTGCAAACCCGCTTCGCCTTCTCCACCAATGGCGTCGGCATCTACCGGATCGACATGCAGACCGGCGCGGAAGGCTATGTGCCGGCCTACCCCTCGCCCGAAGACCTGTGGGCCGCAACCTTCGCGGAGGAAAACGCCTGGCGCGACCGTTTCGCCGCTGTGCCGTTCGTCGAGAAGGGCAGCGGCTGGTCGGTCCGCTATTATCAGGCGAACGCCGTCGCCAATGCGCTCGAGCGCCTGTGCGCCGGCGCGACCCGCATTCTGCTGACGCTGGCGACGGGAACCGGCAAGACTTCCATCGCCTTCGAGATCGCGTGGAAGCTGTTCTCCGCCAGATGGAATCTTTCCGGCGAGCCGGTGCGCAGCCCGCGCATCCTGTTTCTGGCCGACCGCAACAATCTCGCCGACCAGGCCTATAACGATTTCACCTCCTTCGCCGCCTTCGAGGAAAAGGCCTTCGTCCGCATCAAGCCCGACGAAATCGCCAAGAAGGGCCGCGTGCCGAAGAACGGCAGCATCTTCTTCACGATTTTCCAGACCTTCATGAGCGGCCGCGACGCCAACGGGGCGCCGGCGCCGTTCTTTGGCGACTACCCGCCCGATTTTTTCGACTGCATCATCATCGACGAATGCCATCGCGGCGGCGCGCGCGACGAAAGCCGATGGCGCGGCATTCTCGATTATTTTGCGCCGGCCCTGCAGATCGGCCTCACCGCGACGCCCAAGCGCGAGATCAACGCCGACACCTACGCCTATTTCGGCGAGCCGGTTTACGTCTATTCGCTGAAGGAGGGCGTCAACGACGGCTATCTCACGCCCTTCAAGGTGAAGCAGATCGCCACGACGCTCGACGATTACGTCTACACGCCCGACGACCAGATCGTCGAAGGCGAGGCGGAGGAAGGCCGGCGCTACACCGAGGCCGAGTTCAACCGCATCATCGAGATCGAGGCGCGCGAGCGCTACCGCGTAAAACTGTTCATGGCGATGATCGACCAGCGGCAGAAGACGCTGGTTTTCTGCGCAACGCAGGCCCACGCGCTCGCGGTGCGCGATCTGGTCAACCAGATGAAGAGCAGCACGGATCCGTTCTATTGCGTGCGGGTGACCGCCGACGACGGCAAGCTCGGCGATCAATATCTGGAAGATTTCCGCAATAACGAGAAGACAATTCCGACGATTTTGACATCTTCGCAGAAGCTCTCGACCGGCGTCGACGCGCGCAACGTGCGCAACATCGTGCTCATGCGGCCGGTCAATTCGATCATCGAATTCAAGCAGATCATCGGCCGCGGGACGCGCCTCTACGAGGGCAAGGACTATTTCACGATTCTGGATTTCGTCCGGGCCTACGAGCATTTCAACGATCCGCAATGGGACGGCGAACCGCTGGAACCGGAACCTCCCGACGCGCCGCGTCCGCGTTCCGGCGGCGCCAAAGAGGGAGAGCCGCCGCCCTATGATCCTGATGACGAGGAGGACGAGCGTCCGGCGAAGCTCAAGATCAAGCTGGCCGACGGCAAAGAGCGCCTCATTCAATCGATGACGGCGACGACATTCTGGAGCCCGGACGGGCGGCCAATGTCGGCGGCGCAATTTGTCGAAAGTCTGTTTGGCGAACTGCCGCGTTTCTTCAAGGACGAAGACGAATTGCGCCGCATCCGGAGCCGACCAGACACCCGCAAGGCGCTGCTGGAAGGGCTGTCGGATAAAGGTTTCGGCGCGGGGCAACTGGCTGAGATCAGGTCGGCGATCGACGCCGACAACAGCGACGTGTTCGACGTGCTGGCCTATGTCGCCTTCGCGCTCGCGCCGCTGACGCGCAAAGAGCGGGCGGACGCCGGCAAGAGCGCAATCGCCACCCGCTATGACGCCAAGCTGCAGGCCTTTCTCGATTTCGTCCTGTCGCAGTACGTGAGTCAGGGCGTGGAGGAACTGGACCAGGAGAAGCTGAGTGCGCTGATCGCCTTGAAATATGGTTCCGCCCATGAAGCGGCGGCGACCTTGGGCGGGGCGCCTTTGATCCGCGATACGTTCGTCGGGTTTCAGCAATACTTGTACGAGGCGTAAGCGTCATCTCCTTGCGCTCGCACGCGCTCCGCGTCATGCGTGGCCTTGAGCCGCGCGTCCAGATTGGGAGTCGTGAGGCCAACCGCAGTCGCCCCCGGCTGGGCGCCCGGATCAAGTCCAGACGGGCGTATCTCGGCGAGCCGCGCCTGCGTTCAGTTGCAGGCCCAGACCCGCCAGGCGCATCCGGCGCCGCAGGTCGAGACGGCGGCGGCGGTCGCTTGCTGGTAGGTCGGGTAGTTGAACGCGTCGCCCCACCCGCCGCGCCCGTCGGTGGCGAAGGCGATGCAGGTGTTGTGCTCCCAGGTCACCAGCAAGCAGCCGCTGCCGCAGGCGTTGCGCGCGGCGTTCAGCGCGTTCGAAAGGTGCGCTTGTCCGTGCGCTTCGGTCGACACCCCAGTGGTCGGATTGTAGGCGATCGCGCCCCATCCGGCGTTGGCCGCTCCCGGAAGGAGCAAAGCGGCGCCCAGAACAACGGCCAAAATCGGTCTCATGTCGTTCCCCCTCGTCGCCGCGCGGAGAACGCTGCGCGCATCCGCGGGCGCGACCACCCAATCACCGTCTCGCGCGCGTGGTCAAGATCCGGGTCTGCGGCGGCAAGTCGCCGGCGTCGCAATTCGCGTTAGCGCGCCGCGACGCCGCGGCCGGCGAATTCGGCGGCCAGTTTGGCGGTCGCCGCCGGGTCGATCTCGACGCCGCCGCGCTCGACCCGCGTCAGCCAGTCGGCGACCGTCCGGTCGCCGACGACGAGGCGCGGCGCGATCTCGGCCAACGGCGCCAGCGCAAATGCGCGCTCGGCGAGACGCGGATGGGGGACCTTGAGCTTCGGCTCGTCGATCGCCGCCTCGCCGTAGGTCAGGATGTCGATGTCGATCAGCCGCGGCCCCCATCGTTCGAGGCGTTGGCGGCCGAGGCCACGCTCGACGTCGAGGCACAGCGCGAGCAGCGCGCGCGCCGGGAGCGTCGTCTCGACCTGCGCCGCCATGTTGAAGAAGTCCGGCTGGTCCAGCTTGCCCCACGGCGGGGTGCGATAAACCGAAGACAGAGCGGTTAGGGTTACGCCCTGCGCCGAGCCGAGCCGCGCCAGCGCTTCGACAAACGCGGCGGCGACGTCGCCGACATTGCCGCCCAAGCCCAACGTAGCGACGACGCTCGCCTCAGCGCTCACGCGCGACCTCGATCTCGACCCCAACCGCTTTGAGCTGCTCGGCGATCGGCGGCGCGACCTTGGCGACCCGCACCTTGACCGACTCGATGCGGGCGAACGCCTTGAGCAGCGCCTGGGCGATGTCGAGCGCCGCCGCCTCGACCAACGTGCGCGGCGCGCCGCAGAAGGCCTGGCGCGTGATCGCCGTCACCTTGCCGTAGTCGACCGTCGCCTTGAGATCGTCGCCCGCAGCCGCCTCGACCAGATCGACGACGAGCTCGAGGTCGATCTCGAACATCTGCCCGTATTTGCGCTCGTGGACGAAATGCCCGTGGAAGGCATGCAGCCTCAGGCAGTCGACGAAGATTCTGCCGCGCTGGATCGCTCCCGCGTTCGTTCCGCTCATGCTCGACCTTCCTCGATCGCTCGCCATACGCTCAGCGCCTGGATATGCGGCGCGACGTCGTGGACCCGCAACACTTCAGCGCCGGCGGCGACGCCAGCGAGGCCGGCGGCGATCGAGCCGGCGAGACGGTCGGCGGCGATCGTCTGCCCGGTGACGCGGCCGAGCGTCGACTTGCGCGACACGCCGAGCAGAATTGGGCGGCCGAGCGCTTTCAGCGCGCCGAGCCGACGCACCGCAATCAGATTCTGTTCCGGCGTCTTGCCGAAGCCGAAGCCGGGATCGACCCACAATTTGTCTTCGGCGACGCCGGCGGCGAGCGCGATGTCGATCGAGCGCGACAGGAACGCCAG
>Ga0182014_10008169_pt1 | contig 10769 bp, 6 predicted proteins | sample 612S2DmetaG_FD_120489 | JGI IMG/M metagenome (GOLD analysis project Ga0182014, IMG submission 120489) | Permafrost microbial communities from Stordalen Mire, Sweden - 612S2D metaG | ecosystem: Environmental > Terrestrial > Soil > Wetlands > Permafrost | place: Sweden: Stordalen | collected... | reverse complement strand
ATCACGAAGGTCGGATGTCCGAAGGTCTCCATCTGGTAGATTTCCAGCGGCAACCAGAAGGCGAGCGAGGCTAACTGAATCATCAGGCTGACTACGGTCAGTACCCATCCCGCGCGCCAGATGGTTTTTCCCAAAGCTTCTCGATAGCGCATGAGCAGCGGCAGAGCGACGAGTGTCACCAGTTCGACGGCGGTAGAAACATAGCGGTCGCCCCAGGCAAAGTCGCCGCTCCAGTAGGCGTATCTCGCGTAAAAGCAGATATAGGCCAGCAACAGGAGAAGAGTGGCCGCCCCATAGGCGCGCACCTCTGGAGTCAGGCGCTTCCACAGCCATGCCAGGAGGAGAATTGCCAGCACGAGAAGAGGATCGAAGAGAAAAATGGACTTCTCCGGCTGGAACAGCGCGCCGAGAACACCGGTGTGAAAGGGCGTGCTCCAGGGAAAGTTCGCGGGCAACGAAGGATCGCGCTGGCGATACTCCCGGGCGAATGCGGCTACATAGGTATTGGTAAAGCATCCGAAGCGGTACAACTGGTAGGCGCGATCCACCACGAGAAAGAACAGGTAGACGGGGGCGGCGATTTTGCAGTAGGCGAGGAGACGCCGCCACAAGCGGCGGGCGCGCGCTCTTTCAAACCGTGCTTCTTCGAACCGTGTTCCTTCGAACCCTGCACCTTCGAACCAAAGCGCGAGTAAGACAAAGATCCCCGCCGCCATAAGATCCAAACCGGTGGTGAGACGTGTAAGCAGGTTCAACCCCAGCGCGCCGGAGCCGATGAAAAGCGCCCGCCGGCTGTCGGTGCGCAGCCACTCGTACTGAAAGGAAAAGCCAGTAAGCGTCAGCAACATGATGTAGTTGTTCTCCATCATGTTCTGCGTGTAGTGGAGATGGGTGGTGCAGAACAGCAACGCCAGCACGCCGGCCACTGACTCTTTCATGCCAAAGCGCAACTGGCTGAGCAAACGGAATGCGACGAGCGCGGTGAGAATGTTCACCAGAATGCTGGTGAGGCAGCTGACCACAATGCTGCGCACGGCAGGGTCGTCGCTGTAATCGGAGAAGACAGGCCAGCGCTCCATCCACGTGCCCAGGAGATCGGCGGGCAGCATGAGCAGCGACTGGCCGATGCCATACCAGCTATAAAGACGGCCGCCACGGCCGCGCAGGCCAAACTCGGGATACTCGTTGGGGAAGACCTGCGGCTCCGCGGTCCAGAGCCAGTGTGTGGTTTGCAGCCGATGCATGGTATCGGCTGTCCCCAATTCGCCCGATTGCACCACGAAAGCGAGCAGCCCCGCGGTCACACACAAGAGAAAGAGTGGATCGCGCAGGCATTGTCCGAGGCGAGAGGTCATCGCCTGGATGGTAATTCGAAAGTTGTAACTTAGGAAGTGTTGGCGCGCGATTGCGACTGATGAAGGGAAGCGCCTCTTGTTCGAGGCCTCGTCAGCATCGGTCTACCGTGACCGCGCGATTCGCCATACAGTGGAGGGATGGGCGTCTTGCCCCTCCAGTCGTATGGCGGCCGGGCAGGGACGCCCGGCTCTCCACCAACAAGCTTCGATCGGCAGCAGTAACAATCACGCGGTCGCGGCACTAGATGCCATAGTTCACGCCACGAAGCTCGTTCTTGTAGGCTTCGCGCGCTTCCGTGGCTTTCGTGTGTGCGTCGTGCTCCCGGAAGTGGGCGGCATCCCACTGCTCCATGGCAATCATGGAATGGTCGGGAGTGGCTAGCGCTTCTTCCGCGCGGATGGCGTCAACCCATTCATCGACCGCCGTTTTGTAGGCAACGCGCAATTGATCGAGATCCGCTTTGCTCATAACCTCAGCAGCTTAAAGCCACCCTGCAGCCCGGTCAATTTGGATGGGGCGAATTTAACGGAAAATTAACGCAGAGGGCTATCCGCGGCCAGTGTTTTCCAAGCGCCGCGACCTACTACTGGAGATCGTTTTGGGGTATAATCCTCTTCGTTTTCGAAGTCAAAAGGAAACTCCGATTAAGGCCAGGGTCGCGGCACCTCCCCCTTTGCCGGGCCGGGACGACCTGAAAATTTCGTAAGTGGTTGTATCACGCAGGTTCGCTGTGCTTGCCCCTGGAGGAGCGAACGAAGGCCATTGTTCCATTCTCCGCGCACTGAACATGCATGTTGCACGGGAAGTGTTTTTCAATCTTGAGGAGGATTCATGAAGATTCGACGCGCAGCGAGCCACCCTTGCTTGCTGTTAGGAACATGGCTGCTACTACTCATCGTTCCGGCTTTTGCCGGAAACAAGCAACTTCAACCGTTCGTAATCCAACCAGACAAGTTCGTGGTCTCGCAGCCCCTCAGTGAGACTGCAAAGACCACTCCGCCGCCGGCGTTCCACGGCTGGATTGTGCGTAAAGAGCACGAAACCCCAAACCATATGACCAAGATCTATCACATTCCGGATCCGGTCATTCAAGACAGCTCTGAGAGCGTGCCCGAGTTGGCCATCACCCTCGGCTTTAATTTCGACGGCATGAACGGCCAACAGGCCGGAGGCGTTATTCCGCCCGACACCAACGGGGCGGTTGGCGACAATCAGTTCTTTCTGATCACCAACTTCGCCTTTAGCATTTACAACAAGAGCACCGGCAACATCCAGGTGGGACCGCTGCTCATTAACACCATCTGGAAGGGATTTGGCGGCCAATGCGAGTCGGGCAACGGAGGCGATCCGGTAGTGCTGTTCGACAAACTGGCGAACCGCTGGCTGTTGGAACAACTGGAGTACTCGAGCAGTTACCAGATCTGCATTGCTGTTTCTCAAACCGACGATGCGACCGGCGCCTACAACCTTTACTCGTACACCTTCAACGGCTTATCCGACTACCCAAAACTTGCGATCTGGCCGGATGCGTATTACCTGGCCTTTAACTACTTCGGCCCGGGCGACGGCGAGCCCTGTGCCATGGATCGCACAGCCATGATCGCCGGCAAGACCGCGGCCATGATCTGCTTCAACCCCAATAGTTCGGATATGGGATTCCTGCCTTCCGACTTGGACGGCAGCACCCTGCCTCCCAGCGGCGCTCCCAACCATTACGTGGAGCTCGGAAACTCTAACACCACGATTAAGGAGTACGACTTCCACGTGGACTTTACCGTCCCCAAGAACTCTACCTTCACTGGGCCGCACACCATTACTGTCCCGGCGTACGCGCAGCTCTGCGGCGGTGGCGGCGGGGCCTGCATTCCCGAGCCTAAGGGCGGAGGTCTGCTGGACGGGCTCGGCGATCGCATGATGTTCCGCAACGCTTATCGCAACTTCGGGGACCACGAGGCGATGGTATTCTCTCATTCCGTGGCTGCGGGCGCAGGCTCCACGGCCGTCTCGGCCGAGCGTTGGTATGAACTGCGCTCTACTCCTCCGGGAGGCAGCTTTTCGCTCTACCAGGCCGGAACTTACCAGAACAAGACCGACAACTACTGGATGGGCAGCCTGGCCATGGACAAGGACGGTGACATCGCGTTGGGCTTCAGCGTTGACAACACCACGGCGCTAGATCCGAGCATTTGGTTTACCGGCCGCCTGCCGACCGATAAATTGAACAAGCTGGAAGGCCACAAGTTGGCTCATAAAGGAACACACGTACAGGGAGCCGTCAATCGTTGGGGCGATTACAGCTCGATGAGCGTGGATCCCACGGACGATTGCACCTTCTGGTACACGCAAGAATACAGCAACGGTGGGTACAATTGGCAGTCCCACGTCGTCTCGTTCAAGTTCAACAGCTGCCAGTAACTCGCAACGCAGGATGTTTCAACCAAGGTTGTGCCTTCCTCGGGAGGCGCAACCTTTTCTTCTTCTTGGACAAAGGACTTCGCCAATCTATTTCGCTTGATCGCTGGTGTCGTGGCGGCGAAAAAATTCTTGCATTTGGGCGGCGTCGCGGAAGGCTTCTGTGCCGCCACAGTCGGTGGTGGAGAATGCTCCACACAGGTTTCCGTAGGCCAGGCACCTCGGGAGATCGGCTCCGCGCAGAAATTGATGGAGGAACCCCGCGTCGAAACTGTCACCTGCGCCAATCGGATCGATCACCGTTACGGGCACGGCGGGTGCGATGAATCGGCGCCCATCCCGAATCGCCACCGCTCCGCTAGCGCCCATTTTGACCACGACGGTTTCCACCTTTTGTGCGAGCCGCGAGAGCGCGGTTTCCACATCGCCAGCCCGGGACATCTTCATCGCTTCGCGCTCGTTAGGCAACAGGATGTCCACGTGCGGCAGAATCTCGTCGAGAACTACTCCCCAGCGGTCGTCGGGATCGTCGTTGGTGTCGAGCGAGGTGGTCAGGCCGGCGGACTTCATCCGCCGAAAAAGTTCGGGGACATGCGGCAACAGCTCACGCTGCAAAAACAGCGACGACATGTGGAAGTGGCGCGCGGAAGCCAGATAGTCGAGGTCGATATCCTGAAAGCGCAACTCGGAGATTGTGCCCGGATAGGTGAGAATATGGCGCCGGGTTCCGTGGGGCAGAATGAGGGTTACGCCGGACTTGACGCCAAGCGCGACGCCCGCCAGGTCCACACCGCGTTCCCGCAGGCGTTCCATTGCGAGGGTTCCGAAAGAATCGTCGCCGACCTCGGTGACGAACCCCACGCGGCTGCCAAGAGCGGCAAGATTGTGCGCCAGAATGGCCGAAGAACTGCCTAATGTGATGGTAAAGCCGGTGGCCAGCAGTTCGCGTTCTGTGGGCATTTGCTCGGGCAGGCCGTAGAGGATCAGGTCAAGGTTGATCTCCCCAACGATCGCGATATCGAGCTTGGACATGGAGCAGACCTCTGGCGCTAACTGCTAAGTACTAAGTGCCAAGTGCTAACCGCTGACTTAGCGGTCCGCGAGTTCGACCACGCGCGTCAGGTTTTTCGGCGAGTCGGGATTGAGCCCCTTCTTGAGCCCGTAGTAAACGCCGTATAGTTGACCCCAAATCGCGAAGGCCGCGGGGCGCGCGTACTCGGGCGCCTGGAGGCCAAGGTCGATGGCGAAGTCAGAGGCACGCTGAGCCCGGTTATCGACGCGATTCGCTATTACCATGGTGGCCGCGCCGAGAGCTTTCATTTCTTCGAGTAACTCGACTTCCGCGCCGCAGGAAGTTTCCGACATAAGAAACGCGATCAGAGTTTCCGGGCTTGCAATGGATTTCGGACCATGCCGGAACTCGAGAGAATGAAATACCTGGGCATAGGAACACGAGGATTCGGTCACCTTCAACATGCACTCCGAGGCGATGCCGAACAGTGGGCCCTGCGCCAGGAAAACGAAATCCGAAAAACTGCGAGCGGCAAACAACCGCAGACGCTGTGGAACGTCTTTCAGAAGGGGCTCGACCTGTTGTGGCAGTTCGATCAATGCGCGGCGGAAGGCATCATCGCCAGAAACGGCCGCCCCCAGGTATTGCAGCGCCAGCAACATGGAAGTAAACGATCGCGTCATAACCGTGCTTTGCTCGTCGGCATCGAGCAGCTTCAACGTCACGCTGCACCCGGACTCCAGTTGCTGCCCGTCGGCGCAGGTGATGGCGATGGTGCGCAGATTGTTATCTTTCTCCAGCACCTGCGCGGCTCGGACTGCCTCCGACGTGCGGCCGGAACGCGAGATCACAACCGGAATATAAGTTCGTCCGGCATGCAGAGTTAAAGCGGGATACATCAGTAAGTCAGAAGCGGCGACGGCCCGCGCCGGCAGTTGGAGATAGTTGAAGCTCGCCGCCGCAGCCTGCGCGAGATAGTAACTGGTGCCGCAGCCCACAAAGACCCATTCCGCTCCGGGCTGCGCGAGTTGAGCGGCCGTACGCAACTCCGCGCTGGCTGCCAACTTTGCGAGACATGTGCTCCAGCACCGGGGCTGGGAGAAGATCTCGCTCAGCGTGTGCTGGCCCTGCTCCGTGATTTCTGCCGATTTCATGGGGTCTGATTCACTCCGTTTACACCAACAGGACCTTTACTCCTGCCTCTTTCAACGCGTGCAAATCCGGCTTCGGGATCTGCTTGTCGGTAATTACTTCATGGACTGTCGCCACCGGCATGATATTACACAGGCTGCGGCGGCCGAACTTACTCGAGTCACAAACCGCAATTGTCCTGCGGGCAATCGCGACCATAGCCCGGTTCACTTCAGACTCCAATAAATTCGGAGTAAAAAGGCCGGCCCTGGTGTCGAAGCCATCGACGCCCAGGAACAGGACGTCGGCGCTGAGCTGGCGCAAAGTCTGCTCGGCCAGGGGACCGACGAGAGAAAACGAGTTTTTGCGCAGCATGCCTCCGGTCAGGATCACTTCAATGTGCGTGCCCGCCAGTTCGGCCGCGATGTTGATCGCGTTGGTGATGACGGTGAGCCGCGACATGTCTTTCAGGGCGCGGGCAATGGCCATCGTCGTGGTTCCGGAATCGAGCAACACGGACTGGCCTTCTTCCACCAGGCGCACCGCAGCGTGGGCAATCAGGGTCTTCTCCCTGCGATGGAGCTTCTCTTTCTCGCGCAGCGTGGGATCGAGCAGCGCGCCGGCTTGCACCGGCAGCGCGCCGCCGTGGGTACGCTGAATAACGCCCTGGCCGTCGAGAAACTCCAGATCTTTGCGGATGGTGATCTGCGAAATCCGGAAACGCCGGGCCAGATCCTTGACGAGCACGCGTCCATCCCGGTGCAGGACCCCCAGGATTTCACGGCGGCGTTCTTCGTTGAGCAGACCGTTCGAAGGCATGGTGTTTCGATTTGTTTCGAATAGTAACTTTCGTTGATGGCCGCCAAAATTGTCAAGGGCTATTTGGCCGGGCGCATCCCGTCCGTACTGTTGCCAGCAATGCCGCTGGCGGCACTTTGTTTCGCACCCTTGAACCGCGCAAACAGTGCCTCCGCATTGCGGTGGTACACCTTTTCCAGCACCTCATCGGGCAGGCCCAGGCCGTAAATCATCCAGCGCCCTTGCAGCGGATATTGCGCGTAAGGGAAGTACTCGTCTTCGGTCTCGAACCAGCGGAAATAATTCTGGTACATTGCCTCTCCCGCGCCTTCGTCGGTGCCGAACATGATGCGGTCGGAATACTTCACGAAGATTTCGCGTGTCCGCCGCGGCTGGCGTCCCAGTTCTCCTTCGCGCGCCCCGGTTTCAATCATCACGTTGGGAAATTTCTGCAGCGTTTGTTCGACGAAGTCCAGGTTCTCCGGCCAGCTGCCAAAATGCAGAGCGACGAACGTGGTATGCGGATGCTTGGCGAACATTCGATCGCGCTGGGCCATCAACTCTGGCAGGGAAGGGAACTGCGGTCCGTAGAAACTCCAATCCGGATGCTCGATGAGTTCCTCGTAGCGCTCGTTGCGGGCGTCGATGGGATGAAAAAACGCTTCCGGATCGGCCACGTGAATAAACACGGGGATGCCCAGCCGCCCGCATTCTTCCCATGCCGGGTCGAGGCGCGGATCGTCAATGGTTATCAGCTTGCCGCTCGAATCGCGGACGCCGAGGCCGAGTTCCTTCAGAACTTTCAGCCCGCGCGCGCCGCGGGCCACGGAGTCGTCGATCTGGCGCACCATGAGTTGGCTGAAATTCGGATCGTCGATCTTGGACCAGTCCAACTGCGTAAACACCAGGAACCGTCCGGGATAGGGCTTGACCATATCGTCGATGATGGCCTGGAGTTTGTCGCCCCACATGCCGGTGAGGATGACAATGGCCTTGATGTTGAGGCGATCCATGCGCGCGATCATTTCCTGGGGATCGACTCGGTCTCCAATGCCGGCGGCATCGTTGGTGTGGGTGTGCACATCGATCACGGGAAACTTCGCGCGCCGGATTTCGTGCACTGCGGCATGAAGCGCGGGCTCAGGTTGAAAGTCCTTGAGCAGAATGGTCTTCTTGCTGTCGGCATCGGCGGCGGGTTTGTAGCCGATGCCGGTTTGTTGCGCAGACGCCTCTGATCCAGAGACGAGAGCCAGGAATAGAGCTGTCGTTACGATCCCCTTTATCATGTCGGGCCTGCCTCCGGGAATTCTCATCAGAAATAAAACTTCAGCGCGAGCTGGATCTCGCGCGGGTTACGGGCTGCCTGGGGTTGTCCTAAGCTGCCCGAGCCGAGCTCCAACGACGTCGGTTCTACGCTGATCGCGCCAAATTGCTGAAATAAGTAATTCACATGGTTCAGTAGGTTGAAGACCTCCGCCCGGAATTCAAAGTGCATCTGCTCATGCACCGGGAATTGCTTGACCAGCGATGTGTCCCAGGTTTTGTACCCCGGTCCCAAGACGATGTTGCGGCCGGCATTTCCAAACGTTCCCGGCTGGATCGCGGAATCATCAAAGGCGCAGGTATTAAACAGCGTACCGGCAACGCAGGGATGGGCATTTGGATTTTGGACAACGTTGGGGCGTGCGGAGTTCCAAGCCACCGTACCGCCGCTATCGGCGCCGCCGGGGTTGTTGGTATCGCTGACGGTATACCAATTGCCCGTGGCGGCGGAGAATATGCCTGCCAGCTGCCAGTCTCCGATGAACTGGTTCAGAACACCGGAAGCGCTCTTGCCGAGGAGTTTCCCGCGACCAAAAGGCAGATCGTACATATAGCTCAAAACAAAGCGGTGGCGAATGTCGAAGTCGGAGTTGGCATACTCCAGATTGGGATTCGTCTGATCGCGAAAATCTCCGTTGTTCGCCGAACCAAGGCTGGCGCTGGAAGCGTCGTCAAGGGAGTGGGAGTAAGTGTAAGCGGCCTCGAACTGCAACCCATGGCTGAAGCGCTTTTCCAGACGGGTTTGCAGTGAGTTGTAGTTGGATCGAGTGTTGGAGCGCAGCGTGTCAATCATGGTATTCAGCGCAGGATTGCAGTACGCGCCTGGATTATCGGCGGGCAGAGTCAAACTGCAAGGGCCGCCCGCGCCGCCGGGCCAATTATTGTTGTTCGCGGGGCGGCGTGCAGCAGTAGCATCCGTTAGAAAATTGGGATCAAGGACGGCCTGGTTCCCGTTGTAGAACCCATAGAGTTTCGATCCGTGCGAGCCGCCATAAGTGACTTCGAGAACAGTCTGGGCGGGAAGCTGGTACTCGAGCCCAAGGTGCCACTGCTCGGTGTAGGGAGTGGTCAGGTGCGGGTCGATCGAATAAAGGGTCGGCGTATTGGGGTCATTCAACGCGTTCACAAAGGTTTCGCCGAGCACGTTGTAGTTGCTGAAATTCGCATTGCTGTTGTTGATCGCGCAGCTTGCCACCGGCGCGCCACAAGCCGTGCTAAAGGACTGCGAGGCAAAGAATGGGGGATTGAATCCCGGACTGGGGTTGGAGAAGGGGCCGCTTTCCTGGGCTCCGAAAAAGATGCCGTAGCCGCTGCGCAGCACCAGTTTGTCGGTCAACTGGTAGGAGAGACCAATGCGGGGCGCGACATTATGAAAGTCCGGACGGATGAGGCCGGATGAGCCAGTGCGCAAAACGGGAAGCTCGGTGCCAAGAGTAGGGGTCATCTGCGCTTCTTGTCCCTTGGGAACGACGATGGACTGAGTGGCAAAATCGAAGGTTCCCTGTTTGTTGCCGGCTTCCTTGACTGTGCTGAAGAACTCGTAACGCAGGCCAAGGTTCAGAGTAAGTCGAGGCGTAACCTTGAAATCATCCAGAGCATAACCGGCATAAATCTGGCGGTGATAGACCACATTGTTGATGGCGGTGATGGAGCCGCCATCGGGAATGCCCAGCAGGAACGTAGCAAAAGCATCGCCTCCGGTTGCAATCGCGCCGGGATTGTCGGTGAAATCATTGCCGAAGCCCAATGTGCCGCGGCCAGCGGCGGGCTCGAGAAGCGTGAACTCTTCAAAACGCAATTCACCCCCGAACTTGACGGCATGGCGCCCGCGCGCCCAGTTCAGGTTGTCTCCGAGCACATAACTGTACTGCTTTTCGATGGCAGGCAGGAATGTGGCGCTGCCGATGGCCTGATCGCCATTGCCGAAAGTAAGCGAAGGCAGGCCGCCGAGGTTGGAACCGGCCGTAAAAGGAACTCCCTGAAAACCGTATGTCGCTGAAAGGTCTTCGTTGCTGTTGATGCTGAAGCGATGAGAGTGCAGAGTGTTGAAGCCAAAGCGAAACTCGTTGATCAGACCGGGACGGAAGCTGTGGATCTCGCTGGCCGCCAAGCCGCGGGAGTTGTTCTGGCTGTAGCCATCGGCAAAGCCGCCGCCATCGAGCACGGTCTGAAACGGCGAAGGCAGGAAATCGCTGGAGTTGCCAAAACTGAAGCGCACAAAGAAATTGTCCTTCTGGCTGAAAGTCTGGTCCAGGCGAATATCGAACCTGTCGCTCGTCTCGCGTTGCTTAGGATCAGATTGGAAGTAATTGACATTGTTAAGAGTGACATTGGGCGCGGGGAGGTTGCCGTTAGCGACCAGGTTTTGGGCCACACTATCCATGAGACTCGTTGGAATGATATTGGTTGGCCCGTTGGCTGGATTACCGCCAACGTAGCCGCCGATCGGAGTGCCGCAGGGATTCCCCGCGTAGGTTCCTGCCGCCCGCGCATCGAAAATCTCGCCGTAGTAGGTTGGGTTGCCGGCGCAATCGAGAACTCCCGGTATTGGCCCTGTATTACCCGTGTAATTATTCGTCAAAAGCTCGGAAAAGTCCCCGCCAGCCTCATTCGCGCTAGGAACTTGCGCCAACTGCGGAAGCGCATGGCGGAGACGATAGCCCTCATAGTCTCCGAAAAAGAACGTCTTGTTCTTCACGATGGGCCCGCCGAGGGTAAAGCCAAACTGGTTCTGCTT
>Ga0182014_10008166_pt1 | contig 10770 bp, 5 predicted proteins | sample 612S2DmetaG_FD_120489 | JGI IMG/M metagenome (GOLD analysis project Ga0182014, IMG submission 120489) | Permafrost microbial communities from Stordalen Mire, Sweden - 612S2D metaG | ecosystem: Environmental > Terrestrial > Soil > Wetlands > Permafrost | place: Sweden: Stordalen | collected... | reverse complement strand
CGCGCCGCGCCGGCGCGCAGGTTTCTCAGCGCGTTGCGGCCGGGACCGTAAACGCCGGCGAGCCGCAGGACATCGACGGGAACGCCTCTCGCCCGCCCGAGCGCGCGCCACTGCTCCTCGGCGTTGAGCCGCGCCCGAGCGCGCGGCGAGCTCGGCAGAGGCGGCGCTGCCTCGTCGACCCAGGCGCCGCCGCGATCGCCGTAGACGCCGACGCTGGAGAGATAGAGGATGCGGCTCAGGTCCGGCGCGGCGGCGATTGCGCGCGCGAAACGCGCCAGCGCGGGATCGCCCGCTTCGTCGGGCGGCGCCGAGACGAGCAGAATTTCGGCGCGCGACAGCGCGGCGACAAGCGCCTCTTGGTCGTGCGCGTCCTCGAACGCGAACGCCGCGACGCCCTCGCGCCGCCAGGCGCTCGCGGCTTCGGCCGTGAGCGTCGCGCCGCTCGCCTCGACGTCGCCGGCGCGGGCGATGACGCGCCGCGCGCTGTAGCCCAGACCGAAGCAGAACAGCCTCGCCGCCGCCGGCGTCGACGAGTCGAGACCTTGCGAAGAGTTCACGTTCTTCCCCCCATTCGCCTCACCTTCCCTCGCCCCGGAGGCGCGCGGCGCCTCGCGCCAGCCAATTTAACTCCGCCGAAAGAATCTGTGACGATAATTCGTATAACTCCTCCACTCGCAATCTCTGGGGAAAGAGCGTTCGATCATGACGAACTCGTCGTTCGACTATTCTTCACGCTCGCCGATCGAGGCAACGACGCTCGGTTCGGTGCTGAGCGTGCGCGGCTCGGAGGCGTGCGTCGGTCTGCCGGCCCCCGCGATCAGTGACCAATTGCGTCCGACCGTCGGCACCTTCCTCGCGATCTCGGCCGGGCGTCGCCGCCTGATCGGCGTGGTCACCGAAGTCGCGAGCAGCGGCGACGCCGAAGCCGACGCGCGATCCGGCGCCGTGGCGCGCCTCGACTTGATGGGCGAAATCGAGACGGACGCCGCCGGTGCCGAGCGCTTTTCGCGCGGCGTGTCGGGCTATCCGGCGATCGGCGACGCCGCGCGGATTATCGGGCGCGATGAATTGCGGCTCGTCTACCAGGCCTCCAGCGCCGGCGCGATCACGATCGGCGCGCTTCATCTCGACGATTCGATCGCCGCCTATGTCGACATCGACAACCTGCTGAGCAAGCATTTCGCCGTTCTGGGTTCGACGGGGGTCGGAAAATCGAGCGGCGTGACGGTGATCCTCAATGAAATCCTCGACGTCCGGCCGAATTTGCGCATCTTCCTGCTCGATGGCCACAACGAGTACGGACGCTGTTTTGGTTCGCGCGCCAACGTCGTCAACGCCGCGACCCTGAAGCTGCCCTTCTGGCTGTTCAATTTCGAGGAATTCGTCGACGCGCTGTACTACGGACGGCCCGGCGTCGACGAGGAACTCGAAATTCTCGCCGAGCAGATCCCGATCGCCAAGAGCCTCTACCAGACGCAACGGGCCTCCAGCGAACGCGTGACCCTGCGCCGGATCGACCCGCGAAGCGCCGGCTACACCGTCGACACGCCGGTTCCCTATACGATGCAGGACCTCGTCGCGCTGATCGACGAACGCATGGGCAAGCTGGAGAACCGCGCCTCGCGGATGCACCATCATCGCCTGCTGGCGCGCATCGACGTCCTGCGCAACGACGCGCGCTACGCCTTCATGTTCGAGAACGCCAACGTCGGCGGCGACACGATGAGCGAAATCCTGAGCTATCTCTTCCGCCTCGAACCGAGCAGCCAGCCGATGACCGTTCTGCAGGTAGCCGGACTTCCGGTGGAGGTGGTCGACGCAGTGGCCAGCGTTCTCTGCCGGCTCGCCTTCGATTTCGGCCTATGGAGCGACGGGGCGATGCCGATGCTGTTCGTCTGCGAGGAGGCGCATCGCTACGCACCGGCCGATCGCTCGCTCGGATTCGCTCCCACCCGCCGCGCCCTGCTGCGCATCGCCAAGGAGGGGCGCAAATACGGCGTGTGCCTCGGCCTCGTCACCCAGCGTCCAGCCGAGCTCGATCCCACCATCATCTCCCAATGCAGCACGCTGTTCGCGATGCGCATGGCCAACGACCGGGATCAGGCGCTGCTGCGCTCCGCGGTGACCGACGCGGCGGCCAATCTGGTCGCCTTCGTTCCCTCGCTGGGAACGCGGGAGCTGGTCGGCTTCGGGGAAGGCTTTCCTCTGCCGACGCGCATGACGTTCAAGTCGCTCGCCGCCGAGCGCATTCCGCGCAGCGAAACCTTCGAGCACGCCGGCGCGCGGGGCGCGACGGGCGACGAGCGCGCGTTTGTCAAGACGGTGGTCGAGCGCTGGCGCGGCGCGCTCGGCGCGAAGACTCCGGCGAACGAAGAGCCGAGCGCCGACGGGAACGGCGCGGCCAAAGCGAACGTCGGCTCCCCCGTCGCCAGCCGCATCGAGCAGATCCGCGCGCAGATCCTCAAGCATTGAACGGCGCCGTCGGCCTCCGGCCGGCGATCGCGGGAGTTGGCGATGGCGAATGCGAACGACGACGGCGGCCGCCCGCCCGAGCTCGATCCGTCCGTGTTGCGCGCCGCGATCACGGCCCTGCCGATCGCGATCGAAGTGTTCGCGCCCGGGGGCGCGCGCGTCTTCGCCAACCCGGCGGCGCCGAAGCGCGCCGATGAACCTGCCGGCGGCGGCGCCGAACGTGAGGAAGCGATCCGCGACGGGCGCGCCGTGCTGATCGAGCGCCGCGAATTCAGCGCCGACGGACGCACCTATCGCGTCAGCGCCGCCACCGACGTCGACGACCAACGCCGCCTGCAGGACGAACTCTTCCAGCGCGCCTATTTCGATCGCCTCACGCAATTGCCCAATCGCGGGTTTTTCGAGCAGGCGGTCGGACAATCCGTGGGGACAGGCGGGGAATCGGCGAATTTCGCCGTAGCGGTCGTCGCCTTCGATCGATTCGACGCCGTCATCGAATTCTACGGCCGCGCCGTCGGCGACGCGTTGCTGGCGGAGGCCGCCCGGCGGATCGCCGGCCAGCTCGACGAGGCCGACTTGGCCGCCAGGACCGGCGGCGACGAGTTCTCGCTGCTCGTCGCCGGCGCGCCGAACGCGGACCAGGTCAGGGCGAAGATCGACCGCGTTCTCGCGCGATTCAAGGATCCCTTCTATGTCGATGGCCTCGAGATCCTGATCTCCGCCTCGGCCGGCTTCAGCTTGTTTCCGCTCCACGACGCGAGCGTCGAGGGGTTGATCGCCAAGGCGGACGCGGCGCTGGCGCAGGCCAAACGGCGCTCCATGGGTCAAACGCAAGTCTATGAACCGGCCCTCGCCCTTCGCGCGCAGCAGCGCGCGCGGCTCGAGCAGGATCTTCGCCTGGCCGTCCGCGATCGGCGCTTCGAGTGCGCGTTGCAGCCGAAGGTCGATTTCCGCTCGGGCGAACTCGACGGGCTGGAGGTCCTTATGCGCTGGCGCGACGAAAACGGCGAGGCGCGTTCCCCAGGCGACTCGATCCTCTTCGCCGTCAACTCGGGGTTGATGAACGAGATGACGCTCCTTCTGTTCGAGGAGACTCTGGCTTCGCTCGACGCAATCGACGCGACGTTCGGTCCCGATCTGACGCTCGGGTACAACATCGCCGCGGGGCAGGCCGGCGACGCCCCCTTCATGCGCGCCTTCGCCGACCGGCTCGCCGACAGCGGCCGAGCGCGGCGCTTCATGATCGAACTCACCGAGGAAGCGTTCCTGCGCGCCGCTCAATTCCAACTGCAGGTCGCGCCGATGTTGCGCGAGGTCGGCGCAAAAATCTCGATCGACGATTTCGGCGTCGGCTATTCCTCGCTGTCCACCCTCGCCGAAATCACCGCGGACGAGATCAAGGTCGACCGGTCGTTCATCACGGCGATCCACGAAAGGCCGATCAATCAGGGCCTGCTCAGGGCGATCGAGTCGATCGGCGCGGCGCTGAAAACGAAAGTGATCGTCGAAGGCGTCGAGACCGCCGAAGAACTCGCGTATCTGCGCGAGCAGACCGCCATTCGCGTCGCGCAAGGGTTCTTCTTCTCCCGGCCGATCCTGCTCGCTAAGAACGCGAGCGGCGCGCGCCTGGCCGAGGATTGGCGCGAGAAAGCGCGAGCCCCGGCGCCTTCGCGCGCGAGCGAGCGCCGCCCGAGCTGAAGCGCGCCTCGCCCCCTTCGTCCAATCCGTTAACTTTCTTCGCCCCAATCCTCCCCGCCGGCGCGGCGTCGCCGAGCGCGCCGCGGAACATAAACGCTTTTTTAGCGTGTTTCCGCCCAGCATGGATATCGACAGCCTGGCGGCGAAACGCGATCGACGTTGGGGGGCATGACGCTTTCTGCCGAGCCGGCGCTACGTCCGGCATGTTTTCCCCTATTCCGTCGTTCGCCAGCTGGGCTTTGCGTCGTGGCGCTCGCCAGCCGGCGCGCAACGGTCTCGAGCGCGTCCTCGAGCCACGCTCCCTTCGAGACCGCCCGCCGAGGGCGTGAAGGTCCGCGAACATGATTTCCGCGCCGAAGATACGAGCGTTGTTCCACATTCCGGCCGACAACCCGGAACTGTTGCAATCGCAGCTGCGCATGTTCACCAACCAAGTGCCGCTGCTCTATTTCATGCTGCTGACCAACGTCGCCGCGGTTTCCTACACGCACTTCCAGACGGCGCCGTGGAGTCTGACCCTCGTCGTTCCGGGACTGCTCGGCCTGATTTGCGCCGTCCGCATATCCCAGTGGGTGCGGACCAAGAAACGGACCTTGAGCGCCGACCAGGTCGTGCGTCGCCTCAAGGCGACCGTCGCAGTGGCCGGAATCGTGACTCTGCTGTTCCTAATCTGGGGAGTCAGCCTGTTTCCCTACGGCGACGCCGACTCCCGGGGGCAGTTAGCTTTCTTCCTGGCGATCACCGTCATCGGCTGCGTTTTCTGCCTGATGCAAGTCCGGCCTGCCGCCCTCGTCGTGACCTTCGTCGGCGCCGCGCCGGCCGCGGCGTTTTTCATTTCGACTGGACGGCCAGCCTACATCGCGATGGGCGTCAACTTCGCGCTGGTGTCCGCGGCGATGGTCCACATTCTGCTCACCCATTCGCGCGATTTCGCCGCCATGATCAATTTTCAGACGGAACTCGCCAAGAAACATCGGGAGACGCTCCGCCTCGCCGAAGAGAACTCCCGCCTCGCCAATCTCGACGCCCTCACCGATCTGCCGAACCGGCGTCGCTTTTTCGCCAACCTGCATGAAAGGCTGCGCCTCGCCGCACGGGACGACAAGCGCTTCGTGGTCGGCGTCATCGATCTCGACGGCTTCGCCTTCGTCAACGACGTTTACGGCCATGTCGCCGGGGATCAGGTCCTCATCGAGACCGGGCGCCGGCTGAGGGACGCCTCCGACGAGGCCGTCTTGCTGGCGCGTTTGGGCGGCGACGAATTCGGCGTCCTCATCGACGGCGACCTCTCGGAAGCGCAAATCAACGCCTACGGCGAGCGCCTTTGCGCGGCCCTTCGGGTGCCATTCCCGCTCGGGGACGCCACCGCGCAAATCGCCGGCTCGATCGGCTTCGCGAATTACCCCGAGGCCGGGACGAGCGCGGCGTTGCTGTTCGAACGCGCCGACTACGCGCTCTATCACGCCAAGCAGCACGCTCGCGGGCGGCCGGTGATCTTCTCCCGGGAGCACGAGATCCAAATCCGGCAATCCGCCTCGATCGAGAGATGCCTGCGCAACGGCGATCTGGAAAAGGAGCTCTCCCTCGCCTTCCAGCCGATCTTCGACGTCACGCGCGGCGAAGTCCTCGCCTTCGAGGCGCTCGCGCGCTGGGACAGCCCAGAACTCGGCCGCGTCCCTCCGGACGTCTTCATACGCGTCGCCGAACGCACCGACTTCATCAGCCAACTCACGCAGATCCTGCTGCGCAAGGCGCTCGCCTGCGCGCGGAGCTGGCCTGACGATATCCGGATTTCTTTCAATCTTTCGGCGCGCGACATCGGTTCCGCGAAAGCGATCCTAAAGATCATCGCCATCATAGAAAACAGCGGCGTGGTTCCCGAGCGGATCGATCTCGAAGTCACCGAAACCGCCCTGATGCGCGATTTCGACAAGGGTTGCGAATGCCTGAAGGCGCTCAAAGCGCTGGGGGCGCACATCGCGCTTGACGACTTCGGCACCGGCTACTCCAGCCTGAGCTACGTCCATCGCCTGCCCCTCGACAAGATCAAGATCGACCGCAGCTTCATCAAGGATATCGAGACGCTGCCCGCCTGCCGCGACATCGTCAAGACGGTCATCGACCTGTGCCGGAACCTGAAGCTGACGTGCGTCATCGAGGGCATGGAAACCGAGGAGCAGGCGCAAATCCTGCGCGGGCTCGGCGGCGCGACGATGCAAGGCTACTACTTCAGCAAGCCCATGCCCGCCGACGCCGTTGAGGGCTTTCTCGCCGACGCCGCTCGCGCCTGGCCGATCCGCCAGTCGACCGCAGCGGCGTGAACGAGCGCTGGCGGCTTATTTCTTCTTGGGCAGATAGAGGTCGGTCAGCGTGCCCGCGAACGCCTCGGCCGACATCATGAAGGTTTCGGACAGCGTCGGATGGGGATGAATGGTCAGGCCGATGTCTTCGGCTTGGCAGCCCATTTCGATCGCCAGCGCCGCTTCGGCGATGAGCTCGCCGGCGTTCGGGCCGACGATCCCGCAGCCGATCAGCCTGCCGCTCTCTTCGTCCCACAGCGTCTTGGTCAGGCCCTCCTCGCGCCCGAGCGAAAGCGAGCGCCCGCTCGCCGCCCAGGGGAACGTCGCTTTGCCGAACGCGAGCCCCCTCGCCTCGGCCTCGCCTTCCGTGACGCCGACCCACGCGACTTCCGGATCGGTGTAGGCGACCGCGGGGATCGCCTTGGCGTCGAACGCGCTTCTGCGGCCGCTCGACGCCTCGGCCGCGATCATGCCCTGATGCGAGGCCTTGTGGGCGAGCATCGGCTGTCCGACGACGTCGCCGATGGCGAAGATATGGGGGACGTTGGTGCGCATCTGTCCGTCGACGGCGATGAAACCGCGCGCGTCGACCGCGATCCCCGCCGCCGCGGCGCCGAGCGCGCCGCCGTTCGGGCGGCGCCCGACCGAAACCAGCATCGCATCGAAGACGTCGCTTCCCGCGCCGCCCTTGCCCTCGAAGGCGACGTGCAGGCCGTCGGGCCGCGCCTCGACGGCCGTCGCCTTGGTCTCGAGCCGCATGGCTTCGTAGCGCTTCTCCAGGCGCTTGGCGAGCGGCGCGACGATGTCGCGGTCGGCCCCGGGAATGAGCTGGTCCATCATTTCGACGACGGCGATCTTCGAGCCGAGCGCGCTATAGACCGTCGCCATCTCCAGCCCGATGACGCCGCCGCCGAGGATCAGCAGCCGCTTGGGCGCAAATTTGAGCGCCAGCGCGTCGGTCGAGTCCCAGACGCGCGGATCGCGCGGGATGAAGCTTGGCCACGCCGGCTCCGAACCGGCGGCGACGATCGCCGCGTTGAAACGGATGAGCCGCTTGCCATCGGCGGTGGCGACGGCGAGCGTATGGGCGGAGGTGAACGCGCCGACGCCGGTCAGGACGGTCACTTTGCGCTGACGCGCCAGGCCGCCGAGCCCCGTCGTCAGGCGCTTGACGACGCCGTCCTTCCAGCCGCGCAGCGCCTCGAGGTCGATGCGCGGCGGCCCGAAGACGACCCCGCGCCCGGACATCTCCGCCGCCTCGTCGATCACCTTGGCCGCGTGCAGCAACGCCTTCGACGGTATGCAGCCGACGTTGAGGCAAACGCCGCCGAGCGTCGGCCCGCGGTCGACGAGAATGACGCTCTTGCCGAGATCGGCCGCGCGGAACGCCGCGGTGTAGCCGCCCGGCCCGGCGCCGAGAACGACGACGTCGCATTCGAAATCGACCTTCGGCGCCGCGGGCGCGGCGGCGGGCGCCGCCGGCTTCTCGACCGCCGCAGCGGCCGCGGCCGCCGCGCCGCCCTCGGCGTAGATCGCCAGCAGCGCGCCCTTGCTCACCTTGTCGCCGACCTTGACCTTCACCTCGCCGATGACGCCCGCTTCCGGCGCCGGCACGTCGAGCGTCGCCTTGTCGCCTTCGAGCGTCAGCATGACGTCTTCCTTGGCGACGGTCTGGCCGGGCTTGATGTGCACTTCGATGATCGGCACGTCCTTGAAGTCGCCGATATCGGGAAGCCTGATTTCACCCGCCATGGACTTGCGCTCCGCGTCGATCGAACCCGTCGTTCACTCCGCCATTCGTCTCTTGAGGATGGTTTTGCGGCTCAAGAACCGCTCGCGCCTATAGCAGCACGCGCCGCATGTCCTCGATCGCGCCGACGAGATGGCGCATAAAGCGCGCGGCGGCGGCGCCGTCGATGACGCGGTGATCGTAGGACAGGCAAAGCGGCAGCATCAGACGCGGCCGAAACGCCTTGCCGTCCCACACCGGCGTCATTTTCGAGCGCACGACGCCGAGAATCGCGACTTCCGGCGCGTTGACGATCGGCGTGAACGCCGTGCCGCCGATGCCGCCGAGCGATGAGACGGTGAAGGTCGCGCCCTGCATGTCGGCCGCCGCGAGCTTGCCGCCCCGCGCCTTGGCCGACAGCGTCCCCAATTCGCGCGCGAGCTCGACCACCCCCTTCTTGTCGACGTCCTTGACGACCGCGACGACCAGCCCCTCGGAGGTGTCGACCGCAATGCCGATATGCCAATAGTTACGATAAATCAAAGCGTCCTTCGTGGACGCCAACGCCGAATTGAAAGTCGGAAAGGCCTTCAGCGAGGCGACCGAGGCCTTCATCACCAGCGGCAGCAGGGAGACGCGATAGGGCGCGCTCTTGTCCGCCTTGGCCTCGTCGTCGAGCGTCTTGCGGAAGGCGTCGAGGTCGGTGACGTCGGCCTCGTCGCAATGGGTGACATGGGGAACGTTGACCCAGGAGGCGTGCAGACGCGGGCCGGAAATGCGCTTGATGCGCGACAGCGGCGCGATCTCAACCGGACCGAACTTGGCGAAATCGACGGCGGGAACCTCCGGCAACGCCGCGCCGCCGACCCATCCGCCGCCGCGAAAGGCCATCTTCACGTCGTCCGCGGTGATGCGGCCCTTTTCGCCGGAGCCGCGCAGCGTCGTCAGATCGACGCCGAGTTCGCGCGCAAGCCGGCGCGCCGCCGGCCCGGCGTTGACGCCGGAGAAATCGGGCAAGGCGGGGCTGGCCTTGGCGGGCGCGGACTCGGCGGACGCGGACTCGGCGGGCGGAGGCGCAGCAGGCGCCGGCGCGGCGGGCGCGACGCTGGCGGCGGCCGGCGCCAGCGCGGCGGCCTCCGCCTCTTCCAGCGTCAGCAGCGCCGATCCCATCGACACCTTGTCGCCGACCTTGGCGACGATCGTTCCGACGACCCCCGCCGCGGGCGCCGGGACGTCCAGCGTCGCCTTGTCGGATTCGAGCGTCAGCAACGGCTGCTCGGCCGTCACCCGATCCCCCGCCTTGACCATGATCTCGACGATCGGCACGTTCTTGAAATCGCCGATGTCGGGCACTTTGACTTCGATTTTCGCCACGGGCGTATCTCCTTCGCGCGCCGGGTCAATCCTTGGGGGAAAACGCGAAGCCCATCAGCTCCGCGCCGGGCTTGCTCGCTCCGGATCGATCTTGTAGCGAGCGATCGCCTCGGAAACCCGCCGGCTCGGCAGCAGTTGATCGTCGGCGAGCGCCTTCAGGCCCGCCAGCACGATGTGATAGCGATCCACCTCGAAGAACGAGCGGAGCCGGCGCCGGTAGTCGGAGCGGCCGAACCCGTCGGTGCCCAGCACTTTGTAACGGGCGGGAACGTAAGGCCGGACGCCGTCCGGTATCGACTTAACGTAATCGGTGGCGGCGACGACCGGCCCGACGCCCTTGCGCAAGACCTGCTCGACGTAGGAAAGGCGCGGCGGCGCTTCCGGGTGCAACATCGACCAGCGCTCCGCCTCCAGACCGTCGCGGCGCAGCTCGGTGAAGCTGGTCACGCTCCAGATCTCGCTGGAGACGCCGAAATCCTTGGCGAGCAGTTCGGCCCCCGCCTCGACCTCGCGCAGGATCGCGCCCGAGCCCAGCAGGCGCACGCGCGGGCCGGATTTTTCCGCCTCGAGCGCGCGCAGCTTGTACATGCCCTTGAGAATCCCCGCCTCGGCGCCTTCGGGCATGCCGGGATGGGGATAATTCTCGTTGAGGGTGGTGATGTAGTAATAGACGTCCTCGTTGTCGCCGTACATGCGCTTCAGGCCGGCCTGGATGATGACCGCCAGCTCGTAGGCGTAGGTCGGGTCGTAGGGGACGCAGTTGGGAATGGTCGCGGCGAGCGCGTGGCTGTGGCCGTCCTCGTGCTGCAATCCTTCGCCGTTGAGCGTGGTGCGCCCGGAGGTGCCCCCGATCAGGAACCCGCGCGCGCGGATGTCCCCCGCCGCCCAGGCGAGATCGCCGACGCGCTGGAATCCGAACATCGAGTAGTAGATGTAGAAGGGGATCATCGGCGTGTTCGACGTCGAGTACGACGTCCCGGCGGCGATGAAGGAGGCCATGGCGCCGGGCTCGTTGATGCCCTCCTGCAGGATTTGCCCCTTGGAGTCTTCCCGGTAGTACATGAGCTGGTCGGCGTCTTGCGGACGGTAGAGCTGGCCGACCTGGCTGAAGATGCCGATCTGGCGAAACAGTCCCTCCATGCCGAAGGTGCGGCTTTCGTCGGGCACGATCGGCACGATGCGCGATCCGATCGCCTT
>Ga0182014_10008165_pt1 | contig 10773 bp, 6 predicted proteins | sample 612S2DmetaG_FD_120489 | JGI IMG/M metagenome (GOLD analysis project Ga0182014, IMG submission 120489) | Permafrost microbial communities from Stordalen Mire, Sweden - 612S2D metaG | ecosystem: Environmental > Terrestrial > Soil > Wetlands > Permafrost | place: Sweden: Stordalen | collected... | reverse complement strand
TTGCCCGATTCCGTGCGCGCATTGCCCGCGCTCTGCACCGATCGGGCGCTGATCTCCGTGGTCGCCGCCGAAAGCATCTCCGCCCCCCGGGCAACCGACTGCACCATCGAGCGGATCACCGCGACCGAATCGTTCAGTGCCGCGCCCAACTGGCCGATGTCATCCGTCCCGCTCACCACAACGTTCGTCGTAAGGTCCTTCTGCGCCAGGCGTTGCGCCACCGCCCTCACCCGGCCAATGCGGGGCGCCGTCACCCGCGTCAAGGCGATGCCTGTCAGCGCGCATAGCACCATGATCAACAGCGTGACTCCGATGTTGACCCACGTGGCGTTGTTGCTCGACGCGGTCGCGCTCTCGGATTCCTCCATAGCAATCTTGGCGTGCAGCCGTACGCCGTTCTCTGTCGCGTTTATGGCGTCATTCATCCAGCCCATCATGGCGTCGGAGGAAAGCAGGTCCAGAGCATCGCCGGTCTTGCCCGCGGCCAGCAGCGCGATGGCCCGGTCGCTGGAGTCCTGATATTGCTTGATCGAGGCAACAAATGTCTGGTAGTAGCTCCGCTCGGCGGGCGAAACCAGCGGTTCCTCCTCCTTCAGTGCTTCCCGGTAGCCGGCAATGGCCTTTTGCCGCCGCGCGGAGTGGTCCGCCGTGCACGCCGGCGTCTGGCACAGCATCAGCTCCAAATCCTCACGCCGCTCCACGCTTACGCCGTTCCGGATATCGCCAATGTGGATCAGCGAGGGAAGATGATTCCCGCTGACCTCTGCGCTTTTTTGGGCGATGCCGCGGAAGGTGAAAAAGGTGTAGATCCCCAGGACGAGGCATAGAACGCACACCACGCCAAACGCATAGGTGAATTTGCGGGAGAGGGGCAGGTTTCTAGCCCAGGACATGGCGCATCCTTTCCGGGTGAACTCACCCGTTCTATCGGCGGAATGCGCCCCGCCTTGAATGCTTATCCTCTGCAAATGCGTGAATTTCCCCGTCCCCGCCGTTCGCCGCCCAAACGCCCGGCTTCGCAAAATCTGTCCGCCGCACAACCCGGCGCACTCTTGCCCGGACCCGCTCTTGCCCGGACCTTGATGAACCCGATATGCTTTGGGCCGTTACCGGTTTCAGCTTGGGAAACTTCCCGGAATGAGGCTGCCAATGTCGATGCTTCGACCCACAAACCGCTGCAAAATCGCCGCAACGGCTTTGGCCATTGCTTTCTGCACTGCGGCGTCCTGTCTGCCCGCGCAAACGGCTCCCGCGCCCGGAAACCCTCAGGCTCCGCCACCGCGCCCCGCGCCTACGCCCGAGCAGCTCGCCATCCAGGCCGCTTCAGAAAAGGACCATCAGCGCATGATGGACCTGCTCGGCATCCGCGAGCTCCGCCCTGGCGCCAGTGCCAGCGGCAATGGCCCGAATCCCGTCAACTACGACGAGTCCAAAGCCAACATCTACCCCAACCTGCCCGATCCCCTGCTTTTGAACAACGGCAAACGCGTCACCTCCGCCAAAGTCTGGTGGAATGTGCGCCGTCCGCAACTCGTCGAGCTCTTCGATCGCGAAATTCTCGGTCGCGTTCCCGCGCATCTGCCCGCTGTCACGTGGAAGGTCACAAGCACCACGCAGGAGAAGAACGGGGAGATCCCGGTGATCACGAAGACGCTCGTTGGTCATATCGATAACGCGAGCGATCCCTCGATCAACGTCGACATCGATCTGACCCTCACCACTCCAGCCAGCGCCAATGGTCCGGTTCCGGTGATAATGGAGCTCACCTTCAGCCGCCAGTTCATGGCCTCCATCGTGCGCACGATCCCGGAGATGGCTCCCGGCGCCAATCAAGGCCCCACCTGGCAGCAGCAGCTTCTATCTCGCGGCTGGGGTTACGCGGAGTACGTTCCCACCAGCGTGCAGCCCGACAACGGCGCAGGATTGACACAAGGCATCATCGGTTTGGCCAGCCACGGCCAGCCGCGCGCGCGCGACGACTGGGGCGCGTTGCGTGCCTGGGCGTGGGGCGCCAGCCGCGTTCTCGATTACCTTGCGACCGATCCTCAAGTCGATGCGCGCCAGGTGGGCATTACGGGCCACTCGCGCTACGGCAAGGCCGCTCTCGTCGCCATGGCCTACGACCCACGCTTTGCCATCGCCTACATCAGCTCCTCCGGCGAAGCGGGCGCCAAGCTCTACCGCCATCACTTCGGCGAAGAGATCGGCAACATCGCCGGCGCCGGCGAGTATCACTGGATGGACGGCAACTTCCTCCGCTACGACGGGCCGCTCACGGTGGCCGATCTTCCCGTCGACGCGCACGAGCTGATCGCGCTCTGCGCTCCACGCCCCGTGTTCATCGGGGGCGGCGCAACCAAAGGCGACGGCTGGGCCGACGCCAAAGGCATGTTCCTCGCCGCCGTTGCCGCCGGTCCGGTCTACACGTTGCTTGGCAAAAAAGATTTGGGAACGAGCGAGTTCCCGCCCATCGAGACCGCGCTCATCTCCGGCGATCTGGGTTTCCGCCAGCACACCGGCGGCCACACCCCCGCGCCGAACTGGCCCGCTTTTCTGGATTTCGCGGGTAGGTATCTAAAGACGCCCAGGAACAAGTAGCATGCAACGAGAGCGACTCAGGGGATGACCGGAGGAATCGCGGTAGCAGCGGCAGGACAGGCTGGATGGTTTGGAAGAATCAAACGGGTAGAGGGAAGCGGCCGGGCGCAATGGCCTCAGCGGCAGCGCAGGACACGATGAGTGGAGTTTCGGGCGAGGTCCGAAGTCAAGACGCGACGCCGTGAGCTCATTTCGAGCGGAATCGCCTTGGATACCGTTTTGACGGCAGATGCGAGCAAGGTGCTAGACCACAAGTTGACTAGTTTCGTTTCCGGGGTTGGGCCGCTCCGACTTGGGACCAATTCTGTGGGCGGCCGTTAGAGCCGATTCAGTCTGAAACTGGAATGGCGGGGGACCGGCGCGGATCTGATCCAGCTCTCTTTGCTTGAGGGCAAGAGCGATTTGCGAGGTCATTTCTCCGAGCCGGAATTTGGCCGAGTTTTCCTGAATCTCGACCAACTGTTTACTGATCCTCGTCACCTGGTTAAATGTAGCGCGAACGAGAACCAACACAAGCGAGGAAGCCGCCAAGGCGACCATGAACCATCTGGGCAAGAGGAACAATAGCCCAGCGGGCGAATAGACTCTGAGGAATTCCAAGAGCCTCATGAGGCGGTTCATATCAAGCCTCCGATCATTGAACACGTTATCAACTGCCGCGACAACGAACGATGATTGAGCTACGGTCGAAGGATAGAGCGGTATCAAATGATGATCGAAAAATCATGGCGGCATAGTAACACCTTCGTGGATGTTTGGAAATAGTTTTTTTATTGGCAAGATTTCCCGCAAGCACATGTATTTATTGGTCTTATTTGCTTATTTGTTGCTTGATATTTATGCGTAAGTTTATTCGGAATAATTCTAATTGTTCGATTCATAATTATTCAGTTACGATGATCGCCACGGACATTCGGTGGTTGGGGTCCCGTGTAAAGAAGTTGAGCGAGGGTTTGATGGGAAGGAAAAAGAGCCGGACTCAAGGCAAGGTGTCTCTGGCGGAGCTGGCGCGGGAGCATTACCTGCAGGATTACTCGCAGACAGATCTTGCTGAGCGGCACGGGATCAAACAGAGCAAGATCTCGCTGATGTTAAAGCAAGCGCGGGATCGAGGCGTAGTGTTCTTCGATATCGATGCGGATTATGAGCCCAAGGGAACAGAACATCCCGACAAGTCAAAGCATCTGCGGGACGAGTTCGGCTTACGAGCAGCCTTCGTAGTTAAAGTGGACGACGAGTCGATTTATGAGAATTCACGAGGTGACAAGCTCCATACTTCGATTGCGAACACTGTGGGAAGCCTGAAGTTGCAGGGATGGATCCAGCCGGGGCAACACGTGGTGGTCGGCGGGGGGCGTGCTCCGATCAATGTTGCCAAGCAGATCCGGCGCACCTCACCAACGCAACGGGACGTTCGTATTAGTCCGTTGAGCGGGAGAATCTGGACGGGGTCTTGGCAGGAAGACGGGCCAGACAACCTCGAGCGGCCACTGGACTCGGACGATGCGGCCCGGCTTCTGGCTCTCGCCTACGAACGCGAACCGGGGACACGATTCGGTCAGGTGGGACTACCTCTTTATCAGCAGGATGAGAAGACCGTCAGGCGCATTCTGGAGGAGGAGTGCGTCTTCAAGGCCGGCGGTGAATGGAAGACCGAGTGGCGGCTCCAGCCGCCGGAGCGGGCGTTGGTTGGAGTGGGCGTCTTGCATCCCGATAGTGGTCATCGCATTCCTGAACTCGTCAAGAAATTCGGTGGGACGAGTACGGCCTATCGTGTCGGAAGGAACTTGGAGCGGGCAATCTTCCTGTTTAAAGATGCAATGGAGTTTGCGCAGAATAGCGGACTGCCCCATTTCGGAGATGTTGCCAACCGCCTTTTCCCATGTCTGTATCTTCCCAAGGATTTGCGCAGCGCTGGAGACCTGGCGAACATTGATGACAAATACGACGAGCTTTGCGCGAAGTTGAAGGCGATCAACGCCCTGGCAGTTGTGATGGAATGGGAACACCTTCGAGGGATCCCGTCGGTCTGGGCCGTGGCTGGGGGTGAGCTGAAGATAAGCGCTCTTTTTACATTGCTTTTGGAACGCAAGTTGGTGGACGTGCGCGACGAAGGCGGAGGGGGGAAGAGTATTTTAAAGGAGCTCGCCACCGATCTTCGCAGCGCGGACCAACTGCGGGAAGCACTCAGGGACTATGAGGGTCTGCCGGAGGAACTGAAAGGCTGGTACCGGAAGATGGTGGTAAAGGCGTTTGCTTGAGCCTAAGAGGACGAAGCGGCGGGTTGCGGAATTCATAGCCGCTTCGCCATCACAATGCAATAACATTCCACTCCCGGCCGCAGCGGCTTCGAGGGTTTGAACTCTTCGGTCCCGGTGATCATGCATCGATTATTGCGAATGCGCCTGCGCCCAAGTCTTGTACTCGTTCAGCAGCGTAATGCCAGCCGCGTTGAACCACGAGTAGCCGTTGCGCCGCTCCAGGCTCAGTTCGTTCACGTCGTCGTGAATGGTCTTATCGCGGTCGCCGAAGATTGGCTTGTCTGTCCCGATCTGGTAGTACCGCGCCCAGATGGGCCCCGCGCCCTCGACAGCCACCAGCTTGCGTCCGCCCGGGCTTTGCCGGTCGGCCATGAAGTTTCCGCTGCCGTAACGGAAGCCCATGATCTCGACTTTCACGAACCACGCGCACGCGGCATGCACCGCAGCAACTTCAGCAGGAGTCGGATTGGGCAGGCTCATGAAGAACTCGACCACCGGAAAACTCTCGTCGCTGGTCAGCGCACTCATTTCGTAGTTGCGCGCCGAGGTCGGCTCCAGCGTCAGCGCATCGTACTGCTGCGCCCACGCGGTCTTCACGCCGTTTTCGGTAATCTGTAGTTTCAGCAGGCAGTCAATGCCGCGCTGCGCCGCCGGTCCCGCGCGCTTCACCATTGCGGCCGGCAGAAACTTCAAATCCGCCGCGCCTTCCGCCACGTCGTGGAGAATCTCCACGGCGTGCGTCATGGCATCGTCGTTGATGGTGATGGCATCGTGGTAGCCGCCCTCGAGTGGCCACACCTGCGGCCAGCCGCCGTTGGGATATTGGGAATCGAGCAGGTACTCCACGCCCCGCTCGACGGATGCGCAAATCGGCGCCGTGTCTGCATCGCGATGCGCAGCCACGAGCGCCGTCGCAACCCGCGCCAGGAAGCGGATCTGCATCCACGTTGAATCGTTGTCGAGCGTGGCAATGTAATGCCAACTAGGATCCACCGGCCTGTCGAAATCGGACAGGTCAGAGAAGCGGTTCTCGTTGTTGGCGTCGTAGAGGTCTCCCGGCGCGCGCGGCCTGCTCACCATGTCGATGTTCTTGCTCCACCCGCCGTCTGCTACCTGCCAGGTAATGATGTTGCGCGCATCCTTCAGCGCCTCGTCGCTCGCCCACCACTCCGCCGCATGGTCGCCGCGCAGGCCACGCCCGCCAAAACCCAGCCCCGCATGTTTGGGACTGGTGTTCCCCGCAGCTTTTTGTTCGTCGGCCAGCGTCTGCTTGTCCACGGCCTTCCTTTTATCTGACCGCTCCAGATACTCCAGCCACGCCTTCTGCTGTTTCTTCGGCAAGGTCGCGATGCGTTCGCGATTCACGGGCTTGGCGATCACGTTCATGCCAACTACTTTGGCCGAGGAGGTGGCGGGCAGGCCCAGGGCGACAAGCGAGGCCAGGAACAGAAAGAGCAGGGAGCGGCGATGGGAGCGCATGGAGTGCTTTCTATCCCAGCGCAACTGCCGTTGTCAATGGGAGGTCTGACCACTCATGGGCAGGGACGGATCAAACTTCCTGTCTCTCTTCAGCTGCAGGCAGAATGTCGTCTTCGCGCGCCGCCCAAACGTAGAGAGTGGGCAGCAGGAAGATGCTGATCGCCAAGTTGGCCAGCAGCCCGCCCACAATCACAATCGCGAACGGCCTTTGCGAATCGGATCCGATGGCGTGCGACATTGCCGCGGGGAGCAGCCCGAGCGTGGCCACAAGCATGGTCATCATAATGGGCCGCAGGCGAAGGACCGCGCCTTCGACGGCCGCTTCTTCGATCGTGTCACCGCGCGCCCTGAGTTGATTGATGAACTCGATCATGATCACGCCCACTTGTACCGAGACTCCAAATAGCGCGAGGAAGCCCACTGCCGAAGAGACCGAAAAATTGGTGCCCGTGAGGAACAGCGCCAGCGGTCCGCCGATCGACGACATGCCCACGCTGATCAGAATCAGCATGGCCCACTTGAAGGAGCGGAACATGGTGTAGAGAATGCCGAAAATCACCATGATGGTGAGGGGAACGATGATGGCCATGCGCTGGTCGGCTCGCTTCTGGCTCGCGTATTCGCCGGCCCACTCCAGATGGTATCCGCTGGGCAGCAGAACGTTGTGCTGCACGCGAGCGATGGCTTCCTCAACCGTCGATCCCAGATCGCGCCCGCGCACGGAGTACTTGATGGCGATGTAGCGCTGACCGCCCTCGCGATAAATCTCTTCGGCGCCGTCGTCGGTGGTCACGTGCGTGAGTTGCTCCAGGGAGACACGCTCGCCCGACGGAGCCAGCAGGCGGACATTCTCAATGGCTTCGCGGGTGTTGCGATACGGCTGCTGGTAGCGCAGCGTGACGTCGAAGCGCGCTTCGCCCTGCTGTACCTGGGTGAGCGCGCTGGAGCCGACGGCGGTCTGGATCGCGTCCTGAATGTCGTTGACGTTGATGCCAAAGCGCGCCGCGGCCTCGCGGTCGACTTGCAGATTGAGATTCGGTTGTCCGATGACGCGAAAGATGCCCAGATCCTCGATTCCCGTCACGGTAGTCATCTGCGCCCGAATTTGCTCGGCCACGCGCTCCAGCTCGCGGAGATCGGCGCCATAGAGCTTTACTGCCAACTCGCCCTTCACTCCGGAGACCGCTTCTTCCATGTTGTCCGAGATGGGTTGCGAGTAGTTCCAGATCACTCCCGGGAATTTCGACAGCTCGTGGTCCATAGCGGCGATCAGCAGTTCCTTGTCCTGGTCAAATATAGGACGCCACTGCTCCTTCGGCTTGAGATCGACAAAGTACTCGGTGTCGAAGAAGCCTGTGGTGTCGGTGCCATCGTCGGGCCTTCCCGTCTGGCTCACCACTTGCGTCACCTCGGGGAACGACGCCAGGACAATGCGCGCTTTGTTGGTGAAGTCGATGGCGGCCGTTGGGCCTTCGCTGGGCGACAAAGTACCGCGTACCCAGATGGAGCCTTCATCCAGATGCGGCAAGAACTCCGAACCGATGGGGCCGCCCACGGTGAGATAGATGGCAACCGCGAAAAGCGCCGCGGAGATTCCGACGGTGCGGTAACGGTGCTCAATAGCGGACCGGACCCCCACACGATAATGTTCGGTCAGCCAGTGCATGAGCGGATTGCGCCAATCCCTGGCTCCCTTGCTGAAGAGAAGACTGGCCATGACCGGCGCGGCGACGATGGAAAACACCAGCGCGCCGAAGAGCGCGAATGTGACCGTCCACGCCATGGGCTTGAAGAGCCGTCCCTCGACGGCCTGCAGCGTGAAGATTGGCAGATAGGACGTGATGACAATGGCGCGCGCAAAGAATACCGGGCGCTGCACTTCGTGTGCCGCATCCTGAATCTTCTGCACCGGGTTGCGCCGGTCGCCACTCTGCGCCAGATGGCGGATGATGTTTTCGATCATCACCACCGAGCCATCCACGAGCATGCCGAAGTCCAGCGCGCCCAGCGAAAGCAGATTCGCAGGGATATGGCTCAAGTCGAGGCAGATGGCCGCGAACATGAGCGCAAAGGGAATGGTGAGCGAAACAATGATGGCGCCGCGAACGTTGCCCAGAAACAGGAAAAGGATGAGGGCCACCAGGATCATCCCCTCGCTCAGGTTGCGCTCCACCGTCGTCACGGTGTATTTGACGAGATCGGAGCGGTCGAGGAAAGGGACCACCTGTACGCCCATGGGCAGAATGCCGTGATTGAGCTTGTCTACTTCTTCGTGGATGCCCTTCAGAACCGGGTCGGCATCGTCGCCCTTTTGCAGCAGCACGATCCCTTCCACCGTATCGGGATTGTCCGCAATTCTTCCATCGTCGTAGACCTTCTTGCCGTCGACCACTGTGTAGGGCTTCCAGGATTTCCCGATCTGCCCCAGCCGGATCTTCGCTCCCTGCGACACAGTCGCGATGTCTTTGATCCGTACCGGCGCGCCGTTCTGCGTCTTGACTACGGTGTCTTCAATGTCGTGCACGCTGCTGTAGAGGCCCAGTGCCTGCACATTCACCTGCTGCTCGCCCTCTTCAATAAAGCTGCCACCGCCGTTGGTGTTGTTGCTGGCGATCTGCTGCTCCACCTGGCTGATGCTCAGGCCGTAGGCAACCAGCTTCTCCGGGTCGAGCGCGATCTGGTACTCCTTTGTGGGTCCGCCGAAGCTCGATACATCCACCACGCCGGGCACGCTTTTGAAGGCCTTTTCCAGCGACCAGTCTTCGATCGCCTTTCGTTCCATCACGTCGAAAGCAGGGTTGGTGCTCTCGACCGTGTACCAGAAGATCTGGCCCACCGGGCTCCAGTCCGTGCCCATCTGCGGAACCAGGTTTGCGGGAAGATTCACCTGGCCCAGCCGCTCCATCACGTGCTCGCGGTTCGCATCACTGGTTGTCCCGTCGTCAAAAATGAGCATGACGCTGGAGAGGCCGGCCAGCGTGGTCGAGCGCAGATGGGCGAGACGGGGAATGCCCGCCATCTGGATTTCGACCGGGACCGTCACCTGGCGCTCAATCTCCTCGGCCGAGCGGCCCGGCCATTGCGTGACGATCTGGACGTAATTGTTGGCGACGTCAGGATAGGCTTCAACCGGGAGGGCACGGAAGGAGATAACGCCCCATGCGGTGAGGACAACGACGCCGCCAAGCACGAGCCAGCGGCTCCGGAGAGCAAAATCGACAATCGCTCGAATCACGCGTGGATCCCCGTGCCATGCGGCCCTCCAACGGATGGGGTCCGCTCAGGAAATGAAAGCACTTGAAAGCTCATGATACAACTCACTACTATTTGACGTTTTCTTGCCATTAGGACACTTGAGAAACTGTCCTAATCGGCTGCCTTTCACGACCGCAACAGGCGCGGAAAAGGATGGGGCACGGGGCTGACTTCCGAGCTACCCAATCTCTGATCCCTGTTCCCTGCCGGGGTCGCGAAGCCGGGGGGGCGAACGATTTTTGTTCGCAGGGGTGGCTGATCCCTGTTCCCTGTTTTACTCTCATACCATGGAATTCAGAGTCCTTGACCTCGAGCGCGAACCGATCGAATTCGACCTCAAGCTCGCTCCCGGCGCCATCGATTTCGGCGACGAAGCCGTGCAAATGGGCGATCTGGCCACTTCTGGCAGCGCCGAGGTGATCCACGAGCATCGCGGGCCCAAAGAGGTGGTCTCAGACATCCGCCTCCGGGGCCGCTTCGCGGGCATTCTCCAGGTTCCCTGCGCGCGCTGCATCGAACCCGTCGAAATCCCGCTCGCAGCCGAGTTCGATCTCATATTCCGGCCCCTGGGCGCCGATGCCGACGTTCCCGAGCGGTCCATTACGGCGTCGGAGACCGAAATCGGTTATTATCAAGAGGACAGTCTGTTGCTTGAAGATGTGCTGCGCGAGCAGGTGCTTTTGTCCCTGCCGGTCAGGACGCTGTGCAAGCCTGACTGCAAGGGACTTTGCCCGCGTTGCGGAGCGAATCGCAACCTTCAGCCCTGCTCCTGCGATGAGGGACCGAATGACCCCCGCTGGGAAGCGTTGACGGATTTGCGCAGCCGGATCAAGTCCTGAAAAAGCAGCCTTTAGCTTTTAGCTCATCCCTGCGTGTGCGAGAGTTCTTGCCGGCCATGGAGTGAGATGGAAGCGAATGGCTGAAAGCCAAGGCCATTTTTGAACGGACCCTGCCTAGTGAAACCAAGAGGCAACGGTCAGTCAGAGGAAATACGTCATGCCGAATCCCAAAAGGCGCCATTCCACGCGCCGCACCGCCCTCCGCCGCTCCCACGACTTTCTTACCGCGGTCGGCCTCTCTGAGTGCCCCAACTGCCACGAAAAGAAGCTGCCCCATCGCGCCTGCCCCAAGTGCGGTGCGTACAAGGGCCGTGCCGTGCTGGACATAAAAGAAGCCAAGT
>Ga0182014_10008164_pt1 | contig 10773 bp, 10 predicted proteins | sample 612S2DmetaG_FD_120489 | JGI IMG/M metagenome (GOLD analysis project Ga0182014, IMG submission 120489) | Permafrost microbial communities from Stordalen Mire, Sweden - 612S2D metaG | ecosystem: Environmental > Terrestrial > Soil > Wetlands > Permafrost | place: Sweden: Stordalen | collected... | reverse complement strand
TTCGGTTTCCTTTCCGGCAGCCCCGTTTTTCCCCTTGCCGAATCGTTTCCGGCAAGTGAATATTCGCCGCCCGGCGGGCTGCCCATGGCGGCCAGTGTACGTATTGAGCGCGCCCGGTCAATACTTAAGGGCCCTTTATCCCACATCTTGCTTCCCGGCCCTTCCCGCCCCCTGGAGGGTCCCTGGAATGGTGCGGGCGCATGCCCGCGCCATCGCCTGCGGCCAGCGCGCGTGCGTGCTCGCCGACGGGCACCTGACGTCTGCGATATTTACTGCCACGTTGCGATGCCGGAGATTAGGCCGGTGATCCCCGGCATCGAAAACCGGCATCAACCAGCTGTATCGGCATGGTCACGCCCCGCGTCGGGACGGTCACGCGGTCTGGTGCGCGGTGCTGGGTGCGGTCTGGTGATGACGGGTGATGCGGGGGCAGGAATGGGTGTTATTAATGCGGGTTTATGCGGGCCGGTTATGGCCGAGCCGGTTTAATGCGCCATTACGTATCGCGGCTGGCGCTGCCCGTGTCACGTCGCCTGGCGCATCATTCTGATTGGCTGGCTGCCGCGAAAGTGCGGGTATTGTTGAACCGCGTATAACGGGCGGTGCGTTAACCGGGCATCAGGGTTCTGATGAGCAGGGGAATGGCAATGACCAAACGGCCCGCACGCCAGCTGTCGGCCTCCCGGCGCTGCCCGCCTCCCGCCACGGGCACCCGCGAAAAACAGCCGCCCGGTGACGGGCCAGCCGGCCCCGGGACCGAGCTGGACGCCCACATCGCCCGGCTGGTCGCGGACGCGCCCCCGCTCACCAGCGCCCAGCGCGATCAGCTCGCGCTGATCTTCCGCCGCAGCCCGGCGACCGGAGCCAAGGACCCGGACCGGCCGGTCTGGCAGTGCGCGGTCCCCGCCGGCCCCGGCCTCGGCGACGAGATCTGAATGGGCGCGATCGCCGCCGGCATGGTGCACCGCACCGGCCTGTCCCGCCAGGGCCAGGAGCATGAGGGGGCCCGCTGGGTGGCGGTGCGCCGCGGCCCCCACAACATCCATCGTGGCGGCCCGGGCCGGGTGGCCCGAACTGGGCCGGGCCGGGTGGCCCGAACTGGCCCGGATGACCTTGCAGCGGCAGGTGACCGTAGTGGCGGCCCCGGCCCGTACCGCGAACCGGAGTTGTTCACCGAAGTGGCCCGCTGCGGTCTACGGGTGCGGCCCGGTAGCCACCGCATACCCCGGGTACGCGGTGGCGCTGCCTGGTGACCTCACCCGCGGCCGGGCAGTCGGTCCGGTTCGGCGGCGGGAACTGGTCCGTAACCTGGGCTTGCCGAAGCTGCGCCGCCGCTGGGCCCCGGCCGGGCCCGGCACCGGTGGCCCGGCCCGGAGTCACCGGGGCCGGGGGCACGAGGTGACCGGCCGGGCCGCCCTGGGCCGCGTGGCCTCGTCAGGTGGCCCGGGACCGGGCCCGGCCGCCCGTCCCGGCCAATGAGTACCCCGGCCCGTTCACCCGCGAGCCCGGCACCGCCCGATGATCGGCACACCGGCCCCGGCCACGACGCGGACCTGGACGCTCCTATTGCCGGCTCTGCGGCCGAGTTGCTGGACCTGGACCTGTCGGTGCCCGAGCCCGCTGTTCTCTCGGGCAGCCTTGGCCATGTGACGCTTGCACCGGCGGGTGACGGCGGTCACAATGACGGTGGCGATGAGGCTCGCCCGAACCGCGGGATGATGCGCCCGCTGATGGCCTCTACCACCTGCATGGCTGACCGCGGGGGAGGAGAGGAGGCCGGCATGATCGCGAATGCCGGGCGGGGCCGGGGAAAGGGACCGGCCCGATGACGACCATGATGTTCCGGCGGGTGCTGGTCGGATGGGATTGCTCCGCCGACGCCGTGGCGGCGCTGCAGGCCGCAGCGTCGATCGCCGGGGTGGCGCATGTCGTCGCGCTCGCGGTCCTTGATGCCGCGTCGCACGGGGAGAGCAGTGAGGACCGCGCGCGGGATCGGGCCGGGCGACGGCAGTACGCCGAGCGGCTCTTTTATAAGGCCAGAGAGAGCGTGCCCGCTGCGGCGCGCGCCCGGGTGAGCCTGGAGATCGTCGAGAGTGGTGACCCGGCCCGCGCCGTGTGTGATTACGCGGCCGAGAACGATTTCGACTTGCTCGTCCTCGGCCGTCATGGTGACGGCGGGGTGCTGCGCCGGCGTCTCGGCCATGTCGCCGAGACGGCGGCCAAGTCCGGCAAGCTGCCTGTGCTGCTGCTGAGCGACCGGTAAGCCGGCTGTGGCCGCGCTTTCCGGCGGGTGGCCCTCAGCGGCTTCCCGGCGGCGGGTGCGCCGGTTATTATCGGGGAGTAACCAGCCCGCCGTGACAGGCGGGAATCGCAAACGCGATGAGGCTCGCGTAACGCCACGTCAGGTGACCTGACGTGACCGATGGCCTCTACCTGCAAGGGCGTACGAACGCCGTTGAAGCGGGGGAGGCTGCGCGTGACAGCTGTGGCGATTCAGGTGCTGCAGAGCCTCGTGGTGGTTGTCTTCGCTCCGCTGTACGCCGGGGTGATCACCCGCGCCGAGGCCGTGGTCGGGTCCAAACGCGGGCCGAGCGTGCTGCAGCCTTACCGGGACCTGGCCAAGCTGCTCCGCAAGGGCAGCGCGATCAGCGATCAGGCGTCCTGGGTGTTCCGGGGCGCCCCGTTCGTGGCGTTCGCCTGTTACCTGACGGTGTCGGTGATCGTTCCCATCATCACCAGCACACCGCTGCCGCTGGCGTTCCTCGCCGACCTGATCGGCGGCGCGTTCGTGCTGACCCTGGCCAGTTTCGTGATCTCCCTCGCCGGGCTGGACACCGCGAGCCCGTACGGCGGCCTGGGTGCGAGCCGGGCGAGCTGGATCGGCAGCATGGCCGAGCCCGCGCTGATCCTGGTGTTCTTCACCGTCGGCGCCGTGTCGGCGTCGGACAACCCGTACCTGATGAACCACACGGTCGCCTCCTCGCCGTATGTGGTCGTCCTGCCCACCCACCTGCTGGGGTTGATCGCTTTCTTCATGATCGTCCTGGTCGAGAACGGGCGGATCCCGATCGACAGCCCCGGCGGGACGACGGAGATCTCGATGATCGAGGAAGGCCGGGTCCTGGAGTACTCCGGGCGCCAGTTCGCGCTGGTGAAATGGGGCAGCTGGATGAAGCTGTTCCTGATGTCGGCGATCTTCATGAACGTCTTCGTCCTGCCCTGGGGGCTGGGCACCTCAGCCAGCCTGCCCGGCGCCCTGCTGGCGATCCCGGTGCTGCTCGGCAAGCTGGCGCTGTGCGGGCTGGCCATCGTGGTGATCGACACCTCGTTCGCCAAGCTCCGCTTCTTCCGCATCGCTGAGTTCCTCGGCGCGGCGTTCATGCTCGCGCTGGTCGGCGTGGCCACCTCCTACGTGATCGGGGCGTGAGCGATGCAGACCCTGTCCTCCAGCAGCACTGCCGGGGTGCTGCTTGATCTGTGCGGCGTACTGATGCTCCTGCTGGCGTTCGCGTGCCTGGCGTCCAAGCTGTTCAACCGGTATGTGGCCTACTACGGCACCCAGTCGGTGGTGCTGTCGTTCGCGGCCGGGACCGCCGCGGTCGCCTTCCACAGCGCCGAACTGTGGATCCTCGCCGCCCTGACCCTGGCCATCAAGGGGATCGCGATCCCGGTCGCCGCCCGCCGGCTGCTGGTGCGGCGGCTCGCGCTCAAGCGCGACACCGCGATGTCGACCGGCCTGTCCACCTCACTGATCGCCGGCGGGGCGCTGACCGCGTTCGCCTACCTGGTTACCCGGCCCGCCCTGCTGCCGCACGGGACCGTCGCGGTGGCCGTCGTACCGTTGTCTACCGCGGTGATCCTGCTCGGCGCGCTGTCGATGGTGGTGCGCCGCCACACGATCGCGCAGCTCGTCGGCTGGCTGATTGTGGAGAACGGGGTGTTCCTCGGCGGGATCACGCTCGTCTCGACGTTCCCGTTCATCGTCGAGGCCGGGATCTTCCTCGACCTGGTCGCGGGGGTGCTGATGATGGTGGTGTTCGTGTCGGGGCTGACCCGGCAGCTGGCCGGCGCCAGCGCCGAGGAGCTGAAGGAGCTGCGGGGGTGATCGCCCTGGCGGTCCTCGCCGCGGGGGCCCCGCTGACCGGGCCGCTCGCCGCCGCCTGCGGGGCCCGGGCCCGGGTCGCGGGCCTCGCCCAGGCGGCGGGCGCCGCCGTCGCACTCGGGTGCGCCGTGGCCCTCCTGGTCGCGCTGCTCCACCACGCGCCGCTGCTCGCCTGGAACGGCTTCCTCTACGTGGACGCCCTCGGCGGCTTCTTCCTCCTCACCGTGTCCGGCGTGACGCTGCTGGCCGCCCTCGGCTCGATCGGCTACATGGCGGCGGAGGAGCAGCGGGGCGAGCTGAGCCGTTTGCAGGTACGGCTGTACTTCGCGTTCTTCGGCTTGTTCGCCTCGTTCATGCTCGGCTGCTTCGAGACGGGGAACCTGGGCCTGCTGTTCGTCCTCGTCGAGGCCAGCACCCTGGCCAGTGTCGCCCTGGTCGGGATCGAAGGACGGGCCCGGTCGCTGGAGGCTGCCTGGAAGTACGTCATCATCAGCTCCCTGGGCGTCACGATCGCCCTGGCCGGCACACTGTTCCTGTTCTACTCGGCCAGCGCCCTGCATCTCGGCTCGAACCTCGGGCTGACCTGGCCGTTCCTGTTCGCGCACGCGCACGCGCTCGCCCCGCAGAGCCTGCGGCTGGCGTTCCTGCTGGCCGTGGTCGGCTACGGCACCAAGGTCGGCCTGGTCCCGATGCACACCTGGCTGCCCGACGCCCACGCCGAGGCGCCGAGCCCGGCGAGCGCGATGCTGTCCGCCGCCCTGCTCAACACCGGCATGTACGCGGTCATCCGCTTCCTGGCCATCACGCAGGCCCGGCTCGGCGGCACCTACCCGCGGGCCGTGCTGCTGTCCTTCGGCTTCGCCTCGATCATCGTCGGGGCCCTGTTCATGGTCAGGCAGGGCAACTTCAAAAGGTTGTTCGCCTACTCCTCCGTCGAGCACATGGGCATCATCGCGGTGGCGCTCGGGTTCGGCGGCGTCCTCGGTCTCTACGGCGCGCTGCTGCAGACGCTCAACCACGCACTGGCCAAGTCCGTGCTGTTCCTGTCCAGCGGCGACGTGTCGCTCCGCTACCGGACACGGGAGGCGGAAAAGGTCAGCGGCCTGCTCGCGGCGGTACCGGTCACCGGCGGCGCGCTGCTCCTCGGCTCCTTCGCGGTGCTCGGATCACCGCCGTTCGGCCTGTTCCTGTCCGAGCTGACGATCGTCCGGGCCGGCTTCGCCCACGGCAGCCCGGTGTTCCCGCTGCTGCTCCTCGCCCTGCTCGGGCTGGCGTTCGTCGCGTTCGCGCGCACGACCACCGGGATGGTGACCGGGCCCCCGGCGGCTACGCCAAGCCCCTACGGTGACCGCGGATCGGCGGCCCTGACGGCGGCGCCGCTGGTCATCGGCATGGCGGCGCTGCTGGTCCTGGGCCTGTGGATCCCCGCGGGCCTGGATGAGGTCATCCGCCACTCGATCGCGGTGATCACGTGACCGCCGTCGAGCCGCGGGCCGCCGGCACCATGCAGGAACTGCTCCGGCGCCTCGATGACCTTAACGGCATCCAGGTCCGCGGTGCCCCGGCCGGGGACACGGTGACCGTCAGCGTCCCGCCCGGCGAGCTGGAAGCGGCCGTTCACCGGCTGGCCGGGCCCGGCGGCGCACGGCTGGCTGACATGTTCGCCGCCGACGGCGACGCGGCCACGTTGCGGCTGGTCTGGGGCATCGACGGCGGCGCCGCGGCCGGCCCCCGGTACCTGATCACCGAATCCGTTCTCGACGGCCAGCAGTACCCGGCGCTGTCCGATATCGCGCCGGCCGCGTTCGTTGAGGAATGCGAGATCTACGAGCAGTTCGCCATCCGGCCCGCGACCGCCAAGCCGTTGAACCGCCTCATGCTGCCGCCGCACGGCGCGGCGGAGCTGCCCCGCCTGGGCCACCAGCCCGCGCGGCCGGCGGAGGAGGTGCATGCGCTGCGCACCGTGGGCGGGCAGGCGTTTGAGTTCCCGTTCGGCCCGGTCCGCCAGGCCGGCGTCGAGACCCTGTACTACGGCATAGTCACCAGCGGTGAGGAAATCGTCGACCTGTACCTGTTCACCTGGCACAAGCACCGCGGCGTGGAGTGGCGGCTGCGCGGCCGGACACCACGCGAGGCGGCGTTCTTCGTCGAGCGGGCCGAGGGACTGAGCGCCGTCGCCCTCGGCTGGGCCTTCGCGGCAGCCGCCGAAGCCGCGGCCGGGACCGGGCCACCGCCCCCGGCCGCAAGGACCCGGGCGGTCGCGCTCGAACTGGAGCGCCTGTACAACCATGCGGCAGCTATCGCCGGGCTGTGCCAGGCGACCGGGCTGACGGTCGGCCAGTCCGCCGCCGAGATCGCCCTGGAGCGGCTGCTGCGGCTCAACGCGGCCGTCTTTGGCCACCGTTATCTTTTCGGCGTCGTTGAACCGGGCGGGACCCGGCGGGAGCCCGACGGTGAGGCGCTCCGCCGCGGGCTGCCCGGAGCCTACGGCGAGCTGTGCCGTGCCACCGACGCGCTGCTGCGGACGAACTCTTTCCTTGACCGCCTCGAGGCCACCGGCATCCTGACTGCCGAGCAGGTCCGGCGCCTCGGCCTGGTCGGCCCGGTCGCGCGGGCGGCCGGGCTGGCCGTGGATGCGCGGCAGGCATCGTCATCAGGTGACGGGCAGCCGCAGGGAAACCCGTACGCCGGCTGCCCGGTCCGGGTGGCAACAGGTGACGGCGGTGACGTGCTCGCCCGGTTCCGCGTCATGCTCGCGGAAGCGGCCGAGTCCGTCCGGCTCATCGGCGACCTGCTCGACGCGGGAACCGGCGCGGGTGTGGCGGCCCTGGATACCGGCGGCGCCGTCCGGTCCGGGCTCGGCTGGGCCGAGTCGCCGCGCGGTGAGGCGCTGGCGTGGGTCGCGCTGGACGGCTCGGGCCGGATCACCCGGGCCCGGCTGCGCCCGGCTTCCGCCCGTAACTGGCGCGGCTTCGACGATGCCTGCCGGTCGCAGAACGTCTTCACCGACATCCCCATCATTGAGGCCAGCTTCTGGCTGACCGTCGCCGGCATGGCACGCTGAAGGAGGTGGCCGCGATGCCACTGTGGTTTGCCCGGGGCCTGCGCCGCGGAATAGTAACGACCCGCTACCCGGCCCGGCCCGACGGCTCCTCGGCGAGCCTGCCCACCCCGCCCGCGTTCCGCCTGGCGGCGCTGACCCGCCCGGTAGCCGACCGGCTGTGCGCGGCCTGCCCGAACGGTGCGCTGCGCCGCGAGAACGACGTGCTGATCTTCGACGTGGGCGCGTGCACCGCCTGCGGGCGGTGCGCCGACGCCGCGCCGGAGGCCGTTGTCCCGAGCGGGCAGTTCGAGCTCGCCAGCACGGACCGTTCGGCATTGATCAAGCGCATACCACTGGCCGGAGCGGGCCGATGAGCCGGGAGGACCTCACGATGACGCCGAACGGGAACGTGGGGCCGGCCGGCGGCCCCGGGCCGGCCTCCAGTGCGGAAGGCGGCAGGACACCGGCGTCCGGCACCGGCGACGTCGCCCGCGAGCTGCGGCAGCGGATCGCCGGCCAGTTCGGCCGCAGCCTGCACATCCGCACCCTGGACACCGGCTCCTGCGCGGTGTGCGAGCAGGAAATCCGGCTGCTCGCCGCGCCGCACTACGACCTGCACCGGCTGGGTTTCTTCTTCACCCCGGCGCCCCGGCACGCCGACCTGCTGCTGGTCACCGGGCCGATGATCCGGGCCATGGACGTGGCGGCGCGCAAAACGTACGAGGCGATGCCGGGGCCCAAGGTCGTCGTCGCGACCGGCGCATGCGCGCTTGGCGGCATCTACCCCGAGGACCCGTTCGTGCACGGTGACGCCGGGAAGGTGCTCCCCGTCGACGTGTGGATCCCGGGCTGCCCGCCCAGCCCGCTCGCCCTGCTGCACGGGCTGCTCGTGGCCGTGGGCCGGCTGGCGGAGAAAACGCCGGGCCTGACGTTCCTGGCGGACGGGGAAACCCGGTGACGCCGCTGGTCCTTGCCTACGGAGCCGCGGGCGGCTGGGGGCTCGCGGCCCTGATAGCGGTGGCCGCCGGCCAGACCCGGCGGGGAATGCGGGCCTGCTGTGTCCCGTCGGCGCTCGGTGGGGCGGCCGCGGCGGGCGGGGGAGCATGGGCGCTCATCTCCACCGATACGCACGTCGTCACACTCGGCGGGGCCGCCACATCCGGGGCCATCGTTGGCGGGTCGCTTCAGCTCCAGCTGACCAGCCTGGCCGGTGTGTTCGTCGCGCTGCTCGGCGTGGTCGCGGTCGCGATCGCTCTCTATGCTCCCCGCTACCACAAACCGGGACGCGGTACCGGGCTGTACCTGGCCGTCTACAACCTCGCCCTGCTCGCCTGCCTCACCGTGCTCACCGCAGGCGGGATGGTCACCTTCCTGGTCGCGTGGGAGACCATGAGCCTGCTGTGCTACCTGCTCATCCTGCGCCATCCCGGCCGCCCCGGCGTGGCCCGCGGCGCGTTCTGGTTCCTGGCCCTGTCCGAGATCGGCTTCCTGCTCATCGTCGCGGCCTTCGTGATCCTCTCCGCTAAAACGCACGAGACGGAACTCGGCGCGATGGCCGCCCGTGCTCACCTGGTGCCGGGCGGCTGGCGGGACGCCGCCTACCTGCTCGCGCTGACCGGATTCGGGTTCAAGGCCGGGCTTGTCCCGCTGCACGTCTGGCTCCCCGAGGCCCACCCCGTCGCCCCCGCCGACGGCTCGGCCTTCCTGTCCGGCGTGGTCGTCAAGATCGGCGTCTACGGCATCGCGCTGTTCGCCTTCCGGCTGCTGCCCGGCGGGGGCAGCTGGCCCGGGCTGCTCACCATGGGAGCGGGCGCGGTCACGGCCGCGATCGGCATCCTCTACGCGCTGAGCGAGCGCGACATCAAGCGCTTCCTGGCCTACTCGACGATCGAGAACATCGGGATCATCGTGACCGCCTTCGGCGCCGCGATGGTCTTTCACGCCTACCGGCAGCCGGCGCTGTGGGCGTTCCTGCTGCTGGCCGGCCTGTATCACGTCGCCAACCACGGGTGCTACAAGACGCTGCTGTTCCTGGAGGCCGGTGTCATCGAGCACACGACCGGAACCAGGGACATGGACCGGCTCGGCGGCCTGATCCACCGCCTGCCGCGCAGTGCCGTTATCGCCTTCGCCGGCACCCTGGGCATCGCCGCGCTGCCCCCGCTCAACGGGTTCGTCAGCGAATGGCTGATCTTCCAGGGGCTGTTCCAGGGGTTCCGCACCGGCAGCCACCTGATCGCCATCCTGATCGTCCTGGCCGCCGCGATCCTCGGCCTGACCGGCGGCCTGGCGATCTACGCGTTCGTCCGCGGGTTCGGGATCCCGTTCCTCGGCATGCCCAGGACCCCCCGGGCCGCCCGCGCCCGGGAGACCGGGCAGCCGGTCGCCGGGCCCGGCCTGCTCGCCCTCGCCTGCGCCACCCTCGCGGTCGGCGCCCCCGTCATGCTGGCGGCGCTGTCCCGGGCGGTGCGCACCGTCACCGGCGCCGCGCTCGGCCCGCTGCTGCTGCCGGGCAACCTCACCGTGATCCCCGCGCACGCGAACTTCTCCGCGTTCTCGCCGACCTACCTGGCGGTATTCCTGGTCGCGGCCTGCGCGGTACCACTGCTCATCTACCTGGCGGGGCGGCCGCGGGCGGCGAGCACGTCGGTGCCCGTGTGGGACGGGGGGATCGTCAGCTTCAAACCCCGCATGCAGTACTCGGCAATGACGTTCTCCGCGCCCACCCGGGTGACCTTCGACGCCCTCTACCGGCCATCGGTCTCGGTGCAGCGCGCCTCCGACGACCCGGCCGGCCGGTCCGGCCCGGTGCACTACGAGTCGCAGGTCACACCGGTGTTCGAGCGTTACCTGTACCGGCCGGTGATCCGCGCCGTCGAATGGCTCGCCGGCATCATCCGCCCGCTCCAGTCCGGCGACGTCAACCTCTACCTCTTCTACGTCTTCGCCGTCGTACTGCTCGCCTACCTCCTCGGCGCGGTCTGACCATCAGGCGTGCGGGCCGGACGATGCCGCGTGCCCGCGCGGTCAGGGCATGCCGTACGGGATCTCCGGGGAACTGGCCGCGATCTCGATCAGGCGGTTGTACTTCGCGACGCGCTCACCGCGCGCGGGGGCGCCGGACTTGAGATGGCCGCTGCCGGTGCCGACGGTGAGGTCGGCGATGAAGGAGTCCTCGGTCTCACCGGAGCGGTGCGAGACGAACTGCCGGTACCCCGCCTTCCGGCAGATCGCCATCGCCTCCAGCGTCTCGGTGACGGTGCCGATCTGGTTGAGCTTGATCAGCGCCGCGTTGGCGATGCCGCGCTCGATGGCCTTGGTGATGATGGCGGGGTTGGTGCAGAAGTTGTCGTCGCCGACCAGTTCCACGGTGCCCCCGAGGCGGGCGGTCAGCGCGGTCCAGCCGTCGTCGTCGTCTTCGCCCAGGCCGTCCTCGATGAGATGCACAGGAAAGTCCGCCACGATGGCGGCCAGCCGCTCGATCATGTCGCCGCTGCTGAGCAGCTCACCGGCGACCCGGTAGCGGCCGTCGGGCTGGCGGAACTCCGACGCGGCCAGGTCCAGGGCGATGGAGACGCCGCCGGGGCCGGTCTGGTAGCCGGCGTCGCCGATGGCCTGGACCAGCAGC
>Ga0182014_10008162_pt1 | contig 10773 bp, 12 predicted proteins | sample 612S2DmetaG_FD_120489 | JGI IMG/M metagenome (GOLD analysis project Ga0182014, IMG submission 120489) | Permafrost microbial communities from Stordalen Mire, Sweden - 612S2D metaG | ecosystem: Environmental > Terrestrial > Soil > Wetlands > Permafrost | place: Sweden: Stordalen | collected... | reverse complement strand
CCTTCTCCGCGAGCTCGCGCAAAAAAGGCGCCATCAGGTCCGGCCCCAGCGAGCAGTTCAATCCGACGGCCAACGGTTTCGCGTGCTCCACCGCATTCCAGAACGCCTCAATGGTCTGCGCCGAGATCATGGTCTCGCCGCCGCGCCCCACCGCCGCTGAAATGATCACGGGCAGCTCGCGGCCCTCCGCGTCGAACACCTCGCGAATCGCCACCAGCGCCGCCTTGGCGTTCAACGTATCGAAGATCGTTTCCACCAGTAGCAGATCCGCACCACCCGCAATGAGCGCCCGCACCTGCTCGGCGTACGCAGCTTTCACCTGGTCGAAGGTCACGACGCGAAATCCCGGATCGTCGGCGTCTGGAGAATTTGACAGCGACACCGTCAGCGGCCCCAGCGCTCCGGCCACAAACCGCTGCCGCCCGGTCGCGTTGCCCACGCGATCCGCCCACTCCCGTCCCTGCCGTGCCGATTGCTCGTTGATCTCCCACGCCAGGTCCTTCAGAAACGGATCCTCTATCACCTTCTGATAAAACTCCGGATCCTTTCGTCCCCCGCGCTCGCGCGGATCGTCCACAAAAAACTCGCTCTGCGCAATGCTCGTCGCCCCAAAGGTGTTGGTCTCGATAATGTCGGCCCCTGCCTCAAGAAACCGGCGATGAATGTCGCCGATCAGTTCCGGCTGCGTCAGCGTGAACAGGTCGCCATTGTTCAGTAGGTCTTTTTTGGCGTCCTTGAACCGTCCGTCGCCGCGCTCGCCGCGAATGTCCGCCTCAGTCATCCCGTAGGTGCGGATCGTCGTCCCCGTCGCTCCATCGATGATGGCGATGCGGCTTTCAAGGATCTTTCCCAGCGGATGAATTGGCGCCTTAGTCATTTCTTCCCCATGATTTACGCTCTACTCCTAAAGCATATCTTGCGCCGCAGCCCCTCTCGAACCAATTCGCGCCGAACTGCGCCCGCCCGCTCTGGACTGCCACAACCACTGCCTGAACGGTGAACACTGTCAGGCGAGCGGAGTTAGCGGAGTTGGCGGAGCTGGCGGGATAGCTCCGCTAAACTGACAACAGCAATGATGCAAACGCTTTTTGGAAGCCAGGAACCCGAAAAATCCACCGAAGTAGAGCCCAAAAGAGGTCTCTTCGACCGCATGCGCCAGGCGGTCTCGCGCACCCGTGAGAGCTTCTCCCAAAAAATCGCCGATCTCGCCGCCCTCACCCGCACTGTGGACGAAAGCGCCCTCGACGAGCTCGAGTCCGCGCTGCTTACCAGCGACCTTGGCGTCCAAACCACCACCGTCATCCTCGACGCGCTCCGCGACCGCGCTCGCCACCAGGCCATCGAGGGCGGCGCAGAGCTCCGCGACCTTTTAAGAGAGCAACTGATCGCCATTCTCCGCACCCCGCAAGCGTCGGCTGCCGCGCCGCAGGCGCCGCCCAAAGTCACTTTCCTCGTGGGCGTCAACGGCACCGGCAAAACCACTTCGAGCGGCAAACTGGCCGCCTGGTCGCGCGCACAGGGGCGCTCTGTTCTGCTGTGCGCAGCCGACACATTCCGCGCCGCCGCCATCGAACAATTGGAAATCTGGGCCGCGCGTTCCGGCGTGGAGATGATCAAGACCAAGCACGGCGGCGACCCCGCAGCCGTCCTCTACGACGCCATCACGGCCGCCAAGGCGCGCCAGATCGACGAGCTCTACGTCGACACCGCCGGCCGCCTGCACACCAAATCCGGCCTCATGGACGAGTTGGACAAGATGCGCAGGACTGCTGCGCGTCTGGTTCCCGGCGCGCCCCACGAAGTTCTCCTCGTCATGGACGCGACCACCGGCCAGAACGGCCTGCAGCAGGCCCGACAATTTACGCAATCGGCCGGAGTCACCGGCATTCTGCTGACGAAATTGGATGGAACGGCCAAGGGCGGCATCGCCGTGGCCATCGCCCGCGAACTGAATCTCCCCGTCCGCTACGTGGGCGTCGGCGAAAAAATGACCGACCTGCTGAAGTTTTCGCCGGAAGAATTCGTCGATTCGCTGCTGGAGTAAGATGGCAGGCGAGGAATCCACTTATGACCATCGAGATTCTTGAATCCGCTTTAATCTCCATATTTGTGATGACACCACTCGTTATGGTGTGGGGCTGGATCAGATGGGCGCGCCGCGAAAAGAAGTGGACAATCCTGCCCATTTTGTCGCTGGCAGGATTTACCGTCGCCACGGCGTCTGCCCTTCTCGCGGTCTCTTCCTTGATCTACGCGCGATTTATAGGCGAATTTACGTACTATGACCCCAGGCTCCTGAGGATTTATGCATCGGGAGCGATACTCTCCGCATTTGCGTTGATTCTGTCGCTCTTGGGGATCTGGCGTCTCAGCTCGCTTCGGTGGCATACGCTCTTCTGCAGTTTTGGAACGCTTGTGTACTGGTTTGCAATGGCGCAGACCGAGTAGGATGTTCGTTGCCAAAGATTCGAGAATCCGCGACGGAGAATACGTGGAAAGCGTAAGAAAATGAATGACAGTGCTCAAGACCTCTGCTGGATGCAGCGCGCCCTCGAGCTGGCGCGGCGCGGCATCGGCGTCACCTCGCCCAACCCTGCCGTGGGCTGCGTGATTCTGGACCGCGCCGGCCAGGTCGTGGGCGAGGGCTGGCACGAGTACGACCTCCTCGACCACGCGGAAATCGTCGCCCTCAAAGAAGCGCAGCAGCACGCTGCCGATCGCATACGGGGCGGCACGGCCTACGTCACTCTCGAGCCCTGCTCGATCACCGGCCGCACGCCGCCCTGCACTGACGCCCTCATCCAGGCCGGCTTGGCCCGCGTCGTCGCCGCCACCATCGATCCCAACCCCGCCGTCGCCGGTCACGGCCTTGAAGCGCTGCGTGCAGCAGGCCTTCAGACGAGTGTTGGCGTGTGCGAAAAAGAAGCCCGCCGACTCAACGAGGGTTTCGCGCGCTGGATTCAGAATCATCGCCCCCTCGTGCTGATGAAAGTGGCCATGACGCTCGACGCGCGCATTGCGCCGCCGCCCGGCCATCAAACGCCCCACGCGCCCTACTGGATCACCAGCGAAGTGGCCTGCGCCGCCGTGCAGCCCCTGCGCTGGGCCGCGGACGCCACCATGGTCGGCGTCGACACGGTGCTCGCCGACGATCCCTGGATGACCGACCGCAGCGGCCTGCGCCGCCGACGGCCGCTGCTACGCATTGTCCTCGACTCCGCCCTGCGCATGCCGCTCGACTGCAAACTGGTCTCGACGGCGCAAAACGATGTCGTCGTCTTCACCGTCTCCCGCGACGAAGCCCGCGCCACCGAGCTGCGCAACCGCGGCATCCGCGTGGAAATCCTCGATGCGGAGGCCGGCCGCGTCCCGCTCGACAAAGTTCTCCTCAAGCTTGGCGAAGAGGGCGTGCTCACGCTGCTTACCGAAACCGGCACGCGCCTGAACACGGCCTTTCTCGCCGTCGGCCTCGTTGACCGCCTCCACCTCTTCATCGCGCCGCAGATCATGGGGTCCGACGCGGTCCCCGCCTTCCGCGGCATGCCCCAGTTCGTGCACATGAACGATGTCGAAATCGAACGCTATGGCGATGACCTCGGCCTCTCCTCGCTCCTCATCGACCCCTGGCCGAAGGACGAAACCCCGTAATCGTTTCTTGAAAAATCGGTCACATCACACAGTTTCGTCGCATGAGCACTTGACGTGCACCTCCTGATCGAGTCAAAATGTGTACGCGAACTGATTAATCAGTTCGATCATTAATGCGTGGACAATATGCTGAAAACAAAAGACAAAGAAATCCCAAGAGTTGTTACTGCTCTTACTGCGCGTACGCAGCTAGGCCAAATCCTCAAGCGTGTGAAAAGCCGTCGCGAGCGTTTTGTGATCGGCAGGCGGGGAGAGCCGCAAGCAGTGATTCTCGGCTTCGACGATTTTCTCGAAACCTTTGCTCCAGCGCCCGACTGGCTTGAAAGATCCTGGAAGGCCGCTGAGCGCAATGGGGCTGCCAAGCTCACCATGCGCCGGATCGATGCGGAGATCGCGCGAGCTCGGGCGGCACGCCGCGCGGGCTCCGTGAAAGACGATCGCGATAGATGATCCGCGTCGTACTCGATACGAACGTTCTCGTATCTGCCATGCTTGCCCGTCATGGCAATGAGGCTCTTGTCCTTCGCCTCGCGCGTGCGGGGATCTTTCGCGCTTGCGTTTCTCATTCCATCCTTGACGAATACGAGTTGGTGCTGCACCGGCCGGCATTCCGCTTGCAGCATTCGATTCTCGATGATCTTTTTGCGTTTCTTCGCGCAGAAACGCTGCTTGTGATCCCAGGTGTCGCCCTGAACGTTTCACACCACGAGGACGACAACCGTTTTCTCGAATGCGCCGAAGCGGCCAAAGCAGATTTTCTTGTGACCGGCAACAAGCGCCACTTCCCCTTGCAATGGAAGAACACAAGAATTGTGAACGCGCGCGAGCTGTTACTCGAAGTCATCCTGTGAAGGCACAAAATCCCTGCACCGCTTTTCGGACTCGAGCCATCCAATTACAATAGATAGGTACGCGTAGGGCTCTGACCTGCTGTCAGCTGCTTGCTGTGAACCGCACCTCGGAGCCGCCACTCGCCCGCGGCAGGCACGGAAAGGCAAGTTTCATGGTCTCAACTCCCGCCCTCACGGCTGTCGTTTCTCTTATCGGCCTCGCCGGCGTGCTCACTTGGCGCGTGCGCGAGGGCCGCTCCGCCGTGACCCTGAAGAAGATCGTGATGCCGCCGCTGGGCATGGCCACCGGCTTCTGCATGTTCTTCTATCCGCCGTGCCGCGTGCCCTTCCTTTGGGGACTCGCCGCTTTCCTCATCGGCGCAGTTCTCTTTGCCGTCCCGCTGCTGCTCACCTCTGACCTGCACTTGCACAACGGCGAGATTCGCATGAAGCGGTCGAGCGCGTTTTTTGCGGTCATCATCGTGCTCGCCGTCATCCGCTGGGCGGCGCGCGATTACTTCGACCGCGTCCTCTCGCTTGAACAGACCGGCGCCATTTTTTACCTGCTGGCCTTCGGCATGATCCTGCGCTGGCGGTTGAAGCTCATGCTGGCCTGGCGCGCCCTCACTGCCGCGCACGCGCTTCCTGCAGCGCCCACCCATGAAGAAGTCCCCGCCGACTGAGACGAGGTTTCAGGTTTCAGGGGTCAGGGATCAGAAAGCAGCGTTTGGCTGCCCGCTCGTAGCCCATGGACCGTCCAGAAGAGGGAACGGCAGCAACGGAGGGCCGGGACCAAGGGACTGCCGGAATTGAGAGCTCACCCGGACACCTGAAACCTGACCCCTGACACCTGTCTTTATGAGACAATCAGGCGTCGACCCCGTTTCCCCGGACGCCATCTCCATCAAGGAAAAGCCGATGCCGAATGCACCTGCTATGAACTCCCTCGCCTTCAACGTCGAGCGCAAAGGCGATGCGGCCCTCGTCCATTGCCGCGGCCGCCTGGTGTCCGGTGCCTGCGGTCCGTTCTACGACAAGATCCACGCTCTCATTCCTGAGAACAAGCGCATCGTTCTCGATCTCACCGATCTGGCCTTCGTTGACAGCATGGGCCTCGGCACCCTGGTGCGCCTTTACGTCTCCGCTAAATCCGGAGGCTCCTGCCTCCAGCTCATCAATCTTGGCAAGCAGGTCCGCGAACTCCTCGGCATCACCCATCTCCTCTCGCTTTTTGGCGATATGTGCGAAAAAGGCGTGACCATGAAGTTCTAGAGCACCGGCGCTCGCTTGCTCCCGTGCTCTCTAGTACTACAGTTGTATTTGCTTTCGGTCGCTGAAAAGAGGCGGGGGGCCCGGGCCTAAAGGCCCTGTAAACTGGCACTCTTTCCGGGGGCTGAAGCCCCCGGCTCCCTCCGGTAGCTGCTACCAACAACTGTCGTACTAGAATCAATTCATGTTCACCGGCATCATCGAGCAGACTGGAACCCTCGTAAGCCTCACCGATCGCGGCGGCGTGCGCCGCATCACGGTCGAAGCGCCCGGCATCGCGTCGCGCCTGCGCGAAGGCGATTCGCTCGGCGTCTCCGGCGTCTGTCTTACCGCGCTCGATCCCGACCCCACGTACTTCCACGCCGACCTCGCGCAGGAAACCCTCGATCGCACCTCGCTCGGCTCACTTGCGCCCGGCGCTCGCGTTAATTTGGAACTGCCCACCGCCGCCGGCAGCCCGCTCGGCGGTCACATCGTGCAAGGCCATGTCGACGGCGCCGGCGTGATGACTGCGCTCGACCCCGTCATCCCCGAGTCCAGCCCCAACTTCGACCGCCAGACCACTGACTGGACCCTCAAGGTCCGCGTTCCCGAGATCGTTCGCCAGTGGATGGTGCAGAAGGGCTCGGTCGCCGTCGAGGGCATCAGCCTGACAATCGCAGGATTCGATGGCGACGAGATCACCATCGCCATCCTGCCGCTCACTTACTGGCGCACCAATCTGCATACGCTCGCCGTGGGCGCGCCCATGAACATTGAGGCCGATGTGCTGGTGAAACTGGCCGCCATGCAGATGCAGGCCGCGAAGAAGCCGGAATTCGACCTGACCGAGGCTTGGCTGGTCGCGAACGGGTATTAAAAGACAGGGAATGGGGAACAGGGATTAGGGAACAGGACGATGATCTGCACAAAGTGCGGCGCGTTGATGGATCAGACCGGCAAGAACACCATGACCGGCCGCGTCATCCGTGAATACCTGTGCCGCAACTGCGGCCACACCGATTGGGAAGACGATGGCGTCGCGCTCTGGAAGGTTCTGCACGACGCGCGCGAAGAGGACGAGGCCGAAGCGGCGGCGCAAGCCGCGACAAACGCCGCGCCCGAAGCCACGCCGCCCAGCCAGAAGCCGCGCACCTCGCTGTGGCAGCACCTCGCCCGCCTCTTCCGCAAAGAGAAATAAAACAACTACTGCCCGGGTTTGTGCGGCAGAATCTCCGGCGGCGCAACCTCGATCCACTGCGCCTTCATGGCGTCCGACCGGCACTCCGACCACAACGCGTAAATCTCTCGCCGCGGCACCAGCGGCGTATCCACCAGCACCGCGCTGCCCGCCTCCGCGCTGGTGTAGCGCGCGCGGCACCAGTGCGCGAAGGGTTCATACTGGCGGCCCTTGCGCATGGTGAACCAGTCGATGATCTCGTGCGGCGATTCCCGGCGCACATCTTCCGGCGTCCACCAAATCCGCACCGGTCCCTTCGCCGTAAACTTCTCCTCGATGCACGTTCCGCCCCGCTTGTGCATGGCGCACGCAAACTCCGGCCACGTCATCAGCCGTCCCCGCGACTTCATCAGCAGCCGCAATTTATGTTCGCCATGCAGCCGCAGCCATCGCGCGCCCAATGTGTACGGAATTGCAAGGCACGCGCCCACGAGCAGCACGGGAATCATCGCGATTCCCATCACCGCGCCAGTCCACGTGGACGGCTGCTTCTCCGCGCTCTCGGTTCCCTGCGTCTGCATTCACTCTGCTCGTTCGGCTCATCGTCGAAGAGCCTATGGCAAAATTCGCGTTGCCGAAGAATCATCCCTCGGGGGCTATTGATTCCCGCAAGAGAGGTGTCCTTGCGCCGTCCCTACGGGACTCCGGAGTCAATCTGAGGAATCCGCTTTCCCCACGCTAAAGCGCGGGCTAACAAACTCTGCGCCTCCGGCGCGTATACCAGGACATTCTTTAAGCAGCTATCGATAAAGCCGTGCCCTTTCAAAGCAGGATTATGAAACAGCCTCTATGGTTTCGCCGGCAACTTCGGCGGAGCCATCACGTAGTCGTCGCCCACGCGCGCCAGGATCTGCGCCCGCCGGTCGGTCAGCAGCTTCAACCGTTTCGTAACCTCGACAAATTCCTTCTTCTCGTCAGCGGTTAGCCCCGCGCTTCCCTGCGCCGACTTGTTCAGCGCGTCGAGCCGCGCCTGCAAGGGCGGAATCTCGCGGTCGATCAGCACCGGCTTGATCACCGTTTTCTTCTCGCGCCCCGCGGCCAGCTCGTTGCGGTTGTTCTCCTCCCACACCGGCAGCATGCCCACGTGCCCCAGTTCCACACGCACGCCCGCCGGCCCGTAATCCCTTTTCACCGCGGCAAACAGCCCGATCATCTCGTCTCGCGGCTCGCCATTCGAGTCCGGATTCAGCCCGTCCACATAGCTGCGCGACTGGTTCGACAAAAAATTCCCCAGCGAGTAAAAAATCAACGTGTCGCGCCCATCCTGCGTTTTGTAGGTCTCCATCGGCTGCAGCACGTGCGGATGCGCGCCCACGATCACCGTCGCCCCCGCCTCCATCATCTTGTGGGCAATGTCCACGTCCTCGGGCCGTGGCGCCGTCGCGTACTCAATGCCCCAATGCACCGAAATCACCAGCAGATCGCACTGCGCCCGCGCCGCTTTAACGGCGGCCAACACCGTGGCCTCGTCTGCGCCCGGCGCGCCGTTCGCCTCGCCCGGATAGGGAAAGAAATTCACATGCGGCTGATCGTCCTTGTCGGGATTCCGGTTGCCGTTCAGCCATCGCGTCATGCCCAGCCAGCCCACCTTGATCCCGTTGGCCTCGGTAATCACCGGCTGCCACGCCGTTGCCGCATTGTCGCTGGTTCCGGCAAACTGGAGGCCGATCTCCTTCAAATGCTCGCGGCTTTCGGTAAACCCCGCCCACCCCTGGTCCATCACATGGTTGTTGGCAAATGAGACGATCTTGATCCCGCTCGCCTTCAGCGCCTGGGGCAGCTCCACCGGCGCGTCGAACAGGAATGGCTTGGTCCCCTTCGAGTGCTCCGGGGCCACCGGCGTTTCGAGATTCACAAACCCGAAATCCGCGCCCTCAAAAACATCCGCCACGTCCGCAAACAGCGCCGCCCATCCCGGCTCCCCGTCGCCCGCCGCTTTGGCCGCCGCACGCACCGGCTCATGGGGAATCACATCGCCCGCCACGGCAAAGCTCACCTGCGCCAGATCGTGCGGATAGGGCGTGACCAGCGCCGCCAAGCGCCGCCCGTGAAACGCCGTCAGCAGCGCCGCGCCCACCACCAGTGCCGACACCCCCGCCGCCCAGCGCCAGTGCCGCCGCAAAAACGTCCCCACCCCCACGGCAACGTGCGCGGGCCGGCCCGATGCGCCGCCCTTGCTCTCCGCAGCTCCCATCTGGCGTCTTCCTAAAACCCAATCCATGGCTGACCTTCGCTCCCTTCCTTTGCTCCGAACGGGATTGGAATCAGCATACAGGGGCTCTCATGGCCGCCGACCCGAAAAGCACCAACCAGGCATCCGCAGCCCCAGCCCCTCCGCGAACGTTCGGGGGCTCTGCCCCGTCTATTTTTTTGAGTCAAGACTGTTAACCTTAAGCAGGAGTAACTCTTTGAGAGCTTTCCGGCCGCGCAATCGCGGAACCGGCGAGAACTTGCCATGGCAGAGTTCGTTATCAAACTGGCCGATGAGCGCGGCCGCGTGCAGGAGCAGGTGCAGACCGCGGCAACGGCCCAAGAACTGCGAAACCGCTTCGTCCACGCGGGCTATCACGTCTTTTCGGTCCGCGCCCGCGGCGCCATCGGTCGCGGCCGGCGCAAGGTCAAGCTCGAACCTTTCCTCATCTTCAATTCGCAGTTCCTCACCCTCATTCGCGCCGGCCTGCCCATTCTCGGCTCGCTGCAGATGCTCGGCAAGATCCAGAAAAACGCCACGTTCGCCGGCCAGTTGGAAGACGTTGCCTCGCGCGTCAAAACCGGCGAGGCGCTTTCCGCCGCCTTCGAAGCGCAGAGCGGTTTTCCGCTGATGTACACGACCACGCTCCTGGCCGGCGAGCGCTCCGGCAACCTGCCGGAAGTTCTGGATCGCTATGTCAGCTTCCAGAAGGTCGCGCTCACCCTGCGCAAAAAGCTGATTGGGTCGCTCATCTATCCCACGGTGCTGCTCACCCTAGTCTGCGCGCTCCTCATCTTCATGTTCACGGTGGTGGTGCCGCAATTCGCCCTGCTATACGACCAGCTCGGCAACAAATTACCGGCTCTCACCATGGCCCTGCTCAGCTTCGGCAAGTGGATGCAGCACAACATTCTCTGGCTGGTGCTGATCGTGGCCGCGACCGTCGCCGCTCTCTACCGCTTCGCCCTTACCGAGCGCGGCAAGGACTTTGCCGACGGCGTGCGCATCCGCCTTCCCATCCTGGGCAAAATCTGGCTCAAGTACCAGGTGGCGCTCTTCGCGCGCATGCTCTCCACGCTGCTCACGGGCGGTCTGCCGCTGGTGCCCTCGCTGGAGACGGCCTCGCGCTCCATCTCCTCGCGTCGCGTCTCCCGGGCCGTGCAGACCTCGGTGGGCACCGTGCGCGAAGGCAAAAGCCTCGCCGATTCGCTCGCCAAGACCGGCATCTTCCCTGACCTGGCTACGGAAATGATCACCGTGGGCGAGCAAACCGGCGCGCTGCCGCAAATGCTCAACTCCATGTCGGAATTTTTCGAGGAAGACGTCGCTACTGCTCTCGCCGCAGCTCTCGCGCTCATCGAGCCGGCGATCCTCATCGTTATGGGAGTCGTCGTCGTCTTTATTCTGATCTCGCTCTACCTGCCCATTTTTTCGCTCGGGCAGGCGACCGCAATGTAGGAGGTTGCTCGAATGCCCGAAACCAATGTACTGCCCATGCCCGCGCCCGTGCCCACACCTGGATCTGGCGACGAACGCGCCCAGGCTGAAGCCCTGGCCCGCCGTTACCACGCCGAATTCGTCGACCTGAAGAACTTCAAGATTCAGCACGAGCTGCT
>Ga0182014_10008161_pt1 | contig 10774 bp, 10 predicted proteins | sample 612S2DmetaG_FD_120489 | JGI IMG/M metagenome (GOLD analysis project Ga0182014, IMG submission 120489) | Permafrost microbial communities from Stordalen Mire, Sweden - 612S2D metaG | ecosystem: Environmental > Terrestrial > Soil > Wetlands > Permafrost | place: Sweden: Stordalen | collected... | reverse complement strand
TCCACGACCTTCAAGGAACACGCCTTCGGCGTGGATAATGCCTCTCAGTATCGCGTTCCTGTTCTTGGCGTGGGTTAGTTCAGCCGAGCGCTACTGGGTCACTCTTGCCAAGCGCCGAAGATCCTGGTCCTCGCGATCCTGCCGTGTCTCGTGAGGATCATCGTCCAGACGCTCGGACCTGTCTTAATCCTTGCCGTGATCGTGGGACTCGTCGTCGGAGCCTATCGTTCTCTCGAACGGAGCCGCCCGCGGTCCGGCACGCCACGGAACGGCGGAGGTTCCGAGCGGACGCCCATCCTTCCGGGAGGCGGTGAATGATGCGCTGGATCTTCGACCGGTTGTTCGGCAAACAGCTCGCCGCCCACACCGCCCGCTATCTTGCCCAGTTGGGCAGCGCACCCGCCCACGCTTCCCGCTCCCAGGCGACCGAGCTCGTGAAAGCCCTCGCGAAGTCTACTGGTCCCGCGATCACGCTCGGCAGAACACCGTGGGACGAGAAGATCAGCGTCCCGGCGAGCGAGATATTGAACTCGTTCGCTATGGTTACGGGCGGCACCGGCTCCGGCAAGACCCGATTCGGCCTGCTGATCCTCAAATCGCTGATCGCCATGCTGCCCCAGACGGACAGCATGGGCTGTTGTGTCCTTGATCCGAAGGGAGAGACGTTCGCCGGCGCGCTCTGGCTCCTGAAGCAACGGCTCGGCGAACTCGGGAAGACGGAGGCGCGCGAGCTCCGCCGCCGCGTCGTACTCATCGATTTCTCGCAGCGCGACCCGCTCTCGTCCTACAACATCTTTGCGCGGTGGCCGAACGCGGACCGGGACTTCTTCGCCGGCAACCGCGCCGACATGCTGCTCGACCTCCTGCCCGGCGGCGACGGGCTGAGCTTGGGCGGGAGCGGGCTCCTGCGCAAAGCGATCCTCCTGCTCTCCGAGTTCGGCCTACCGATCGGATGTCTGAGCGATCTCCTCTTCGACGATGCGTTGCGCGCCAAGCTGCTCGCCCGCTCGACCGATGAGGATACGGTCGCGTATTTCACCTACCAGTACCCAAACGCGCCGAAGGCTACCGCCGCCGCGCTCGCGCGGCGCATGGAGGCCCTCTTCTCATCGGACGCGCTCCGGGCCACTCTCTCCGGGAAGACCGCGCCCGACTTCCGCGCTCTGCAGGACGACGGCAAGATCGTCCTCATTAATTGTTCCGGACCGAACCTGAGCCGGGGCGTGCGCCGCGTGCTCCAGGCGCTCATCATCTCGGACTTTTGCCAAGCGGTCTTCTCGCGGACGCGGACGGACGTGCCGTTCCTGCTCGTGGCCGACGAGGGGCAGAACTGTTTCATCACCGAGCGGCTCCGCGACCAGATGGCCGACCTCCTCTGTATGGCGCGGAGCTTCGGCACGCACGCGATACTGCTCACGCAGGCGATGGGCGCGGCGATCCGCGACCCGCGCCTTGCGACCGTGCTCCACACGAACATCCGCTGGAGCTTCTCCATGCGGGGAGATCCGAGCGACGCCGCGTTCCTGAAAGGCGCGTTGCCCGTCGCCGGCCGGAAGCGGCGCCCGCAGGTGAATCCGTTCGAGGAACCTTCCTTTTACTCGCTCGCCGAAGAACGGTCCATGGCTTTGGACGGCATCGCGAACCTTCCCGACCGCACGGGCTACCTGTGGTTGAAGTCCAGGGCGCGCGAAGCATTCCTCATGCGGACGGAGGACCTTGTGATGCCACCCGCGGGCGAGCTCGACCAGGAGATCCAATCGCTCAGGAGCGACCCGACCTTCGGCATGCGGCAATCGAGGAAGGAATTCGACCGCATGATGGCGGAGCGCAAGCGGGAATGGCGGACGGAACCGGCGGGCGACCTGGGCGCGACCTTGGCCGGAGCCTACCGCCGCACGCGGGGGGAGACGGCATGAACCAGAAGGACGCTTACTTCGTGATCTTCCGGTGGCTCCTCGCGAGCCCAATCCTGCTCGTCAGGTTCATCATGCGCACCGTCCGTTATGTCGAATTCTGGAGCACGGCGTACGGGCACGAGATCCCCTGCCGCAATTGCAGCGCGGCGATATCGCTCGTCGGCATCTGGCGGTGCAAGTGCGGCTATACGTATAAAGGGCACCTGTTGCGGGCGTGCCCGGTTTGCGACGCGTTGCCCCGCATGGCGCGCTGCTTCCGGTGCGGCACCACGGAGAAACTGCCAGAGCCATGAGACTCACGCCACGATGCATGAACCTTCTCCGGCTGCTCGCCGCCGCGCGGTGGCTCACGACGCGGCAGATCCACCACCGCTTCTTTGCGGAGAGGACGATGGACGCCGCGCGGAAGCGGCTCCGCAAGCTCACGGCCCGCAGTTATCTCGTCATGATCCGCGAAGGACGCATGAATCAGGCGCTCTTCACGCTCGGCCGCGAAGGCAAGCGCATTCTCGAAACCGGATCGTCCGTAACGGTTGCGTTGGAGCGCCGGCCGCCCGCGCAGCGGGAACATTTTTTGGCGGTGAACGACGTGCGGATCGCTACCGAGCTGGCAGGTTCGCTCTCGTATTTTTTCGCGTATTGGGAGTTGCCCGGAATCGGGTGGCGCCACCCGCTCATACCGGATGCGGTCTTCAGCATGGCCGACCGGACGTTCGCCTTGGAGTTCGACCGCGGCGTCGAAGGCGTCCGTTTTTTTGTCCGCACAAAGATCGCAACGTACCGGCGCGGGCTCGACGGTTTGCCGCTTGCTGCGGTCCTCGTCGTGACCGACCGGGAGCCGCGCATGGTGTCGCTCGCGAAGGCCATCGGGGATACCAACGGGCGGATGCTCTTCAGCACACTCGATGCGGTCCGGGAGAAGGGGATTCTGGGTCCGGTGTTCCACCGGGCGCCGGGAGATCCGGGGGTGCCGCTTGTTTGATAGGGGCGTCTTTACAGGATCTCTTTACGGCAGGAGAGTTTTTGGATTAGAAGTTGTTGAAATTGTGAGGCTTGGCATTGAGAGCGACAAGCCTCTTAAGGATGAAGGGAGAGCAGTATGGCAAAACCAGGTATCGCAGACGAAGTGGCTGTGTTGCGGTTCTTTGAACAAGGACCCATTGAAGCAGCGCAGGTCTTGTTCAATATCGTGTCGGAGAAGATGCGGGAGCGGTTGCGCGGCGAGGGCGACGGGACGAACGGTCCGCGCCCGACGCCCGGCTCGGGCAGGAAACGCCAGCCGACCCAACGCGCCGCCCAGGTTACGGAGGTGCCGAATCCCGCCGCGTAGGCGGACGACGCATGCGCCCGGCGCAGGCGTCACTGCGCCACACAGTATCGCTCACCCGCCGGGACGGTCGACCCGGACAATAAACCAATGCATATCCAAACATATGGCTTGGCGTCCTTACGAAAACCTCATCGACGGGGAGCTCGACAACCATATTCCAGGGAAGGTCTCTGGATGGATGCGTTTTACGCGTCGCGGCAAGCAACCGCTGAAGGCAATCTTCGATCTGACGGGAGACTTCCACGAGGACATCCGCGGGACGGTCATCCGGCTTTCGAACCTATCGCCCTTGGACCGGAATGCCAACCTCGATCGGGAAGGAACGTACATGGATGGATTCTCTGCGGTGCAGCGAGGGGAAGTCGGCGACATCACCGCCGGGTTTTCGCTCGGCCCTTGGACCGAAGCGCTCGCCCAAAAGCTCATGGGGCAACATGAGATCCGATGGGACGAGAGCGGCCTCCGGGGATTCGAGCGCGAAGCCAGGCGCAAGAAAGCCGCCGACATCTACCGGGCGCACATCGAAGCGGGGGATCTGTACTATCCGTACGTGGACTATCCGTACATCGAGTGGTATTCCGACAACGGCAGGGTGGTTCTGGAGCTGGAACCTTCCCAGTTGACGGTCGTCAGCGTGGGAGCAGCCTCCCTCACGGAGAAGACTCCGGGCGAACTTGCGAGCGACGCGCGAAAACGTGTCCAGGCCATGGGCGGCTTCCTCACGGACATGGTACGAGGGCTATCCGGCGAGAACCGAGCGCGAGGCGGCGACGGCAGCGTTTCCGGCAAGTAACCGGTTGAGGCGGACCGGGGCAGAATGCCCCGGCGGGTGGGCGGCCAGAATTCCGAAGTCCGAAGTGCAGCAAGGTCTTTTTTATGTTGTGGGTGGGAAGGGAACGCCAAACACAACTTTTATGGAACAAGCACAACCATGCAACCTCAAGCAGCGCGAGATCTTTGCGCGCCTGTTGGAGGAAGCTAAGAAACGTGAGGCAGAGACCCTTGAGTCCGTGGACGATTTGGACCGTCGGATCGAGAAAGAACTGCTTCCGAAGCTCGCGCAGGAGCAGGCGGGCGCATCTGAACTGGTCGCGAAGGTTGGTCCGTTGAAGAAGGAACTCGATGTCGCGGAGAAAGCCCTCCACGATCTCGGCTTCGAACTTGACGATGATGACCTGAGCCTCAGGTGGGACGCGCCGGCGAAACTGCGCAAGGCTTTGGAAGCAGGCAAGCGTTCGGCACGAATGGAACGTGAAAGGTCGCTCAAGAAGTACGACCTTGCGGTTCTCGGCGTCTGGTCGGCGGAAACGGCCGGCGAGGCGAAGGGGATCGTGGAGGCGCTTCTGTAACAAATTAATCCTTGTAACTTAGGCGGAATCCCTTCCCTTCCCACAACGCCAGTCTTCTTAAACGATGGCCCGGCATAGACGCCAGGCCATCGCCCCGCAGTGCGCGGACACGATGCATAAGCCCGCCCCCAATCCGCCGCCGCAGACCACGGGCGGCCGTGGTACGCTCGTTTCGAAGGCAAGTTTCGACCGGCCATCACCGAGAGGAGAACTCGAAGCGATGGCTAGACGAAGGTACCAGGAACCGGAACCCGAAATAGTCGGGAACTGGTGGCAGATTCGCGTTTACCGCGACGAATACGAAAAAGGAAGGAGGATACGGAAACGGACACGCATAAGGTTGGCCCCGGCATCCATGGGGTTGCGCGAGGTGCAGAAGATCAAAGCGGAGTATCTGAGGCCGCTCAACCAGGGTCTCATCTCGCCGGGGTCGGCCACGCCGTTTGAAATTTTCGTGGACACCGTGTACAAGACGACCGCATTGCCGCTTATGGCGAGCAGCACCCAGGCCCGATACCGCGGGATCATAGATCTCTATTTGGTTCCGACGTTCGGCTCTCTATGCCTGAGGGATCTCACGCCGCTCACGCTCCAAAAATATATTTCCGGATTCCAGATCAAAGAACCAGACGACACTAAAGAGAAGAATCCGGGACGGCGGGGGACAGGCGGCAGCCTGGCCCGCGAATCCGTCGATAAGATCCGGGACGTGCTTTCGAGCGTCCTCGGATCGGCGGTGAAGTACGGGTATCTTGCCACGAACCCCGCAGGGTCCTTGCAGCTTCCGCCGCCTAAGCGCGGCAAGCGGAGACACAAGCCGTTTGTGAGGCCCGAGCAGTTCGCGGCGCTCGTCGAGTTGATCGAGGAGCCGTACGCCACCATGGTGTACGTCGCCGTATATACCGGCCTCCGGCCGAGCGAAGTGATCGCGCTGCGGTGGAGCGATATCCACGGGCAGTCCATCACGATCGACGAACGGTACTGCCGGGGGGACTGGGCGGCTCCCAAGAGCGATGCTTCCAACACTACCATTCCGGTGAACCGGAAGGTTATCGAGCGGATTCAGCGGCTCTTGACGCTGACCGTGGAAGTGAAGGCGGGCACGGCAACCAGACGCTACCGCGCCGTGAAGTGCGACGGCCCGGATGATCTGGTGTTCCAATCCGTGCAGCGCGGGCGTCCGATGCGTGACAACAATATACTGGCCCGGCATATCAAGCCGGCCGGAAGGAAACTGGGCATTGGCTGGGTGAACTGGCAGGTGCTCAGGCGGTCTTACGCCACCTGGCTCAGGATGGTGGGGACCGATCCCCGTGACAGGCAATCCCTCATGCGGCATTCCCGGTTTACGACGACGGCGGAGATCTACGAACAGGATCTTCCGGAGTCGCAAATGCGGGCGGTCGAGAAGCTCAGTGGTTTGGTAAATTGAAATTCGAATTGGGACAGTAATGGGACAACGGGAAAACTGACGTGCGGCTAAGTCTTTTAGAATGTGGTGGCCAGGGACGGAATCGAACCGCCGACGCCAGCCTTTTCAGGGCTGCGCTCTACCGACTGAGCTACCTGGCCGCCAATCGGCTATTGTAACAGACCCATGCCGCGGCCTGCCCTGCTTACCGCGTTGCGAGCGCGGCGAGTTCCTCGCCCGTGGCCTTCTCCACATCGGCGTGCAGGCTGTTGCCGTGCGCGTCCATCGTGACGATGGCCGCAAAGCCCTTCACCTTCAGGCGCCACATGGCTTCCGGAATGCCGAATTCCATCAGGTAGACGGCGGGCACGTCCTCAACCGTGCGCGCATAATACTGCGCCGCCCCGCCGATAGCATTCAGATACACCGCGCCGTACTCCTGCAGCGCCGCCAGCGTCTTGGCACCCATTCCGCCCTTGCCGATCACCGCGCGCACGCCGTAGCGCTTGATGACCTCCGCCTGGTACGGCTCTTCGCGGCTGCTGGTCGTGGGGCCGGCCGCCTTCACCACCCAGTGCTCGCCCTGCTTCAGCATTACCGGGCCGCAGTGATACAACACCGCGCCGTGCAAATCCACCGGCGGCGCGTTCTTCATCAAGTAGGCATGTACGTTGTCCCGCCCGGTGAACATTTCCCCGTTGATCAGCACCACGTCGCCTACCTTGAGCGCGCGCACGGTGGCCTCGCTCAGCGGCGCGGTCAACACCACCTCGCGTCCTGTCAGAGGGAATCCTTCGGCTTTGGCCATGCGCTCCACCGGACGGTTGGGATCGCGATACAGCCACTCAGTGATAGCGCCGTCGCTTGCATCGAGCCGCACACCCAGGCGGCGGAACGCCCAGCATTCGTACGCCACCGAGACGAAGAAGCTGGCCGGCAGCCGGTTGGCCGCCGCGATCTTGCAGCCGATCAAGGACGCCTTGCCGCCGAATCCCATCGCGCCCACGCCCAGCCGGTTGGCTTCCTCCATGATCTCGCCCTCCAGCTTCGCCAGCGCCGGGTTCGGATTCACATCGTCGAGCGTGCGAAACAGTTGGCCCTTGGCCAGCTCGTAGCCATGCGCGCGATCGCTGCCGATACACACGCCCAGCGCGCCCGGAGCGCAGCCCTGGCCTTGCGCCTGCCACACGGCGTGCAGCAGGCACTTGCGCACGCCCTCCAGGTTGCGGTCGGCGCGGCCCAGACGGTCCAGTTCGCAGGGCAGTGAATACTGGATATTTTTGTTCTCGCAGCCGCCGCCCTTCAGGATCAGCTTTACCTCGATCGAGTCCCGCTCCCACTGATCGAAGTGCATCACCGGCGTCTCGGCCCCCAGATTGTCGCCGCTGTTCTTGCCGGTGAGCGAGTCCACCGAATTCGGGCGGAGCTTGCCCAAGCGGGTCGCTTCGGCTATGGCCGCCCGGATGGCGCGCTGGATCTCCATCTGATTCACACCCACAGGCGTGTGCACCACAAATGTGGGCATGCCGGTGTCCTGGCAAATCGGCCCTTCGTCGTCCTTCGCCATGTCGATGTTCGACAGAATGATGTTGAGCGCTTGCGAGGATTGAGTGTGGGGCGTTTCGGTGCCCGCGGACAGGGACATGGCCGCGCGAACGTCGGGCGGCAGATTCGTGGATGTCTGGGTGATCAGCTCCAGAAGGCTGCTGGTGAGGAGTTCCATATCAATATCTCCGGAACTTCTATTCTATCCAAGTTCGCCGCCGATCCCTTGTGGGGCAGGCCCACGGCCGGCTGCTTACCGGACGTCCGCCCTACAACTACAGTTTCCGAATCTGTCTTTGCGCCAGCCGGCTCCACTTGGCAATCGCTCGCCTGCGGAAGCGCGGCGCCGTGCTGACGGCTTCCGCCGCCCGCGCATACGCCTCGCGCGCCTCTCCGGCCCTGCCGAGCCCTTCCAACGCCTGCCCCAAATAATAGAGACCCTCCGGGTCGTACGGCCGGCGATCGATGTATTCCGCCAGAAACCGCCGCGCATCTTCGTATTGCCGCGCGGCCAGATACACCGCGCCCAGTTCCCGCAGGATCTCGTTCTGGCTGTGTTTGTCGTTCTGGTCCGTCACCGTTTGGAAGTGGGCCACGCCATCGGCGAGCCGGCCCTGCTCGCGCGCGATGCGTCCTAATTGGAAGTGGGCGTCGGTCTCGCCCGCATCGATCGCCACTGCCTTCCGGAATCGCGCGATGGCTTCGGTGTAATGGCGCCGCTGCTGGTAGATCAATCCGAGCTGATATTGCGCCTCGCCATCGTGCGGGTTCAGCGCCGCCGCGTTCAGCATCCGGCGGAAGTTCTGGCCGCGCCGCAGGCCCGCGCCCAGATTGCCAATCTCGCTGCCGAGATAGTAATACGCGAAGAACAGGAAGAATGGCGACGCCAGCCATCCCAAAAGGAAGTGGAGCGGTCCCCACAGGAAAGAAGCCGCCACCACCGGAATCCAGGACAGGCACACCACGGCCACCGCCGTGCCGTTGCCGGTCCCGAAAACGGTGCGCACCACGAAGAACATCAGGACCAGGAAATAGAGTTGCGCCGCGGCGGCAAGAATCAGGAACACGGGCAACGGAAGCATCCAGCCTGCCAACGCCAGGGGAATGTTTGCGGCGGCCCACGCCATCGCCGTCGAGGTGAGCAGCGGTGCGTAGTCGCGCTGGAAGACGCTGCCGAGGCCGCCACCCAGACGCGCCAGCAGTCCGCTGAGCAGCAGCACGCCCGGAACGTAAGCCACCGCCAGCACCAGCAGCGGCATGTAAAAGCTGATTGTCAGCCCGGATTTATAGAACAACGAAACGGCCAGCACCGCCACGCTGGCGAAGAGGAGGCTGCCCTGATCCAGGATCGCGCTCATCGCCGCCGCCGGCTGCCAGTACACGCGCAGGAGGAGCTTGATGTTGTCGACCAACACAGCAGCATAGCAACTCGGATCGCCCTCTCGCCCAATCGCCCCCTCGCCCTCTCGCCTGTGCCATAGTGAGTCTAGTTATGGAACTTGAAACTCTCCGTTCCCCAGTCAACTTCCTGCAACACATGCTCGGGGCGTTGCCCCACGAGCGCGCGCTTCGTGAATACGAATCCTGGTGGGAAACCGAAGGCAAGCACATTTCCGAAGCGACCGACCGCGCCGGAACACCCTGGCTGCGCATGTTCGATCGCGGCGGGCGGCGCGTGGACGAGATCCTGTTCGCGCCCGAATACTGGCGCGGCCTGCGCCAGGGATACAAAGCCGGCGTGGTGTGGCGCGCCTTTGCGGACCAGTCGCTTTCGGCCAGCGCGCTGCTCGACTACATCACCTGCTTCTACGATCCGGGCTTGACCTGCCCCTATGTCATATCGCTGGCCACCGCCGTGGCGCTCGACCAGCATGGCACCGAGGCGCTGAAGGCGCGCTTCCTGCCGCCGCTCCTGCGCCGCGACGACACGGTCTGGCAGGGCGCCACCTGGATGACCGAGATCAAGGGCGGCTCCGATCTGGGCGCCAACGTCGAGACCGTCGCGCGCCCGGCCGGCGACCGCTGGCTGCTCACGGGCGACAAGTATTTCGCCAGCAACGCCGGCGCGGACTTGGCGGTGGTGGCCGCGCGGCCCGAAGGCGCGCCGCAAGGCGTCCGCGGCCTGGCTCTGTTCCTGCTGCCAAAGCGCCGCGAAGATGGCCAACTGAACTACACCATCCGCCGCCTGAAGGACAAGGTGGCCACGCGCTCGGTGCCCACGGGCGAAGTCGAATTGCGCTCGAGCGAAGCATGGCTGCTCGGGTCGCCGGACCGCGGCGTGCATCTGATTCTGGAAGTGCTGAACCTCTCGCGCGCCACCAATGCGCTCGGCAGCATGGCCATCGCGCAGCGCGCCCTGGCCGAATCCGCGGACTTCGCCGGGCAGCGCATCGCTTTCGGCAAGCCGGTCTTCGACCATCCGCTGATGCGCAAGCAGTTCGACGAACGCATCGAGACCCTGCAGGATGGCTTCGCGCTGGGCTGGGAAAGCATCCTGCGCCTGAACGAAGTGTGGCGCGAAAAGCCGCCTTATTCGGACCGCTATCATCTGTTCCGTCTGGTCGCGCACCTGGCGAAATACTGGACCTCGGACGTCGCGCCGCAAATCGCGCGCTGGGCCATGGAAGTCCACGGCGCGCTGGGCATCCTGGCGGAGTTTCCGGTGGAGCGCTGGTTCCGCGAGGCCATGGTGCTGACGATCTGGGAAGGCACTTGCCATCGCCAGATTCTGGATGGTCTGGAGGTGATGGAGCGCAAAGCCGCGCATCGGCTCTTGTTCGAGCAACTGCGCGAGGCCGCGGATCCCATCGATCTCGCGGAGATGCGCCGCCGCGTGGACGTTCATCTGGCCCTGCCGCAGGCGCAGCGCGAGGCCGGCGCCGAAGAGATGTTCCGCGCCCTGGCGATATTCACGGCTCGGACGGTCCGCCACGCCGCCGTGCCCGCTGGGGTCTGAGACATTAATGGCCGCCGATAAACGCGGATAGAACCGGGAGAGAAGGTTTCTACGACCCAAAAGGAACGGTAGAGGTCACTAAAGGTCACTAAATGACGACAGCCAAAGTGCTCATCGCGCTCGGGCTTGCTGCGCTATTTGTCCGGGCTCAGGTTTCTGAAACGTCAACCGCCTCGTCGCGCGTTATTATTGTGAAAGGAACAATCAAATCCAAGAAAGTGTGGGGGCCTCCGAACTTTGGCGAGACGCCGAAGCAAGATGCACGAT
>Ga0182014_10008160_pt1 | contig 10775 bp, 13 predicted proteins | sample 612S2DmetaG_FD_120489 | JGI IMG/M metagenome (GOLD analysis project Ga0182014, IMG submission 120489) | Permafrost microbial communities from Stordalen Mire, Sweden - 612S2D metaG | ecosystem: Environmental > Terrestrial > Soil > Wetlands > Permafrost | place: Sweden: Stordalen | collected... | reverse complement strand
TTCGCAGTTGGAAAGAACAGGACTGGAGACGAGGATCGTTGAGTGGGGCGGAACGCCGGGGCAGGATCGCCGATGCGCGGTTATCGCTCCTCCACAGGGATTTGCAGACAGACCGCCCCCGGCCTCTTGCTTTGCAATCGGTTTTTCCTTCCCCTGGTCCTCCCTCAACTGGGTGCCGGCAAGGGCAGCAGACGCAGGGCCTGTTGCCAGTTGGTAAAACGCCGCCACCCCCGCGCCAGCCGCGGCACGCCGTTCAGGGCGGTTACACATTCGTCCAGTGGTTCGGAATCGATCTCGAACAGAAAATCCCCTGCGGCGGGACTGGGCTTGGCTCTGTTTTTCATTTTGAATGCAGGGGAGCGCCCGTTGGGTGAAATGCGACCCCGCTTCTTGTCCACGGTTCCCGCCTTGTCAACACGCCCCCGCGATCAACTCCGCTGAATCCTTACGGATTACGGACCGGCAGCCCTTACGGAATCTTCATTCGACTCTTGTACGATGGAATCACCATGCAGAGCCAGCGGACAAACCGGCGGCGGCTTACACCTGTCTGGCGGGCGGTGATCGAGATCGGCTTCATCGACTTTCTCTTTTACTCCAACCTGCTGATGGGCGAGTTCACCGCGACCAACGGCCGCGGCAAGACCCTGGCGGCAGCTCTGACGGACATCTTCACCGTCACCAACTTCGCCATCGCTCTCATCTCCGCTCTCATCGGCTACCTGGTCTTTGAATACCTGCGCAAGAAACTATAGTGTCCGGCCATCATTCCTTCTTTCCGTATCCTTTACCGTGTGCCGCGAACTTCCGTATTCTGCGATGGATTCCTCTAACGGCGAGCCGAAGACACAGGAGTGCATCGCTTATACGCTGAAAACCGGCAAGCCTTGCGGAATTGAACTTGACATACATACGTACGTATAAGAGAATTGATTGATGGGAGCCTAAGAAAACCATGTATATTGATCCGCAAACCGTGATTTCTCCGAAAAACAAGGTGGACAGGAACTCCCTGGAAGTGATTTTCGATACAGGTCCTGTCGATTACAGTTGGTCCGTGGCTAAACTACGCTATGATGGCAAACCGCGGATTGGAATACGCTGGAATGGGGATGAAAGGGAGAGCAAGATGGGAGTACCCACTGCAACTGCCCATCCGGTGTGGTTCATTTTGCCGGATGATATTTCCGGCGCGGTTTGTGACCTGGTTGAAGGTCTAAAGCAGAAAGAAGAAGCAGCGTTGCTGGAGAGTTATCGTCAAATGGCTGCCGATCATGAGCGGGAAGCTGAAGCCGAGGAATGGGTGGAGGGACTGATCGGCGATGCCTATTAAACGCAGCGATGTTTACTGGGTCACCTTCGACCAAAGCCTGGGCGGGGAGATTCAAAAGACACGTCCAGCGATTGTTCTGTCGAACAATGCCGCCAACTTGGCTTTGAACCGCCTACAAGTTGTTCCGATCACATCCAAGATCGATCGAGTCTATGCTGGTGAAGCGCTTATTGAACTCCGGGGAGAAAAACGTAAGGCGATGGGAGACCAGTTAACAACCGTCAGCAAGGAACGGCTCGGCAATAAAGTTGGGGTTATTGAATCCAAGGACATGGCACGAGTGGAGGCGGCAATTGCTGTTCAACTTGGCCTGAATCTAAAGTAGGCAGTATGGAAGACTGGCGGAAAGTCGTGCTTCTGGGAGTCATTGGCGTGAGTCTCATGATACTGCCGGCCTTCGGTCAGCAGTGGAATTCTGCTCCCGCGCCGCTCAACGTCTCCGGCCAGATCGTCGTTGCCGGTCACTCGACCCCTTATCTCATCCGCCACCTGCCCATCAGCTCTTTCCCCGACTTACCCGCCGAACTTGCCGGCCTGCTCAACCGCCGCGGCTGCCTCATTCCGCAGACCTACGAGGCGCATCACCCGGAGAACGTCGTTCATGCCAGCCTGGAGCGCCCCGGCTCCTCCGATTGGGCGGTGCTCTGTTCGGAGCGGGGAACGGTCTCGCTGCTGGTCTTCTTTTCCAGCGCCCCGGCCAGCCTGCTGGTGCTGGCCGCCGCGCCGGAGACCGAACGCCTGCAAGCCCACGACCCGAGCGGCTTTCTCGGCTTCAACTGGGGCATCGATCCCGCCTCGCCCGAGCAGATTCGCACCGCTCAGATCGGCTTGCTGCATCGTCCGGCTCTGGTGGACCACGACGCGCTGGCCGATACGCTCGTTGACCGCCGCACCGTTTATCACTTCTATTTGAAAAGCGCCTGGATTGTGCTGGAGATGCCGGAGTAGACATTCGCGGCGGGAATCTTCGAGTTGCTTAGTCTGAATGGAGTGTCCGGAGCTGCATTGTGGTTCCGTGAACCTTACGCTCGTTTGCCCTCCTTTGGCGGGCAAGATACTATTTCATTACCGCTGGCACGGTCTCGATCCTCTGGAATCCTCCAGACCCGATGCCGAATTCCCATAGCAGCGGACGGGGCAATCCCAACCCATGAAGATTCACGAGTACCAAGCGAAGGAAATCCTGGCCAGGTACGGCGTCGCCGTTCCGCGCGGCGAAGTGGCTAATACCCTTGAAGAAGCCTCGACGATTGCCCGCAAACTCTTTGCCGAGGGCGCAAGCGGTGTCGTCGTCAAGGCGCAGATCCACGCCGGCGGCCGCGGCAAGGGCGGTGGTGTCAAGGTCGCCCGCACCCGCGAGGATGCCGAACTCTACGCCCAGCAGATTCTCGGCATGACGCTGGTCACGCATCAAACCGGGCCGCAAGGCCAAAAGGTCCAGCGGCTGCTGATTGAAGAGACCGCCAGCATCGACCGCGAACTTTATCTCGGCGTTGTCCTCGACCGCGTCACCGGCAAGCTGGTCTTCATGGCCTCGCAGGCCGGCGGCATGGAGATCGAGGTCGTCGCCGCCAAAACTCCCGAGGCGATCTATAAAGAGACTATTGCCCCGGCCATCGGCCTGGGCTCATGGCAGGCGCGCAAGTTGGCCTTTGCGCTGGGCCTCAAGCCGACGCAGATCAACGCCGCCGTCGCCTTCTTTCAGAGTTTGTACAAGGCCTTCATCGAGACCGACGCCTCGCTGGTCGAGATCAATCCCTTCATCACCACCACCGACGACAAGCTTTTTGCGCTGGACGCCAAGATCACCTTCGACGACAACGCCCTCTTCCGCCATCCGGAGCTCAAGGCGCTGCGCGACACCGCCGAGGAAGACCCGCTCGAAGTCGAGGCCAGCAAGTACGCGCTCAACTACATCAAGCTCGACGGCTCCATCGCCTGCATGGTCAACGGCGCGGGCCTGGCCATGGCGACCATGGATATCATTCAGTACGCCGGCGGCAGCCCGGCTAACTTCCTCGACGTGGGCGGCACAGCCACGCAGGACCAGATCGAGCACGCCTTCGAGATTCTGCTCTCCGACAAGAACGTGAAGGCGATCCTCATCAACATCTTCGGCGGCATTCTGCGCGTGGATCGGCTGGCCACTGGAGTAGTCGCCGCAGCGCGCAATTTGAAGATCAGTGTGCCCATCGTCCTGCGCCTCGAAGGAACCAATGTTGAAGAAGGCCGCAGAATCCTCAAGGAATCGGGCCTCAACTTCCAGGTGGGAGAAACAATGAAAGAAGCAGCGGAGCTAGTCGTAAGAGCAGCTTCTAGCTGCTAGCCTCTAGCTTTTAGCTTTTCCATGCTTAGCGATAACCCTTCGAAGGAGGATAGAGGGAGGAGAAATGGCGCAAGACTACCACGAACTGATTGTTTGGCAGAGGGCTATCGAGTTGACTGTTTGCATTTACAAGTTGACTCGATCTTTTCCTAAAGAAGAACTGTACGGGCTGATTTCACAGATGAGAAGGGCCAGCGTTTCCGTGGCAAGCAATATCGCCGAAGGACGTGGAAGGATTACACCGGGAGAGTTCCGTCAGTTTCTCGGACTCGCACAAGGTTCAACGTACGAACTTCAAACCCAGCTTTTGGTTGCCAGAAAACTTGGAATGGGAAGCGATGAGAACCTCAATGAGGCGGAATTGCTTAGCGATGAAGTATCCAAGATGCTTGGATCATTCATTCAGACTCTAAGATTACCGGAGCGAAAAGCAGGAAGCTAGGAGCTAGAAGCTAATGGCTGTTTTAGTGGATAGAAATACTCGACTCATCGTTCAAGGTATCACCGGCAAAGAAGGCACTTTTCACGCAATGAGTTGTGCGGAGTATGGCACAAAGGTCGTCGGCGGAGTTACTCCCGGTAAGGGTGGAACCACGCACGAAGGCTGGCCGGTCTTCAATACGGTCGCCGACGCTGTTGAAAAAACCGGCGCCAACGCCACCATGATTTTCGTTCCGCCGCCCTTTGCCGCCGATGCGATTCTCGAAGCCGAGGACGCGGGGATTCCGCTGATCGTCGCCATCACCGAAGGCATTCCGACGCTCGATATGATCAAGGTCTGGGCCGTGCTCAAGAACTCGAAGTCGCGGCTGATCGGGCCTAACTGCCCCGGCGTGATCTCTCCCGGCAAGGCCAAGATCGGCATCATGCCCGGACGCATTCATAAAGAAGGCTCCGTCGGCATCGTCTCCCGCTCCGGCACGCTGACGTATGAGGCCGTGCATCAACTCACCCAGCGCGGCATTGGCCAATCGACGGCCATCGGCATCGGCGGCGACCCCATCATCGGCACCACGCACATCGACGCACTGCGCCTCTTCAACGACGATCCAGAGACTGAGGCCATCGTGATGATCGGCGAGATCGGCGGCACGGCGGAAGAGGCCGCGGCGGAGTTTGTGCGGCAGTACGTGAAGAAGCCGGTCGTCGGCTTCATCGCCGGACAGACCGCGCCCCCCGGCCGCCGCATGGGCCACGCCGGCGCCATCATCAGCGGAGGCCAGGGCACCGCCGCCGACAAGATGAAAGCCATGACCGCAGCCGGCATCCATGTCGTCGTTTCGCCCGCAGAGATCGGCGCAACCCTGGCCCGCGTCATAGGGAGAAGCTAGAGGTCGCGTTACCGGAATCGCACACTCACATTCGTTACAATGGAGTCGAGGAGCAATCCCAATGGCCGAACGCACCTTCAGCATCATCAAGCCGGACGCGGTCCGCAAAGGCTTCACCGGGGCCATTCTGGCCGAGATCGAACGAGCCGGCTTTCAGATCGCGGCCATCAAGCGGCAGACGATTTCAAAGGCGCAGGCCAAGGGCTTTTATGCCGTTCACGCCGGCAAACCGTTCTTCGACGGGCTTTGCGAGTTCATCTCCTCCGGGCCGCTGGTCTTGCTGGTTCTGGAAAAGGAGAACGCCATCGCCGACCTGCGCAAGCTGATGGGCGCGACCAACCCGGCCAACGCTGACCCAGGAACCATCCGCAAGAAGTTCGCCGGGTCGATGTCGGAGAATGCGATCCACGGCTCCGACGCCCCGGAGACCGCGGCCTTCGAGATTGGCTATTGGTTCGCGGGGTATGAGCTGATATAGCGTTTCGTTGACAGGCTGAATTGGGTTCGTGGTCTCTCACCCTAGAGCGGTTCTCCAATACATATGTCCTTACCGATTCTATCGAAGGTGGCTTTTTCTTGAGGAAAAAGCCACTCTGCGGCGTGGTTTCGGTGTACAGCGATTGGAGAACCGCTATAGCCGCAAAAACAAGAACGCGGCGAGGGTGGGGCACCCGGTCATCTCAATGTCCATACCAAATCTGATTCGCAGCTTTAATCCCCAAAGAGATCGTCGATCTTCTGGCGCAACACGGCTACTTCCTGGCGCAGCTCCGCGACGGCCGCCTCCAACTGCGCGATGCGCTCTTCGTGGCCCTCGTTCTGAGCTGAGTCTGGCCCGGCCTCGCGGCGCGCGAATGCAGGCTCGACGGCAAATGCAGCGGCAATCGATTCGACCGGCCCGGAGAGCAGATGCGTGTAGCGCGCCTCCTTGGTTCCCGGCTGGCGCGGCAGGATGGCGGCCAGCGGCGGCGTGCGCTCCATCAGCTTTTGCAATCCGGCCAGCACATCCGTGAGTTCGTCGAAGGTGTGCAACCGCTCAGTGCGGCCGCGCAACTCGCCGGGGGTCTGCGGGCCGCGCAGCAGCAGCACGCAGATCAGCGCCGTCTCCGCGCGGCTGAAGTTGAAGGCCTCGCCCAGCCAATGCTCGTATTTGGTGACGCGCCCGTCGGCGGAGCGCGCGCGGCCGGCCAGATGCAGGTCGTCGAGGCGATGCACGGCCATGCGCACCGCCTCTTCATCGAGGTTCATCACCGGCTCGCGGTTGGAGCGCTGGTTGCAGGCGTTGATCAGCGCGTTGAGCGAGAGTGGGTAGTACTCCGGCGTGGTCACTTCTTTTTCAACCAGCGCGCCCAGGATGCGGGCCTGAGCGGCGGTGAGGACGATGGGGGCAGTCGGGGCCATAGGTCTATTCTGCCACTGTTCGCGCCCGTCCATCGCAACAAACGCGAAGAATAAGCGACCCAGCAGACCGGGCAAAGAAAAGCCCCGCACAAGCTGGGCTTGAACGGGACTTCCCTGTCGCGGCGGCGGATTCTATCGCTTGCCTTGGATGGTCCTGGGGTTGACGCCGGTTTTTTTGGCGGCGCGCCTGGCGGCGATGGCGCTCATCTCCTTGCCGATGTGGGACTGGTTGATGGAGATCTGGATGGCCAGGTTGATGATGTTGCCGGTGCCCCAGTAGAGCGAGAGTCCCGAGGCGTAGGTCCACAGCATGAAGCCGAACATGACGGGCATCATGATGGCCAACATACGGCGCTGATTGGCGTCCATTCCCGGTGAGGGGGTGATGAACTGGGTAAGAAACATGGTGATGATGATGAGGATGGGCAGAATGTGCAGCGGATCGGGCGAGGAAAGGTCGCTGAGCCAGTACCAATGGGCCTGGCGCAGCTCGACCGTATTTTGCAGCAAGCGGAAGTAGGCGAAGAAGAGCGGCATCTGGATGAGCATGGGCAGGCAACTGCCGTACATATTCACGCCCTCCACCTTGTAAAGCTCCATCATCTCGGCGTTCATATCGGCCCGCTTGGGGTCGGTCGTCTTGAGGTGGGCATAGCGCTGCTTGATGGCCTCGACCTTGGGCTGAATGCGCATCATCTTCAGCGAGGACTTCATCATCAGCACGCGCGTAGGCAGCAACACCAGGTTGAAGATAACGGTGACGATAATGATGGCCCAGCCCCAGTTGTTGACGCCGTGCTCGACCAGGAAGCGCAGGGCCAAATAGAGCGGCTTGGCGATAACGGTGAGCCAGCCGTACTGGATGAGGGGTTCAAGCGACTGCCCGGTGGGCTTGCCGTCGGCGCCGGTGGCGTGGATGGAGGTGAGCAGGTCCATAGCCTTGGGGCCGGCATAGAGGCGCAGGCGGGTCGAGCCGCTAGTGTCGCCCATGGCCAGGCCGAGGACGTGAGCCGGCTTCTTCTCGCTGTTGGGATCGCTCAGGTCTCGTGGCAGGTCGATGGTGTTGTGCAGCGTGACGAGAGTGGCGCGATCAGGCGTGTCGGGCAGAAAGGCAGCGACAAAGTAGAGATCGGTGACGGCCGCGTAGGAGTAGGGCAGGTCGAGCGTGGCGTTGTTGCCGATCTTGGCGACGGCCTCCGAATCCTGCTTGCCATTGAGAGACCAGTCGAACTGCGAAAGCGCGGAGGTGCGGATGGAGGAGCGCGTCGAGGACGAAGGAAGGAACTCCTCCATGTCGCCCAGGCCGGCGGGCCACTGGATCAACGCCCGTACCGGCACGCCGTTGCGCTTGACCTCGGCCTCGACGGTGAGGACGTAACTGGAGTCGAAGCTGAAGGTCTTCACAACGTCGAGGCCGTTGGCTGCGTAATGGAAGGTAAGGGCGCTGGTGGCCGGAACCTCCACGTGGCCGGTAACCGTGGGCGGCGCGCCGGTAGCGGTGACCTGATAGAGCGCCTTCTTGTTCAACTCCTCGTTGAGGGCCGGATCGTAAGTGAAAAGCGAGAGGGGAAGGCCGAAGTACGCCGAGGCCTGGGGCTGCACCATATCCAGCGGCTTGCCGGCGGTGTCGAAGTATTTTTTGAGCACCCAACTCTTCACCTGCGCGCCCTGATTGGTAAAGACGATCTTATAGTTATCGTTTTCGACCGTGGTCGTGGTTACGACGGTGGCGGCAACGCTGGGCGAGACAGCGAGAACCGGTGCGGAGGCCAACCGCGGTTGGACGGCGGCGCCGGCGGCCGGAAGCGTGGGCTGCGGCTGGTTGGGCGGCTTGCTCTGGCTTTGCGCGGCGGGCGGAGGCGGGGGCGGCTGCTGGGGCTTGAAAAAGTATTGATAGCCGAGCAGGACGACGAGAAACAAAAGGGTGAAGGCCATCAGGCCGCGCATATCACCGCCACCGCCGCTGCCCCCGCCGCTCTGCCCCTGAAGATTGGGATTGCTGAATTCTGCCAAGGTATTCTTCCTGTTCGTTAGGGTCTGTTTTCAGCCCATGGAGAGGCGCGCTGTCAGGCCGCCGCTCTTCCTATGGTAATGGTTCGTGGGGAAACGGGTGTGCAATCGCAGCCGGAGGCACCGGGTCCAGGCCGCCGTGAGTGAAGGGATGGCAGCGCAGCAGCCTCCAGGACGCCAGCAGAACGCCCCGCAGCGGCCCATGCGTGGCGATGGCTTGGGAGGCATACTCCGAGCAAGTGGGCATAAACTTGCAGCCGCCGCCGGGACTCAGCGAATGCAGAGCCGGAGAGAGCCAGCGGCGATAGAAGACGAGCAGGTAGAGCAGTATGCGGGTCATAACACCTGCGGTGGGCCAGACGCCTTCGGCTGGTCCGCACCAATCAGAAGGTGCGGGACAGGATTATCTGGCGGGTTGGTTTTCGTCATGCGCGCCGCCTCGGTCTTTGCCTGCTGAAGAATACGCACAATCTCCGCCTCTAGTTTCGTGAAATCCATCGTCAATACGATTCGCCGGGGATGAAGGATCAGATCGCAGCCTCGCGGAAGCAGCTCGACGTGGCGGCGCAAAGCCTCTCTCATGCGGCGCTTGAGGCGGTTGCGCTCATGCGCCTTGCCCATCACCTTGCCGGCGGTGAGGCCGACGCGCGGACTAGCAGGTGGTTCGGCTCCGGCGTAAGCAGGCTGCTGCGGAGCCAGGAACCAGCTCATTGAAGCGGACTGGCGCTTGCGGCTGGCCGCGTAGGCGCGCTGATAATCGCCGTGCTTGCGCAGGCGCGCGCCGACCAGCGATTGCCTCGAAGACGGGCGTTCGGCAGAGTTGGGAGGGTTGGTCATGGCAACGCCGCGAGAGGTGTTGGCCGAAATGGAATGGGAAGAACCACCCATTCCGGCTTCAACAAAGGTCGAGTGCGGCACGTCAGGCGAGGATTAGTCGCGGAAGCCGGCGCTGACGGCCACGCGTTTGCGGCCGATGGCGCGGCGGCGGCTGAGCACGGCGGCACCGGCCTTGGTCTTCATGCGCGCACGGAAACCGTGTGTCTTCACGCGCTTACGGCGATTTGGTTGAAAGGTACGCTTGGGCATGAAAATGCGCTCCTGTTTCCTCGATAGATTCTGCGCCTTAACGGCAAGTACTTAGTGTATCGCAGGTTGGGCCAGGAATCCAGCGCGAAGTGCGCCAAAGGCCAATTTGCCTCGGCCCAGTGGCGAACGCGGCGGCGGATGCAGCGCGCGAACGTCCGCGATATGCGCGGCTCCCGCGCTCTTTTTGCGGTAACTCTGGTAACTTTTTCGGCTACTTTCACCATCTATGGTGCATCTGATCGAAACAACAAAAAACTTCCGTGAAAGGGACATTACAACCTCCCCGCAAATGTGCTAATCTTGGGACCGTTCCAGAAAATTTCCCAGCGTCTCACGGAACCGGTTTTTTATCCTTGGTCCTCAAGTAAGTTTCAGGGGCCGAACAGCGGCAATCAGGCACTCGGTAGTCAGTAGACAGGCGAAAAGCTTAGCGCTTTACGCCGCCGGTGTCTTGTTTCCAAAACTCAACGGATGAACCATACCGGCAGTCAATAGATGACGCAGGCAAGGATCAGCACGATGGCATTCGCAGTTTCGCCGGCGACGGCACTCAATCCCTGGCTCCAGATTCTCTCAGCATTGGAGATGAAGGTCATCCGCCAGTCCTTCGAGACCTGGTTCAAGCCCAGCCGTTACAGCCATGTAGCCAACCGCACGCTGTATGTGCGCGTGCCCTCGACGGATTTTCAGCACCTCGGCGACCGCTACGGCGACCTGATCCAGGAGGCCATTGAGCAGCATGGGCTGGAGCTGGACGACGTCTGTTTCGTGACCGCCGAGGAGGATCCTTCTGTCCCACCGGTGCTCAAGGACGGCCGGTTTGCGCCGGTTCCCGCTCATGCGCCCACCGCGCCCCCGCAGACAACGACGCGCACACCAGAGCAGGCGCGCTTCGACTGGTCCACCGCGGCGCAGCTCAACCCGCGCTACACCTTCGACGCCTTTGTGATCGGCAACGGCAACCAGTTTGCCCGCGCCGCCTCGCTGGCCGTCGCCGAGCGCCCCTCCAAAGCCTACAATCCGCTCTTCCTCTATGGCGGCGTGGGCATGGGCAAGACCCACCTGATGCACGCCATCGGCCACGAAGTGAAACGCCGCCAGCCTACGACCAACATCTGCTACGTCTCCGCGGAAAAATTCACCAACGAGATGATCACCTCGCTGCGCAACGACCGCATGATCAGCTTCCGCGACCGCTTCCGCACCGTGGACGTGCTGCTGGTGGACGACATCCAGTTCATCGCGCAAAAAGAGCGCACCCAGGAGGAGTTCTTCCACACCTTCAACG
>Ga0182014_10008159_pt1 | contig 10776 bp, 10 predicted proteins | sample 612S2DmetaG_FD_120489 | JGI IMG/M metagenome (GOLD analysis project Ga0182014, IMG submission 120489) | Permafrost microbial communities from Stordalen Mire, Sweden - 612S2D metaG | ecosystem: Environmental > Terrestrial > Soil > Wetlands > Permafrost | place: Sweden: Stordalen | collected... | reverse complement strand
GAAGGTTGGATGCGCGAGCACGATATTCGTTGCAACAAGTATTTGTGCCGCCAACTATTGTGAGGCGACTGGCCCAGTTAGCTATATTCGGCTACTGGCAGTCAGCAGCAAAACCCGCTGCACACGGATTGTCTTCTCGCGTTTGCGGGTCTGGGCAATGTCAAAGGAGGACTGCATGCGCATCGGCGTGTCCAACTTGACGCCGAATGCTTTCTCCAAACGGAGCGCCATATCCCCGGAAAGGCCGGCTTTTCCATTCAAGAAGCTGGATAACGCGGGCCGTGAGACCTGCAGCGCAGTCGCCGCCGTAACGGACAAGCCCGCGGGGTCGATGATCTCGGTCCGAATGAAATCTCCGGGGCGAGGCGGGTTCTTCATAGGCATGGCGCTCATTTCTTTCTACTTGCCGAACAGCGCTTCAATATCTCTGCTGCCTCGCAGAACACGCAAAATCAATACGTCTTCGTCCTCGATGCGGTAGAGGATGATGTAATCCCTGACAGGAAAACTCCGCAACGCCGGGCGCAGTTCCTCGTCGCGGCGACGGCCTATGTATGGATTGTTGGCCAGCAGATAAAAGCGGTCGGTGAGAGAATCGATGAAACGGTCGGCAATATCGAGGCTGCCGCTCGCTCTCGCGATGTAGAGCCAGATATCGTCCAGATCGGCCTCGGCTTCCGGCGCTACGCGATGGGCCATTATCTGACCGCTGCCTACTCGGCTGCAAGCCGCGCACGGCCGCGTTGTTTCACTGTGTTGGCAAGCTCGCGCATGGATTCCTGCGTAATCACGCGGCCTTTACCATGGGCGAGAGATGCGTCCGCCCTGTCGACAGACGCGAGAATCTCCGCACGAGCGCGCTCGCGCTCCTCCCACATGAGGAGCGCTTCCTCGACCGCGTCTTCCTCGCGATGCAGCCTGCCCGTCTCCATGGCCAGACGAACGAACGCCCTTTGGTCTACCGTGAGTTGAACATCCATGCCTTCAAGCGTAGGAGCCAAGCGGACAGGTGTCAATAGACCACAGATGGCATGCGCCACCTCCAGCCTGCCGCGACCAAATGCGCCCACGAACCCGCGGGCTTATCCTCAAAACAGCACCCCGCGCTAGAAAGAACCCCGTGTCCGATTTTGCCCAAACCGTCAAGCAGCAGGCCGACATCGTCAAGGTGATCGAGGGCTACATTCGCCTGCGCAAGGCGGGGGCGCAGAACTACTCCGGCCTTTGCCCGTTCCACAAGGAGAAGTCACCGTCGTTCTCGGTCCATGCGGTGCGGCAGTTTTACCATTGCTTCGGCTGCCAGGCTTCGGGCGACGTGTTCAGCTTTGTGGGCAAGATTGAGAACGTCACCTTCCCCGAGGCTGTGCGGATCGTGGCGCAGAAGTGCGGCATTCCGTTGCCCAAGCGGGAATTCTCCTCGCCCGAACAAGCCGCCGAGGCGCGGCTGCGAACCCGCCTTCTGGAACTGCACGAAGCCGCAACCGCCTGGTTCGAGGAGCAGTTGACCGGGCCCGAGGGCACCGTGGCGCGGGAGTACCTGGCTGGCCGCGGACTGACTCCTGAAGGCATCAAGACCTTCCGCATCGGTTACGCCCCCGACAGCTTCAATGCCCTGCGCGACCGGCTCAGCGGCATGGCCGACAACGAGACCCTGCGCGCCAGCGGTCTGTTCAGCTCCAAGGAACAAGGAGACGGCAGCCTGGGCCCGATCTATGACCGGTTCCGCAAGCGCGTGATGTTTCCCATCGCCAATGAGAGCGGCCGGGTGATTGCCTTCACGGCGCGGACGCTGGAAACGGGCGACAAGGCCGGCCCTAAATACATCAACTCGCCGGAGACGCCGCTTTATTCCAAGAGCCTGGTGCTGTTCAACCTCGACAAGGCGCGCACCTCCATTCGCCAGCACGAGTTTGCCCTGCTGGTGGAGGGCCAGATGGACTGCATCTCGGTCTTTCTGCGCGGCATCCAGAACGTGATTGCCACCAGCGGAACGGCCTTTACCGAGCAGCAGGTGGCTCTGTTGCGCCGCCACACATCGCAGGTGGTGGTCAACTTCGATCCGGACGCTGCCGGAAGCAATGCCGCCGAGAAGTCCATCGCCCTGCTTACCGAGGAGGGCTTCACCATCAAGATCGTCACGCTCGACGATGGCCTGGACCCCGACCGCTATATCCGCGAGCGCGGCGTGGAGGCCTACACGGCGGCGTTGCGCGGCGCCCGCAGGCAGGCCGATTACCTGATCGCGCGCGCCCAGCAGATGTTTCCCGGCGCCAGCGCGGAGCAGAAGGTAAAAGCCATGAACTACCTGCTGCCGCACATCCGCAGGATGCCGGAGAAGCTGGCGCGCGACCAGTTTGCCCACGACGCCGCGCAAAAGTTGAATATCGACTCCGCCGTGCTGCGCGAGGAGTTGCGCCAGGCCGCGCTCCGGCGGCGCGACCGCATCGAGGTGCGGGCCGCGGCGCTCACTGAGGTCGAGCGGGTGCTGCTGCGGGCGCTAGCCATCACCGACCCTGACAATGAGGGGGCTCGGCGGCTGGCGGTCGAGGCCATCGCCCGGCAACCCGCGTGGTTTGAGCGTCTTGGCACGTTTGCGGCTATGCAGGCTCTGGCCGTCCGCCAGGCCAACGATCCCATGGACGCGGTCGAGGACCCGGCGCAGCGGGCTTTGCTGGCCGAGGCTCTGCTGGCTGAGACTAAGCCGCCCGACAAGAGCGAAGTTCTGAGCGCCATCCAGGAGATCCAGGAGCGGGCGATTGAGAACCGCCAGCGCGACCTCCGCGCTTTGATCGCCGAAGCCGAACGCCGTGGCGACTTTACCGAACTGGCCCTGCTGACCCAGCAGAAGCTGGAACTGGACCGCGCGCTGCGCCAGTTGCACAACCAGAAGCCGCCGGAGCGGTGACCTTCGCTGGGCAGGTTCCAGCCGCCCACCGCAGCGTGAATCGTGCATCATCCCGGCCCCGAATCGCGTCTAATAAACAAGGAGCAGGAGCGGGTAAGAAGCAGCTCTTCCCGGCCACGGTCGCAACGCGGCCTGCAAGCGCCCTGACTTCAACGGATTTTGCGTTGGCAGAGCCGGGATGAACTGTGGTAATCTACTGATCTCTGTGAGGATGCGCGCCCCTTTGCCCCATACATGAGCTGCGGCTCGCGGGTGACCCAGGCGAAACCTGAAGCGCTTGTCATCCTGTTCCGAGCAACTACCTGAGACCGCTTCTTTTTGCGGGTGACCGCAGGTTTGTGTCCGCGTGCGCGCCCCGATTTCCTCGCCTTACCCGTGGAAATCTTTTTTCGCGCGCTCTGGACCGGACCCTGCACCGGTGCGCAAAACGGTGCTGAATCTGCTTTGCGCAAGAGAGTAGGAGTATTTTGGCGATTGAAGACAAGTTCGAACACGAAATCGAGGGCCTGATCGAAGTGGGCAAGGAGAAGGGCTATCTCACCTACGGCGACGTGAACGACATGCTGCCGGAAGAGATGGGCTCCTCCCCCGACGATCTGGACGACCTGATCACGACCATCGGCACCCAGGGCATCGACCTGCTGGACGGCCCCAAGTTCCACGGCGACAAGGAATTCGAGCTGGAAGAGGGCGAGGACGTCGAGCTCGACCTGACCCCGGGGACTCTCGAAAAGACGAACGACCCGGTGCGCATGTACCTGCGCGAGATGGGCACCGTGCCCCTGCTTACGCGCGAGGGCGAGGTGGAGATCGCCAAGCGCATCGAACGCGGGCAGATGCGTGTCCTCAAGGCCATTTCGCGCTCGCCCATCGTGATCCGCGAAATCGTGGCCCTGGGCGAGGACCTGAAACGCGGTGTGCGCAACGTCAAAGAGGTCGTAATCTTCGACGAGGAGGAGCTCACCGAAGAGGTGGTGCAGTCTCGCGTCAAGTCCACGGTGGCCCGCATCGATGCGCTGGTGAGGCACCAGAAAAGGATTGCGCTGCTCGAGGAAAAGCTGGCCGCGCCGGCGCCCCCTTCCAAGGCCAAGGCCCGGGATGTGCGGCACGCTCACTGGCTGATCGCGCGCGAGAAGGTCCTCATCTCCCGCATCGTGCGCGAGCTGAAATACACGGCTTTGGAACGTAAGCGCCTTCTGGACAAGGTCAACAAGACTGTGGATACCATGCGCACGCTCGAGCGGCAGATCCGCTCGCTGGACCAGAAGCACGAAGCCAGCAGAAGCGAGGAGTTGAAGAAGGAGTATCGACGGCAGCAGAAGAATTGCAAGGCGGATCTGGAAAAGATCGAGGGCGACGCGGGCGTCTCCATCGTCGAGCTCAAGCGCACGCAGCGCGAGATGATCCAGGGCGACATGGACGCCGAGCAGGCCAAGCGCGAGTTGATTGAAGCCAACCTGCGCCTGGTCGTCTCCATCGCCAAAAAGTACACCAACCGCGGCCTGCAGTTCCTCGACCTGATTCAGGAGGGCAACATCGGCCTGATGAAGGCGGTAGACAAGTTCGAATACCGTCGCGGCTACAAGTTCTCGACCTATGCCACCTGGTGGATTCGCCAGGCCATCACCCGCGCCATCGCGGACCAGGCCCGCACCATCCGCATCCCTGTGCACATGATCGAGACCATCAACAAGCTCATCCGCACCAGCCGTCAGCTTGTGCAGGAACTGGGCCGCGAGCCTTCGAGCGAGGAGATCGCCCGCCGCATGGACATTCCGGTGGCCAAGGTGCGCAAGGTGCTCAAGATTGCGCAGGAGCCCATTTCGCTGGAAACGCCGATCGGCGAAGAGGAAGACTCCCACCTGGGCGACTTCATCGAGGATCGGCAAGCGGTTTCCCCGTCCGAGGCGGTCATCAGCGTGAACCTGAAGGAGTACACCTCGCAGGTTCTCCGCACACTCACGCCGCGCGAGGAGCGGGTCATCAAAATGCGCTTCGGCCTGGAAGACGGCTCCGAGCACACCCTGGAAGAAGTCGGCCAGAGCTTCCAGGTCACAAGAGAGCGCATCCGCCAGATCGAAGCCAAAGCCCTCCGCAAGCTGCGGCACCCGTCGCGCAGCCGCAAGCTGAAGGCGTTTGTGGAAGGCGTCAAGGAGATTTAGCTATTCGCGCGGTGGAAATGCCGCGAGAATTGCATCAACGAGCCTGTGCATACCGGAGGACGGGTTTCTGTCCTCCGGCTTTCTCTTGTCCGATTCATGCTTCTCATCGAGTTCCTCCGCGCGCCTCTTTGCATCTGGATAAAGGCTCAGCAGCTCATCGACTTTGACTATATGCTTGTCAACAACGCGTGTACATCTCGATTGAATATCAGTACTTGCGATCCAACTATTTTGGTCGTGTTCATGTAACCATATCCACAACTCAAAACATGGATTTGATATTGCAAGTGCGATGGGGCCACCTCGTGCATGATCGGCACTGTTGATCGCTTCCCGTAATCCCTCTCTGCACCTTTGGGTTCTCTTTGCCTCAGTGTCAAATACGCACCATACTTGGTCAAATGGTTCAGTCTTGCATGCCTCTTTGCGTCTCGCTTTCGCTTGATTCACAATACCGATAGGATCAGTGTGACCTGTTTCAATCACTACTTCGACGCTTCTCATTTGGCGGGAACGCTTGACTGCCTCGATATACTCTGGCTCGGTGACTAATCCTTCCACAACGACAAGAAACCTTTTTTCTTGAGCGAGTTTTCGCGATGGCCTTCTCCAACGATTTTTCTTTGCCATAACTAAACCTCTCCTGAGAATTTCAGAGAGGCTTGTGCAGGCTCTTTTGCTAAAAGAGATTCCCGAAGCAATTGTTTGTCCAGAAAGGGAATCGCGCCGAATCTCCCCCCAAGATAGCCTGCTTCAATGTTCTGATTCGTACGCGGCTGATAATCGGAGAGCGGGTAGAGCTTTGTTGCTCCGTCGCTGGTCTTTTCTGTAAACCAAATCTGGTCACGGCGTAACAAATCGAGATCGAGCAGGGTAGTGCTGTGCGTTGTGAAGATGATCTGCGCCCCTTTCGGATTCAGGTCCGGGGAGTTGAAAAGTCGAACAAGCTCTCGTGCAAGCGCTGGATGCAGGCTTGATTCGAGTTCGTCTATCATCAAGACCTTTCCATCTCGCAACCCATCCAATAGAGGACCCAGAATAGAAAAGTAGGCAAGAGTCCCCTCCGATTCCTGGGAGGACTCTAACCGATACGACTTTCCTCCGGCTCCTTGGTGGGTCATTCGAATCTCGAAATATTGGGGCAAATTCGATCCATCAGTCGGCATATGTGAAAAGGTCTCAGGGTGCGCCTCCTTCAATGCCACCATAAAAGCCAAGATCGGCTGCTTGTCTTTATCGGAAAGGTCTTGCGGAGTTACATCAAGATCATGAATGCCTGTGTCGGCGAACTCCATCATCCTCTTAATCTGTTCTCGGCGGCTACTCTCGGAGCAAGTCGCTGCTGTGCGCAAAAAAGATTGGTCTTTTTGATCCCGAATAGCCTCCAGCGCGTCGCTTAGGTAGGCGTATATCTTGGATAGAACAGGATGATTCTTCTGTGCTGCGGCGGAAAGGAACAAGCTGTTCGGTCTTACATCCAGCCGTATTCCTTCGAGATGGCGCGATTCTTCAAGTGTTTTCCACAGGTTCCTGTTTGGAAAGGAAACCTTGGTTAGTGCATCAACTGCAGCCAAGAATTCTAGTGACCGCCGTTTGGAGTCCGCTAACTTCTCTCGCACCGGGAGAGCCGTGAAAGCGCGAAGGTCTTCGACTTCTTGACGCCTAACCCCTTGCGGGCTCTCCGTCGATCTACGGAAGAAGACCTTGTCTCGACTCGTCGTGTCAATCAGCCATTCTTCGTGAAAAGCGGTTTGATCGAAGCGAAATCCGTACCTATAGGTTGAGGACTCCATAAGGAACCCGATCTCAAATTCCGTATCCTCAGTTCGCGACACCTCGTCAAGGAGGAAGGGAGCGTAAGCCGGTATCGGCCCATTTGGTTTCCAGAGGCGTTGTGATTGCGACACGATCCGACTAAAGGCGGAGAGAGCAGCCAAAACATTGCTCTTTCCCGAGGCATTTGCGCCATAAATCCCGGCGCAGCGAAGCAATTTGAGATCCTCAAAAGGCGTGTCGATTAGGCTCTCGCTCTTCTCGTCGGTGCGGGTCTTGGCTCCGATCAGGGAGAGTTCTTGCTCTTCGCGTATGGAGCGAAAGTTCTTACAGCGGAATCGCATTAGCATGGAAGAATCATACAGCGAAATGCCTTTTTGCGCAGAAAAACAACGCAAAAACAGCTTTAACCTTCACAAATGAGGCGCTGTGCAGGAATGGGAAGCTGGGCTGGCGGGTTCCACCCTTTCCCAGCCAATGAGGAGGGTGCCCCATCCTTCCGCGGCTTTTCGAGGGAAAGATCGCGGAAGGGTAGGAGGCCACGAACCTCAACCGCCGGTTTCCAGCAAGCGGCGCCAGGGCAAACGGCAGACCGTCAGTTCCAACCCACCCAACCGCCCGGCACTCCAGAAATCTCTCTCCAAACCCTCCTGATGCCCGTGCAGAAAATTACGCCCCGCAAGCGCACAATAGAAGCAGTCAGCGGAACGGGGCCTTACCGTTCCCTGTTCCCTGATAGAGGGTACCCCCTACCCCCCCCTACGATATTTATTTTTGACCCTGTTTCTTTGCATATAATTTTAACCTGTATATTATCAATACTTTACGAAGATAATCGCACAAAAACACATCACCTTAGACTTTGCAGATATTTTCCTCCCGCCGTCAAGCCTCCTTCGCTGGAACAAGATGGAGATTCCTCTTCAGGAAATGCTCTGCTGCGCGGCCGTCTCCAACTCCGCACACTCCTCCGCGCTCAGCTTCACTTCCGCAGCCGCAACATTCTCCTCCAGATGCGCCACCTTCGATGTGCCCGGAATCGGCAGCATCACCGGCGAGCGCTGGAGCAGCCATGCCAGCGAAAGCTGAGCCGCCGTGGCGGAATGCCGCGCGGCGATCCGGGCCAACGCCTGCGCCGAGGCGTGGTCCGGCTTGAGCAGCTTGCCGGCGGCCATGGGGTACCAGGGCAGGAAGCCGATGCCCTGCCGCTCACAATAAGCCAGCGTCTTCTCATGACGCCGGTCGGCCAGACTGTATCGATTCTGGACAGTGGCGATCTTGACGATCTTGGCAGCGTCTTCAATCTCCGCCGGGGTGACCTCGCTCAGGCCGATGTGCCGGATCTTGCCCTGTTCCTGCATCCGCTTCAAGGCGCCGAGGCTTTCTTCGAGCGGGGTGCGGGGGTCGATGCGGTGGAGCTGGTAGAGGTCGATGCGTTCCAGCCGGAGCCTGCGCAGGCTCATCTCAACGCACTGGATCAAATAGCCGGCGCGGCCCACGTACTCGGTTTTTGCGGGGCCCTGGCGTGTGATGCCGCCCTTGGTGGCGATGACCACGCCGGGCGCGTAGGGCGCCAATGCCTCGCCGATCAGCCGCTCGGCAATCTCCGGGCCGTAGGCATCGGCGGTGTCGATGAGCGTGACGCCCAGCTCGACGGCGCGGCGCAGGACGCGGCGGGCCTCATCGGGGTCACTGGGCTCGCCCCAGGCGCCGTCGCCCACAAGGCGCATGGTTCCATAGCCAAGACGGTAGACCGGCAGATCGCCGCCGATGAAGAATGTGCCGCTGGCGGCCGCCGAAGGGGTTTGTGCGTCCATGATCCAAGTTAGATGCTTTCCGCCGCCGAAGGATGGGTAAAAATGCCTGGCATGATGTGGCTCGGAACCACGCACCGGCCGGATGCGTATCATGAAGGCGAGAGCAAGCAAGGAGAACCAGCCATGAGCAGCGTCCCGTATCCCAACCCGCAAGCCATCTTTTATCAGCAGTATGAGTTGGTGCGCCGCGACGAGGTCGTAGGCATTCTGCTGGCGCTGTTTCTGGGAGGCTTCGGCATTCACCACTTTTATCTGCGGCGGACCGGCCTGGGGATTCTCTACTGCTGCCTCAGTTGGACGCCCATCCCATGGGTTCTCGGCTTTATCGAGTGTTTCTTCATGCCCGGCCGGGTACGGGAGTTCAACGCCATCCAGGCAGCGGGGATTGCGGCTGCGCTGGGCATTGCGATGCCGGGATGGGGCCAACCGGTGAACCTGACCGTGAACATGCCGCCCGCGGCGGCGCAGAATGGACAAACTGGGCTGACGGTACAGGCGGGCACGCTCGTCGCCTGCGGACGCTGCCAGCAGACCAACCCGCCCGGTTCGCGGTTCTGCTCTGGCTGCGGGTCGGTGCTGTAAGAATCGGTCCAAGGGCCATCAGAGCTCAAGGGGACCGGATTCAGCCCGCCTGTCAGGATACGATTCCGATTTATACTCGCCTTTGCAGCGAAGTTTAATGAGGATGTTTATGGCAGGGACATATCGTGCCGTGATGTTGACGAAGAAGGGTGGACCTGAGGTTCTCCGGGTCGTCGAGTTGCCGATTGAGACTCCTGGCCCAGGGCAACTGCTTGTGCGGGTGCAGGCGGCAGGCGTGGGCGCTACAGATCTGCTCATGTTGGAGGGCAATTATCCGTTCGCGCCGAAGATACCCTTTGTACCTGGCTATGAGGCAGTTGGAGTGGTTGACGCGATTGGCGCCGGTGTCACCGGTTTCGATGTGGGCCAACGCGTGGCCGCGCTCACGGTTTATGGCGGCTTTGCGGAACTTCTCGTGCGTGAGGCCGAACACTTCCTGCCGGTCCCCAGCGGCGTCTCCGATCGCGATGCCGCCGCCGTGATTCTGAATTATGTGACTGCGTGGCAAATGATTCATCGCGTGGCGAAGGTGCGGACCGGCCAGACCGCGCTGGTCACCGGAGCAGCCGGGGGCGTAGGCACGGCGACTCTGCAATTGTTAAGGCTGGCGGGAGTGAAAGCCTACGGCGCTGCGTCTGCCAAGAAGCATGACACCTTGCGCTTATTCGGTGCGACGCCAATCGACTACCGGGAAGGGCCGCTCGACTGCCTCACGCGTGCTCTCGAACCTGGAGGTGTGGATTACGTCTTCGATGCGGTCGGCGGAGCCAATATTGGTCCGTGCATCGGCGCGCTGCGCCGGGGCGGGACGGTAGTCGGCTTTGGCTTCATGGGGGCTCCCGGAATTCTTTCCAAGCTGGGAATGTTCTCTAATCTTTTCATCGGTGCGCGCCTACGCGACCGGCGCGGCGACTTCTACGGCATCAGCGCGCTGTACCGGAAGGACCCCAAGCCGTTGCGTGAGGATCTGCCTAAAATCTTCGCTCTCCTTGCGGAAAAGAGGATCGACCCGCTGGTCACCCACACATTCGGGCTTCTTGAAGCAAGACAAGCCATCGAACTCTTAGCGGCGGGCTCCGTTGAAGGCAAAATCGTTCTTACGAAGAACTAATCGGCGCGGAACGGCTTGACAGAAAAATCCCACGCTTGGTCCTTACATATTTGCGTGCCCGGCACGCATCGACTCGTTGAACTGCGGCTTGGTAAAGTTCAGCGCGGCTTCCAGCGTGGCCTGGTACTCCGCTCCGCGGGCCAACAGTTGCGGGGTGGCCGCGGAAAACTCGCCATCCAGCGCCAGCAGCCCTTCGCCGGCCTTATTGCCGGCCATGCGCAGCAGGTCGGCTTCGGTGGTGTTCAGGTACTGCGCGTCGCGCGGGTCGGCGATCCACACCGGCTTGCCGTCGCCCAGCACGCCGGAGAGCCAGTAGACCTTGCGCAGCAGGTATTCCAGGCGTTCCTGGTCGTTGGTCTCGGTGAACAGGAACTTCTTCTGCCAGCGGCTGTAGTAGCGCGTGGTCACGGGAACCGGCTGCCGGTT
>Ga0182014_10008157_pt1 | contig 10778 bp, 6 predicted proteins | sample 612S2DmetaG_FD_120489 | JGI IMG/M metagenome (GOLD analysis project Ga0182014, IMG submission 120489) | Permafrost microbial communities from Stordalen Mire, Sweden - 612S2D metaG | ecosystem: Environmental > Terrestrial > Soil > Wetlands > Permafrost | place: Sweden: Stordalen | collected... | reverse complement strand
TCTGGGTGGCGCTGGGCCAGATGTGCGTGCGCGCGCATCGCTGGAAGGAGGCCGAGGATGCCTTCGACAAGGCCGAGGCGCTGACCACTAAAACTGACGAGAAGAAAGCAAAGGAGGAGCGCACCACTCTGCTCTTCATGCGGGGCGAATGGGCGGAGCGGCAGAAGCACTATGAGCCGGCCGAGCAGTTCTTCCGCCAGGCGCTGGAGCTGGACCCGGAGAGCGCGATGACGCTGAACTACCTGGGTTACATGATGGCCGACAAGGGCAAGCAATTGCCCGAGGCCCTCAAAATGATCCGCAAGGCCGTTGAGCTGGAACCGATGAACGGCGCCTACCTGGATTCGCTGGGCTGGGTGTACTTCAAGATGGGCGAGTACGAGCTGGCCGAGGAGAACCTGCACCGGGCCGTCGAGCGCGATTCCAGCGACCCCACGGTCCACGACCACATGGGCGAGCTCTACGCCAAGACCGGGCGCATCCGCCTGGCCGCCCAGCAATGGGAGATTTCGCTGGCGCAGTCTGCCAAGTCGGCCCCGGCCGACGTCGATCCGGCCGAAGTCGCGAAGGTGCAGAAAAAGCTGGAATCGGCGCGCGTGAAGCTGGCCAAGGAAGAGAGCGCCGTGGGCGTGGCCAAGCCGGAGTGATAAAAACAGGGAATAGGGAGTAGGGAGTAGGGAATAGGGAATAGGGAATAGACGACGGCGAGTGATCCAGGATTGAAGATTCAGAGGTGAAAACGGCATTTATGAGGACTAATCCACAGATCGCAGCCTAACCTGTGTTCAATGAGCGCATTGGGCTGTTACCAACAAATGACAGCCTGAACTCCTGAAGTAACTTCATATAAGCTGTATGGAATCAATGACATAGCTGAGTCGATTACGGCGCGGAATTGACCTTGAAAAGGCAGCCATACTTGCGGCAAGGAGGCTGCTTGTATGCGCAGAAAAAAGTCAAAGCCCAACTATCGGAAGATGGTCCTCCGCCTGCCGGATCTCGACCACGCAAAAGCATCCGTACTCTACAGCCTGAGCTCTCCACAATCACGACGAAACTATCGCTTTGCGATGGACCAATTCATCGCCTGGTACTGCTCGGAGCCACGCCTGGCGCTCAATCGTACCGTCGTGCTCAGATTCCGACTCTATTTAGAGAGCCTCGGATTGGCAGCCGCAACTATCAACCAGAGACTCGCTGCAGTGCGGCGCCTTGCATATGAAGCGGCTGATTCCGGTCTGTTGAGCCCTGAATTGGCAGCAGGTATCCGGCGTGTGAAGGGAGTCAAGCATCTGGGCCAGCGATCTGGAAACTGGTTGAGTATCGATCAAGCCCAACTACTCGTCGACAAATCTGACGGCGAAGGGCTTAGAAACAAGCGTGACTTTGCGATGATTTCCATTCTTCTCGGCTGCGGTTTGAGACTAGCGGAACTCGCCGCATTGAACATCGACGACATCCAGATTCGTCAGGGACACTGGGCAATCGTCGATCTGATTGGAAAAGGCGGCCATGTCCGAACGGTCCCGATGCCGGCATGGGTGAAGGATTCAGTAGACCAATGGCTAGCTGCTGCTGACCTGAAGCATGGCCGTATATTCCGCGCGGTAAGCCGACACGGCTCGTGCTGGGGGCGAGGAATCTCCGAGAACGTAGTCTGGTACGTTGTGTGCGAGTGCGCAAAGCGTCTGGGTCTGGAGCACATTGCGCCGCACGATCTGCGTCGCACTTGCGCCAAGCTGTGTCACTCCAACGGTGGAGAACTTGAGCAGATTCAATTTCTCCTGGGCCATGCATCTGTTTTAACTACGGAGCGTTATCTCGGTTCCAAGCAGAATCTGGAGGAACCCGTCAATGACCGATTCGGATCTCTGTATAAACGCGAAACCGCTGATATCAGGAGCTTATTAACCGGCCAGATGAGATCATAATACTGACATTCAGGAAGCAGCAAAAGAATCGCGTGCGGCAGTCGTTCCAGAATGGCCATCGAGTTCGTCGACGGTCACATATCGCAGAGGGAATCGCTGTATGCACACCGTGTGATCTCGCCAGTAGAGAACACGGCCCTTATATTACATTTCTAAACACTTGGCGACTTGTACTTCCGCGCTGAATTGTTTTACAAATCGTAAAGATTTCATTGGTTACAATCGAGGCGATATGAGGGGATGCAAATGAGGAACAGCCACTGCTGGGCTCGCTGATGCGCGTTCGCGGCCCTGTTTCATCCTTGGCAGCCGAGCTTCGTTGAGGCCCGCCCCTGGATCTTTTGAGATAGCTATTGGGTGAGAGTCGCAAAGAAATTACTTCAGCCGGGAGTACTCGACGCGAGCTTGCTTCAGGATGGGCAGGTTTGCGTCCGCATCCTTCCATAAGGTGAAGAACTTCTCATACTCGTTCCGGCTGCCCGTCATGTTGTTCTTGAGTGCATAGGCGCGCGCCAGACCGAGATGCGCCAAGGGATATTGGGCAGCGCAAGGATCCACCCCGCGGTTGGCAAGGATGGTGCTGTAATCACGGATAGCAATATCTGGCTTTCCGGCCTGAAGACTGGCTTCGGCTCGCTGTGTGAGGACGTAAAAATTGGCCAGTATGTAGGGCTGAGCAGGCTCAAGAGCGGCAATCGCTTCCTCGGGCCTTCCCTTCTGCATGGCCACCGCCGCGCGCGTCCGGGGCAAATACATATAGTTCATTACTGTTCCAGGATCGGTTCCAGCGCCGTGATCGGCCAGATACTTTTCCGCAATGGAGGCATCTCCCAGTTGTGCGTAAAGAATGCCAAGGTCAGGTGAGCCGGAATCCAGATTTCGGACGTGGCTGAGCGTAGTCCGCGCGTCCGCGGGCGATCCAAGCAAGATCTCCACCATCGCCTCGTCTTTCAGAATGTCGTCAGCTACTTCGGGCAATTTCTCGCGCTGCGCAGTCTCGTAGGAGGTGTGAAAAAGCTCTTGGGCGTTCTTTAAATGTCCTGCCGAAGCGGCGGCTTTGGCCTGATTGTAGATGAGATTCCAGGCATACCAGAAGTCTGAATTGGTTGCAGCCCACCTGATCTCGCGGGCCAGGGCATCCGCATCCTGCTCTGCAAACGCAATCTCAAAGAGGGTAGAATGTAGCCCTGTGGAGTCCTTGCCCCGTTGAACGGCTTTCAGACCGGTGGACTTGGCCTCCGCGAAGCGGTTGGCGTGGTTGTACGCCCGGGCTAGAACGCTGTAGATCATGGGCCGGTTGGGTTCAATCTCAAGTGCGCGCTCGCCGGCCGCGATGGCTGGCGCGTACTGGCCCAGTTGTGTGTAATCATTGGCCAGATTGACCCATGGAATCCAGTCGTTTGGGTAGATTGCCGTCCATTGCCGGTACGTACTGATGCCTTGCTGCATATCCTTGCGACCCTCAGCATAGTAGTGCGCCTGGATCGTCAACCGCTCTTTTGCGCTGACGCGGTCGCTCAGTTCGAAAGCCTTGCGGATATACTGCGAGGCAAGATTGAATTCACCCATATTGTAGTAATCCGTCGCTATCGCCCCATAGGCCATGGCAAACTGCGGGTCCAGTTCCGCCGCCTTTTGATAGAACGGCAGAGTCTCCGTTTCGCTCTTCCCCTGCGCGGTCAGGTATTGGCCGATGGAGTAAGATTCCAGCGCATCCAGTGACGGTGTTGTCGCCGTCATGATTGGCACCTGGTAGCTCTCCAGGGATTTTGAGGATTCGCCCAGGCCCTTCCTCACCTGGTCGGCAGCGGAGTCCAACGCGGCAAGCACCTTTTCCTTGGCGCCGGCCTCGGCCTTTGCACCGGCAAGTTTCTTGCCTGAAATGCAATCGGTTGCCTCTACCGTGAGCAGATATTCAGTGCCGACTGCAGCGATGCTTCCAGTGAGCAGCACTTGCCGGTTGCTGCGCTCGCACACTTCTTTCGCGATATCAGGGGTAATTGCCGCACTGTCCTTTCGTCCCATCAGCCCAAGCGTGCCGAGCGCCTCGCGCTCACTCATCACGTCGATGTAAGGAGACTGCTCCAGACCGATCTCCAGCGCTCGCTTGAGAGTGCGGTCGAAAGTTGCGTCGCCCGTTGTGTTGATGAAGTCGGCAACCATCACTTTGCGAAGCTGCGTTTGCGGAGCGAAATGCTTCCATGCCAGAGTTGCCGCCAGGGCAATCAGCATCGTGGCCAGAACCGAGATGCCGGCCCACCGGATGACGCTCTTGCGGCGGAACGATGCCGCCGTAGGCAGGGCAAGCGGTGCGGGTGCCGGCGAGGTGTTCTCAATCACCATATGGGTCCGCTCCCGTACCGTCTGCACGAAGATGTCCCCTGGCCGCTGCTCGGGAACACGGCCGGCGGGAAGCCCAGTCTCCAACTGAGTCGTATACACTTGGGTTCCGAACTGATAGCCGCGGCCTGGAACGGTAGCGATCAGGCAGGATTTGTCTCCCAATGCCTTGCGCAACTGGGAGATGTGCTGGGCAAGGTTGCCTTCTTCCACAAAGGAATCGGGCCAGACCGCCTTGAGCAACTCATCCTTGGTTACGACGCGTCCGGGGTTCATGACCAGATACGCGAGCACATCGAAGGCCTTCGGCGTGAGCGGAACGGGGGTATCATCCCGTCTCAACACGCGCGCGGAATCGTCCAGTTCGAACGCGTCGAAGCGGTGCAACTCATGAGTGCTCAATAACATAAATGGCCTTCATAAATCTTCAGAACAATTCAACCCAGAATTCGAGACATTCAATCCACATTTGAGTTTCAGTAGAAACCGAAGCGCATTACTGAACGCCGGCTCATGAGGAGTGGATGTATGAACATACTACGCCGCCGCGTTCCCGCAGCGGAAGCAGCCGGCAAGAATGGCCCTGCCGAGCCAACAGTGAATCGGCGCATCATGGTCACGGTCGAGCGGGAGACGGTCACCGTGCTAGTGCGGGGCCAGCCCAATGACGACCAGAAACCGGCCTCGGACAAGGGGGAGCTGGAACCCCAGCATCTGGGATTGCCGCCGCCCGCGCCGGCGCGCGAAGGCGGGGATCGCCAGTAGCGGAGCAGGACGGCGGCAAGCAAATCTTCTCATTTCAGAATTCAAAACCGAATCAGAACGGATTCACGGAGAGAAACGCCATGAAACAGACGATGAAGCAGTTCGAGTTGCATCCTATGCGCCTGCTGGCTGGGGCGTGCGGCCTTTTCACCCTACTTGCCTTAGCGCCCGCCAGCGTTGCCCAGCAGGCCGCTTTGGCCGCGACCAAAACAGTGGCTTCCCCCACAACCCAGAGTGCCGTGGCCAAGCCAGCGGCCAAGGCAGTTGAGAGCGCCATGCCCAACTCGGCCAATCAGCAGGGCATCAAGGTGCATGGCCATTGGGTCTTGCAGGTCAAAAACGCCGACGGCACACTGGGCGAGCGCCGCGAGTTCGATAACTCGCTGGTGGGGGGGGCAAGCGGGGAGAGTGTCTCCGGGGCCCAGGTGTTGGCGCTGCTGCTCTCCGGCAATGCTTCTCCTGGAGATCCGGGAATCGCCTTCATCCCCAGCGGAGTCAGCATGGCCGATCCGACGCTGCCATGCTCCAATTTCGGGAGCACGAGTGAGTGCTTTGGTTTTACGACTACCAAAAGTCCATTATTGAGTACCTTTAGTTTACCCAACACTACGTGCAACAGTGTCGTTCCAGGGTGTGCCGGTAATCCACTGTATAGTTCCCAAACCGGACTCAAAATAACAACCAATTATAGCCCACTTGTCGACTGGGTACTCGCCGGAAACTACACCGTTCCCAGTGGCCTTTCTTCCATCGGCTATGTGGAGACAATTCTGCCGGCATGTATCTTTGGCCTGCCACCATCCAACATACTTTTCGCCACGACAGTTGGCGGTTTCCCAAGAGACCCGCAACTTTTGGGTTCTTCCAATGATCGTAGCAGCGTGACCGCATCGTCCGGGTGTGACAACAACTTCGCGGGTGTTGTTTTCGGCACGCTGACTTCGACGGCCGTCACCAGCGGCGGTGTGCCTACGCCTCTCCCGGTAGCGCAAGGCCAGATCGTGCAGGTCACCGTCACCATCAGCTTCTCCTAATCCACCAGAAACAACACGAGTCACTGAACCGGATGAAGGAGAGAGGCTATGACCAGCCGAATGGGTATTGCTGTAGTTCTGCACGGAGTATGGGGAGTGCGTCGGCGCGCCGGCGCAACCCCGCGTGGGATAGGCGCGCCGGCGCGCGCTTTACTGGATATCAAAACCATCGGTTATTCAAGGATCGCGCGCGGCTTCGCGCTTTTGGCCATGCTGATCTTTTTCCTGGGCGATTCGGTCAGCTTGGCCGGCGCGCAGACGGCCGTCGCCACGCCCTCGGCCTTCGCCTTCAATGCCGGACAGGTGAATCCGACCTCCGGCTTGGGGGAGGAGAAGACCTTCACGTTCGCCGTCTCCGGCTACACCGGCAGCTATATTCCGGTACCCAAGCTGCACTACAGCACTGATTTCTTTTTCGCCGGTTCCGCGCTCATCACTTGTACCACAGCGACCGCGACTTCAGAGAGCTGTACGGTCACGATTGTCTTTTTGCCCACGCTGCCCGGCGGGCGCAAGGACGCGCTCTTTCTCAACGACCCCAGCAGCGGCACGCGTCTGGCGACGGTTCTGCTCTATGGCGTGGGCCAGGCGCCGCTGTCGCTGATTCAGCCGGGCGTCGTCACCAACATCACGCCCTATACGGCCAGTCAGTTTTCCGCTCCGGGAACTTACATTTACAACTCTGTCGAAGATGGAAACGGCACACAGTACTACATCACCGAAACGGGTGTTGCAATCATCAGCCTGCCCAAGGGTGGGGCTCCCACCGTTCTTCCCATCCCACTCCTTACCGCCAATGCCGGCCCGCGCTCCATCGGCATCGACGGTGCTGGCGTCCTTTATATCGGCACCAATTCCGGCAATGCCGCCAATGGTCCTTCTATCGTGACCTACGATACGGTGCAGGGAATTCAGGGAACGGTAACTCCGCCCTTCACGGACTACTGGGATTGGCTTGCCGTCGGCAACACAGGCAAAATTTACGAAACCAACGAAAACGCCTACACGGGCGTCACAAAGGTCTATACGCTCACGCCGGGCACATCCAATGCGAATCCCCCGACGACCACGCTCAGCATGGGCCAATCCGAGTCCTATGTACTGGCCGTTGACAGCGCGGAAGACCTCTTCATCAGCGGCGGTGACGTGAACGAGATCACTGCCTCCGGCGTTCAAACAACAGTCAACAATCAGGACCACTCCGCCGAACAAGGCATAGCCGTCGATGCGGCCAACACCCTCTATTCCACCCGCTACCCCGGCGGCAATGGCTACGGAATCGCCGAACTGCAGAATTCGGATTACAACAATGTGCTGGCATGGCTCGATCAAGGCGTGACCGGAGAGAGTGTCGCGCCTACCGGCTTTTCTCTGGACGCCGATGGAACCCTCTATGTGGGCGATTACTTTGTCGTCGATAAAATCGATCGCTCGCAGGGCGTAATCAACTTCGGCCTGCAGTCCGCCAATACTTCCGTGACCAAGGATTTCTACATTTACAACGGCGGCAACGAGACGTTGACCGTCGAATCCATCAACTTTGACTCTGGCGACACGGTCTTTTCCTACCAGGGCGGAAGCACTTGTATCGCTGTCAATGGCAGCGGCATTTCCGGAGCCGAGCTTGCCCCCGGCCAGATATGCATGTTTCCTGTCACCATGAACGCGCCTCACGGCGGCACGTTTACCGGCACGGTCATTGTCGCCACCAACTCGTTGAACAACTCAAGCACAACGCAAATTGTTGCGCTCAACGGCGAGGTCTACGGCGCCTACGTCACGGCATCCCCGGCAAGCCTGGACTTTGGTATGCAAGGCCTCAACACCACCGCTTCGCTGATGGTAACCCTCAACAGCGTTGGGTACTACTACCCTGCGCAGCTCTCGGTCGGCTCCGCGACGCTTCCAGCCGGCTACTCAATTTCGACCCCTGCCTCCGGTAGCTTATCTTGCTCAAACCTTCTCGGCGCGGGCCAAAATTGTCAGATTACGGTGACCTTCGATCCCACAACTGAGGGTGCGCATAACGGCAAGATCGCGATTCCGGTAACGAGCTATGGCTTCAGCCAATGGCCTGCCGCCAGCATCTCCGTGAGCGGTACGGGAACCGTGGTCACACTGACGCCCGCTTCACTCACCTTCACTGCACCGCAGGGCAGTTCCTCTGACGAACAGCTTCTTACGTTGACCAACACCGGAACGTCCCCAGTCAACATCACCGATTATCAGCTTCAGGGCGCCAACCCGGCAGCATTCACGCTCGGCAAGGTATTATGCGCCGGTCCGCCCGTGAGTGGGGTGTTGAAAGCGCACTCCAGTTGCGCGATTGGAATTACGTTCAATCCGCCTGTTGTGTCCGGTCTGAGTACCACCATCTTCACGGCGCAGGTTGCGATCTCCGACACCGACATGGCGACTTCACCGCAAACCGTCACTCTGACCGGAACCGGCACTCCGCCGCCTCCCATTCTTCTGTCGATCCTCGAGACGATCCACGTGATGGATAAGGAAGCCGTGATTCTGCCGACCATTTTGAATATCTTCGAGACAATTCATGCAAGCGACGATCTGACTTCAGTTATGCCAGCAATACAGTTGGCCATCAATGAAAAGATTCACGTCACCGATGCCCCCGCGCCTGTGCCGGTAAAGATTGCACCGATCATTACCTGGGCGAATCCGGCGGCGATCACCTATGGCCAGGCTCTCAGCAGCACGCAGTTGAACGCGACCGCCTCGGTGGCGGGCAGCTTTGCCTACTCGCCGTTGGCGGGAAAGATCCTGGGAGCCGGTTCGCAGACCCTCTCGGTCACCTTTACGCCCTCCAATCAAACGGACTACGCCACGGTGATGGGCCACGCTACGCTGACCGTGAACAAGGCGCCGTTGGCGGTGACGGCGGTGAGCCTAAGCAAGGTTGTGGGAACGGCGAATCCAACCTTCTCGGCCACATACAGCGGCTTCGTCAATGGAGACACTACGGCTGTTCTGGGTGGATCGCCTTCCCTGACCACCGCGGCGCTCACCTCCAGCCCGGTGGGAACGTATCCGATTACGGCTGGGTCGGGCGGGATAACGGATGCCAACTATAACTACGCATATGTCAATGGAACGCTCACCGTTGTTGCGGCGCCCACCATCTCACTTACGTGGACGGCTTCGCTGAGCGGGTCGGCCAGCACGGGTTATAAAGCGACCGTCAAGGTCACCAACAACGGCACAGGAGCGGCTTTGAGCGTGACTCTGAGCAATCCCACGCTGAACGGCACTGCGGGTACGCCTGCAATGCAGGTGCTGGGGACTCTTGCTGCCGGGGGAGGATCGGCCACCGTCACAGTGAACTTCCCGGGCAGCGCGGGCGCAGACGGCGCGTCGGTTGTCGAGAAGATTCCGCTCACGTACACCGGGGGAAGCGCGGGGGGAAGCGCTCATACTACACTCCCGTAGGCTGGAATATTCTCAATTCTTCTAACAATTTTTGGAGGCATTCATGAAGGGTTTGAATAGTTTCTCATTGCTTTCACTCGCAATAACAGCTCTCTTGCTCAACGCTCCGGCCGCAAAGGCGGACTCGTACACGTTCAATTTTGTTAATCCGGATCAAAGCGCCGTTGTTGGAGATGTTGTCGAGTTCGATGCCGCCATCACCAACCTTGATCCGTCCAACGGCCTTTACCTGAACTTCGACAATCTTGCTTCGCTCGACGCGCCGTTGATCCTGGACGACACCGCATTTTGGAACATTCCTTATCCATTGGATTCAGGGGATGGTTATACAGGTCCGTTGTTCGACGTGACGGTGCCCCTGGGAACTGCGGCAGGCACGTACGAGGGTGAATACCAGGTGTTCGGCGGAAGCAACGCAGACGCCTCTGATTTACTGGGTAAGGAGCTTTTCACGGTCACCGTTGGAAACGGAACCAGCACGAGTCCAGTGCCGGAGCCATCCAGTCTTTTACTGTTGCTGAGCGGCATGGCAGGCGTTGCGGAAACTCTCCGCCGCCGGACCTCAGCCTGACGATTGCAGGCGGGGATAGCGGCAGCTCGAAAAAGGTGTCGCGGGGTGGCGCGGCGGTCCTCAACTTAGTTGTAGCCCCGCTCAACGTGGCCAGGGACTTTTCGGTGCCGTTCATGCTTTCGACGGCGTTTTCCTCGAGCCAAAGGGACCGCTCCCAGTGCCGGATCGTCCACCATTGAAGCCGGCGGTGGTCTGAATTTACTGTTGTCGAGGAACTTCGGTGTGCGCCTGTTTGAAGTTGAATATGTCAGGACCGCATTGCCTAACAATGCCAGCAACACCCAGAACGACCTATGTCTTGCTTTCGGCGCGACTTGGTACCTGAGAGGGCGCTGAGAAGGAACCCGGTACAAGACCGACACTCTGGCGGCAAGCGAAGAGATCAAGCACACTCATCCTTGGTCAACCCGCGAAAATTCCCATCCTCATGCGTGGAGAAATAGCCGCTGCCTGCGAGAAGACTCTGGGGCCGTATTCCTCCCATGCGCCAGGCAATCTCAAAGTTGTCTGGATTCATGAATTCCTCCTGGTAAACGCCGATTGCGTCAGAATGAATTCTGGATTGTTGCAAAATCTCTAGTGCCGTATCGACAGTGCTCCGCAGTGAGAGGTTGGCGACGGGCAGGACTTTTGGAGCGGAGCATTGTGGATACGGCAATTTGTAGTAAGCCGCTGGCGTTTGCGGCGGAT